>Ga0315310_10003038_pt1 | contig 10457 bp, 4 predicted proteins | sample TDP5_MG_FD_203630 | JGI IMG/M metagenome (GOLD analysis project Ga0315310, IMG submission 203630) | Freshwater sediment microbial communities from Lake Towuti, South Sulawesi, Indonesia - TDP5 | ecosystem: Environmental > Aquatic > Freshwater > Lake > Sediment | place: Indonesia: South Sulawesi...
CAGCGATGACACCTGAAGGACCCACATCAACGGGTAAAGTGCGATTCGCACCAGAGCCGTTGCGATTGGTGACGAGGCAACCATCGATGCAACCGTCGGACTGAATGAGTAGTAGAAGGCGTTGAAGGCCTTCATGAACTGGGTTCCAGCGAAGGTCGATAGGACCTTCCAGTCTCGGAACGTTCGCAGTGACTGAACTTCTGGTGCAAGCTCCGAACCGTATGCTGCTGAGGCTATTATGCACGGGCGGATAGGCAGGAAGGTCGTGAAGGTTGTGGCCGTCGACGTTAGAGTGACTGTAGGCGAGTAGGAGGTTGTCGTCGTGGCGGTGGTTGATGTTGTGGTTGTCGTCGTCTCTGTTAGGCTGGTGGAGGTCAAGGCCACGGTTGGAGAGTATGCCGTCGTCACCGTCCCGGTTGTCGTTGTTGTGGGCATCGTCACGGTGGGCGAGAGGATCGTTGACACTTGTGTCGAGGTCGTTGTCGTTGAAGTGGTCTCTGAGAACCACGATGTGGACCAAACGGTGGCGGTTGTGAGCGTGGTGACGCTTTCCCAGGAAGTCGAAACAAGTGTGACGGTTATCGACGTGGTTGTCAATGTGGTTAGCACAGTGCCTATGGTCAATGTATAGGTTGTGGTCGTTGTGGTCCAAGACGTGCTCGTAGTGTAGGTGTAGGTCGTAGTCCAATATGTGGGAGATGTCACAACAATGGTAAAGGTGTCGGCAATGGTGGAGCTTATAGTTGCCGCAGAGGTGTTTGTTGCGGTTGCCGTGGAACGGAACACTGTGGATGATCCGATAGATCTGGCTCGCGATTCAGATGTTGAGATCGCAGTCCCAGAGGTTGTCACCGCCGAGCTTATTGAGTACCAAGTTGTGGAGACTGTAGGGCCCTCTGGTTGCCTGATCCTCCCTATATATCGTCCAGCATATTCGGTGAACCATACGTTTACAGTGCCACCGGTCTCTGTGTAAATATCCAATCCCTGTGGCCTTGCCCTAGGCGTCATAATCTGGTACTCTGAGAAGGTGTTAGTCAGCGGGGAATATCTCCCGATTTTGCTCGCATAGTCCGAGAACTCAGTGAACCATACGTTACCTTTCGCGTCTATTTCGATGTCGTGGACCTCGCTGTTAGGTGTGGGAACTGAGACTAGCGTAAGTGCGCACTTGTTCTGGTCATAAGCCACAGGGTCCAGACGACCTATGACATTTACGTCTGTTCCAATCTTCTGACCAGTAAACCATACGAACCCATCGGGATCTACATCGACATCCCATGGGCTGAAAGGGTCAACAGAATAGGCTCTACATGCGCCTGTTTCTGGGTGGACCCTCACGATGCTCTTTCTCCCGAAGTCCGCAACCCAGATGTATGGCTGGTTGACGGCCGGCGCGGTCTGGCTGGTGCCTATCGCAATTCCTATGGGATTTGAGCCAACACCTGCCCCGGGGAGTAGAAGCTCACCGAACCTTCCACCATGCACGCTAGGAGCACCGGTCACCGTAAAGCAGAAGTTTCCAAGCTTTCCAAGGGCATATTCAGTGAACCACACAACATCCCGAAGACGATCATAAACGATCTTCCTGAGACCGCTTCCAGGAGTTGGCAGAGTATACTCCGCGATCTTAAGGGTTGAGTTGCTCGCCATCACTCCGATCTTGTTTCCGTAGCTTTCGGTAAACACAGCACTCACTCTTAAGGTGGCATTAGTCCATGGAACTAGCGTGATTCCCATGGGAAAGCTATTTGGAGTAGGAACCGGAATCTGTCGTATCGAGCTATTAGAAAGGAAGAGGTAGCCGACATTGTTGCTGGCACTCTCCGTAAAAGCGACATGGGTGGCATTGACGCTAAGGTCCCAGAGCCCCGGGTTCCCAGGAACCAGATACTCGGTTAATGTTGTGGCCTGAGCGGATGGGAATACCAACCCCACGAGCAGCAAGATTGTGGCGATCACCAAGGCCTTCCTAACGATGCCTCTGATCAGGCCTTTTCCTTGCGATCTGGGACGACAGAACGAAAGGATGAGTGTACATATCGTGAATCCGGCAAGACACAAGGCTGGTTCCACTTCGCTCACCTCTGAAGATGTCTTGACTTCTTCCTCAGCACATCGACTGCGACAAATGCGGGTGTTAAGCTCACCGATCCAATGATGCCACTGACCAAGATGCCCATGAATAGCACATCTATCTCAGGACCCGCCGGGAGCATTGAAACGCCCAAAGCCGCAGCGCGTAAGGACAGTAGAAGCGGGTACATGAGAACTCTTGTCATAGCTGCGAGGAATGGGCTTGCTCTTACATGCTGGGCGATGGCCGGACTGAACGAGTAGTAGAAACTGTTGAAGATGCGCATGAATTGTGCGCCTGCGAATGTGGCCATGACCTTTCCATCCCTGAACCCCCTTAGGAATTGAACTTCTGGGGCGAGTTCAGATCCGTGTGCCGCAGATGCGACTATGCAGGGTCTAGTCACTGCGATGGTTGTAGTGGTTGTGGTAGTTGTTGTCAGGATCGAGGTCCCAGTGGATGTTGTAGGCACTGTTGAGATTCTGGTAGAGGTCGTTGTAAGAGTGGGTGAGAAGGTCGTGGTGGCTATGAATGAAGTATTCGCCAGCGTGACGGTGACAGTCGGATAAATTGAGGTCGACGTTGCAGTAAGTGTGGTTGTTGTGGGAGATGTTGAGACTATGACAATGGTGCTTGTCCTTGAAGTTGTTGAGCTACTTGTCTGGACATTCACCGAGGTGGACGTTGCAGTTGTGGATGTGGTTGTCCAAAGGGTTGAAACGCTCACAATTGTCTGCGTCGCCGTAGTGGTCGTGCTTGTGATACTATAGGAGGTTGACCACGAAGTATAGGTATAGCTGTAGATACTCGTACTCGTCATCTGGAGCATGCTGCTCGTGAAGGTGTATGTCCTCGTCACCGTAGTCAAAGGGGCTCCAGCGGCACCCGCCGCATTTATTGCCGCGGCGAAAGAGGCTGTACTAGATGTCGTGCCGGCTCGGCTTGTTGCCAAGGTCCTACTTGTAGTGACGGCTGAGGTTATCGTTCCAACTGTTGTGGTGGTGACTATGGGTGGGCTATACCAATAGTATATTGCTCCGATTTTCTGGGCAAACGGCTCGGTGAAGAATACTCCTCCGTAGGGCCCGGAGATCGCGATGCCATGGGGTTTTCCTCCAGTGGATATGATTGGGTATTCAGAGAAGACGTTCATTCCGGGATCGTATCTTCCTATCTTGTCTCCGTTGTGCTCGGTGAACCATATGTTCAGAACGTTATACGGCGGACTTGTTGTCGCTTCTATGACCAGTTCATGGGGTTCAGAGTAGGGCGTTGGAATAGTAAAAGTCACATATTCGCCTGAGATTGGGTTCAGTCTTCCTATGCAGTTCCTCTTGCTTTCCGTTACCCATACAAATCCATTCGGGTCCACACCGATCCCCCACAATCCACTGTCGCCTCCTGTCGCGTAATGCCTGAACAACGCTGACCCGTTCTCCAGCAGTTTGATAGAGCTGATCCTATCGTTCTGATACTCAGTGAACCAAAGCGAGTAATCGACGGGGCTCATGGCGATGCACATAGGCTGCGCGTGACCGGACGGATGCGTTACGCCGGGTATGTTGTAGAAAGAAAACCTAGCATTGGTCTTGTCTGGTACATAGATGTGCCCTATCCGATTCCTACCGAACTCTGTGAACCAGACATCGTAATTCGGAGCCTTGTTGGCTGGTGACATCTTCGTTATGTTCATCGTTATGCCTCTGGGCCTCGGCGAACCGGCAGGGCTTGTAGGCAGGTAGTATTCGTAGAACTTGTTCTCTGATGGCACGAATCGTCCTATCACTCCCTGTTCGGCTGGCCGTTCCTCGGTGAACCAGATGTCTTCATCATCCTTGCTTGCAGTTATGCCCCAAGGAACGCTACTTGGGGTCGGTATCTGATACTCCGCACCTAGCTGGGCTATTCTGTTGCTGCCCTGCTCTGTGAACCAGATGGCGCCGTTCTTATCTATGGTTATTCCCCAAGGGATCGGCATCCCGGCTAGCCCGTACTCGTAGACGATCACCCCTCGGGCGGGAGGGAGGATCAGCGCTGCTAGGCTAACCAGAGCGATCGCTGCGAGTAACGTCCGAACTCGAAGGCGGGTAGCCCTAATGCGCTTGTGGATGAAGAGAAGTGAGATGAGGCTCGCGTTGAAGAGCACAAGCCAAGTCGCTGACCACAATCAAACCACACGCGCGATCCTTCAGTTCGCCTAGTGTTTTCTCCTACCTCTTCTCGACCATAGGTCTGCCATCGTTGCGACTGGAACGAAGTACATTACTCCGATCAGTGTTGATGCCACAAGTCCTGAGACAGTAACGGCCAGTTCCGGCGCGAGGGCTAATGCATTGAACACAGTTGATGCTGAACGAAGCACTGCTACTAGCGGGTAGAGAAGTAGCTTGACCGCCTCTTGTAGAATGGGACTCTGTATCATGGTCGAGGCTACTGCGGGGCCGAATGAGTAGTAAAATGCGTTGAACGCCTTCATGAAGGCGCTTCCTGCGAACGTTGATTCAACCGATTGGTCTCTGAACATCCTGAGGAACTGCACTTCCGGAGCCAGTTCTGACCCATGAGCCGCTGAGGCGATTATGCATCGGCGCACGGTCGGGGTGACCGTTGTTGTCGTCAGATATGTCACAACAACCGTTGAGGTTGAAGTCGTAGTTGTTTGAGTCGTTGATGCGGTGATGCTTGTAGATGTTGAAGTCCATGACGTGACAATCACGCTGGTGATGGTTGGCCAGAGCGTTGTCGTCGGATAAGTCACCGTCGTCGTGGATGACGATGTCTCCGTGGTGGTTGATGTCTCTGTCGTCGATGTAGTTGTCGTCGTCGTGGATGTCTCGGTTGTCGTCGAAGTCCTCGAAGTGGTCGTTGAGGTCGTGGTCGAGGTTATGGTTGTGCTCGTAGATGTCACCGTTCTCGTTGTTGTTGAGCTAGTATAGAGGACCGACTTGGTCTCGGTAACAGTTGAACTGCTAATGGACCAAGCAGCTGATGTCGATGTAGTGAACGCAGTCGTCATCGAGACGGTCGTAGGCGAAATTGTTGTCGTTGAGGAGATTGTTGCAGCGGCAGTGGTTGTTGGAGACGCATGGCTTATCCAGTCGACAGTCGTTGTCTTCGTGTCCACTCCTCCGGCCATCCACGCCGGTTGGAACAGCCTACCAAGTCTGTTCGATTGTGCCTCAGTGAACACTATTGTGTCAGCTGAGTGGATGCAGATTCCATAGGGCTGGCTTCCCGCTGTGGGAGTCGGATACTCATAGAAGTTTGCTGTTCCCGGAACAAACTTTCCTATCTTTGCTGACGCGAACTCTGTGAACCAAACGTTGTAGTCTTGGTCAACAACTATCTGGCTGGGGCCGCACCCACTTGTCGGTACCACCCAGCTAACCGTTTGATTCTTCCACCAGTCTAGTCTGCAAATTGCCGAAGTTCCAATGGAGGTGAACCAGATGAAACCATCTTTGTCGACGGTTATGCCGTTTGGCGCATCTGGAACTGTATACATTGTGAACTCTCCCTTGAAGGGGTTGAATCGGCCGACATGGATCGGCGGCGAAGTGAACCATACTATGCCGTCACTATCTACTGTTATATGATTCGGACTACCCGTTCCGGACGGAGTCAGGTATTCGGTCATCTTCCAACCAAGTCCGGACAAATACACAAGTTTTCCGATCCTTCTGCCCACGAATTCCGTGAACCAAACAGTCAACCGCGCCCGGTCAATCGCGATATCGCGGGGCTCGGAAGACGCAGTCAGAGTCTGCCACTCCACAAATTCTCCTGTGATCGGGTTGAGCCTTCCTATCTTGCTGCCTACTGATTCAGTGAACCAGATGAATGTGCCTGTGTCCGTCATTATCTCAGGTCCAAGCGCAATGCCCCAAGGTGAAGATCCTAATGTCGGGATCGTCCATTCAGTGAATTTTCCTGCGCCCCATTCGACAACCCCGATTCTGTTGCTCATCTGCGCAGTATAGAACGCCCGGTTCGCTGAAACATCACATGCAACCTCCCATGGACGGGCGGGACTAGATCCATGCCAGTACTCTGCGATCACCGCAGCACTGACCGGCGTGATCAACAAGCCTACCAAGAATGCTGCAGAGGCCACCAAGCTAATGCCCCTCAGCCACAGCCTTGTCTTTGCATGCTTCAATCTACCCGCGACGAATAGGACTAGGAGCATGCATATGTTAAACCCTGCAAATCCGATCATGGGCTCCAACTCAAACACCTCCCAAGGCACTCATCTTTCGGCGAAACGCTTTCAACAGGATCACAACCGGTGAGAGATACAGTACACCAACCATGCCGCTCGCTAGGACGCCAGCAACCATGATCATCAGTTGTGAAGCCTGAGGATAGATTCGACTCACAACAGCTGCGAAGCGCAGTGAAGCCAGAAGCGGATAGATCGAGGTTCGAACCATCGCTTGAAGGATTGGATATCTAGCTAGCTCTGCTACTTTCGGACTGAATGAGTAGTAGAAGGCGTTGAAGGCACGCATGAACTGAGCGCCGGCAAAGGTTGACATCACTGCTTCATCTCTGAACTCTCTAAGGAATTGAACCTCTGGCGCTAACTCTGAGCCATATGCGACCGACGCAATTATGCAAGCCCTTGCAGCGGGAGTTGTCGTCACAATGGCCGTGGTCGTCGTCGTAGTAACAGTGAGCACTTGTGATGTCAGAAACACAGTTGGCGTTGTCGTCGTTGTCGTCGTTGTAAGATATGTTGACGTTGTGCTGAATGTCGTCGGGGTCGTGATGGTCGGCGAGTAGCTAGTAGAGGTGTAGGTTGTACTCGTAGTCGTAGTCGTTGTCGTGGTGGAGGAAGACGTTGTCGTCGAGGTCGACGTGACAGTTGTCGTGGTCAATGTGGTCGATGTTGTGGTGGTCACCGATGTGCTCGTTGATGTCGTTGTTGTGATACTAGTCGACGTTGTTGTCTTGGTCCAAGTGCTTGTGGTGGATGTCTGTAGGATAGTGACAGTATCTGTCAACGTTATCGTGGCGTTCGCGTATAGCGGCTGGCTAGGCGTTATAGTTACTATTGACCTGAAAGCAGTACTGTTTGTTGTTGTCGTCGTCGCGGCTGTTGTCAGAGTTGTCGCGGAGCTTGTCGTTGTGCTTGCTGAAGACACAAATCCAACCGTTGTGGTTGTTGTCCATGGGCCTGAAGGAATGATGATCTTACCGATCTTGTTTCCAACCTCCTCGGTGAAGAATACACTGAACGTACCGTAATGATTGAACGGGTAGGTCTGCACTCCTCCGCCCCAAAGCTTTGGAGTCACAGCTATCCCGTGAGGTTTCGAGGCAGCTGTCGGCACAACGAATTCCTGGAACACATTCATACCTGGGAAGTATCTCCCAATTATGTTAGTGGCGCTTTCTGTAAACCACAAGCTTCCATCCGTACCGTTCGTGATATACAGAGGTTCATTTCCCGGTGAGTGCACTGGAAGAGGAACCTCAGTAATCATTCCTGTCCAGGGATTGAGTTCCGCCAGCCTGTCTCCCAGCTTCTGCGTGAACCATACAAAGCTTTGTGGGGTTACGGTTATTCCCCACGGGGTTCCTCTGGTCGAATACTCAACTATCTCTCCGGTCTCACCGTTCAGTCTGCCAATCTTGTCGGATCCAGACATAGTGAACCACACATGTGTCTGTTTATCATATCCAGGAAGCCATGTCCGAGGGCCAGTCGTCCAGCAGTTGGGATCTACTGCTATGTCAACTGGATAGCTGTTGGGTGTCGGCAGAGAATACTCTATGAACCGCCAGTCTAGTCCCGAAAGATGAAAGAGCCTCCCGATCTTGTTAGCCTGATACTCCGTGAACCAGACGCTTCCGTTGTAGGGGTCTATTGCAAGGTTTAGTGGTCCACTGTTTGGAGTTGGAACGACCCACTCACCTATCCACCCGGCAGGATACGGAGGTGACGGGACCAAGAGTATCTTACCAATCCTGTTTCGTACGAACTCTGTGAAATACACGATCCCTTCGCTGACATCGCCAGAAACTCCCGGTCTCAAGGTCCGATTACCCAAGGCAACATCTCTGGGTTCGGCGGTTGACCCATCAAGCCCAGGCAGGGGAAACTCTAGGAATCTCCCATTGAATGATCCGTTTAGCCAGCATTGCCCTGTGCCAAAGAATCCTATTTTCCCAGCATGCTTCTCGGCAAATACCACGAAGCTGCTGTTCCTGGCTGCTGCTATTCCAAATGGACTCCTAACAGGATCGGTCGGCAACGATCTCTCAATAATGATAGTGGCGACTGCTCTCTGAGGAATAGCCATCGTGAACAGAAAGACCAAGGAAACAATCAGAAGGAGCCGCCTGAGCGCATGCTTTCCGGTTATTCGGCTCAAGAATCGACCGGATGGCATCAAGGCGGCGAGGAAGCATATGTTGAAGCCTAGAAAATACCAAACTGGCTCCAAACGTATCACAGAAGTAAGGCTATACCTTTGAGTAGGCTATATAATGTTAACGACAAGTCCAATGTAATTTTCGAGGCACCTTTATAGAAGATTAGTCGCCAACTTGCAAGCGCCGCCTCTACAGGCCAAGAATCGTCTGACAGGTCGTGGATCGGAAATGGCGGCCTGTCCGATCAACTCCAAGAACCCTTCTCTCAATCGTAATGATGAAGGCTTCGGGATACAACAAGGGAGTTCATCAGGATCAAGACCTCAAGACTGGCAGGTCGGACTTGGACCCCCGATCTTAGGAACTTTGCCCTCGACGGCTTGTTCAATGCTAGGATTCCATTGGAAACATGGGTCAATCTCATCAAGTTTAAATAGGGTCTTAAGGATTGTTGACAGGGACTTAAAGATGAATAGGCACTTTTTCTTGGCAATAGTGGCACTTCTCAGCTTGGTGGTTGTCTCAAACACCGCTGTCATCAGGACTGCGGAGGCACAGCCCTTCACTGCTGTATGGTTTGAAGCTTTTGACGGCCTGACAGCCTTCGACGATTTCAGTGGGCCTCTCTCTGATCGATGGACGATTCACCGGGGAAGCCCTGAGATCAGGGCCGGAGGAGGCAGAGGCTCCGTACTCAGTATGACTCATCCGCTCACGGGAGGAGAACTGGGCGCCTTCAAGGACGAGAGTTCGACAGCGCTTTACCTGTCAAACCCAGTGACAGTAAACTTTGCCGACGGAATGATTGAGTTTGACATTTACTTTGAAACACTCAGAGAGAGCGGAGCCAGCGCTATGCTCGCCTTTCGAATGCAGAGCGATGACACGTACTACGCCCTTCGGCTCACAAGTACGAGAGATTGGAGATGCTACTTCGTCAAGTACTTTGGATGCGGAAACTGGCGGATCATAGGCACACAATCAGACGTCGGAGTATTCTCAACGCAAACTTGGTCTCACGTCATAGTCACTGTTGGTGGGCCAAGATTCCAGGCATACAAGGATGGAGTACGCATCTGTGAAGCTGCGGACGAGACTTGGCAAAGGGGAAGCTGGGGTGGAATAGGATTTCAGAACAACTACTATGCTTCCTCCTTCTATGTCGACAACCTCAGAATTCCAGAGGGATTCCAATGGACAACTTACAGAGGATCCCCGGGAAGAAACACTTCGTCAGGTAGGTCGGCTCCCTCCATGTTCTACGACCATCCAAGTGAGTTCGGCGACGGCGCTCCGTTCGCAGACGTGAACTCCTACTCGGCCTACATCTCTAGACCGGACACGAGGTGCTTCACGAACGGCGTCATAGAGTTCGACATACTATTCGACAACCCCGGAGGACAGAAGGCCTTCGTCACGTTCAGAATGCAGAGCGACACAGAATACTATGCTCTCAGGTTGACGAGCACGAACGATTGGGAATGCTACTTCCTCAAGCAGAACGGGTGGGGCAGCTGGGAGATCATCGGGACACCGTCAGCGAAAGGAATGATTCCTCTCCAAGCTTGGACGCATATCAAAATAGTGATAAACGGCGGACAATTCGACTGCTACCGAGACGGCTACTTGATCTGCTCAGCCTTCGATCAAACATGGTCAATGGGAGCTTGGGGCGGCATAGGTTTCTACAGCGCATACAACAGAGGACTGTTCCACATAGACAACCTGAAGATCTGTTTCGCAAGGTAAAGAATCACAGAGCTGTCGCTTCCGCTTCGACAACACCGCGACGAACGTTCCAAAAGCTCGCGCTCTCTGGGAATCCTGAAACTGAGCCTCGTCTTGATGTGTAGATAGTTGGCCTTGCCTCTCACCGAATTCTGAGATATGCGCATTGGCATTGACGGCCGTCCGGCCAGATACTGCGAATTGTTCGGAGACACGATCCTTAACTAGGCTAGATAGGTTTCTCATAGGTCTGGGGAGTGAGCGTCAAGTG
>Ga0315310_10003044_pt1 | contig 10453 bp, 11 predicted proteins | sample TDP5_MG_FD_203630 | JGI IMG/M metagenome (GOLD analysis project Ga0315310, IMG submission 203630) | Freshwater sediment microbial communities from Lake Towuti, South Sulawesi, Indonesia - TDP5 | ecosystem: Environmental > Aquatic > Freshwater > Lake > Sediment | place: Indonesia: South Sulawesi...
AGATGATAACCGTCTTCTTGGCTGGTTTAGACATGGATTTTCACCTCGAATCCAAACGATTTAAGTATATGCATTACGTTAACAGCTTGTTTTTAAAACTTGTGCGAGACAATCCCTCTGCTTTATCTCAGTTACAAAAGAAAGGCTTACTGCAAAACAGAAAAGTGGCTGAGCCCCCAATGAACCCGATGAACTCAAATAAGAAAATAGTGGCGATGTTATAGTTTTTTCCATAATTGACCGTTTTCGTGTGCTTGTACCGATTCTGGAGCGTATTTCATAATCGTTTTCTTAAGGTACGCAATAAAACGCGGTTTTTTGATTCTTTTATTCTCATTGGTTGAATGCGCTTCTGCTTCGATGGCAGAAATCAAACCTCGTGCAAACTTAGTCAAGGCCTTGGTCTGTTTGACCGTTAACTCCTCACTTTTCTCTTCCTCAAGCTCCTTTATGAAATCAGAAAGAGCCTTTATTGCCTCTTCACCGCGCAAGACGGGAAGATCGGGGATCTCAATAAACGTCATTTCCACATTACCGGGACACAATGTTGATTTCTTTCTATAAATATCATCCTCTAAGCATCGACACATTCCAGTATGCGATATATCCGAAAAGTAGCCCTACTTGAACTCTTAGAAAATTTTATAAAAACTAGGTAAAGAGGAAAAATTTCCAGCATCTTTCCACGCGCATTTAAATACAGATTCATGAAATGAATTAGATGGGTACGATAAAGTGGATGTTGAAAAGCCTTCACGGGAATTGTCTGTCGGTGAAATCCTTTCGCTATCCTTCAACCTTTACTTTTCCAAATTTTTGCAGTTTTTCTTGCCCTTTCTTATTTCAGGAATAATAATAGGTATATTTACTTACGCGATAACCTCGTCTTTTCCTATACCAGCACCTCCAATTGAAACGCCTTCTTATGAAGAACTGGTCACATGGTTTTTTGCCTTACTTTCAACAATCATTGTGATAGGTATTTTGTTGGGTCTCGTATCTTGGATTGTGGGCACTACGACCAGTGGAGTTGTTATCAAAAATGCTTCTGACCAAATAGAGAAAGACACTTCAAATCTCGGCGTCAGCTTTAACTTTGCAATACTTAAGCTTCCATCCTTGCTCGTAGCTCAATTTGTTGCTGGAATTTTGACAGTAATCGGACTGCTTCTTTTCATAGTGCCTGGCATAATTATCGCCATAATGTTTTCACTAGTATTTCCAGCAATAATTATTGAACAAAGAGGCGCCTTTGAAAGTTTAGGAAGAAGCCAGAAGCTTGTAAGTTATCGTTGGCTGAAAACCTTCGCTCTTCTACTAATTTTAGCCATAATTGTTCTCATAGTCAGCGGTATTGCAAATGTGCTAGCGATGCCTTTCAGCACTGTTCATCCAATCGTTAATCCACTTATTACAAACATAATATCTTCCTTTGTAAGCCCGATTTTTCCAATTGCAATAACCTACCTCTATTATGCAATGGTTGCCCGAGAAATTCCGCCCCCTCCGCCCCCGCCCACTCTCTAACCTAGCATTACTTAAGGAAACATGCTGGCTTCCTTGATGCGCCAGTTAGCGTAAAAACATTAATAGGCTACGTTATGTTAAGTTAATTTTTCAACGTAACACTCATGGCTAAAAAAGTCAATGTTGACGGCGGAAAAGTCAATGCCCAAGTTGAAGGTTACTTTGCTGACCGGTCGAACCCTTCGTCAGGGACAAGGAAAAGAGTACGGGAAACTCTCAGAAAGATACTGGAAAAGCGTGGCAATCTGCGAAATCGACCCGGAAGACATGAAACATTTAGGCGTGAAAGATAACCAAAGCATAAAAATAACCACAGATTATGGCTCAGTTGTTGTTAGAGCCGTGAAATCATTGAGGGCGCCTCATCCCGGCGCGGTTTTTGTTCCGTACGGACCGTGGGCGAGCGTTATTGTAAATCCCCAAACTCATGGGACAGGCATGCCCTCGTTTAAGGGAATAGAAGCCGTTGTTGAACCCGCCTCTGAAGAAAAAGTTTTGCAGCTGCAGGATTTGCTTAAGCAACATTACAAGAAGGAATAACCCTATGCCGATTGTTTCAGACGTAACTTGTCCAGGTTGTGGCTGTCTCTGTGACGACATCGAACTTTTGGTGGAGAACAACGTCATTACCAAGGTGAAAAACGCTTGCGGCGTGGGTGAATCCAAGTTTCTGGGCTACTCGATGCATAGACAATTAAAGCCTCTCATCAGAAAAAACGGCGAATTAGTTGAGGTTACTCTCACCGAAGCAGTCAAAAAAAGCGCCGAAATATTGGCTAACTCCACTTATCCCATTCTTTATGGTTGGAGCAACACGAGTTGTGAAGCTATTCGAGTAGGGGTGGAACTCGCCGAAGAGTTGGGCGGTGTCATTGACAACACATCCACTGTTTGCCACGGACCTTCGGTCTTAAGCATCCAAGACATCGGCTTTTCCACGTGCACGCTGGGCCAGATAAGGCATAGAGCCGACTTGGTAATTTATTGGGGATGCAACCCGTGGAGCGCTCACCCGCGCCACATTGAAAGGTACACAAGCTTCACAGAGGGCAGATTCCGTTCCAGCGAATGGAACCGCTACCTGACAACCCTAGGCGGCTACCGAACCCGAAAAAGAATGCAGAGAGCTGCAAAACTCGCCGGCGACATAGGTAAGGTTTGCACTCCGGAATCTATTGTAAGAGGAAAATGTGAACCCTTGCCACCTGTCTTGCTTCAGAAACAGAGAAAAATGATAGTTGTTGACGTGAGGCGAACACGCACCGCCGACATAGCCGACTACTTCCTTCAGGTCGAACCCAACAAAGACTACGAGCTACTTCAAGCGTTCCGTGCACTCATCAGAAACGAGGAACTCAACGTAGACGATGTGGCAGGAGTGCCAATAGATATTCTTGAAGACCTTGTCGACGTCATGATTTCGAGCGAGTTCGGAGTGTTGTTCTTCGGCGTGGGCCTAACAATGAGCGCTGGCAAACTGCGCAACATAGACGCTGCGTTGTCGCTGACTCGAGACCTCAATCAGTTTACAAAGTTTCTCATCATGCCCATGCGCGGGCATTACAACGTCACCGGCGCCAACATCGTGTCAACCTGGCAGACGGGGTATCCCTACGCCGTTGACTTTTCACGTGGTTATCCACGGTATAATCCAGGCGAAACCTCAGTCACAGATATACTGAATCGGGGAGAAACAGACGCCGCACTAATCGTGGCTTCCGACCCTGTGGCACACTTCCCAAAGGACGCTGTTGAAAACTTGGTGAAGAACCCTTTGATAGTTATTGATCCGGAGACAAGCGCCACATCATTGATGGCTGACGTGGTCTTTCCAAACGCTGTTGCAGGCATAGAAGTCGAGGGCACAGCCTACCGAATGGACATGGTGCCCCTTCCCCTGAAAAAAGTAGTCAAACCTCCAAAAGGCGTTCCATCCGACCAGCAGCTACTGCAAAGGATTCTTCGAGAAGTGCGCAGACTGAAGAAAAAGAGGAAAGAACAGGAGGCTTAGCGAAAAATGGCGGCGCTTCTCATAAAAAATGGATTCGTTTACGACCCCCTGAACGGCATCGACGGCGAACGCATGGACATAGCTGTCCAAGACGGAAAAATTGTTGAAAAGGTTGGCAGAAGGAAGAAGACAATCGACGCCTCTGGAATGATTGTCATGCCTGGCGGTGTTGACATCCACTCTCACATAGCTGGACCCAAGGTCAACTCGGGTCGTATGTTGCGCCCGGAAGACCACTTCAAAGACTTTGAGGCTAAGACGGAGAAGACGCGCTCAGGCGTGGGGCGTTCAATTCCTTCCACCTTCACTACTGGTTATCGTTACGCCCGAATGGGTTACACAACGGTTATGGACCCGGCTATGCCTCCGCTTAAGGCTCGGCACACCCACGAAGAGTTAAACGATACACCAATTATCGATAAGGCTTCGTATCCCCTCTTAAACGACTGCTGGTTCGTGATGGAGCCTCTCTCCAAGGGCTTGATCGAAGACTGCGCCGCTTACGTTGCTTGGACGATGGAAGCCACGAGAGGCTACGTGGTCAAGCTCGTCAATCCAGGCGGTCTCGAGGCGTGGGGATTCGGCAGAAACGTGAGAAACATAGACGATAATGTTCCAAACTTCAACATCACACCCAGAGAGATAATTCAGGGCTTGTGCAGGGTCAACACGCTGCTTAACATGCCGCACACAATTCACGTTCACACAAACAATCTCGGAAAACCTGGAAACTACACAACAACGTTAGAAACCATGAAGTGCGTCGAAAACCTGGCTAACGGCCACAAACCAGTCATTCACGTTACGCACTGTCAGTTCAGCGCCTTCAAGGGAGACGACTGGCGCACCTTTGAGTCTGGAGCCGAAGAAATTGCCAAGTACGTGAACAATCATAACCATGTCACTACAGACATGGGGCAAGTCGTATTCGGCGACACCACAACCATGACAGCCGACGGCCCATTCCAATATATTCTCTATCAGCTCAGTCACAACAAGTGGGTCAACAGTGACGTCGAAACCGAAACGAGCACAGGCATCGTGCCCTTCACATACAAGCGCAGTAGCTTCGTCCATGCCACTCAGTGGTCCATAGGCTTAGAACTCGCTCTCCTCATCAAAGACCCGTGGAAAATTTTCATGACAACGGATCATCCCAACGCTGGACCATTTACTAACTATCCTAAAATCGTTACTTGGCTCATGAGCCGAGCAGCAAGAGAGAGGCTGATGAAGAAAATTAGCAAGCGAGCACGGCACAAGAGCCTGTTGCCCACCCTTGACCGAGAGTACACCTTTTCTGAGTTAGCCATAGCCACAAGGGCTGGACAGGCGAGGTCGCTTGGGTTGAAGCAGAAGGGACATTTGGGTGTGGGAGCCGACGCCGACATCGCGGTTTATAAATTAAACCCAGAGAATGTTGACCCATCTAAGAAGCGCAAACTGATTTTAAGAGCCTTCAAGAAGGCAGCCTACACCATAAAAGACGGACAGATCGTTGTCAAGGACGGAGAAATCGTGAAATCAGTCAACGGCAAAACCTTCTGGGTGAAACCTGAGACCTCGTCTTCTCTTAAAGAAATTGTTCCAAGGCTGAAGGAGGCTTTTGAAGACTACTACACGGTGCAGTATGAAAACTACATCGTTCCTGAACATCACTTAGCCGTTTCCAGCCCAGTTAACGTGAAGGCGGAGGTGTAGAAAATCAGCGTCATTCTGCATCCTAAATACCTGTTCAAGGTTCCTGTGGAAGCAGAGTGCATCTCTCCAGACGCCTTCACCGGAAAAACCATAGAAGAAATAGCCAACATGAAACTGTGGGAAGGCAACCGTGAGCGAAGCCTCGGAGAACTCTTCCACATCGAGGGAGAAGGCGCAGCCAAACCAGAAGAGCTGAGCATCCAAGTTTTTGGTGATGCCCACAAGGTCAGAAGAATCGGTGCAGGCATGACCACGGGCGTGATTGTCGTCCACGGAGACGCTGGCGTCCACTTGGGCGAAGAGATGGAGGGAGGAAAAATAACCGTTGAGGGCAACGCTGACTCGTGGACAGGCGCCATGATGAAGGACGGGTTCATCGAGGTCAAGGGAAACGCTGGCGACTACGTTGGCGCCGCCTACCGAGGAAGCGTCAAGGGCATGCGCGGCGGAACAATAATTATACACGGAAACGCCGGAAACGAACTCGGGTGCTTCATGAGAAAAGGCCTAATCAAGGTACATGGAAGCGTGAGCCAATTCGCGGGCATGCACATGAAAAATGGAACAATATTTGTGGGAGGCAACTCGGAAGGAAGGGTCGGCGCCGAGATGGCAGGGGGCAAAATAATTGTGCGCGGCCATGTGCCTTCGATCTTGCCTACGTTTACCATTGACAGCATCAGAGCAAAGGTTAAAATAAACGGAGACGAGGTCGCGGGACCCTTTTACCTGTTTGTGGGTGACCTCACAGAAGGAGGAGAAGGCAAACTCTACGTTTCGCAAACTTCCAATGAGCAACTAAAATTTTATGAACAGTATCTATGAGGCAGATGAGTTGCCCGAGAGCAGGTTGAGCGTTAACCTAAAGGCTTGGCACCTCGCAGAAAAACTACTGCAATCACCCGAAGAATACGGCTTAACGGTTAAAGAAACGAGACGTGGCATAATAATTGACGCTGGAATCAGGGCTAAAGGCAGCCTTCAAGCGGGAAAAGTCATCACGGAGATTTGCCTCGGCGGATACGGCGAAGCCACAATCTCTGCAAAGAGATACGACGATTTGACATTGCCCTCAATCTTTGTTCAAACCGACCATCCTGCCATATCCACGCTGGGTTCCCAGTTCGCGGACTGGAAAATTAAGTTCGGTGACTATTCGGCTATCGGATCGGGTCCTGCTCGAGCGTTGACTAGGAAAAATCGAAGGCTCTTTGAAGAGATCGATTACGGTGATAAGTCCGATGTGGCTGTGCTGGTGCTGGAAACAAGCAAGGAACCACCTGAAAGCGTGATTGCTCAAATCGTCCAAGAGTGTCAAGTCAAACCGAATCAGTTGCTGCTGATTTTGGTGCCCACAACAAGTGTTGCTGGTTCAACGCAGGTGTCTGGGCGAATCGTTGAGACGGGACTGCACAAACTCATGAAGTTGGGGCTGGATCCCAAACTGGCTCTGCGCGGTTTTGGTTCTGCACCTATCGCTCCCGTGCATCCTAAGTTTGCTGAGGCTATGGGTCGAAGCAACGACGCTATCATGTACATGGGCGAAGCCTCATTTGACATCGTTGGCTACAAAAATGATGAAAAGCTTCGCAAGATTGTGGAAGGGGCTCCTTCTTCGGCCTCAAAGAGCTATGGACGCCCGTTTATCCAGCTTTTCAAAGAGGCAAACTACGACTTTTACAAGATAGACCCGAACCTGTTTGCGCCAGCCGTTTTAACTGTGAACAACATTGAGACTGGCAGCGTGTTCAAGGCTGGAAAAATCAATTTGGAAGTGTTTAAGCGTTCCATAGAACTTTAAAAGACGAAGTAAACTATAGCGGAGCCTTGACTACTACTTCTAAGCAACCACCAGAAAGATAGGATAAGAATTGTTTAGGTCTCTTTGGCAGTTCGACCCCATTCTTTGATTTTCAGGCCTGCACTAATGATTCTTGCTACAAAGTGGCCAAGAGGAACCGTGTACAACGCAATAGTGAAATTGAACACTCCTATTATTGGAAGCATCGCCAGCAAAGCTTCTTCGGATATGCTGTATCCAACTGGATAAGGATACCTTAGAAAGGCCCAGTTTACGATTGTCATTACCACAACTCTTAACGCACATCCGAGAACAGTTGAAGAGACAGGTCGCATAGCTTCTGACCGTATCGAAGAGCCTCTCACTAATTTGAAGGCGATATAGATGCCAAATAACATACTCAATACCGCTGCAAGATTGTAGAAAGGCCCCACAGGAAGAGCCCCTGGAAATACTGCCAGCAATACAATACTGTTTATGACGGCTGTAGCAACCCCCACTAGAGGGCCAAAAAGTATGAGCGCCACCACTATTGGAATCTCCCATATTTGATATATCAAAAATAAAGCGTATGGCGCTGGAATCCTGACTGGCGAAAATATGCTAAGGACAGCCGTAAGTGCAGCAAACACTGCTATAACTGCAATTGTTTTGGTGTTCATGCTTAACCTTCCAGACTTCGGAGTTTGTGCATATGCTAACTATTTAAGAGTAGCTACTCAAAAATGCGTTAATTTTTTGAGCGCTACTAAGGAAGAAAGTCAAAAGTTGGGAACGTGTTGCTGAAGAAATAGGGTTGTGGCGCGCTCACTTATTCCATCCTTTTAAATCATGTTTTAACTCTGAGACCACATACCTAACTATTTCTTCGGCTATGTTGACCTTTGCCACCGATTGTAGGCCTTTCCATCCCGGTTGACTGTTTAGCTCAATAATCACGGGTCCGTTTTGGCTCTCCAGTATGTCGACACCCGCAACTTTACAACCAATAACTTGCGCTGTCTTTACGGCCAGGGCTTCCAACTCTGCTGGTGGGTTAAATGCCACAGGTTTGGCTCCCAAACTCACGTTGGTTTTCCAGTTTTGAGCCATCCTCCGCATGGCGGCTATGACTCGGTCACCTATAACGAATGCGCGCACGTCTGAGACCCCGTGGGGTATGAACTCTTGCAGGTAGAGGACGCCGTGATAGAAGGCGATAGCCCTAAACAGTCGAGTTGCCACGTCTGGGTCGGAAATCCTCGTGGTTCCTATTCCTCTCGAACCGAACAGGGGCTTGACAACCACGTCGCCGCCTAACTCGTAGAAGGCTTTGAGAGCCTCTTCGTGGCTCTCGGTCACCGCTGTTCGGGGAACGGGCAAGCCGTGCTCTTCAATGATAGACAGCGCGTGATACTTGTCGACTGAGCGTTCGATGGACAGGGGTGGATTGATTATCGTCATGTCCATGCGTTGGAGCCTGTGGAGAACATCCATTCGGAAGATCACTTCCTCTTCCGAGCCTCTTCCGATGGGACGTATAATGAGCGCGTCTAAATCGTTGAGGATGTTTGTCTCGTTCACCGACACTTCAGGCTTTGATTTGACTCTGGCTGTGATTTGTTTGAAACTGAAGCACATGGGGGTTATGTTCTGTTTTTCCATCGCTTCTCGCAGTTGGGCTGTGCACCATCCGTTTTCATTTCGGGTCACGATGCCTATTTTCAAGGTTTTAACCACGCCTTATGGTTGTACAGTGAAGAATAGTGATGTAGCTTTCTAAAGATTCTTGCGCTTGGTATGATGCATTTGACCAAGTTGTTGAACAGTTTTTTGTATGCTACAATATGTTTTGAGCAATATTTATAGGGAACGAGCGCTTTAATATAAGATGTTTATGTCTAAAATTAGACATATTGTACAACTGTTAAACAGAAGTGCAGGTCGCGTCCCCCATGCGGTGTCCACACCTCCTCGTCAAAGATGACGTGCAAATTTGCCAGAGAATGATAGAGGCGGGTGTGGACGGCAGGGTCTCGGACTTCGACGTTCGATACTACTGCAACGGCAACCCCGTCAATTGCTACTACTTTCGCCACTCAGAAACACATGAAAATAAGTCTGATTTTCACAACAGCCTCAAAAAGTTTCTGAGGTCATAGGCATTTTCTACTTTCTTGCCCAAATCTAGTTGCAGATAAGCGGCTTGAGTGTTGAAATAGGGTTCACCTTTCCTTGAAAATAGAGTTAAGACCTTGCCATCATGATTGATTTTGTATCCCTCCTCACTTGGTTCGTGCCCTCGAATCAGCACCTTAACGTTGAGCATTGAGAGAAAACTGTCTGTCACGTCTTCACCGAAGAGGCTTCCCGCTCCTCTTGGCGACGGATACGTTCCGGTCAAGTCTTCTTCAGGGTCGCTCCAGAGAATCTCTTCTAGATGCGGCTCACGCGGATGTTTTTGATCAGCGTACGCCAAGTCATCCACAGATTTAGCTTGGGTGGGAACTCCGCCGTGCAACATGATGTATCTTTGGTTCACTAGCACCCCAATGTACAGCTGATCGAAGAGTTCGCGCAACCTTGCATATGCTTTTGACCAGTCTTCTCCAAACTTTCTGTGCAAGTGCGCTGGCAGGTCGTGCGGAGAGGCGAGAAGGTCTTCTGGTCCCTCATGATTCCCCCGCATCAACACAACGTTTTCTGGATACGTCTCTTTCAACATGAGGACAACATAATACACCTCAGGGGACAAATCGCCTCTGTCTCCATAGTCTCCCAAGAATATCAGTAAAGGATTCTGGTCTAGGTCAATTTTCTCAAAAAAGCCGCAGCCCTTCAAAATCTGAACCAAGGTTTCGAAGTCTCCGTGTATGTCTCCTATAACCGTTGCCTCACCTTGAGGCGGCGCCTCAACCAACTTGCCGGTTATCTTCAGGTTTCCAACATGACCCGTCTCTTTGCTTAACAACTCAACAACGTTGTCTGTCAACTGCACAAATTCTTGGAGGTTCATCTTCAATGCTTTTTCAGCAATTTGACCTGCGTCTTTAAACTTGGTAGACATCAACTGCACCGGCACATCGTTTTGTTTACGCTATTCTTCATCAAAATAGCTTTTATAATCGCCGAACGTAATTAATGCTTCACATCTGATGGTTTTATGGCGACTCGTCCGATGTCAAGCTGGCAAGACCGGCTACAAGATAGTCCAATCGAGTGGTTGCTTGAGAAGGAGAATCCATCGGTTCGATACTTCACTCTACGCGACTTGTTAGACCGAAGTAGAGACGATTCTCAAGTTAGAGCGGCCAAAGAAGCCATCCCCGCTTCGAATATTGTAGCCAAAATTCTTTCTAAACAGAAAACTGAGGGTTATTGGGAGGACCCCAACAGCCCGTACCTTCCCAAATACAAATCGACCTACTGGCAAG
>Ga0315310_10003045_pt1 | contig 10448 bp, 9 predicted proteins | sample TDP5_MG_FD_203630 | JGI IMG/M metagenome (GOLD analysis project Ga0315310, IMG submission 203630) | Freshwater sediment microbial communities from Lake Towuti, South Sulawesi, Indonesia - TDP5 | ecosystem: Environmental > Aquatic > Freshwater > Lake > Sediment | place: Indonesia: South Sulawesi...
CCTCCGCCAGTAACCCCTTTTTCAAACCTCCCAATGCACAGCAGGGGCCGATTTGGCTGCCTTTCCCAGGCACGCCTAGCCTTCTTGCTTTCCTTCCAGGGTAAGCCGTGCGAGTATAGCTTGTCTCAAGGCTTGCAGGGCGCGCAGGCGCGCTTGGGCCTCAGCTGCACGCCAAAATTCCTCTCGCCTTACCTGCTCGGCTAGCCACTGGCGCTCCGAGGCCATTGCCGAGTCGATCAATTCCAGCACTTCGGCGACGGTCATGGGGTCGCACCCACGGGAAAGCGACTGCCCGGTGAGTCATAAGCTATATCTTGACTGACTAGTTTGTCAAGTCTTTTTGACTTCCCTGACTACTCTTGCTAGTGTTAGCGAAGATGAAAAAACTACCCCCACTGGCTGAGCTGGTGCGGCGTGCGCGGCGGCGAGCCGGACTCACCCAGTTCTCTTTGGCTAAAAAACTGGGTTGTACAGACTCTTACATTGCCAAAATTGAGACTGGTAGAGCCTATCCAGCCACAGATTTTCTCATTCGGCTGTTTCAGCAATTGAAAATCGAAGAACGCCACTTGGTTGACGTTGCCCTACCCCAAGCCCTGCGCCTCATTGTGGAAAAGGCCTTCCGCAGTGCCCACGGTAGCGAAGCTCCGTGGCGGGGTCTACCGATCTTTGGGGAAGTTGTAGCTGGGACTCCAGCCCAGGCCAAACAAGAGGTCTTAGGTGAGTTCGAGGTGCTGCCCGAGACGTGGTCTTTGTCGCGCTACGTCTTACGGGTCTCTGGCGACTCCATGGCTCCCACCATCCAGCCGAGAGACCTGGTTCTAGTGGACACCTCGCTGCGGCCGCGTCAGAACGACATCATTGCTTGTGTCATCAATGCCGAAGCCACGCTGAAGCGCTACATCAAGCGGGGGACAGTTATTCTGCTGAAAGCCGATAACCCGGCTTTTCCAGACATCATCCCAGTAACCGCTACCGATGACTTTCGCGTCGAAGGAGTAATCCTGAAGATTGTTGAGCGCAACCTGCGGCCCCCCTAGCTCCGCATGAGCAGGCTACGGAACTAGCAGGGAGTTTGCCTACTGCACCTCGCGCTTAGAGAAAACTTCCGGCGGCAGAACTTTGAGGATGTTGGTGGATTGCACGATGTAGACGGGATTACCTTGCGGATCACGCTCCTCCGTCTTCAGGATGCTTGAGACCACGAGCTTGATGCGCAGCGTGTAGCCATCTTCCACCATATACTCGTTCCAATCCTCGCGCCTGGTGGCGAACTCCATATCCTCGGCTTCGATCGTCCGGTCGCCGATATTGATCCGTGTGCGTCGCGCCACATTCGCCTCCTTTGGGTCTAGTTGGAAGTGATCGGTTCAGAGCCGGCTTGCGCTGGCCGGGCCGCATTCAGCATCTTCTCGGCTTCGTTAATGACCTCTTCCAAGCTGCGCCCAGCGCGCCAGGTCGCCCGCCCCAAGGTCAATGTCACCAGCCGCCCCACTCGCGCCTGCAGCCCCTTGTGCGCGGTGAACACCTGCTTCAATCTTTGCTCGGTAGCCGCTGCCCCAGCTTCGTTGGTGTCTGGCAAGGCGATCAGAAACTCATCGCCTCCGAAGCGAAAGATGTAGTCGGAGGTGCGCAACGAGCGCTGCAAAGTGTGCGCTACTTCAGCCAGTACCGCATCGCCCACCAGGTGCCCGAATTGAGCATTCATCTGCCGAAAATCGTCCACATCGGCGAGCAGAATGGATAACACATTTCTCGTGCGGGTGGCCCGGTTTATCTCTTTGGGAAGGATTTCGTCTAAGAAACGTCGGTTGTAAACCCCGGTCAAAGCATCCCTAATCGCCTCAGTGCGTTGTTGCTGCAACTGCAGCTCCTGGCGCAAAATACGCTGGCGGAGGTGGGCCAGGGTGCGTTTCTTGTCGATCAGGTAAACGTTCAACAGTAACACCAAGCTCATTAGGCCGAACAACAGCAGCCAGACGAAGCGTAGCAAGGCGGGGGAGAGGACTTGTGATTCCCGCCAGCTAGAGTAAGCAAGACAAATTACACCCCCAGCAAACACGGTGAGCAGGATGAGGACAATTGACCAGAGTTCCCAGTCCCGCTTCTCTGCGGTGCTGAGCTGGTCCAGGAATCCAGTTTCCGTTGAGGATGGTTGCAAAGTTGCCCGTGGCACAGAGCTGCTCCCTTACCTAAATGTCAGCACGCGGTACGGCTAAGAGCTCGACAGGCGGGCGCGGAAGCCGATGCGCTGCTGTAACCCCCACTCCCCCCTTCCGCGCAGAAATTGATACAAAGCTTGCAGTCGCCAAGTTACCACAATCAGATGCGCAGTAGGAAATTCCATCAGTGCATACAGCAATAGTTTGAAAAGGTCTTTCCAGCTAGCATAACGCCGGTAGGAAAACTCCTCTAGCAGCACTGCCCACAACGACAGAAAAATCCCCAGCAAGAAGGCCAAGGTCAAGTAGAGGAGAAACACCTCCCCGCTCAGCCAGCCCAAGGCCCAGATGACCGGCACTATGGCGTAGCCCAGAACTTCCACCAGCGGGGCTACCAGTTCCAGCACGAAGTATGGGAGCACGAAAAATCCAATCAAGCCTATGTATGGCCGGAAGAAAAGGTCTCGGTGCAGCCACAACACTTGCGCCAGCCCTCGGTGCCAGCGCCGCCGTTGCCGGGCCAAAGGCGAAAGTGCTGACGGCACTTCCGTCCAGCAAACCGGGTCAGGAACAAATACAATCCGGTAGGGTTGCCGCTGGCGGTGCAGGTGGCGATGAATACGCACCACCACCTCCATGTCTTCGGTCACCGCCGCGGACGAGTAGCCTCCCACCTGGCGCAATACATCCGTGCGGAATACACCAAAAGCCCCGGCGATGATCATTACCCCGTTAAGCCAGCTCCAGCCCAGCCGCCCTTGTATGAACCCGCGCAAATACTCAACGACCTGTATCATCACTAGCCAGCCTCGCAGCCATTGCCGTGGGAGTTGCACCTGGGTCACACGTCCCCCGGCAACCTGGCAACCATTGACCACCCGGACCACGCCACTACTAGCCACTACCCGCGCGTCCTCCATTACCGGGCGTATCACCCGCAGCAACGCATCCTCCTCCAGCACCGAGTCGGCATCCACCGAACACACCCAGGGAGTGCGTGCCAGGTTGATGCCTGCGTTCAGAGCATCACTTTTCCCTCCTCGCGCCTTGTCAATAACGAGCAAGCGCGAGTCGAGGGTGGACAGGTAGGTTCCCCGAAGGGGCTGGGTAGGTAGAAGTGGCTCATAGACCAGGTCGGCACGGCGTAGGGAAAAGCAGCGAATCAACTCATCCAGGGTGTTATCGTCGCTACCATCGTTAACCACGATCACTTCCAATCGCGGGTAGCGTAATCCCAGTAGCGCCCGCACACTTTCCACTACTGTCGCCTCCTCGTTGTAGGCAGGCATCAATACGGTGATGGGCGGAGTAGCCAGCGAGCGGTATTGCCAGTCAAACACAGCCAAGCGCAGCCGACGTGGCTGGCGCAGCGCGTCATAGGCGGAACTGAAGACAAGGTAGAGATTGACTGCATATAAGCTGATATAAAAAGCCAGGATGAAATAGGAGAAATGAACTAGAATGAACTGCGCCCAGTTCATTGCCTTCCCTCAGAGAAACCGACAACTTTTTCGATCGAGCGCCGGGTGGCTGGATCCAAGTAAGGCGAAGCCAACACCTGCACAAAATCCAGGTGCCCCTCCGGCGGCAGCCAGCGCGCCACCAGCTCCACCAGCGTCTGCCGAACGGCGCTGTCAGGGTGCATTTCGATGGCATAGAGCACGCTGGCGTACGCTCGTACCTCCACCAGCAATCGCACCAGTTTGCGGCTGTGCTCACGAACAGTGGGGAGAGGGGAATTAACGCGATTGATAGCTTCCCAGATTACGCCCTGCCGCTCCATTTCCGCCACCAGAGCCTCCAGAGCATAGCGGTCGGGTGCACCTTGGCGTAATAGCTCGAGCAAGGCAATAGGATCGCGCCAGAGGGTGTAGAGGGCTCTAGCCGCCTTTTGCCGCACCAGCAAGTGCGAATCACGGATACGGATAGCAAGCACCAGGGTCTCAGCCGCGTGCCAATCACCCAGCTCACCCAGCGCTCCCACTGCTTGCAAGCGCACGTACCAGACGGGATCGTGCGCTCGGTTCATCAAGATGGGTAGGACGCTGGAGTCGCCTACGCGCCCGAGGGCCCGAACAATTTTGGCTCGCACTTCTGGTTCAGGGTCATCGGCAAAAGGCTTGAGGTCTTTTACCATTTCCGGCCGGGCAACCTCGGCTATTGCGGCCGCCACTACCGCCCGTACTTGAGGGTCAGGATGGGCTAAATGTGGCAGCAAGCGTTCCGGCTCCTGCCGACAGCAATTGGTGAGGGCTGACCACACTAGCCGCCAGCTCGTCTGCTTCACTATGGGTAGGAGCTCAACCAGAGCATCTGTGGCTTCGGGATGCGCTAGCAAATCGAGCGCACACAAGGCAGCCAGGCGGCTCTCGCCTTTGCCTTCTCGAAGCAGACGCACGATGTCGGGTAGAGCTTCGTGGGCCTGCATCTGTGCGAGTACCAAGGCCGAATAGGCACGCTGACCGAGCGAGGCCTGACGCAGGCGCCTCTGCCGGTCGGCGAGGAAGCCCCAGTCGCGAAATAATTGCCGCAACATCGCGCGGTTTTCTTGGCTCGCGTCTGGCAGTCGCCGCAATAGCTCTTCCTCAGCTAAGCCGCGATACATCGGCGGCGCTACGCGTAGCCCTTGCCGCCGTTGCTCGAGTGCCTGCACCACATATATCTCCATCCGCAAGCGCCACTCATCCCGCGCTAGGAAGTACCAATGTTTGATAAGGCGACGGAGAAAAACTACCGCTACGAGGATTAGATTAAGCAGAGCAACGATGACCAGGAAGGAACCCGTTGGTGGAACACTCCCTTCGAAAAGTTCCTGACAATTATATGTGCAAATCTTGTTGCGGGCAACTGTGGCCAGTAAAGGTGAGGATTGCTCTAGTCAGTTTCCCATACTATGATGTAGGTTGCGTAAGCTGCTGGCAGCACAGAGTTTGACACGCTGTTGACGCACAAACGAAAATACTTTCAATCACTGCGGGCTTCTCCCACCGGCTGGCTGGCGTTCACTTTCCTGGCCAGCCTGTTGCAGGTAGCACCTCTAGTGGCGCAAATCTCCCGGGCCGAACAAATGGCGCGCGCCCTGGCGCACGTCCAGGCCCAAGAGTACGACGCCGCCCTGCGTATTTTTCAGGCGCTCGCGGCTGAAAATCCCCGCGACTACGAAGTACGCAACTGGATCGCCCGCGTAGAAAGCCAGAAAGGGAACTACGCGCACGCGGAACAGCTTTATGCTGCCGTACTCGCCGAACAGCCCCATAACCTCGAAGCCGAACTCGGGTTGATTGATGTGATTAGCTGGCAGGGGCGCTACCAGGAAGCCCTAAACCGGTTACGCGGAATGTACGAGCGCGATCCTACTAACATCGAGGTGTTGCTACGTTTAGGCAAAATCTCGCACTGGAATGGTGAGCGCAAGGCAGCCCTGCGCTACTACCGCGAAGTCCTCGCTCTCGACCCGAACAATCAGGAAGCCTTGCAGGGAGTTACCCTCATCACTTCCGAGACCCGTTACCAAATCGAGTTGGGTTACTTCTACGAAGATTTTGATTTCGTCACAGGAACCAACGGACAATATGCGGAGTTCATTTACACCGACAACTTGCGCAACACCGTGCGTGGGCGCTTCCACTACCAAAACAAATTCAAGGAAAACAATACGCGCTTTGCCCTAGGCGTAACGCATCGCTTTTTCAAACGCACTTACGTAAGTGGCGAAGCCATCCTGGCTCCGACAGGAACGGTCGTACCTAATCAAGAATACAGCGCTGAATTCACCCAAGGTCTCCATCCCACTTTCTATATTGGTTTGGGCTACCACTTTATGAATTTTCGCGTGGCTAACGTGCACTTGCTCACACCCCTGCTGAACTGGGACCTGCACCCCAAGCTACACCTTTTTCTTCGCTATACCCCCGCCCGCACTACGTTTGACTTTCCTCGCCGCAGTGTTTGGAATCATGGTGGCTGGGTGCGCCTAGCCTGGGATACTACCCGCACTTTCAGCCCCTACCTCGTCTTTGCGGTAGGTTCGGAAAGTTTCACCGGGCTATCGGCGGATCAATTGGGGCGATTTGCTGCGCAAACCTACGGCGTGGGGACAGCGATCCATTTCAATACCCGCCAAGGGTTCCGCCTTGGCTACTTCTTTCAGAATCGCAGCCAAGGACACAGGGAGCACAGCTTTTCTCTCGCTTATCTTCTGCGCTTTTAGCCGGGCAGGCCATTGAAGCCTGTGGCCGCACCGCCGACCTGTAGTGATGTATAATCCCGCCTCCTGGTGCAGTAGGCGAAAGGAGCCTGCAGCCTGACGGCGAGGTTCAACAACAGGAAAGGCAAAATCGTGACAAGCCGAGTCGAGGAACTTTGCAGGAGCTGAATGCAATGAAGACTACGGTAGGAGAACTGAATCCTCCTCAGCGCATTCTCATGGCCCCTGGACCCAGCCTGGTGGACGCGCGTGTCTATCGCGCTTTGCTCGCCCCGGTAGTGGGGCATCTGGACCCGGAATTTCTGCGCGTGATGGATGATGTGCAGGCGATGCTGCGGCGGCTGTTCCAGACTGAAAACCAACTGACTTTCCCGGTCTCCGGCACAGGTAGTGCGGGAATGGAGACAGCATTCTGTAATCTCATTGAACTCGGCGACCCCGTCATCGTCTGCGTTGGCGGCCACTTCGGAGCGCGCATGGCGGAGATGGCGGCGCGCGCTGGGGCGCGGCTGGAGCGAATTGAGACCACGCCGGGCACGCACATCGATCCGGAGCGCGTTCGTGCTGCGGCGCGTGGCCAACGCATGAGGTTGCTGGCTATCGTGCACGGCGAAACCTCCACGGGTGTGCTGCAAGAGATTGCTCCTTACCGTGAAATCGCCGACCAATGCGGTGCCCTGTTGGTAGTGGACGCTGTGGCTACGCTCGGCGGCATGCCCCTTGCCGTTGACCGCGAGCGTATTGACGTTTGCTTCAGCGCCTCCCAGAAATGCCTGAGCGCGCCGCCGGGGTTGGCACCTTTCACTGCTTCCCCGAAAATCGAAGAGGCTTTGCGGCAACGCAAAACCCCCGTAACCAGTTGGTATTTCGATCTCACCACGGTGATGAAATACTGGGGGCAGGAGCGCACCTACCACCACACCGCTCCCATCAGCATGATCTACGCCTTGCGCGAAGCTCTGCGCCTGATTGAAGAGGAGACGTTGCCCGTGCGCTGGCAGCGCCACCAGCGCAATCACCAGGCGCTAGTAGCGGGATTGGAGGCGCTGGGGCTGGAGTTGCTGGTGGCACCTGCGCATCGGATGTGGACGGTAACCGCAGTCAAAGTGCCGGCGGGGATCGAAGACGCTAAGGTGCGTCAGCGCTTGCTCAACGAATTCAACATCGAAATTGCCGGTGGGCTCGGCGAATTAAGAGGGAAGATCTGGCGTATTGGCTTGATGGGTAATACTGCCACCCAGGCTAACGTGTTGCTGTTTCTAGCTGCGCTCGAAGAGATTCTTCAGGAGGAAGGTTTTCGGCTAGCGTCTGGTGCCGGTGTAGCTGCGGCCGAGCAGGTCTATTTGCGGGCGGCGGCGGCAGCGGGCAAGCCAGCCTGAGGACAACCATGACTTATCCCAGCCAGTCAGAGTTTACTTCCGCGCGGGTGATGTCGGAGCTAGTCGAGCCGTTCGAAGTGCGTTCGCGTCTGACCGGTGAGACCTATCGGGTGCGCTTCTCCCATCTGTGGGTGGCGATCTCCACCCGACGCAGCGATACGGTGGATTGCAAGTTTCTCGTCAACGGGCGGGGGGTGATTGTGGCGTTGGCGCATCCTGGTTACGTGGCATTTTCCGCGCGCACCGGGTGCCAGTTGAGCGACGCCAAAGCCGCGCAAATCGCCGCCGCCTACCTGCACGAGTGCCTGGAAGACGACCGGCACATTGACCGCACTACACTCTACGTGTCCCCGGAGGAATTGCTTCATCTGGCTGGCAAGCTTGGCTACCTACGCAGTTAGCCAGGTTCTCTAGGCATCGGCGAATCTTCCCGGTCGGCGCAGCTACCTTTTGAGTTCCTCCGCTGGCAGCCGATAGCCAAAGGACAAAACTAGCAGCAGCGGATAAGGCGCGCGTACTTACGTTCGAGGCGTTGCCGATAGAAGTCGGCAGCGCGGCGCTGGTCCTGGCCGCAAGAAGTCCGGTGAAGTTGTTGCGGGGTGGCAGTCTTTTTCGGGTAGCCGCCGTGGCTCCTGTCTTCGCCCTTGCTCAGGCGCGAGGGTACATACGGGGCTTCGTGCAAGCGCGACGCTTTGCGCCCAGTCAAAAGCTGATACCACTCCCACGCCGCCGCTAGCACTACCAGCAGTACCAAGCTGGCTAAAATTGCAGTCACGATAGCGTCCAAGCGATCATTGAAAATCAGCCGCTGAGTTTCAGTCAGTTGAGTTGCGGGAATGACGCCCGTAGCAACTTGCTCAGCTAGCAAGCGGGCATGAGCCAGAAAGCCCACATGCGGGTCGGCGCTAAAGATTTTCTGGTAGCTGGCGCTCATTGTTACCGCCACTAGCCACGCGGTGGGCAGGAGCGTCACCCAGGCAAAGCGCTGCCGTCCCATCTTTATAAGAATCGTCGTTACCACGGAAAAAGCGACTGCGGCGAGCAATTGATTGGAGATGCCAAACAGTGGCCAGAGCGTGTTGATGCCGCCCAAGGGGTCGCGTACCCCTTGATAGAGGAAGTAGCCCCAGGCACCGACGATTACTGCGCTGGTAGTGATGATACTGGGGTACCAACCCGTACGCCCGAGTGGCTTCCAGAAATGGCCTAGGAAATCTTGCACCATAAACCGGCCGACACGCGTGCCCGCATCGAGCACGGTGAGGATAAAGAGCGCCTCAAACATAATGGCGAAGTGATACCAGATGCCCATCAGCGCCCGGCCACCGATGGTGTTAGAGAAGATCTGGGCCATGCCTACGGCGAGTGAGGGGGCACCGCCGGTGCGGTTGAGCAGCGTCTGTTCGCCCACGCTGCGGGCTAGCTCGTGCATGGTGGCCGCCTGAAGAGGAAAGCCCCAAGAAGTGATGGTAGTGGCAACCTGCTCGGTGGTTTGACCGACAACGCCGGCAGCGCTGTTGATGGCAAAATAGACACCGGGTTGAAGCACGCAGGCGGCAATCATGGCCATCACGCCTACGAATGATTCCAGCAACATCGAGCCGTAGCCAATCATGCGGGCATGAGATTCTTTGATGATCATCTTGGGTGTGGTGCCGGAAGAGATCAGGGAGTGAAAGCCAGAGATGGCTCCGCAAGCGATGGTGATGAAGCAAAAGGGGAAGATTTTGCCGCCAAAGACAGGCCCGCTGCCATCAATGAAGCGCGTGAGTGCTGGCATCTGAATTTCTGGGCGGACAAAAAGGATGCCAGCGGCTAGTACAAACATCGCTCCCAGCTTGATGAAAGTACTCAGGTAGTCCCGTGGGGCCAGCAGTAACCAGACTGGCAAGGCCGAGGCCGCATAGCCATAGGCGATGATGGCCAGGGCGAGTGAGGTTGCGGACAAGGTAAAGGTGGCCGCCCAAGCCGGTGCTGCGGCCACCCATTCCCCGCTGATTACGGCAAAAATCACTAGCGCCACACCGATGGCACTGGCTTCTAGCACTCGTCCCGGGCGCAGGTAGCGCATATAGCAGCCCATGAGAATGGCAATGGGTATGGTCATGGCCAGGGTGAAAGTGCCCCAGGGGCTGGCTTTGAGTGCGTTGACCACTACGAGGGCGATGGCAGCCAGCAGAATAATCATAATGGCGAGTACGGCACACATGGCCACTATGCCGCTCAGCCGACTGACTTCTTCGCGCGCTATCTGTCCGAGTGATTTGCCGTCACGGCGCACGGAGCTAAAGAGCACGATAAAATCCTGCACACAGCCGCCGAGCACCGCCCCGACCACAACCCACAGTGTGCCGGGCAGGTAGCCGAACTGCGCCGCCAGCGTTGGCCCGATGAGCGGCCCGGGGCCGGCGATAGCGGCAAAGTGGTGGCCCATCACTATCCATTTATTGGTGGGGACGAAGTCGCGGCCATCCTCAAGCCTTTCGGCGGGGGTGGCGCGAGTATCATCGAGGGTCAGCAGGCGGGCAGCAATGAAGGCACTGTAGAAGCGATAACCGACGAGATAGCAGCAAACGGCTGCAACGATGAACCAGGTAGCATTGATGGGCTCGTTGCGCTCCAGGGCGATGGCACCCAGAGCAGAAGCGCCGGCCACTGCCACGCCGAGCCAGATAACTGCTTTGAGCAGCCGCTTCATCG
>Ga0315310_10003046_pt1 | contig 10447 bp, 8 predicted proteins | sample TDP5_MG_FD_203630 | JGI IMG/M metagenome (GOLD analysis project Ga0315310, IMG submission 203630) | Freshwater sediment microbial communities from Lake Towuti, South Sulawesi, Indonesia - TDP5 | ecosystem: Environmental > Aquatic > Freshwater > Lake > Sediment | place: Indonesia: South Sulawesi...
ATCCCGGAGGAAATGCGCTGGGGACATTGGACGCATTTCAAGGCCGAGGACGCACTCAAGCATGTGAGAGAGGAGGTCTTCCCCTGGTTCAAAGGAATAGGGGAAGAAGGCAGCTCCTTCGAGCGGTACATGAAAAACGCCGAGTTCAAGATCAACAAGCCTAACTTGCTGATCGAAGCCTGCCAGATGATAGACCAGATGCAGATTTCGGCCCAGAACCAGGACGTCCAAGGCGACCTGTACGAATACCTGTTGAGCAAGCTGACCATCGCCGGGCGTAGCGGCCAGTTCCGCACGCCGCGCCACATCATCCGCATGATGGTCCAGATGATCGCCCCCCAGCCCGGCGAGCGCATCGGCGACCTGGCGGCAGGCACCTGCGGCTTCCTGGTCAACGCCTACCAGTACATCCTGGAGCAGCACACCTCCCCCGACATCCTGGAATACGACGAAGAGGGATGGCCCCACAACCTGGTCGGCGACCTGCTTGGCGACGAGCAGCGGAAATTCCTCCAAGATGAAGCCTTCCGCGGCTACGACAACGACTCTGGGATGACCATGCTGCGCATCGGCTCGATGAACCTGATGCTGCACGGCATCGAGTACCCCCGCTTTTTCTACATGGACACCCTCTCCAAGGCCTTCAGCAAAGTGCGCGACTACGACGTGATCCTGATGAACCCGCCTTTCAAGGGGGCAGTGGACAAAGGTGACGTCAGCGACACGCTGCCGGGCAACACCCGCAAATCGGAGCTGCTCTTTGTGCACTTGATCTTGCGGGCGCTGGATATGGGCGGGCGCTGCGCGGTGATCGTGCCCGATGGCGTGCTCTTTGGCTCCAGCCGCGCCCACGTGGAGCTGCGCAAAAAGCTGATCGAGGAGAACCGGCTGGACGGCGTGGTCTCCATGCCCGGCGGGGTGTTCAAGCCCTACGCCGGCGTCTCCACGGCGGTGCTGCTCTTCACCCGTGGCGCGACCACCGACCGCATCTGGTTCTACGACATGGCCCACGACGGCTTTTCGCTGGACGACAAGCGTCTGCCCGTGCTTGAGAACGACATCCCCGATATCCTGGAATGTTGGCACCACCGGCACGACGCCGAATTCCAGGCCCAGCGACAGGCCCGCCTGGAAGAATTGCAAGCCCAGGTCGCGCCCCTGAAGGCCGAACGGCTGCGGCTGCAAGGCGAGATCAACCGCCTGACCTTCGAAAGCGCCATTAGACCTGACAGGTCTTGGAAGACCTGTCAGGTCTCGAACGATGAACTGGCCGACCTCGAGGCCCGGATCGCCCCCCTCCAGGCGCAGATAGACCAACTGACCCGCCAGTTCTGGGTGACCAGGAAGCAAGTCAAGGCCAACAACTACGACCTGTCCGCCAGCCGCTACCGCCAGGTGGAGCCGGACGAAGCCTACTACGAAAAGCCCCAGGTGACGATGGAGCGGTTGCTGGAGCTGGAGCGGGTGATGACTCAAGAAATCCACGACATCGAGGAGTTGCTCAGTTGAATACTGTGCCATTAGGCAGCGTATCCCAGATCAACCCGAAGAAGCCCCAAGACCTGGACCCCGACACCCTATGTTCCTTTGTGCCGATGGAATACGTCGACGACTACTTTGGGATAATCACCGAGGCTACTACTCGGCAGGTTAAGCAGGTCGAAAAGGGATACACTTATTTCCACAACTGGGACGTGCTTTTCGCAAAGATCACGCCTTGTATGGAAAATGGCAAGTGCGCTATTGCGAGGAATTTGGTCAACGGAATTGGATTTGGCTCAACTGAGTTTCATGTAGTTCGACCAAAACGTGACGTGACGTCTGAGTGGATCTTCTACTTCCTCCGTCAGCACTCGACAAGGCAGGAAGCGGCGCGACATATGACGGGCACAGCCGGGCAGCAGCGCGTCCCGACTCGGTTTCTTCAAGAGGTCATGATTCCCCTCCCTCCACTCCCCGAACAAAAGCGCATCGCCGCCATCCTGGCCAAAGCGGACCGCCTGCGCCGTCTGCGCCGCACCGCCCGCGACCTCAGCGACACTTACCTGCAATCGGTCTTTTTGGAGATGTTTGGCGATCCGGTGTCGAATCCGCGGGGGTGGAAAATCAGCGAGATGGGGACCCAAATCAAGAGTATACGATATGGGACTGGTTCTCCGCCAGAATACCAGAAAGATGGTATTCCGTTCATCCGAGCTACAAATATCAAAAAGGGCACGGTACAGCAAGATGATCTCGCATACATCTCGGAAACTGATGCGCGCAGTATCGCAAAGTGCAAAGTCAACGCGGGAGACCTAATCATTGTCAGGAGCGGTGTCAATACAGGTGATTGCGCTTTGATTCCTCGCGAGTTTGATGGAGCGTATGCGGCTTACGATCTAATCATCCAAGTACCCTATCCTCAGAACTACTACTACAACTTCATCATTAACTCAGACTATGGAAAATCCATTATTCGGCCTTTGAGCCGAAGGGCTGGGCAACCGCATATAAACGCCGATCAAGTAAGGTCTTTGAGGTTCCCAGTTCCCCCTATGCCACTACAGGAAGAATTCGCCCAAATCGTCCACCAATTCGAGCGGTTGCGCGCCCAGCAGCACGAAGCCCAGCGCCAGGCGGAGCATCTCTTCCAAACGTTGCTGCATCGGGCGTTTCAGGGGAAGTTGTGAATCACGAAACTCACGAAAGCGCACGAAGGACACGAAAGGTTTTCGTGCGTTTCGTGCCCTTTCGTGTTATTCGTGTTTCAGACTGCCATCCACAGATTCGAGCGGTTGTACGCCCAGCAGCGCGAAGCCGAGCGCCAGGCGGAGCATCTATTCCAAACGCTGCTGCAATAGGCGTTTCGGGGGGAGTTGTGAATCACGAAACTTACGAAAGGAATCACGAAGCATACAAAAGCCACGAAAGACGCGAAAGGTTTTCGTGGATTTCGCGCTCTTTCATGACCTTCGTGATTCAAACGCCCCTCACCCCCAACGGCATCTCCATCAACCTGCGTCCTGCCGAACGCTCGGCTGAGTGCTCACTACGAAGCCTGAGCGCGGGCCTGGTCGTCACCGCCTACACCCTCGCCGAGGCTCGTCGTGAGCTGGTCCTGAGCCCTGCCCTGAGCCTCGTCGAACAGTCGAAGGGTTGTCAAAGGGCCCTGCTGGAAAAGCGACATAAGTCACCAGAACTATATAGGAGAAAAAGAGATGAAAGTGTTGAATTTAAAACTTCCTCCCCAGGTATACCGCCGGCTCCGCGAGGAGGCGGCCCGACTGGGCAAGCCGCCTCAGGTTGTGGCCCAGGAATGGCTCATCGAACGGTTGACTCCACCCCCCGCAGCGCCCAGCAGCGACCGAGAGAGCGCACGTCAAGCGCTCCGTGCCGCCGGGCTGTTGGCCGAATTGGGTCCGAACCTACGTAGGCTTGCAGACCCAAAAGTGCGCCTGGAGGACGTCAGGGCTGCTCTGAACCGAGCCGGGGGTAAGGCGCTCAGCGAAGTCATTCTGGAGCAGCGAGGTCCGAGGGGATGAGCCACTTCTATCTGGACGCCAGTGCGGTGGTTAAACGCTACAGCCCAGAAACTGGCAGCGCCTGGGTCAAAGGGCTCACCGACCCCCCGGCTGGGCACACCATCGTTCTGGGCGAAATCACCCTGGCGGAGGTCGCAGCCGCCCTCGCCGCCAAGCACCGCGCGCCAGGCGGTATTACCCAGGAGGAGCGCGACGATGCGCTCGCCATATTTCTGAGCCACTGTGACACTGAATACGAACTGATAGCCCTCAGTCGCTTCATCGTTGACCGAGCCGTGAGCCTGACCCAGAATCACAAGTTGCGTGCGTACGACGCCGTGCAACTTGCCACAGCCTGGTCGCCAATGAGGCCCTCACCGCAGCCGGCCTCCCTGGGCTCACCTTCATAGCAGCCGATCGCGATTTGCTGACAGCAGCCAATGCCGAAGGCCTGGATGCTGAGGACCCCAATCGCTATCCATGAATCTGGTTAATCGTGCTGGGTCTGCACCGCCCGTGCCAGTAGGCCATCAACACCACCCCGTAAACTCGTCACCGCCCGCACCGTCGCCGAGGCTCATCGTGAGCTGGTCCTGAGCCCTGCCCTGAGCAAAGGTGAGGGCTTGGATCACGAAGCACATGAAAGGTCACGAAAGGCGCAAAAGGCTTTCGTGAATTTCGCGGTCTTTCGCGCCCTTCGTGGTCTAAACTCCCCTCAATACCAAGGAGCGTGTCTATGCCTAATCCACTCTCAACGAAAGGCTATGAGTTCGAACCACTATCCCATGCCGTGATCGGCGCCTGCATTGACGTTCAACGCCAGTTGGGCGTTCACTGTATGGAGGTAGACTACCAACGAGCCCTGGAGTTGGCCTTGCCCAAACGCGGCCTGCAGTTTCAGCGTGAGGTGGAAATCCCTCTCGCGTACGACGGGGTAGTGATCACCAAACGACGGGTAGATTTCGTAATCTGGGACGACTCTGACGAGTTGCTGCTGGAAACCAAAGCCAGGAGTACTATCCTACCTGAAGACGTTGAACAATGCCTTCTTTACCTGCATCAGGGTGGTTATCGGGTATGTCTGTTGATCAACTTTGGAGAGAAGCCGTTGGGTGTACATCGGTTCGTGCACACGCCACAGTATGAAACGCACGGAGATTGATGTGCTCACGGCGGTGGTGAGGGTTTGGACCACGAAACTCACGAAAGCGCGCGAAGGACGCGAAAGGTTTTCGTGCGTTTCGTACCTCTTCGCGCTATTCGTGTTTTAAGGAGAAAACACCAAGCTGGCCCACGACTTTCTCCACATCCGTCAGTTGGCTCAACTGCACTGGCAATACGTCTCTCTTTTGGTAAAACCTTACTCCACACGCTACGCGGGGACCTAGTAGATGAGAGAGGAGTTGCATCATGCCAGGTCTTGATCGAGCTCAGATTCTGCCCGAGCCGGAACTGCCCGAGGCTGCCGGGTTGCTGGCCCAGGGGCAGCGGCTGGCCCGGACGGTGACCGTCGGACCTTGCCCGTTCCTGAGCACCTACGGCGTTCGCTCAGAGAGCGAGTACAAGCGCCGGCGGATGGCCGAGGGGACGATCATGCTCCATGCCCAGTTCGGGTACCGCAGCCCAGCCAAGAGCCGGCGGGCCTACGCCGAGATTTACGAACGGTTGGCCGCGGCCGGCTACCGGGTGGACCGCTACGGCATCTGCCTGGACTGGAGCACGGGCTACCCGGCCGCCCAGCGGGCCGACATGCCCCGGGGAACTGGTTTGATCTTGGAAAAACCGGAGGATTTTGTCGCCCTGACGCAATCCGCACCGGTAGCGCCGCATTTCGGGGACTTTTGCATCGGCACGCCGGCTGCGGTCGAGAACACCGCTGCTGCCCTGGCCGCTGGCTCGACCAGCATCGGCAACCTGGGCCAGTACTTCACCTTCCGCATGCCCAGGTGGAGCGACGACGTCGGAATGACGGCCGAGACTGTCAAGGCCCTGGCCCTGTGCGCCGCCCAGCCGGTTGAGATTATGGTCCACCCCAGGCGGCATAACCAAGCATGGGCTCAACGTCCTGCATCAACAACAAGGCCTGGCCGCCTGAACCGAGGCCCTCGAGGCCGTGTTCAGTCGCCTGCGCAGCGATTCGTGACTCTCTCAAGGCCTGGGTTGGAGAGAGACCCTAAGGGTCTTGACAAATCGGTCCCTTTGCCGTATCATGAAGATAGCCAGTTCCTTTAACATTTCAGGCTGTGGCCCAAAAGAGAGGTATCAGAGTGGACCACGAATCCATCGCCATTCTAGGCGTTCAGGTCAGCAATGTGGATGTGCCCAAGTCCCTGACCATCATCGAGGGCTTGATCGAAAGCGGCACCCCCCACCAACTGGTGACGGTCAACACCGAGTTCGTGATGGCAGCCCAGAAGGACGCCGCGTTCAAAGCCATCATCAATGCCGCAGCTCTCGCCCTGCCCGATGGGGTCGGTCTCTTGTGGGCTGCCCGCTTCCTGGGCTACCCCTTCAGGGAACGGGTGACCGGCGTGGACACCGTGCAACGGGTAGCGGAGCTGGCCGCTCGTAAAGGCTATCGCCTCTTTCTGCTGGGCGCAGCCGAGGGCGTGGCCGATTTGTGCGCCCAACACTTGTGCAATCAGTACCCCAACCTGCAAATCGTCGGTACCTATTCCGGCTCGCCCGCCATTGAAGAGGAGGACGAAATCGTTGCTCTGGTCAAGCAGGCCAAGCCCGACATCCTTTTCGTGGCCTACGGTGCACCGCAGCAGGACAAGTGGATCGCCCGCAATCTGGAAAGGCTGGAGGTGCCGCTGGCCATGGGGGTAGGGGGGGCTTTCGATTTCACCGCCGGGGTGGCGGTACGGGCTCCCCGGTGGATGCAGCAGTTGGGCCTGGAGTGGCTGCACCGGCTCTACCGCGAGCCGTGGCGCTGGAGAAGAATGTTGGCCTTGCCCAGGTTTGTGGGGCTGGTGATCCTTCGGAGAGCTAAATGTCAAGCATTGATAAGGGTAGACTGATTGGACTTTTGCCTGGTCTGCGAGAGCGACGCATTGCGGTCGTCGGCGATGTGTTTCTGGACGAGTACGTCGTCGGGCGGGCCACGCGGCTGTCGCGGGAGGCCCCCATCCCGGTGCTAGAGTTCGAGCGACGTTTCTACCTGCCCGGTGGGGCAGCCAACCCGTCCAGCAACATCGTCGCCCTGGGCGGGGTAGCCCGGCAGGCGGGGGTCGTCGGCGACGACGAGGCGGGGCAGCAGCTTTTGCAACAGTTGCGAGAAGCGGGCATTGATGCAACAGGAGTAGTGACCGACCCCTCACGGCCCACCACCACCAAGACCCGTATCGTGGCCCAGGGGTCACTGCGCTTCCCCCAGCAACTGGCTCGCATTGACTACCTGGACCGCCGGCCGGTGGGAGAAGATATAGAAGGAGCCCTCATCGCCCATCTGGAAACCCTCGTGCCCCAGGCTGATGCGGTGCTGATCTCCGACTACCGCACAGGGGTGGTCAGTGAGGCCGTCGTCGCTGCCGTCCTGGACGTGGCCCGCCGACACGACAGGCTAGCCACCGTGGACTCCCAGGGCAACCTCCACAAGTTCCACACCTTTGACCTGGTCAAGTGCAACCATGCCGAGGCCCAGGCTGTGACCGGGCAGGCGCTTTCCACCGAGGAGGACTTCCAGCAAACAAGCGAGAAGCTTCTGAAGCAACTTGAAGCCCAGGCAGTGGTCATCACCCGTGGACCGGAGGGGATGTCGCTCATCGGGACTGGTTCGCTGTTTCAGGAATACGCTCACCTTCCAGCCGCCAACCGCAGCGAGGTCTTTGACGTGACCGGGGCGGGCGACACGGTCATTGCCGTCCTGACTCTGGCTCTGGCGGCGGGGTTTGACCTGCTGGCTGCGGCTCGCCTGGCCAACTATGCGGCGGGCCTGGTGGTGCGCAAGCTAGGCAACGCCACAGCCACTCCAGAAGAGTTGGCCTGGGCCATCGAGAACTGGACTTGATTAGCGCCGCCAGGCCGGGGGTATAGGGGGCTTCGTCGTGAGCTCAGCCGAACGGTGTCTCCCTCTTCTCCAAATCAATCCAGGCCAATCGCGCTGCAAGGCGGCGCTTGATTTGAGGCGGTTTCTATGGGATAGTGTAAGCATCCATGTTGGAGGCAGGTTGATGGCCGAGGAGCAGAAGCCTCTGAGCGAACGGGAGATTGAGGTCATCCGCCTGGTGGCCGAAGGGGCGACCAACCGGCAGATCGCCCGTGAGCTCGTCATCAGCGTCAACACAGTCAAGATTCACCTGCGCAACATCTTCGAGAAGTTGAACGTCCAGTCGCGCACCGAGGCAGCTCTTTACGCCGTCCGCGAAGGGTGGGTTACTGTCGCCCCATCAACAGTTGAAGCGGAGGCTGCTGAGGCTGTTGAGGAAGAACCGGTCGAGAGGATCTCACTGGCCAAGCGGATGACGTTCGTGGTGGCAGCCTTGCTTGTCTTCGTGGTAACTTTCTTTCCGCAAACCGGGGTGACATCGCCCTCCAGCGAGGTCTCCGATGATTTTACCAATCGCCCCGCAGCCAGGGGGCAGTCGGCTGTCCGATTCGAGGTCTCGCGTTGGGTGAGCCGGGCCCAGATGCCCACCCCACGGGAGCGGCTGGCCGTGGTCGTTCACGAAGACAAAATATACGCCATCGCGGGCGACACATCAGGCGGGGTCACCGGAGTGGTAGAGATTTACAACCCTGCGGACAATACCTGGGCAATCGGAACGCCCAAACCGACGCCCGTGAGCAACGTCGCCGCTGCGGTCGTGGATGGCCTGATCTACGTGCCAGGGGGCTATACTGCTGCCGGAGAGGTTACTACGGCTACGGAAGTCTACGATCCGGCCCATGGCACCTGGGACACGAGGGCCCCGCTTCCAGCTCCCCTTTGCGCCTACGCCATCGCCGCCGTGGAGGGCAAGCTCTTCGTCTTTGGCGGTTGGGACGGTAACTCGTACGTGACTTCGGCCTATGAGTATGATCCCCAACAAGACGACTGGACGACCAAAACGGCCATGTCAACGGCCAGAGGCTTCGCTGCCGCTGGTGTGCTCGAGGGCAAGGTCTACGTCGTCGGAGGTTACGATGGGGAGACAGAGTTTGCCCTTTGCGAGGAGTACAATCCGGCTAAAGACGATGGAACAGGAGTCCCCTGGACGATCAAAGCGCCTATGTCCGTGGGGCGAGGTGGTTTAGGAGTAGCGGTGGTGGGCAAAAACCTGTACGCCGTTGGAGGAGGGTGGCAGAGTTATCTGACACACAATGAAAGATACAATCCTGATACCAACACCTGGGCCAACTTTGAGACACCAATCACGGCTGAGTGGCGCAATCTGGGTGTCGCTGCCACGGAGGCGAAGATATACGCTATCGGAGGCTATAGTGGCGACTACCTGAGCGACAATCAGGAGTACCAGGCTCTGTTCCACCTGTACTTGCCCACAGCGCCATAGCCACCTGTACCGCCTGTACCGCAATCACCACTGTTGCACCACTGTTGCGGTACAGGCGGTGCAGGAGCGCCACTATTACGGCACAGGTGGTGCAACAGGGGTAAGTGGGTTCGCTGGGGGCAAGCGTCAGGAGCGCCGGGAGCGGCTCTGGAGGATGACCTTCAGGCCACTCTTTGTTTCGCAGACCTTTGCCCCAAAGCGAGTTTCTCACATTCCCCAATAAAGTCAAGGCCCTGCTCCCTCTCCAGAGGCTCGGTCAAACCTCCTCAAGGATCGGGAGCAGGGCAGTCTTGAGCCAACACCTGGTGCCTGGGGCGGCGTTCGAATCCGCTCCTGGTGTGCTTCAGACACCCGCTCTACCACATAAGCTACCGCAGGCCAGGGAGAGACGCGAGCATCCGCCGGTCGGGGCAGCCCCCCGCCCCCACTGACATCTCAGGGTTCCCCTGTCCTACTGACGTTAGCTCCAGCTCTTCACCGGATGGGTTCGGACAGTTCGGGAGGTAGCCGTTGATAGGCTAACCGAGCGGCCTGTGCCGCCTGCACCGTCTACACCGCAACAGCGGTGCAACAGTGGTGCAACAGTGGCGGATGTCGCTGTCTCAGTGGACCCGGCAGGAATTGAACCTGCCCACAGATGGGTGCAAAGTACGACAGGTTTCCAAACCTGTCCTACAAGCGGCCCCCGTTGGCTCTCGGGCCCACGGTGGGGGCTGGTAGCCGGCCTCAGGAGAGGCTGCCTACGAGAACCGGACCCACAACATGGGTCGGCTACCTTCAAGGCGCGCCCCCAACGCCCTCGCCGCCACGCCCGGCGGCGGACCGACGTGGTTGTCTAGGGAAAAGAAAAGGGCGTGAAACCTGTTGTCTCACGCCCGCCAAAGGTAGGCTGTATGATGCCAGACAGAGTCTAGGCTCTCATAACATAACAGCCCTCCTTCGTCGGACGTGAATGCCTTCCTGCTTAAAATGTGCCAATTCGTAGCCGATGGCGAATGGCCGGGTACACAGAAATGCCGCTGTCTGTGCCTGGGAATCTGACGGCCAGCTAAGGGCCGACCTGGCTATAAGATTGGGTTTCCCTCTGACGTTCCTTGAACTCACTGCCATTGCTCCATCGGAAGCCAATGTGACTGCTAACCTGTATATAGTATACCACACTTTTCAGTTTTTGTCAAGTCTCGGATGGCCATGCAGTGGGCTGGTGCATCCTCTTTCCGGGCCCCCGCTACGCAAGCTCCAACGAATGATTAACTGATCATTGCTTCTAATCGTCTTCTGGGTCGTAGCGTTTCATCACGGTGTAGGTATTGGCCAACGATAGCGGTCTCCCCGACTGGGAAACGAAAAGGTATTCACTGTCTGTCTCTGGTCGTTCGTTCTCCAAATAGGTCCCCAGGCCATTCTCCATGTACTTCTCTAACCGGGGCAAATCATCCCAGGTCATTT
>Ga0315310_10003047_pt1 | contig 10442 bp, 9 predicted proteins | sample TDP5_MG_FD_203630 | JGI IMG/M metagenome (GOLD analysis project Ga0315310, IMG submission 203630) | Freshwater sediment microbial communities from Lake Towuti, South Sulawesi, Indonesia - TDP5 | ecosystem: Environmental > Aquatic > Freshwater > Lake > Sediment | place: Indonesia: South Sulawesi...
TAAGGCGTTCAGCTCGAAGATTGCCAGCGTTACAGCAGTATACGGAGAAGCGTCAGGAGAAAGGGTGATCGTCACAAGTGAAGGAACCAAGATAACCATGAAGCCAAGTCTCGCAACGGTGGCAGTGCTAGCCGTGGCCAAAGAATTAGAGAAAATCACATCCTGTGCGCAAAGGGTGGGTGCACCTGGAGGCTTCGACGTGTTTGAGAAGCTGAACGTCGAGAAGACAGCAGTCGAAACAGCCAAAAGAGCTGTGAACCAGTTGAAAGCAAAACCTGCTCCAGCGGGAAGGTTTACCGTAGTTGTCGATCCTGAGCTCGGCGGAGTCTTTGCCCACGAGGCAGTAGGACATGCCTGCGAAGGAGACCATGTGGCGTCGGGGGAATCCATCCTCCAGGGAAAAATAGGACGGAAAGTCGGTTCGGAGCATGTGACAATATTCGACGACTCTACTCATCCAAATGGTTGGGGAAGTCTGAAATACGACATGGAGGGAGTCGCGGCCCAGAAGAAGCTGCTGATCGAGAAGGGGGTCCTAAGGAACTTCATCACAAGCAGAGAGGTAGCTGCCAAACTCGGTCTTCCCACGAACGGCGGAGCTCGAGCTCAATCCTACGCTTTCAGACCGATCGTCAGAATGAGCAATACGTACATTGCGCCGGGCGACCACACGTTTGAGGAGATGCTTGAAGACATAGACTACGGCGTCTACGTGAAAGCCACAAGGGGAGGGCAAGTTGACCCGGCCAAGGGCACATTTCAATTCAGCGCTGAAGAGGCTTTTCTGATAGAGAAGGGCAAAGTCACAACGCCTCTTCTCAATGTCTCACTTTCTGGGCTGACACTGGAGGCTCTTAACAACATCGATGCGGTTGCGAAGGACTTTGATATGCATGTGGGATACTGCGGCAAAGAAGAGCAGAACGTTCCGACTGGAGATGGAAGTCCCCATATCCGCATAAGGAACGCCGTGGTTGGAGGCGAAGCGTGATGATGGACACCCTTGCCCATGTTGTGAGAGGAGCCGAGAAGAAGGGCGCAACCGATGCGGAAGCCTTCTATTTCAAGAGAAACGAGCTTCAGGTTAGAGCGGAAAACAAGCAGGTCAAGATCGGCGAGTGGAAATCCGACGCAGGAATAGGCATGCGCCTTGCCGTAAAAAGGGATGGCGGCTTCTCACAGGGCTTCGCGTACTCCACCGATTTCTCGAAAGCTGGGTTGGATAAGGCAGTAGGACACGCTTTCAATGTTGGGTCGGCAAGAAAGCCCGACCGATTCTTCAAAGGGTTTTGCGAAAGAGACACATTCCAGTCCGTCGAAGGGATCTACGACAAGAGGATTCCTGAGCTGCCTCCGGAACAGGCGATCGACCTTGTGAACGGTCAGATCGAGGCAGCCTTGATCGACAGTCGCGTCCATACGGTGAAGGGGTTAACCTTCCTTCTTACAACTGAGATAGCCGTAGCCAACTCTCACGGAGTGTCAGGAGAGTTCGAGACAACTGGCTTCAGCTCAGGCATATACGTTCTGGCGAAGGAAGGGGACTCTCAAGGCGTTTGGTCAGATGACTACGTTAGCTGTCGCTATACTGAAGATGAACCGACCAAAATGGTTGAGGGCATTACCAAGTCTGCTGTCCAACAGCTGCATGCAAAGCCCATTGAGGCCGGAAAGATGGACTTGGTCATGACGCCGGATGCTTTGGCGGAGCTTCTGATCTACACTTTCATCCTCGAGGCTAGAGCAGATCGTGTCCAAAAGAGTCAGTCCCCGCTTGCTGGCAAGCTAGGTCAGCCTATTGGTTCAGAAGTCCTGACTGTCTTGAATGATGGGCTTGCTCCAGAAGCGATGGGTTCGAGGGTTTTCGACGACGAAGGGGTGCCGACACGAAGGACGACCCTCATAGAGAAGGGCGTGCTGAAAGGCTTCCTTTACGATACCTACACAGCCAGGAGAGACAGCGTTCAAAGCACGGGGAACGCGTTAAGATACGCGTTGCTTCAGCTGGTTCCCAAATACAAGCTGGAGCCGCTTGTCGGGCCAACGAATGTCGTGGTTCAACCTGGGAAGACATCACGAGAGGGTCTCATACGTGAAGTGAAAAATGGCATCTTCACGAAAAGTTTCATAGGCGCCCATACTTCGAACTCTGAGAGCGGAGCATTCTCGGTCATGCCGTACTGCGCATTCAAGGTTGAGGACGGTGAGATCAAGTATCCTATCAAAGAAGCCATGATCGGCGGGGACATACTCACATTGCTCAAGAATGTCGAGATAGTGGCGAACGATGTGAAACAGGTGCTTTTCTATGAAGCCGCGCTTCTCAGAGATTCCGCACTGATCGCACCTTCAGTCTTGGTTAGGAACGTTTCAGTGAGTGGCTGAGAACCGAAACGCATGTGTCAGACTTCTATGTGGTTGCCAGTGTGCATACAAGGTAAAGTGATCGTGTGATAGAGGGTTTCTGGTTAAGTTTTTAGGAAGCTAAGAGAGTATAGTAGTACAGATGTTGGCATCCGCGATAGCTGATGGTGGTGGCCTTGGACTACGAGAAGATGCTGGAAGAAGCTTACTCCCAGTTGCCTCCCGAGACCTTCAAGCATGAAAGGCTTGAGATTCCAAAGCCCATTTGTACCGTGCTTGGTTCTCGAACCATCTTCCAGAACTTCGGAAACATCTGCGACATACTTAACCGGGATCCTCTTCATCTCATGCGGTTCCTTTCAAGGGAGATGGCTACGGCTGGAGCAATTGAGGGCGGGAGGATAATCTTCCAGGGTAAGTTTGAACCTGCGACCTTGGAGCGGCTGGTTAGGCGTTACCTTGACGAGTTCGTAATGTGCCCAGTATGCAAGAGGCCTGACACAAAGATTGCCAAGGAGAAACGGCTTCACTTTCTGGTTTGCTCGGCTTGTGGCGCAAGATCACCTATCAAGCGCATCTGAATCTGGAACGGTTTGGGAGAGTACGCCTTGGAAGTCTACGTCAATATGCGAAGGAGGGGCCGACAGATCCTCTTGGCCATTTGCGACGCTGAGCTTCTAGGCAAGACTTTCCGGGAATCCAACACGATGTTCGAGGTTAGAGAGGACTTCTACAAAGGGTTCAAGACAAGCGTCGAGGAAGCTATGGACTTCCTGGAAGAATGCACTATCGCCAACTTGGCGGGGAGTAATGTTGTCAAGAAGGCCATCGAGAAGGGGCATGTTCACCCTGAAGCGGTGATCAACGTCTGTGGCGTACTCCACGCACAGATCGTGAAAATGTGAACGTCACAAAAGATTTATAGAAGCCGAAAGGTCTAGAGTTGTCACACGCCGGGGTGGCCGAGTGGTTTAGGCGGCGGGCTGCAGACTCGCTGCACATGGGTTCAAATCCCATCCCCGGCTTCCAAGAGACTGAATCTTCACGAGATAGACGCATGAAAGGTCTTACATGGTTATTTTCTTTCGGGCAAAATCTAGAAATGTCCTTAGGGCTTCTCTTGGTGAGTCGCTGATGTGGCTTTCTTCTACTCTATGTTCTTTCTCGTTATGAAAATGTTTAGGGAAGGTTTTCAGCTTTCTCGCCTCTTGGTCTGGCAAGTTATTGTGCCTGTATATTGTTCCGTCAAGAGACCTTCTTTCCCAGTGATATGCGTAGGTTCCAGGCCTCTTCTCAGACAGCCAGACATCAATGTAGCTCCCGTCTGAAATGAGAACCCTCAACTTTCCCTCAACAACCCTCGTTCCCCGCACGATATCAGAAAACTCTGATGCTGCTATGTAAGCGAGCTTCTTGTAGGTTTCATCTCTTGAACTCAACTGCCAATGTGCTCCTTCAAAAGGAATTCCACTTTCTCCGCTTTGGTCTCTAAGTACTCAAGCTTGGTCAGATCCTCAAAGCATTCAGACTCTGAGACCTCAGCTCTCTCGAGTTTATTCCATAATTCGCTGAAGGAGTGAATATTGTGCTTGCTCAAGATCTTTGACATCTCGGCCTTAAGAGACCTCAACTCAAACTCTAGGTAGGTGCGAATTCCCTCTTTTATCAGCTCGTCCCTAGGAATGTCTAACTCTCTTTCAATCCTTTCTACGGTCACAGTCATAACGCGATTCTCCGCATTTTTCTATCATAAGCTGAGATTTAAAGCTTAGATTCGCCGAATCTAATGAGTCATAGAGGTTCAGGCGTTCAGACTTGGTGTGTCCCGGGGTGGCCGAGTGGTTTAGGCGGCGGGCTGCAGACTCGCTGCACATGGGTTCAAATCCCATCCGCGGCTTCCAAGAATGAATCCTAGGCCTCTAGGAGACTTGGCCTAATTGAGTTCTCGATGGCTTTATGTTTGTATGGTTCTCATGACAAGATAATGTCTATCATCCACGAATAGTGATCTTGCGGCTAGGTTTGAACGTGGCGAGGTTCTGGTTGGTTCTCGTGGAGAGGGAAGTTTGTAGAGCTTGTCGAAGCAGCTGCTGACCCAGACTTTTTTTCACACTGTGCGCAGAAAAAAAAATTTTCCTTAAATACTTTTGAAACTTCAACGGAAAAGCTTGGAAACTTTGAAGTCAACAATCGAAGTTACTGAATATTGAAGAATCCTTGGCAGAACAAGGATTTCGTTGAAGAATCCTTAACAAGCTTGCTGCGAAAGCTGCATGATTTCGCAGCAGGCAAGAGAATTCACAGACATTCCAGCTCATGTGCAGAGAATTGTGAGGCATCCTTTACGATAGTTTCTTGCAGTCATGGGTTTTCATGTCTTGGGGAAGACGCTTCTGCGGCAGTTTTCCACAAGTTACATTCAGACCTTCAATTCAATAATAGTTTGGTCGGGGAGAGTCGGCTCTGCGTCTAAATGCTGAGCATGTTCGACTCGTGCCTTTGTCCGGCGGGCACCTCAGACCCAATCCTTTCGTTATTCCGAATCTTCTTTCCTACCTCTATCGCACACTGGATCAGCTGATGGTTCTCTTTGCCAGTCCTAAACTCCTTCTGACTCAAGATCTCCCCTTTCGCCTTTATCATTGTCCTCTGCGTACCCTTCATAAGCAGGTCTGCGTTGTCCCGAAAGCCTTGGATTTGCTGGACTGAATAATCAATAAATATGCATAGCATAGCTTACATGTTCATCATCGTTAAATACGCACAACTTGGAGAGTTTTTGAGGGTCGGTTGAAGAATGAGCACACAGTCAAAGAAGACTCTACTCTTGAAACGCCTAGTGATTGGAGTGGCAGGGATTGTCGGTCTGATCTTGGGTTTTCTGGTGTATGGTAGCCCATGGGGTTTCTTGGGAGCAGCAGAAACAAAGATCGGCAGCCTAGAAGAGCAGATAGTCAGCCTTCAAGCTGAGTTAGATGCGAAGAATACACAGATAGCCGTCTTGGTCAAGGAGGTTGAGAACAGGAGCGCAGAGTTGGCGCTGACAGTTGCTGCCAAAGATAGCCAGGTCTCTGGCCTTCAAGGTCAGATTGTTGAAAAAGAACAGAAGATCGCTGAGCTGCAGGCAAAGATAACATGGCTTGAGGAACAAGTCACAGGTAAGAACAGCGAAATCTTGGGTCTCACACAGACAATACTGACATTGCAGTCAGAGATAGCAAATCTCAAACAGCAGATGGAGCAGTTGGACTTCAAGGTTCTAGGTATCTATTTCAGTCCTGGAGGTGGCTGCGAGAGCCAGATAATCAACTGGATTGGCAGGGCAAACGTCAGCATTCATGTTCTTACGTACTGCTTCGCTTCAGACCCAATTGCGAATGCCTTGTTACAGGCCTATAACAGAAGCCTCGATGTCAAAGTGGTCTTTGAAGCAGAACAGGTAACCCCACTGAGCCGATACGATAAACTGAGGTTGTTCGGGATACCGGTCAGGATTGACACAAATGGCAAGAAGATGAATGAGAAAGTCATGATCATCGACGGCAAGATTGTGTTAACTGGGAGCATGGACTGGACTACCGATGCGGATACCTTCAACAACGAGAACTTGATCGTGCTTAGTAGCGCCTTCATTGGAGGCACCTACGAAGCGGAATTCACGAAAATATGGGATATGAGCCAAGCATAAGCGGAAAGACCTTTGCTATCCATACGTTTCACGCATTCTTCTAGGGAGCATAGTACGGAAGGAGGAGTATCGATCGGTCTGCAAGGTCTGTTGGAGTGAGTCTTCCTTTGCTCCGCTCTCTGGATCCGCTTTGCGGTGCACCTTTTTCACTCTTCGATGAGACTTGCCTTGGCCAGTCTGTCTGGTAGCTCTGTGAAGGTGGAACCTAGTAGAGATCGTTGTTCTTGTACTTCTGAGTCTTCTTTTCTTATTTCTGGTCGTAGATCAAAGTACAGGTAAGGACGGGTCTGCAAGACAAGACTTGCTGTTTAGGCTTTTTGTTGGAATTCGACGCGGTGCAACCAGTGGCGTGTAGACGCTCAACTCGCAAACTGCGAAGATGACACCAACAACTCGCAACGGCTGGAACCATAGGGGAAGCAAAAAGACAATCGAAGTGGCCTTCGAAAGCAAACCGAAACAAACAGCATTAGCTAGCCAGATCCACGACGTGTGATCAGTTTATAGTCCAACTGTTGACAAGAGGTAGGCGCTCAGGAGAATCATCAGCAATCCAGCTGCAAGGTTCAGCCATCTCTGTCTTTGGGCTGACCACTTCTTAAGGTCGCTTGTTCTGAGCTTCAGGGTGTAGATGGCTACAGTGATCGCTAGGAAAGGCGTGATGATTATGCTGTTGTAGACGGTAAGGAGCAGTAGGCCCTCAAATAAGCCTTCTAGATTGGCTATCAAGCTTGCCGCTATGAAGTATGGTCCTGACGTGCATGGGAGAAGCAACAGGGTTGTCAAGACTCCTATGCCGAAGGATGTTAAGGGATTGTCCGACGCTCTTCTTAAGGAGGAAGATAGCCTTTCCGAAAGTAGGTTCGGCACACGCTTGATCTTCCTGTCCAGTAGAGTTCCCAGAATCTCTCGAAGCCCCACGAAGAAGCCTAGAACTACCACAAGCAGTCTTACCTCTTGGACTACGGTGACCAGTCTCATAAGCCCTAGGCCCATCAGGTAGTACGCTATGAAGATCGCCGTTGAAAATGCTATTCCTGCCTTCAAGAGAGCCTTTCTTCCGCTGCGGAAATAAACGATCGAAAGGAAGACTGTCAACACAAAGAACTCGCAGGGGTTCACAGCGTCAATCGCTGCAGCCGATGCTATTAGTGGAAGAAGAGTGATTAGGTCTCTAGGAATATTCGTCAGTTCGTCAGCAGTGCTATTAGTGAAGAGTCTAGCAATGTGTGTCGTTGTGTTTCGGTCCTCTATGATCTTGTCGTGTAAGATGCCACCCATGCTGTAAAGGTTGGAGTATACAGCTACGCCATTGTGCTGTGCCCTTTCGATTGTCCTCCAGTCGCTTTCAGAGTGAAACCCGAAGACCACGGCTGCCAGTTTTCCATCTCTGAACATGCCGACAAGAGGCAAGATTGGAGTTCCCGAAACTAGGCCGACGATCATACTGTACCGTGCGGCTGACTCATTCTCTTGGACGTTGTACACAGTGACTTTGTCCCCGTACAGGTTCCGTAAGGGCTGCAGTTCTTGGACGCAACTTGGGCAGTTAGTATTCGTGAAAGCATACAACCTGAGGCTAGTTTCGGCTAAACTGAAGGCTGCTGAAAAGGAGAGGACGCACAACATTATCAGAAGGAGGTAACGCCTTTGCCTAGCTATTCTGGTTCCGCCCCGAACTGGTCAGTATAGAAGAAACTCACTCATTGCTTGATTAAATGCTTTTTCTATTCCAACGGACGTCTATGAGAAGGCTGTTTCTCAGACTTTAGACCGTCATGTCAGTTTCTCAGGTGCTAGCGTGCATGTTCTTCGCAACGGTAGGGTTCCGGACTTGTGCATGTGGCGGAACACTTGCTTGAGGCCATAAACGTAAAGGGAATTCCCTCGTTGCCGGGAAGAATAAAAAAAGGGAAGGGATTTTGGGGGTTTTAACCCGCTATCTTTCTCTGTAGTGTGATGACAGCTACGATTGAGGCTATTGCGGCTATCAGTGCTAGGATTATGGCTGCGTACACAGCCGTTGAAGTGGTGGTTGCTGTTGATGCGGCCTGCTGGGCTGCGGTCTGTGCGGCAGTAGCTGCTGTTGCGGCGCTTGCTGCTTGGGTCTTGGCGGCTGCGGCGTCTGTGGCCGCGGAAGCGGCGGAGGTCTTGGCGGCTGCTGCGTCGGCTTTGATGAGTGAAACGTCAGCCTTGATCAGGCCTACGTCTGTCTTTATTGTGGCGACGTTGCCGTCGATCGTCACTATTGTTCCCTTTATTGTTCCTACGTCTGTCTTTACTGTGGCGACAGCTCCGTCAATCTTCACTACTGTTGCGTTGACGCTTTTCAGCAGGTTCAGGATCTCATCGATCTTTGATGGTTCCTCTACTGTGAACAGTGTGTACGTGTCAAGATCTGGTAGTGTAGCGTTAGTGGTAACCTTGTATAGTGATACTGAATGGTCCCCTGGTCTGAAGCTTGCGTCTATGACAACCTTCAGCACGAAGTGTCCTGTACAGTTTGGCCTCCAGAAAGCGGTTTCTGGGTCCCAACTGGGAACGCCATCCGGAATCCCATACTGCCATGCGGTATAGTAGTTCTTTGAGTTAAGTAGCAGAGTGTACAATGCGTTGTACGCGTATCCGCTTCCAGTTATGGTTACGACAGTGCCGTTGTTTGTGACCGGGGCGGGAGACACCGTTACCGTTCCGAGGACTGTGAAGGTTGCGGTGGCGAATGTCGCTGCTGTGTCATTTGCTATTGCCTTGACCGTATGTGAGCCCCCTACGGTTGCGGGAACAGTGAATGTGCCCATGAAGTGACCGTTCTCGTCGGTCAGGACATAGGTCATGTTCTTTGCTACCGGGGTGATGCAAGCGTCAGTGTAGTCCCACTGGATTGTCACGTTGGTGGGTGGAGCTGGGAATCCGTATCCATTTGCTGTGACCGTTGTCCCAACAACTCCCTTCGTTGGGTCAAGGATTAGTGTTGGGATTACTTCGACCCAGATTATGAACACAGCCTTCGTATCGGCAATAGTAATGTTGTGTGAACCCTTCTTGGATATTGGAACTGTAACAGTGGTGTTGAAGAACCCTGTGCCGTTGACCGTCGTTGTGCCCATCAATGTTGCTTTGTCCCAATAGAGCGTTGCCGTTCCGGGGTAGAACCATTTGCCTGCGATGATAATGGAGCCCTGAACTTTGACCTGGACGCCATAGGAGACGCCAAAGTCTGTCAGGTTTCCGTAGAGCTCGCCTACCGGTGCTAGTACCCCAGTGTAGCCCTTAACCTGCATCAAGCCTCTCCAATACTCTTTATAAGTCTTCGTTTCAGTCTGAGCTGTGCTGTTCACCACCATCTGGAAGGTCAGTGTTGTGAAGGATACGCTCTCCCCCCATGTGGGAGGACTTGGCGCCATGTTTCCGAGCTTGTCTGGGGCGGTCATTGTGTAGACGAACCGGCCCTTGTCATTGGCCTGGTATAGGTCAATAATCTTTGTGCCGTCGTAGCTCAAGTTTGCATAGTCGTTCGCGGGTAGCGCATAGCCTTTCAGTTCAAGCGCTGCTCCTCCCGGCCCAGAAGCCGGGGTAACCTCAAAAGAGGCTAGAAGCGTAATGTAGTTGTCTGTCACAGCAACAGCTGCTGTGGCGCCGTCAAATGCTTTGACATAGTATTTCCCTCCAGGAATCTCTAGGGTTGTCGGTATTGTTCCATTGATCCACTTGAAGCCAACGCTGTAACCTGAATAGCCGGTATATACTGACTGGTTCGTGATTATGGCTACGCTGAAAGTTGGTCCATAGCGGACGTCACCTGGGATTGTAAGTGACGCATAACCGTCCTTGCTTAGGTAGAGGTCGACTGATCCACCAGACCATACCACCGAGCCAAAGTACAGGTTCACGGTCTCGCCGATTTTCATACTCTTGGGGGGACTTGGGGCTATTGTGACTTCGATGAGGATGTTGCCTGTTGAACCGCTGACTGGCAGTGCTACTAATGCTGAGACTGCTAGAAGTGCCACTAAGAGAAGAGAGATTCTTCTGGCTAGTTTGTGCATTTTTCCTTTCCTTCTTTTTGGTCAGTGGTAGAATTGTCGTCTAAAATCGTATTTATGTCTTGTGTTAACAGATGTTACTTTTTGTCTACAACAAGCTTAAGTGTTAAAAGCCATATTATGGATACATATCCAATCTTAACATGAGAATATATAAAGGTGGTAAGCAGGGAACAAAAGTGCAAGCGGAATTTTCTACCAATCTGTTCTGGGATAGCCGACAATGAGATAGGTGGGCGCAGAAAGCTCACATGAAGTCAAAGGGTCTACAACAGCGATCAGGATTCTGAGAGAGTGAACTTAAGGCGTATGATTCCCTGGAAGCATTCGTTTTTCTGTGACCTATA
>Ga0315310_10003049_pt1 | contig 10441 bp, 7 predicted proteins | sample TDP5_MG_FD_203630 | JGI IMG/M metagenome (GOLD analysis project Ga0315310, IMG submission 203630) | Freshwater sediment microbial communities from Lake Towuti, South Sulawesi, Indonesia - TDP5 | ecosystem: Environmental > Aquatic > Freshwater > Lake > Sediment | place: Indonesia: South Sulawesi...
TAAGGATAGGCAAGGAAGAAATCGTTGTGAGCAAAGATTTTGACCTGTATCACTACTCCTGTTACTTGGATAGAGGAACACAAAAGTGAATGACATTCAAGTAGTAACACGAGCATTCAAACAATGGCTGAATTCTTCCAGAGTTTCGTATGCCACATTGACACAGTCAGACCCGCGATAATGATGAGGAAGACGCTCAAAGTATCACCTCGTGCCTTCTTTTGTTATATATCATTATTCCCTGGCTTTGTGCGCTATTCCTTAGAGCCAAGGGTCTTTTGTGATTCGGGGATTGAATTCTGTTTATCTACAAAGTGAACCTGCCAAGTGTGAAAAATGTGGAAAGGTGCTACTCGTGAGGGAACAGGATATAGCATTTTTGTAGAGAATTCATGGTCCTTATTGAATTCGCTGCTCCAAGGTTTAAGCGTGAACGACAGCAAACATTAAACATCAAATGGTCCAAATATATTGTATCGAATTTCGCGCAGGTGTGCTTAGTTTTGGGTGAAACTGTCGCTTCAACGCCGGAAAGAGAAATGATTCAAAGATTCGCGAAGTATGTCTTCAGCAGAGAAGCAGCGGAGATGAGGGAGTCCCTTCATGAAAGTATCGTAGAAATGGTTTTGCATGTGAAGAATAAGCCTCTAGATCGCCAAACCATAAGAAACGAGATAGAACATCAGCTCGGTTTGAATTTCAACCTGTCTATGGTGAATACTGCGATCGACAGTCTAGTCCAAAAGGGCTTCTTAGGCCAACGTGATGAAACGTTCTATCTAATGAGCATGAGAAAAAGTGTTATTGAGAAGACAATCAATGCACGCAAAAGGTCGTTGTCAGATATTGAAAGCAGATTCTTGTCTGAGATTCATGCTAAGGTGAAACAGCAACCATCAGAAATCGACGAAACCATGCTGAGATATTTGCATATTTTCCTGTCAAAGCTGTTTTCATCACAGAGTAAGTTGTTATTAGGAATCATACGGTCTTCCCCAGAGGATATTGAACTTGTTAAGCAATATGAGCCACCGAAGAGGATTTTTCAAAGTCTTCTCGCTGGTGTGGCGGATAGTAACCTAAGGAATGCCATTGAGACGGCTATTCTAAGCATATTCAAGAAAGAGGAAACTGCCCGCCTTTTGGAGGTAGTTGCCCGCAACTTCCTGTATTTTCAATTGCTCAATTTGGACCCTGAATGTCGGTTGTTTCAGAGAGACATGTTTTCAAAGAAGATCCTAATTCTTGACACGAATTTCGTCATGGCCATACTTCTCATTTCAGAATCTGGTCACCAGGCAGCTGCCATGTGTACAACAGCCTCAAAGCAATTGCGCACGCAACTTGTTTATACGAAGAGGACCAAAAGGGAATTCAGAGATCAACTCCAGCAAAGCCATCAGCGTTACATGCAGCTGAACATGACCAACACTGACATTCTTTCAAGCCTTGATGATAATTTTATCGCTTCATATGCTTTAGAGAAAAAGAGCCATCCCGAACTTAAATGGATGGACTTCTACTACAGGTTAAGGACATCTGAGACCATCTTGGCTAGGTGGGGAATCAAAGAACTTAAAGGAACCTTGGCTCCGTTTGAGGTTTTTGATGAGGATGTAAGAAAACACGTGACTGCGTATATCCTTACTTGCTGGCAAGGCTTGACTGGACGCATTAAGAATGAATCCGTCGCTGAGCATGATTGCTATCATTTGCTTCTCGTCCGCAAACTCAGAGAAGACAAACCTTCAGACGCGCTAGGTCCACAATTTTGGTTTCTTACATTTGACTCGTCATTGCTTTGCGTTGACAAAGGAATCAATGAGACGATTGGGGATGAATATGAATTACCTTCAAGCATCGAGTGCTGGGCTTGGATGGCGCTTGTCGCCCCATATATAGCTCCAGAAATCTCGAATGAAGCCAGTGTAAAACTTCTCTCAGACCTTATGAGATCCCAGCTCTCCCTTCTTCCGGCGAGAATCAGTACAAAAAAGCTCATTGCAGTACAGACGCCAAAAGTCAACTATGATCTCTTTTCAGTTGAACAAGTCAAGGCCATTCTTTCAGACGAACTCGTGGAAGAGTATTGGAACAGATTGCAAAATGCAGAACGAACAGACTCTCCTTCAATTGAGGAGCACCGGAAACAGCTTCACACTAGAGTTGAAGAAGTCGCTACCTCAATTCAACGTAAAAGAGCACAAACAGAGATAACGTCCAGATACATTGCTGTGGCTGCATCAATTGTGCTATTTGCTTTTACAGTATATGCTGTATTTCTGAAGGAATATGCTGGAGCCGCAATCCTAGGTCTCCTTGGAGTAGTTCTAACGGCTATTGCTGTTGGCTACTCTACCATTGAAATAGGCATCGAAAAAATCCGAGCTAGACTCCAGAAGTCATAACCCGTGCTAGGATAGCTAGGACAGAATCTTCGGGTCTACATTGTCCTAGATCTTTTGAAGTAGTCAATAGTAATACAATGATTCAGTTTCATTTCTCTCTGCCTTCTCTCTTCCTTTCAGTTTGAGAACCACCGTTAAAAGCAATCATTCAAGATTTTTCTTAGAGGTGGGTTTATGGATTTGGAGCATCTGGGAGAACCATGCACGGACTGCAGCTCCAAGATTCAATGGCTAAGTCATCACTGCCCTAAGTGTGGAGCCAATTACTGCTTCATTTGTGCTTGTCGCATGAGTTGGAAATGTCCGAAATGTGGGAATGAACTGGTATAGAGTAATGCCGTTTGTTGGACGCCCGATGATGACGCCTTCGCCTCAAAAACGAAGAATAGTAAAAAAAGAAGGGTCATGGGTCGGTTTTGCCGTAGTTTTTGCTTAATTGGAACAAGTCATATACGTCCACTTTTCCATCTCTATTTACGTCGCCCAAGATTGGCGTCACGATTTCTCCTACGACCTTAGCCTTATGGGCAGTGTGGCTGTAGGTGAAGTATGCAGAGGTATGTGTGTTGTTCCATGTCAAGACGGAACCTGTAGATATATCGTCAACCTGAACTCTGAAAGCGCCGTCAAACAGCTGTTTAGGAACGGTGACATTGCAGAAACCGATAATGCCTATAGGGCCAGTTACGTTGAAGGTCAGATGACCCAATGAATGATTGAAAGTAAAACCCTCAATGGCACTGTTACTGAACACGGTTATAGAATAAATTGTCTCTTTCCAAGTAACATAGAAGACCGCAGTAGTTGGTGTGACGGGCTTCCAAGGGTCCATAAGCGGATAGCGGTCTCTGTTATTAGCATCAATAATATGCGGTGTGTCACCTATTCCGTCGCTTCCAAGCTGGTCTTGATTGGGACCACTATAGAGGTCTTCACCGGTATAGTTGCTCCAATGGTTCCCACCAGAAGGATAACCATCATCCCATATGTTGACCTCAGGATAAGGTACTTGCTGTATGTTGTCAATGAAATTGTTACGATAAATCTTATTTAAAGACGAGCTGAGAAGCGAAATGCCCCCTGTATTCTTTAATATGTTATTTCCAACAATGATGTTGTACTTTGAGTTTGAATAGAGCTGGATGCCGTCATAGTTGTTTTCCGTTATATTATTACCTGCAATGTTGTTACTTGAAGAATCGTAAAGCTGGATGCCATACCAGTGATTGTTCATTATGGTGTTTTCATTTATGTCACTCTGTAGAACGTATGTAAGCACAATTCCAGTTTGCCCGTTGTTTCTTATACTGTTTCTTACTATGCTGTTGTTTGATAGGGTATGCAGAGAAATCCCATTTTCATTGTTTGTTATTTCATTCAAGGTAATGCGGTTGAAATCTGCAAATCTATATACGTCAATGCCAGCGAATCCATTATTTGTTATTTTGTTCCCAACTATGTAATTGTACGAAGATTCATATAGATACAAGCCCCTCGTAAACGCCTTGATTTCCATGTTCCTAATTGTTACATTCACTACTTGCCACAGGCGTATTCCTTCTCCGCTCCCAGTCCCTCGGAGAATGTAGATTGAACCATCAACGACAATATTGCTTCTCTCAACAACAACGGAATCGTAAATATCGTCGGTAAACGTGTAGGTAACTTTGTCAGCACTGTAGATAGGCGCTGTTGGCGGGTCAATGCTTCCGTCAGCCCTAATGTATATAGTTCCACCTGTTTCAACTGACTGAATCTTAAATATCAACGTCAACATGCCAATTGATAGTATTGCCAGCATCATTGAGGATGCTACTTTCTCTTTCAATTTCTGTTTCTCCTTTCCGATTTCACTTGATGCTTCATCGTTCAAAAAAGAGACTTGGCACAGTTTACTACATTCGAAGTAATCAGCTTTTATGCCTTGTGCGAAGATTTTTTTGCAACGCGAGGCGTTGAACATGCGCTAAGAACCAGGCGAGGGTAACATAGTGAGGGTAACCACGATGACGCCTTCACCTCAAACTAGCAAGAGACATACAAAACGGTGAGATGTCTCGATTGCCGGAACCTCGTCAGGGCGTATTTCCCCGTTACCACACAAGGCGCCTTGTTTGATGAGAAATGGAAATGCAAAGCCACTGGGCAGGTGTTCGAGGAGTACTACCTGATCGAAATAGAAAGACAGTGCCTGCAATCGCACTAAATGATAGAAGAAAAATCCAGAAGAATCTATCGGCCTCTTAATCGGTTAAACCATTCTATTCTCTTTGGTATCACTCCGTTTAGCGGGGGAGCCTCCCCATACTTCATGAAATAACTCTGTATCTCTTCCATTTCTACCCTCATTGCTTCCTCTTTCGTTCCAAGTTCTGCGAAGGCAAATCTAAGTGATGTCTGCTTTGCCCACTCCGAGAAGTGCTTTACCAGCCACCACTGAATCCCCTCTGTATGCCCGCGCTCACCAGCTGAAGATGTAAGGAACTGCTTCCTGCGGGTATCGATGTGCTCTGAACAACCAATAACAAGTACACCTTCTTCATCAGTTCCGCCGAATCTGCGGATTTCAAGAGGTTTGCTGTTCTTATCGATCAACTGAATCTTGTAAACGCCAGGTCCATCATAATCAATTTCATAATTAATATCAACAACTCTCCATTTCATTCTACTCACCATTCCACGCGGACTGCCTACTCCCGTCTTAAGTTTTCTGATTCAGCGCGCGGAAATGTTCTTCCGCTTCTATGGCGCATGTTCTTCGCGAGCTGCTTCCAAGGATATAGCAGTAGGGTTAGGTGACATACGGTTCACGCGCTTCTACGTAACAGCTCGTTTAATACAGGTGAATAAGAAACTCGACGCGGCTTTGCGCGCACTTATTATATTCAGCTTGGCGTTCTATAGGTATGGAAGAGAATCCCGAAGAATGGTTCAAAACAGCCGCCCAAGATTTAGAGGCTGCCAGGATTCTGCGTCAAGGAAGGAAATATCGGCAAGGCATTTTCTACCTTCAGCAAGCCTGTGAGAAGGTGTCCAAAGGTCTGTTGATACGCACTGGTTTCCTTCCCGAATATCAAGAAACGAAGAACGTAAGGGAACTTAGGAAAGCCATGGGAATACACCCTTCGACACCAAGAATCTACGGTCATGCTTGGCACAGGAATCTGCTTCGTGTTCTTGAGGTTTTTATTGGTTCGACAGATTCTCTTACGAAGCGCATGATGCGTATGAGATTCAGTGAAAGGGAAATCAAGCGAAGCATACGCGAATTCAGGAAAAGCATACCAGATCTAGAGAACAGGTTAGACCGAGCTAAGAAAGTGAAGACTAATCCTAATCCATCCTTGCGAGAAATCGACGACGTAGTAAAAGCATGCAGCAGACTGCTTGATTCAGCGGATGAAGCTAAGCAAAAAGCAGCCGAAGCGATGAGAAAGGTCAAGTTCCCTGACAGGAACTTGGTCATTGCATCTATTGAGAAGCACTTCGGAACCAAACTCGATCAGGAAACGTTGAAGAAAGTCAACAAAATCTATGACACGGATCTTTCGGAATTGGTCGAGAACGTATTTGCCTTTGCAGTAGCGTTGCAGGTCTTAGCGGTCTTGAATGTTTACCTGCTGCCTCATGAGCACATTACTCGCTATCCAGATTCCGATATAGGATTTGCCTACGATGAGGAGTTTCCACTTGTTAAGAGGTTCAACGAAATTTCAGATCTGATTACGAAGTGCTTGGAACTAGCAACGAGACCAGATTGATCACTGTCAATTCAAAGCTAGCCACAAACCTACTCAACCAATAAAGGCGCATATACGCGAAGAGCACTGGAAAAAGAGGCTAGTCTATTATGTCCTTGTTTTTCTAGCGCGCTTTTGCAAAGGGCATTACAACTAACTAGCTCGAGCCAAACTGCTATCAGATATTTAGTGTTGTTCTTTGCTGTAGCTTAGCCCTGCTGTTACGCCTGTGACTATGCCGAACCATATAATTGATGCCGTTATGTTTTCCCAAGTGGATCATGTAGGCTAAGCCCACTCAAACTCCTTCAAGACAGCTAGGACGCGCGTGTAGATTTCTTAGGTGCACTTTAACCACAAACATCTTTAAAGTCTACCCAAGCACCTTTGACCCAGTCGAAGTAATCACGCCTATAGTTCAAAATGCTGAGAAAGACCCGTGTCAAGAGTACATAGAGTTTGTTGAAAACTTCAGACAATTCGTCAATATTGGCGTAGGTTCCGCTATGAGTGATTTTGTTTCGAATGTTTATGATTGTTCCAATATCGTCAAACAGGTCATTATACATGACTTTCAAGTTGGTCAGCAGAGATTCAATGCCTGTTCTGACGGAACGCCTATTCAAGCCCCTTAACTTCATATAGATTTCTTTCCTCTGGTCAGAACTCAACCCTAACTCTTTCATGTGCTGTCGTGCGCGCGAAACCAATACTCGATACAGGTCATCGCGGAACATATTCTGATCCATTATGAATCCAGTTCGAGTTTTCTCCTCAAATCTGTCCACAAGCAATTCCAAACACGTACATGCCATTAGATATTGGGACTCTAAGACTGTAGCCATGTTAGCCTCCAAATACCATTCGAGGGCAATATCAAAGTCATAAAGGTCCTTCAGCTCTTTCTCCCTTCCTCTGTATCCCTCGTAAGCAGACTCAAAGAAATACGAGGAATGAGCTGGGTTGGTTATCCCTCGATAACTTGGAGGCTTCATCTTTGGACGCTGCATTTTCTGGAGAACCAGTTCATACTTATCTGAGTTCTCCATTTTTTCATATATGCTAGCCGAGCACCAACTATGATAACAGGTATCTGCAAGTTCAGCTATGTAAAGAAACCCTTGCACGACATCGACTGATTTGGAAAGAATTTCGTCGAAACTGCCCAATACGAATGGATTATTAATGAATATTTCCGCAAATGCAGTAACGCCCGAAATCTCAAGAATTTTTATCAACCGTAGTTTCTCTTCGTGCCCTTTGATTGGCCGAAGGTAGAGAATGCCAAGAGGAGTGTCTAGTTCGACTTGGAAGGTTTTATCGACGTTTAAGAGAGCGAATACTACAACCAGTTTTTCTTTTGGCTTGCCGCTCAGTCTTTCAGGTCTTGTAAGAGCCTCAAAGGCGTTGAACCCTGCGAGAGTCTTTGTACAACCTGAAAGGCTGGTAAGATAGCAGTGATCAACATTTACTGCAAGATGGTTTTCGTCGCTACCAATCAATCGAAACCGCTTGTGAGATTCAAAAATTTTGTTGAGAGTCCTCCATGGCGCCGTTGTTTCCAGCTCACCGACAAGACGACCATTTCCCATTTGCTTGATCAAGAACTCGACATCAAGCTCATTTGACTCAACTACCATCTTCCCTCTACACTTAAATTCTTGAATCGGAGAGAGAAGATCCTGGCTCATTTTATCACCTAAACAAAAGAAACCATAGGCTACATAAATTCTCTACGCCAATCAATACGGTTGGAAACACAAAGGACTAATAACCGAAAAATCAATCCTAAAATCAAGTTAACCGTTATCGTGAAGTATATAAAGGTCCGCGACAAAATCGCTATTAATAACAATACACAATAGAGGAAATTTCTTTGAAAAAATCTGTTTTGCCGCAGCCAGGGCTCTCTTCGAGGTCGATCTGCAAGGATCTCACAAGCAAAAAACGCGAAATCAGAAGCGAATTGTATCGAGTGCAAGCTTTTGAAAAGCAAAGGGGCGGCGGTTGTGCCTTAAGGTTGATGTTAAGGTAGGACGGTATGGGAGGTGAATAAAATGGTGAGAATGTATTTTCGCTCAAGGCTTCCATTAAGCGTGCATGAACAGGAGGAGTTTTACTTAGTTGACTATGATTTCAAAGGTTTACATGGCCAGCGTAATCCGCGTGAAGTTGCAAAGATATACGTTCGATTTTACAGAGAATTTGAGAAGATATTCGGTCAAAAAATTGCGAAATTTAGGTCTACCGCCAGCGTCATCATAATGCCAACTCTTGAGCAAGCGATGAAGTTGAAGCAGTTAGTTGAGAAATATGGCGGCACTGCTAAAGTGAGAAAATGCGTTGAGGTGTAATCGAGTCGCTAACCTCCGTCCTTCCTTAACATCAACGTTAAGGGTGGGCGAGACAGACCTTACAGCCTAACTCCGAGGTCAGAAAGTACGCTAACCGTCGCTCAATCCCATCGAAGACGGCTCTATGTTGAAACTGCATCGTTAACGGGGGACTTCGAGCCATGTTAAATCCTGCATCGAAACTGTCGAAGAGTATCGAAACTTCACACCGTCAACGAGTTGCCAAGGCTATTTCCGGAAAAAATTTCAAGAATCTTCTACACCTGCAAAGCGGAATTCAAAGCGAGCCTACAATCAATTCCGTTGAGAAAAGAATGAACAAGCCACAGCCTGCAGTCAAGAATCAATTCCGCAGACCACAATTGCCACAAAGCGACTTAGCCGGAGCGACCCTATGAAGCCTCCAGATTAAGTCTGGACTTAATCCGTCCTAGCTTAACGTCGACGTTAAGGGAAATGGCACGTAAGTGACTTTACCGCTTAACGATAATTTCACCTGAACCCAATTTATGGACGATTTGCCAGCCGTTTCGCAGATATTCAAGCAGTTGAGTTTCAGAAACTTGTTCGAAGACCTCCTTTTGCCCTGCCTTAACGTCGACGTTAAGGGCAGACGGAAGGCCATCACCACAATGTTCTCCATCTGGGCAGTCTTTAAGGATTTCCTCTGGTTTAGGCGCCTTCTTTGTGAGCCGTATTCCATGCGTAGCCATCAGTTCTTTTTGTTCAGGAGTTAGCCCTTTCACGATTTGCTCGATGGCTTCTTGGCGTTTCTTCAGTGAATCTAACTCTGTTTCCGTTGTGAACTGAAGCAAGGGAACTGCCTCTTTAAACGCTGAACGCAGCTGTTCTATTGCAGGCCTACTGTAAGGATTCTCTTCGCCTCGGATTTTTCTGCCGCGGATCTTCTTTGCCCAATTAGGATTAATCTTGGTTTCCTCAAGCGCTGTTTCAACATACCTTCGGGCATCGTGCCAACTGAAAAGGATGCCTGTTCGTTCAGTTAGGTCCACTGCGATTTTTGAGAACGTGCTGTAGCCTAAAGGGTCAAACGGTTCGCATGCGTTGAGCCAAATATTCGTTTCAGGGGTAATCTTGACTCCTTTACGTTCAAGGTAATCCTTGTAATCAAGCAAATCTCGTTTAGCTTCTGAGGTCAAGAACGTATGTTGTTCAACGCCTTTGTATTTGCTTCTGCCGTGTCCCTTCAATAACACGTCTGGCAGGCCTATATGCGGAAGTTCCTGCTTTTCCCAATCAGGTTCTAAATGCTTCCACTGGATCTTCTGTAGGCTTTCTCGGGCGATAGCGGTTGACCATGTGAACGTGATGAGTGCTCGGTCTCGTGGGTTCTGGGTTGCACGATAGATTTTCAGTAATTCTTCCTTAGAGTGTCTACGGTAGGGCTTCTGCTTTATGAACTCAATTTTCCCTGAAGCTCTCGCTAGGTCTCGATAATTCCATTTGAAAAAGGACTTAACGGCGATCACGACTTTGATTTTCACCGAATCAGGAACGTCTATTCGCTCATCTGCAACAAAGTTATCGAGTAGGTATTCGACTTCTCTGCTTTTCGGATCGTCCTTCAAAGCTAAGAGTTGATTTGGGTCTTTACCTGAATTTTTACAGAATAGCCACAGGTGAAAGGCGCTTTCTGGTTTCCGCTGGATTTTGCTGAGCCAAATTTTCACAGGCGGATACTGGTCAGCCCACGCTAGCGCCTCTCCAGTCGTTATTTCATATTTTCTTCTCAACCTTTTTCACCTCCAACGAATTTATGTAACGATGTCATAGTCGTTACCGTAAACTATGTTAGCGGTTAATATAAACTTGTTACCTAAAAGTAACAATTTATAAAAATCTTGTCGTGTCAAATGGGCATCCAAAAAATTTTTATGTAATAGAGCTTTGCCTTAAATCAAGAAGCATCGTGTTAGTG
>Ga0315310_10003050_pt1 | contig 10441 bp, 6 predicted proteins | sample TDP5_MG_FD_203630 | JGI IMG/M metagenome (GOLD analysis project Ga0315310, IMG submission 203630) | Freshwater sediment microbial communities from Lake Towuti, South Sulawesi, Indonesia - TDP5 | ecosystem: Environmental > Aquatic > Freshwater > Lake > Sediment | place: Indonesia: South Sulawesi...
CTCAACCACATCTTCAGCCAGACCACTTTCAACCGGATTCACCTGAAGACACTGGAAACGAACATCCGGGCGCACAAGTGCTTCGAGAAGTGCGGGTTCGCCCCTTGCGGGCATCTATTAAAAGATGGGCACCATTTCCTGCTGATGGAGATATTTCGCCACCAGTGGCAGGAACGGCCAGCCGGAATTTAGACGGCCTTCATCGGCTCCGTTCTTTCAAGCGCTATCTTATTCTGGCGGCGGTAGTAGTCCAGGGTGTTCCTTAATGCCTTGGCCCCGCGTTCAATTGTCGAGAAGGTAGGAATATCTCTCTCCTGGAATTGCTTGGTCACTTGAGCTGCCCTCTCCATCTCGTTGGGTGTGGCGTAGGAGACTATCGCCATCACTGGTTTGCCCGTCTTCCGTTTAATCTCCATCAGCGGCTCAATCTGAAAGGCTACCTCCTCATAGGCTGCCCAGCGGGCCATTGACAACAGTACTACATTGTCAATGTTGGCATCCTGACCGATAATCTCTAGAATCCTTTTCATCTGTATCCGGTTCTGATTACCGGTATCTATCGGGTTGCGGTAGCCACCACCGATAACACTGTAGAAGGTCATCAGCTCGTCATAGGACTTCTGAGTGAGCGGTGGGAGGCTTAGCCCCGCTTCGGCAAAGGCATCGGCGATGGCTACTGATTGCCCTCCGGAACCACCTGTTACCGCCACCCGATTACCCTGTACCGTTGGCAGGTAGAGAAGAGCCTTGAGCGTGTCGGTCATTTCCTCCATGCTGTCAACTTTAATCGCCCCGTGCTGCTTGACTGCGGCATCCCAGATGACCTGCGACACCGCCAGTGACCCAGTATGTGACGCAATGGCCCGTCCGCCGGCCTCTGTCCGCCCGCCCTTCCAGATGACCACCGGTTTCCGGGCAGACACCTCCTGCAAAATCTCGAGGAACTTCCGCCCTTCTTTTACCCCTTCCAGATACATACCAATGACCTTAATCTCCGGGTCCTGTCCAGAGTATGCCAGGTAATCAGCGGAGTCTAGCACCGTTCCATTACCAAAGCTGACTGATTTGCCGAGGTACAAGCCTTCAAGGTAAGCCATCGTGCTGAAGAAAATGGCGTGGGTGCCGCTCTGCGAGATAAAACCGACCAGCCCCCAGCCGCCGCTGTATTGCTCCTCATTCTGCTTGATGCCCACCCTGGGATTAAAGATGCCCATGCAGTTGGGCCCGATGAGATGGAAATTAGCAGCTTCGGCTGTCTCTCTAATCCAGCGCTCCAGTTTTATTCCCTCCTCCGTCTCTGTCTCGGCAAAGCCAGAGGTGAAGAAATGGGCGGCGGCGACTTCCTTACGGATGCAGTCCTCCAAAATTCTAGGCACAACAGCCCTAGGTACGCAGATGATTGCCAGGTCTACTGGCTCAGGGACATCCAGAAGATTCGTGTAGTTCTGTATTCCTAGAGCCTTGATACCTTCGATTGACTTGGAGCTGACCTGAACGGAGTAAAACTTGCCCTTGAAGCCGCTCTGCGCCCTTATCCATCTGAAATTATTCTCGGCGCTATCCCCGACCACCACTACACACTTAGGATTAAAAGCACGGTCCAGTTTGCCAAAATCAACCTTCAAATCTCCTCCTCCAATCAGTCCTAGATTAGCTTAAATTCATTACGAATAGACAATCATGAAATTATAACACAAACGCCTTTCAGCGCACTACAAAAAGAGCGGTATACGGTAAACCAGACTTTCAACCGCGGGTGGATATCCAGAGTAATCCTGGTAAGACTGCGAAGCAGGGGCAATGCACCGGTGTACCTGCCTGCCCTCAGTTTTAGCCACGAAGATGCTGGCGTCCGAGATGCTTATGACGGGGGCTTGCTTTCTAGAAAAATCCGGAGAAATTTGCTAGCACGGGTGCCAGTAACAGCGAGATTACGGCCATCAGTTTAAGCATAATATTAAGTGATGGCCCGGCGGTGTCCTTCATTGGGTCACCCGTCGTATCGCCAATTACTGCTGCCTTGTGAGCTTCTGACCCCTTGCCACCAAAGTTTCCGGCTTCAATCCACTTCTTGGCGTTATCCCAGGCCCCGCCAGCATTGTTCAGAGCGACAGCGAGGATAAAGCCGGTTGACAGCGAGCCGAGAAGGAAGCCACCAAGAGCGTATTTGCCCAGTACCAGGCCAACAGCAATAGGCGCAATTATGGTCATAATTGAAGGAGCCAGCATCTCCTTCAGTGCCGCCCTGGTGCATATATCAACGCACAGGCCATATTGTGCCCTGGCGGTACCGGCTTTCAGACCTGGTATTTCGCGCCATTGCCGTCGCACTTCATCCACAATGAGTCCGCAGGTTAGCCCTACCGATTTCATCGCCAAAGCCACAAAGAAAGCTGGCACCAGAGCACCAATGATGACACCAACGATAACCGGTGCGCTTAGTAAACTTAGCTCCCCAGATGCTACTATTTCTCCTCCGCTAGAAACTGTCACCAACCCGGCAGCTACCCCATAGGAGAGGATTAAACCAAGGGCATTCAAAACCGCCGCCCCGATAGCGAAGCCTTTACCTGTAGCCGCTGTGGTGTTGCCTAAGGAATCCAGAGCGTCAGTCTTCTCCCGCACTTCGGGTGATAAACCGGCCATGGTGCTGATGCCACCGGCATTGTCGGCCACTGGCCCATAGGCATCGGTGGCCAGTGTTACCCCTAGCGTGGAGAGCATGCCGGCCGCGGCCAGAGCGACTCCATAAAAGCTGGCAAACTTAAAAGCTACCACCGTAGCAATAGCTACCAGAAGGACCAGCGGCCAGGTGCTGGTGAGGCCGGTAGCAAAACCACGGACTATAGTTGCCCCGCCACCAATAGTTGATGCCTTGGAAATCTCTCTCGTTGGCTTAAAGGCATAAGAAGTATAGTAGTTCGTTGCCTCACCCATAAGGACACCGGCCACCAATCCTGCCAGCACTGCCCAGAAAATGCCCAAATCGGCATCTAAGAAGAATATAACTAGGAAAGCGAATATCGCCGTAAGTACTGAAGCGCCTAAAGTCCCCCGCCGCAATGCCCCCAATAAAGCGCTCATCTCTGGCTTCTCGCCCACTCTTACCAGAAAGCTGCCAACGATAGAGGCAATTATGCCACCAGCCGAGATTAGTATCGGCAAGTACCACGCCGTCTCGTTATCAGTAATGATACCAATGCCAACCGCCAGCGCCGCTAAGGTCATTGCGGCAATGATAGCCTCAACATATGATTCAAAAAGGTCAGCCCCCATACCACAGACATCGCCAACATTATCACCCACGAAATCAGCAATAACGGCGGCGTTTCTTGGGTCGTCTTCCGGAATGCCGGCTTCCACTTTGCCTACCAGGTCAGAACCAGCATCGGCCCCTTTGGTAAAAATGCCACCCCCCACCCTGGCGAAAAGGGCCACTAACGAAGCGCCGGTAGCGTATGCCGGAATTATGGTAATGAAGCGGGGGTCATTGTGCCAGACGAGATAAAGGATGGATACGCCGATAACGCCGATACTGACCACGGTCAGCCCCATGACAGCGCCACCCCGGAAAGAGACGCGCAGCCCTTGATTTAAGCTTTTCTCGGCGGCGGCCGTGGTTCTGCCATTAGACCTCACCGCCATATTCATGCCAGCGTAGCCGGCACCCAGTGAACAAATAGAACCAAAGATAAAAGCTACTGCTGTTTTCCAGCCTAAATCAGGGCTGGCAAACCCGAGAAGACCTAAGATTAGAGCGACGACAACTACGACAATAATTTCCGTGCGGTATTCCCGGTGAATAAAAGCCATGGCACCTTCCTGAATAGCACTGGAAATCTCCCTGATTCTGGCTGAGCCCTGGTCTTGTCTGAGAACATAACGAGCAAAGTAACCAACAACGCCTGCGCCAAGGATTCCACATATCACGGCTATCCACACTAAGTCCATGATACTCTCCTTTTTCTTTTTGTTAATCTAGCTGGCAAAACAGGCACACCTGTTCAGAGTAAGCCACATATTATAAAAAGAGCGGTTGGCTTCCCCCGCTTCTTCCCTATCCTGTGACCAGTTAGCTCGTCTACTAGGCGGATGATGGACACAATAATTCTGCTGTTTAGTAAGTCACAGTTTGATTATCTTGGGAAATAATAGTAAGGTGAGTCCTTTTTGTCAAGTGGCGTGCTTTTTCAGGACGCCTGAAAAAACTTGACAAGCGGGACTTCTCGTGCTATAAATAGCCAGTTTGCTCATTGACTAAAAAACGAGAATAAAAAACGAGGGAGGGATTATTGATGAGTAGACTGATTTTTGTTGTGCTTGCAATTCTCGTCACTACCTCACTACTCCTAAGTTGCGGTCCCGCCGCAACGACAACGCCACCAACCACAGCACCGCCGACGACACCCCCAACGACGACACCGCCAACGACAGCACCACCAACCACAACACCACCGGGAGCCAAGCTAGGCCCGACTCACGAAGTAGGCAGGACATTCTTTGGCTACGATGTGACAGGCCTGGCTCCGGTCAGTCTAATTTACTGTAGTGATAATCCTTTCGGCTCAACCGGTGATGTCTTCGCCCTGATGCTTGAGACGATGATTGAGAAGGAGAGTAAGGGCCAGATAGATGTCAAACATTACCGTCATGGCAGCCTCTATAATGGAGTTCAGGTGATCACTCAGTTGCCGCTCGGTACCGTAGATATGTCTAACATGAATTGCGGCTACATGCAGACCAAGACTCCTGAGTTTGTGCCGTGGACGATAGCCTATACCTGGAAGAGCCCGGAACATCTCTATTCACTGACCTGCAGCCGGGAGTGGTATAAGAGCCAGCTAGACCTCTACACCCGGGACTGGAATTCTATTCCGCTTCACCATATGCCCTACGGCAACTGGGACTACTGGTCCTCTAAAGCAATGTATAAAATGGAAGATTTCAAGGGGAAGACCTTCTGGAGCTACGGGGAGTTAGCCAACAACTACCTTGCTTCCTGGGGGGCTACCGGGGTGATACTGGCCCGGGCGGAGACCTACATGGCCTACTACCGTGGCGCCGTTGATGGCATAAGCGGAAGCTCCATCGTCTATCATGACTACAAGTATTATGAGTGCGGCAAGTACTGGCTCCACATGCCCACTTATCCCGCAGGCTCAACTGGTTTCCATTATGTAGAGCTCGCTATTAACAAGAAGAAGTGGGATAGTCTGCCCGAGGCTTACAAGAAGATTCTCATTGATGCCGCCGATCTTCTTGGCTCGGCTATGATATGGGAGATGCTTGCCGAGGAGAGGACGGCGGAATGGAAGCTCATTCACCTGTATGGAATGTATGACCTCGGCATTTCCACCAAGACGCCGGCCGAATATCAGAGAATCTGTGATGCGGCGGTTGCCGCCGGCAAGAAGTATGCCCTGGAGAAAATGAAAGTAAACCCGGACTATTATGCCCAGGTTGAAAAATTCAGGAACGAAAAGGGTGACCCGAAGATTACGGCTGATTATACCTGGTGGTATACAGCGGCCTGGGCTGAGGCTGACCGGAGAACTAACGACGCATTTGCCAGGATAAAAGCCGGGGAGAACCAGGACAAAGTCTTTGATAGCATTCATCCCAAGAGATTCTATGGCATGCTCGGGGCGGAATCGGCTGACAAAGTGACGGACGAGAACTATCAAAAAGTGAAGGCGGAGTTGATGGCGATTCCGCGCCCGGTGAACGACTGGCCGTTCGAGTGGAAGCTGGCCGGAAAATCCCAGTAGGTATCAACTAAGGAGCTTGGAGGTCTTGCCTTAAATTTCATTCTGAGGAATCCTGGTAAATCGGGATGACGAAGAATCTGGGGTGGGGCTGGCAATGCACAAATAGAGTACCCCCACCCCATAGAGTCTTTGCCTGCCTCAGGCGGGGAAGGGGTGACATAAACAGTCGTTTTGGGCAAAGCTGAGGTTAGACAAAAAGACCGAGAAGGTGGTGGGGCAAGAGGTTAGAGAAAGACACAAATAAGAAATAATAATATAAGGTGGGGGGGCCATACAAATGAATATATTCAGACGGTTAGGCAAGGTAGTAGACACTGCTAGCAGTGTCTATTGCTATATTGGCATGACAGCCTCCTTTCTCATCGGTTTTGCCATCGTTATTGATGTTATTCTGCGTCGCTTCGGCATAAGCCAACCCTGGGTATACTTTTTTGCCACGGTCATCATCGCCACCATTCCTTTCTGGACTTCCGCCTACGGCATGAGGTACGGGCTCCATATCAGGGTGACGGTCCTGGAAAATTTCATGCCGCCGCGGACGCGCCTTTACTCCCAGCTCTTCGGTTACATCCTCTTCCTTTTCTTCATCGGTATCTCTACCGTTGAGGTTTTCCGGCATCTGGTCAATACCTACAAGACCCATGAGCTTGTCCAGGTTGTTGTCATGCCCATGTGGCCCTTTCAGGCTATCGTTTTCGTGGGACTGGCTATTCTGACCCTTCAGATTATAACCGAGATAGTGCGCGTCATCCGCAAAATACCCGCCGAGACAAACATCGGCAAGCGTTTCTGGGGCAAGCCATACTTCGTCCTTCCGGTTTACCTTCTGGTGGCTTTCGGCTGTCTGTATCTCTTCTGGGTTAATCCCGTGGCTGGCGCTTTCCTCATTGTAATTGGCTTCCTCTTCATTGCCATGCCCATCGCCTCGGCTATCGGCTTTGTCACGCTCATCGCCTTCTTCAAGTGGGGTGGCATGTCCTACATGCAGGCTCTCGGTCCGCTGATGTACGAGACAATGCAGGACTATACCTGGCTGGCTTTCCCCCTGTTTGTCTTGGGCGGGTTCATGATGCAGAGGGGGATGGCCGGCGGCCTCTTCCGGATGGTCTCCGCCTGGATCGGCTGGATACCGGGAGGAGTCGCCATCGCCACAATCTGGCTGGCTGTGGCGCTGGGGGCTATGCTCGGTTCAATCTATGCCACGGTGGCTACCATGTTCGTCCTGGCCATTGCTGAGCTGGACAAGAGGGGCTATAAGCGTGAGTACACCCTGCCCATGATGGCCTCGTCGGCGGTGATTGGCTATCTTATCCCGCCCAGTATCATCCTAGTTATATACGGGGTGCTGACCGAGCAATCAATTGGCGCCCTCTTCATGGCCGGCATCGGTCCCGGGTTAACGCTGGCGACGGTATTCTCGGTATACACTTTCTTGTACTTTCTCATAACACGCCAGGGTGAGCGTGTGCACGCGACCTGGAAAGAGCGGTTTGCCTCCATACCACCCAACCTCCTGGCGCTCATGGTGCCGGTAATCGTCATTGGTGGTATGACCATCAAGGGGGTAGGCCTGACCCCCACGGAGGCCGCCGCGGTAGCCATGGTGTATGTCTTCATCGTCAATATGGCCCGGGGCTACACCAAGTTCAGCTTGCAGGAATTCAAGTCGACTTTTGATAGCGGGGCCAATGTCATCGGGTTCATGGCAATTCTGATTGTCGGCGGTCTGCTTTCCAAGTATGCTCTCGTGCAATACGAGGCGGGCAAGACGCTGGTCGACATGGTAACCATACTTGGAGTGAGCAAGCTGCCAATCTTCGTCATGATGACCTTCATCCTCTTCCTCATGGGCTGTATTGGTGAGATGTTCCCCATCATTATCATCCTGATTCCCACCGTGTTCCCGGTTCTCTATGCCATGGGGATGCACCCCTGGTGGCTGTGCACCTACCTGGTATTGATGGGCGGGCAGGGCGGTATCACACCGCCGGTCGGTGGGGTGCTCTTTGCCGTGGCCGGTATGGCCAGGGTTGACCCCTATTTTATCTTTAGGCGTGTCATTCCTTGGGTACTCCTGTACTTTGCCGCCGTAATCCTGCTGTACGTCTTCCCCGATTGGGTGACCTGGATTCCTCTCCATACTGGCTTCTCCCAGCCGCCCGGTTTCTAGCCTTACACCCAGCCTGAAATCTTGTCGCCCTGCCCCAACAAATCGGGGCAGGGCGATTGATTTTATTGCCCCCAGTCTCATGCCCAAGCGGCCATGTGCTCAGCCTTCTCACTCAAAACTGCACCATCTTTGTTACCACAACTTAACCCCCTTTTAACCTGTTAGAACGGAACTTAACCTTGATTTAACCCGAATGGTGTAAAGTGGAATTGAAAGTAAAGAGGAGGAGGGCAGAAATGGACAATAGAATGCAGAGACTTCTTACCAGAGTTGAGAATGTCTTGCGCCGCATGACCGGGGATAGTCCCCATAAATATGGTGCAGAGCTGACTGAGCACTTCCCGACCGAACTACCCCTCTAGTACTTCTTCCTCGACGAGACAAATTGGCGCAGTTGAGCCCGGGTTCAACTGCGTCTTTTGTTTAGACGGAGTGAGAGGAAGAGATTCAAGAGAGGGGCGGAAAGCCCCTCTCTTTTTCTTTGGCAAAGGGGATGGATGGGGATTCCAATTCTTTCTCACTCTCCCTTGCCTGCGCCGGAGTGCCTGCCCGCTGCATGAGGCCTCGGCCGCCGGAGCGACGCGCCGGTATGCTTCCCGAAAGGGAGAAGCCTTCCTAGAGTTTTTTGTCCTCCGCCAAAACTCATCCCCACCTGGGCGTTTAAGAGGGGCGTCAGCCCAAAATGTAATTGAACAGGGCGTCTAAGAGGGCCACAGTTCCGCCAGGAATCAGGGTGTCTAAGAGGGACGAAGTCCCTCTTCTTATTTTTCTTCCCCCTTCCCCTGAATTCAGGGGAAGAGGGATAACGGGGGATGGGGTTAGTCCTTGCCCACCGGCCACTATCTGGCCAGAATACTGCCTCAAGACCTATTTACTTAACATAACTCTAAAAACAAATCAAGGCTAACTGAAGCTGATTTGTTTCCCCTAAAAAACAATTGTAGGCTCGCCAAGTGATAGACAACCGGCTCTCTGACTATACCGCTCCAAAGGGGGGTGGGGTTACCTTACTCCAAATAGTCTTTTAGCTTGCGACTGCGGCTGGGGTGGCGGAGCTTGCGCAATGCCTTGGCTTCAATCTGGCGGATGCGCTCGCGGGTAACATTGAACTCCTGCCCCACCTCTTCCAGGGTGCGACTCCGCCCATCCTCAAGCCCAAACCGTAGCACCAGTACCCTCTGTTCACGGGGCGTGAGCTCGCCCAATACCTCATTGATTTGCTCCTTGAGCAACTGCTTGGAGGCAGTGTCCACAGGGGGCATGGCATTGCGGTCTTCAATGAAGTCGCCCAGGTGGCTGTCTTCCTCTTCACCAATGGGCGCTTCCAGTGACACCGGAAGCTGGGCGACCTTGACAATCTCCCTGACCTTCTCAGCGGATAATTCCATCTTCCTGCCGATTTCTTTCGAAGTCGGCTCGCGGCCGTACTCCTGAGCCAAGCGACGACTCACCCGGAGCAGTTTATTGATAGTTTCAATCATGTGTACCGGCACACGAATGGTGCGGGCCTGGTCGGCAATAGCCCGGGTGATGGCTTGGCGAATCCACCAGGTGGCGTAGGTGCTGAACTTGTAGCCCCGATGGTGGTCAAACTTCTCCACCGCCCGGATTAGCCCGATGTTCCCCTCCTGAATGAGGTCGAGGAGCGACATCCCCCGACCAATGTGCTTCTTGGCCACACTGACGACGAGCCGCAGGTTGGCTTCAATGAGGTGTTTCTCGGCTTTCTCCGCCTCGAGTTCAATGTTGTCCAGGAAGGACTGGATTCTTTTGTTGTTGGTCTCCAGAGCCTTGAGGAAGGATTTCTCTGTGACCAGTTTCTCTATATCGGCCGGCGTGACCTTGGGGTCAATGGCTTTAGTGACCTCCTTGGGCAGGAGGTCACAGTTCAACGAGAGGTTGATTAACAGTTGTTCGGTCTCAGGCACTGACTTGTTTATCTTTCGGCCAATTGTCTGAGCCATCTCCTGGTCAATGACACCATCAATGCTCTCACGTATTTTGGAGTTAGAGATGCTCCGGATAAAACTATTCGTCCGTGATATTTTGAGGTATTCCTGCAGGAGGCGGATAATTGGCGCCGTCTGTGCCATATCTTTGAGGATAATCAACATTATTTCGGTAGGCGAGGGAGATATCCCGTGTTTCCGTGTGTAGTCGTGCTTTATTTCTCTAAGGCGCTTGGCCATCTCAATCTTTTTAGCCAGGTCCCTTTCATCCTGGGCGGTGAGCAGGTGCACCTTGCCAATCTCGTGAAGGTAGAGACGAACCGGGTCGTCGGCCGCCTCGCCCTCTTCTGCCTCCAGTAGCTCTAAGGGTGATCCCAGCTCAAGGTCTTCGGCCTTGAGCTCTTCCTCAAGCTGTTCACTCGGCGGTATTTCTTCCTCAGTCTCGGGTTCTGAGACAAACTGTTCCGGTTCCTTGTAGTCTTCCAGGACCATTCTTACCTCCTCATCTCCTGACCACGCTTGGCCTTCTGCGTGAAGACTTCTTTCAACTCAGT
>Ga0315310_10003052_pt1 | contig 10435 bp, 11 predicted proteins | sample TDP5_MG_FD_203630 | JGI IMG/M metagenome (GOLD analysis project Ga0315310, IMG submission 203630) | Freshwater sediment microbial communities from Lake Towuti, South Sulawesi, Indonesia - TDP5 | ecosystem: Environmental > Aquatic > Freshwater > Lake > Sediment | place: Indonesia: South Sulawesi...
CGGGCTGTAAAATTCTCTTGTGCGCTTGTCCTTTCTGCAAAACCAATCTTGAAGATGCTGTAAATGCGGCAGGTTCAGAGATTCAAGTTCTAGATATTGTCAGTTTTCTGAACAGGTTGTTATAATTTGTTTTTTTGTCCTATCATTCTTTTTTATGATTTTATTATGACCAAAGCGGAAAAAAGAACTCCTCTATAAAACTATTCAAATTTTGGAAAATAAATGATGTAAAAAACATGGAAGGAAAAGCAAATGGAAGAATTCAAAGGTCCAACGGATATTTTCGGAATGGGCCTCTACTATGTCATTTCTAAAAACATTAAGGATTTTTCAAAATATAGAGATTTTATCAACAATTTAAATTTAAATTTGGTGTTGGAATTAAATTATTATCCCTTAATGATTAAGTTTCAAAAAGAATCGTTTGAAGTTACACGGGAAATAGAAAAGCCTGATGTTATTATGAAATTTGATGTGCAGGATTTATTGAATATAGTTGAAGGAAAAACTGGAATTATGCGATTAATCTTAAAAAGAAGAATCAGAATTAAAAAGGGATTTACCAAATTATTGAAAGTCTATAAAGTTTTTTCACAACTCGTGAGCTAATATCTGTTTCATGTTGGATAAGGTGGGTTTATGCCACAAAAGACTGAAAACCATGCACAGATAAAAGAGGAATTGGAGAAGATAGTTGGGCAAGATTGGGTTTCTGACTTCCCCGAAGAATTACACAACTATTCATATGATATGACGGAATCGCCCCCTGGTGAACCAGAATTTGTTATTATGCCAAATACGGTGGAAGAAGTTCAGGCGATAGTAGAAAAGGCGAATGAATATGAAATCCCTCTTGTGCCATTTGTTGCAGGGGCGAATGTCGGTGGTTTAACAATTCCCCTTAAAGGGGGGATAATAGTCGATCTAAAGCGGATGGATCGGATAATCAGGGTTGATGTGGATGATATGTATATAATCCTAGAGCCAGGTGTTACATTCGGGCATATTCGTAAGCTTTTAGATGAAAAATTTCCTCAATTTGTATATTGCTACCCCATGGCACCACCTTTTACCTCCGTAACAGCCAATGCACTCCAAGATGGGTTGAATAGCCTCAGCTTGGCCCATGGATGTATGAGCGAATTCATTAACGGAATTGAGGCGGTATTGCCCACAGGGAAGGTAGTCAAGATCGGGACATGCGCCTGTTGGGATGAGCATTGGTGGGGGCGGTATCCCATGCCGGATTTACTCGGGCTTTTCACCGGTTGGCAAGGGATGACAGGCATTGTTACCAAAATAGCGCTTCAACTTTGGCCAAAAAAGCCATTTCGTGGGATGCTGTTCTTTCTCTCCAACGAACTCACTCCTTCTTATGAAATGGTAAGAAAAATCACTCATTATGAAATTTTAGATGATCTTTTGTTCATGTCGTTGGAAACCATTAAAATGATCTATGGTGTGCCCTATCAAAAGGCGGTCCATTTAGAAGGGGAACCCCGCTGGACAGGATTCATCGATTTCTCCGCTAATTCCAAGGCGGAATATAAAGCCAAACTGGAATTAATTGAGGCAGCTTTCAAAGATTTGCGAAAAGATGATTCAAAGGCGAGCCTCTCCACTCTGGAAGCGGCAAGCAAAGCTTTAGGACCGCAAATAGGCGATATCGCCCGGCTTCCAATAAATCTGAAAGGCATGCTGGAATATGGAGGGTTAAGCTGGTTAGGGTCTTATTTCACCACAAAAACCGAAACGGTAGTTAAAGGCATCCATATTGCCTTTGAAATTATAAAAAAGCACGGTTTTGAAACCTGCTTATACACCAGAATGATGAGAGGCGGTCATTTTTATGCCCTTCGATTCCTCTTACGATTTTCTAAGGAAAATGAGGGGGAGATAGAACGGATGCGGAACCTGACAAAAGAACTCTTTGAGGCGTTATTCGAATTTGGGGCTTTTCCTTATAAGACGCCCAAATGGGCGCAGGACATTATTTTGCAAAAGGCCGATAAGAATTGGATAGAATTACTACATTCCATTAAAAAATCATTAGACCCCAATAATATTATGAATCCTGGACGATGGGGAATGGACTAGATAGAGAATGAATAGAAAAGGATGAATAAATTGGATCTGAATGAATTAGAATTTATACAAGCTTCTAATACATTGAATAATCGATACCTAAATCAGTGGAAACAAGAAGGAAAAAAGATCCTCGGATATTATTGTTCTTATGTGCCTTTAGAACTAATTCATGCCATGGACATGCTACCATTCCGGATTCGAGGGACTACCTGTAAAGATACAGTGTTAGCAGATGCTATTTTAGCTAAGATTAACTGCAGTTTCGTGAAAGCAACCTTGAACCTCGCCCTTCAAGGAGAATATAATTTCTTAGACGGAATGATTTGCGAAAATAGTTGCGACCACGTCCGGCGCATGATTGATATTTGGCGTCGCAAAGTAGTGGATCCGAATTTTCCCCTGTTCTTCCTATCCATTCCTCATACCATCACAGAAGCCGGGTTGGATTGGTTAAAAACGGAAGTCAATTCGTTTAAGGAGCAATTGGAGACTACCTTTTCTGAAAGTATTGGTGATGACGCTTTAGTTAATTCCATTCAAGTTTTCAACGAGAATCGGCGCCTTCTAAGGGAAATTTACGAATTAAGAATCCTATCTGAACCGAAGGTACTTGGGTCCGAATTCATTCAGCTCATTGTGGCGAATGGCTCGGTTCCCAGAGAAATCTGTAACGTTGAACTGGAAAAGATAATGAATATTTTAAGGGACAGAGAGGGTTTCAAAGATTATAAGGCGCGATTGATGCTTATAGGAAGCTGTGTTGATAATCCCGCATTTATGAATATTTTTGAAGAGGTAGGCGGTCTTATAGTCACGGATTCACTCTGCTACGGGGTCCGGTCATTCTGGGATGATGTTGAAGCTACCGTTGATCCATTGACGGGTTTGATAAATGCGTACTATCATCGAATTGCCTGTCCTCGCATGATGGATGCCCATCCCACCCGCCTCGAATTTGTGAAAGACCAAATTACCAAAGCACAGGTGGATGGCGTGATTCTCCAACGCCTTGAATTCTGTGATTTACATGGCACTGATAATATGTTGCTCAGTCATGATCTCGAAGATCTGACTGTTCCAGTGCTCAGCATCGACCGGGAATACCTGATGAGTGACATTGGACGCTTCAAAACACGGGTTGAAGCCTTTATCGAACAAATAATGGTGAAATGAAATGGTCCGACAAGTTAAACCGTATGAAATCCTTCGTCAAGCCTCCGTCTTAACGCTCGATATGGTTGAACGAGTAACGCCTGAAGATGAAATGGTTGTCATAAAAAGCTATCTTCGCAATCAAATTAGCGCTCTAGGCGATACTATAGATCAGGCCGGCGAAAAACCCATTATCGGCTATCACTTTGCATTTCCTGGCGATCTCTTGCAGTGCTTTGATGCGACCCTCATTTGCTTTGAAATAGTCCCCTATTTGATGGCAGCGCTTTTGCCAAATGGGGCAGAATATTTCTATGATAGGATTACAGCTTTCGGGCATCCATTCCATAGCTGCACGTCCCAAAAGGGGATTATGGGGATGTTTCTTGAGGGATTAGTAGATATTGACCTTGCGATCTGCCCTACCGCACCCTGTGATAATACAATTGCCTCCTATCAATTCTTCTCCAATCAAATGAAAATCCCAGTGTTTATAGCTGATTTCCCGCATTATAAAGATGATCGATCCTATCTCTATGTGCGGGATGAATTGATGCGACAAATTGATGAAATTGGGAAACTTATTGGGCAGGAGCCGGATTATAATCGCTTACGGAAAGCCCTTCAGTATAGCAATGAAGCTTATGCCGCTCTTGCGGACATCAACGACATGCGAAAAGCTAAGCCCTGTCCCATTGAAAGCATTGTGAATCCTATGATCACCGGTGCGACCACTATTATGCCCGGACGCCCAGAAAAAACACAATTTTTCAAAGAAGTGCGGGATTTAATGAAAAAACGCATCAAGAACCACGAGAGCAGACGCGGGAAGGAAAAATTTCGCTCCTTTTGGCCTAATATCTCTCAGTTCTATGATATGGGCTTCTATTTCTGGATGGACCAGGACCTCGGCATGAGTCAGCTCGTCGATGTTTTCACCTACTACTTCTTCGATCCAATCCATGACCCCCAACATGATAGCGTGGAAAATATTTTTCAGCAAATCGCAAAACAGGCGATGAATTATCCTATGACGCATCAGGCGCAATCGTTCATTGAAACGATGGTGGAGGACACCCTTCGGGGCGCCAAAGAGTTCCAAGCGGATTGTGCCATCATGACCGGGCATTTAGGCTGTAAACAAATTGCAAGTGCCATCCAGATCATTAGAGAGGAGCTTCGCGATCGATTAGGCATTCCTATGCTCACAATCGAAGTAGATATCGGCGATAAACGGTTCAACTCCATTGATGCAGTGAAATATGAGATCGCCGAGTTTGCCAAAACGTTATTATAAAGGTAAATGGGTAATATTTTCAATTGCCCTTCAAATTATAACGGAACTAAGAACTAGGTGATTGGTATAGTAGCTCGAAAAAATCGAAGGATGCAGAAGAAGAAGAAAAGAAAAACTGCAGGTTGGCATGAAAGAGAATAGAAATATAATTCTTTGAGTTAGATATATTGATCTATTTTATTCTAGCTTCATAAAAGTTTATTTATATATTAAAAGTTAATTAGTTGATGTGAGAAGCCTCTTAAATAGGTAATTTATTTAGATATTCTTATCAATCTCTTTTTGTAATTCCTCTAGATTTAAATTAATTTTCTTAAATTCTTCCCTAATTTGATCTAACTCTTCTAAAAGAACGGCAACTTCATCGGCCGAAACAAATGCAAATATTTCATAATCTGCGGTTTCTCGTTGTTGGTATAAGGTTCTTAATAATTTACCAATTTTATCGGTGAGTTTGCCTTCTTTAATTTTTAAACCGATTCTATTAAGAAGCCCTTTATGCGTTTTTGGAGCTTCGCCTTCTAGCAATAAATAAGTAATCAACAAGTGGTATAAAGAATAGTAAGCTCTACTAAGGGAATCTTCCAAAAATCCATCTTTATATAATTTTTTTTGCAACCTCGAAAAGTTCATCACTTTTTCGAATTCGTTCCAGTAGTTCTTTTATGAATTCTTCCTTTTCGCCCAAAGTAATTTTCCCTCCTGTTTAAAATAGCGGGATGTGATGCTCATTTTTTCAAGATTTTCAATAATTGCGCATATTAGGATGCTTTCACGGACGAAAAGCTCATTTAGAAACGTATTAACCTGAATCCGCATTTTTTCTGGTGCATTTGATAAAATTAGCAAATCAATATCACTCCAAGGCAGATGATTATTTTTCGCTACAGAGCCGAAGATATAAACCTCTTCAATTTCTGGAGTTTTCTGAAAAAATTTCTTTAATTGCTCTAAAATATTATCTAATTTTAGATATAGCATAGATCTCAGTCTCATCTCAATTTCAAATTTTTATTTGCCTTAATATCTTTCAAGAAAATTTTACATTTAAAAATTCTGTTTTTAAGACCTTTTCTTTTTGGTAAAAAATAAATATAAGAGCAGTAATGAAGAAATTATGACAGAAACAGATTCCTATGAAAAATTGAGACAGGCGATGAATCTCTTTTTTTTGAAGGTGCCCAAGACGAAGACCTTTCATCAGTTTTTAGAATTGATTTATACGCCCGAAGAAGCAGAGATTCTCTCCAATTTCGGAATGCCCTATTTTGTTGAGGAGCGGATCGGCCGAATCATCCGAAAGAGTGGAACGGAGAGATCTGAGGAAGAAGTTCAGGAAATGTTTGAGAATTTAGTGAAGAAGGGCGCATTATTTAAGAGGACTGAGAAAAATGGGAAAGCTATTTATTCTTTAGTCCCATTTATCCCTGGACTTTTCGAGTTTTACTTTATGAGTAAAGCAGATCCACCGGAGATGATGAAGGCGGTGGCGGAGGTGCTGGAAAACTACTTTTTTACGACATTTGCACCCGAGACCTTCAATGCGAGCCGTTACCCATTTTTCCGTGTGCTACCACACCAAAAGTCAGTGGAGCGGGTGATTGAATTAGGGGAAGAGGTTCCGGTGGAGTTTCAAGTGCTTCCCTTTGAAATTGTTAGCCAGTATATTGCCAGTGCAGAGCGGATTGCGGTGGGGCGGTGTGCATGCAGGGATCATAGCGAAATTGTGGATGGGGCACCGCGGTGTGATAAGCCGCGAGATGTGTGCATGGTTTTCGGGCGGGTTGCGGATTATTGGGTGGAGAAAGGAATCGGGTGGTATGTAAATCATGAGAATGCAATGGAAGTCCTACGCCGGACTGAAGACGCAGGGCTTGTGCATAGCACGACGAACAACCTTGAGTTTGAGACAGAGTTGCCTGGGATGATTTGTAATTGCTGTTCTTGTTGTTGCTTCATCTTGCAGGGCTTGCATAAGGTGAATCGCCCCCGAGGTATAGCGCAGTCCAACTTTGATCCCCAAATTGATCGGAGCCTCTGTAAAGTGTGCAAGAAGTGCGTCGATCTCTGTCCAATGGGCGCGATTTTTCAGCATCCGCCGCATTCCGAGGATTTATCAGATAATTTCATATATATTACCATGGACAAGTGTATCGGCTGTGGCGTATGCGCATCCAACTGCCCTAATAATGCAATCATGCTGAAAAAAGTCCGTTCCCAAATCCCTGAAAAAACTGCAGCCTCTCAAGGAGCCCGTTACGAGCAGGAACGCATGCATTGATGAAATCTAGAGAACATTAGTAGAGAATGTAAATCACCGAAAAGAAAAAAAGGAATCTAAGCTTTAAAAATCATCTAATAAAATTTTAAAAATGCTTTAATCGCCAGTAATTATATCTAGCCCTCGTTTTTCGGCTTCTCTTTGCGCATCTTCCGAAATTTCAAGACTGATAATGATATTTTTATCACTTTTCACTTTCAAGAAATTTTCTGCTATTTTCACTCTTCTGAGAAAATCATATAGATCATGAAGGTCAAATTGAAACTTGATTTCAAAAAAGATATGATTTGAGTTATACACATACATATCTATATGCGTATTAGCGCCTTCTTCAAAATAGGTTCCATCGTCGATAATTTCGGTGTTATATTCGATTTGTGTAATATCTATTAGCCGTTGCTCCAATGCCTTTTTGGCTAAATTTACGATAGTTTTTTCCAATCGAACGCCGACTCTAGCATCGAACGAAGTTAAAACTACATAGTTTTTATCAAACCCATGATGCATTTCTTCGATAAGAGCCTCAAACTTCTTATCTATCATCTCGAACCGCTTATCCACTTTCTCGAATCGCTTATCCACTTTCTCGAACCGCTTATCCATTTGCTTATGCATAGCCTCAAATCGCTCATTAATTTGTTTTAATGCTTCCAAGAATTCTTCCCGAGTTAAAAGATCCTCACGTGAATAAATTTTATAGCGTTCTAATACGGTAGGGAGTAGTTCTTCCAATTTCTTTTCGATCTTCCTATCTAAGTCATTTTCCACGAAAAAGTCGCCGATGTCTTGATTAAACCAATTCTATTGAATATTAGAATTTCTTCCCTTAAAAACTAAAATATCTAATAAAAGCATTACAAATCTTGAATAAAGAATCAAAATTATGAATGAGAATTGAATTTGCTCTTTGAGTGAGTATTATTTATCTATTTTGTTCTAGTTTCACAAGTGTATCTATTTTTAGATTAAATATTAATTAGGTGAGAAAATGGTAGAAACCGATTCCTATGAAAAATAGAGACGGGCGATGAATCTCTTCTTCTTGAAGGTTCCGAAAACAATGACATTTCATCAATTATTGGAACTGATCTATACTCCTGAAGAGGCAGAGATCCTATTTAATTTTGGAATGCCCTATATAGATGAACAGCACATCAGCCAAATCATCCGAAAAAGTGGAAAGGATAAATCCAAAGAAGTTTTGCAAGAGATATTTGAGATTTTAGTGAGAAAAGGAGCTCTATTTAAGGTGAATCGCCTCCGGGGTATAGCGCAGTCGCGCTATAGCGCAGTCACGCTATTTTTGGCCTGACATTTTTTTGCAATAGTAATATAACTCCATTGGTTGCATCTTATTCATCTGTTGGATGCAATGGAGGATAGCCTGCACCCTTTTCAAACGACTCTTAAAAAGATTAAAATTCTGAATTTTCTTTGGCTAGTTTATGTATTTTGGTGGGGTTGATATTGGCAGCGGCTATTGCAAGTGTGTTATTCTGGAGAAGGAAGAAATAGTCGCGAAGTCTATAGCTCCGGTAGAAGGGAATCCACAACTAATATCTCGAAGGATAATAACGGAAATATTGGCTTCTCTGAAAATAACTGAAAAACAAGTGAAAAAATTTGTGTCTACAGGGAGAAACCGAAAGAAGTTTCCATTTAAAAATGAGGAAAAGACAGAGATAATGTGTATTGCAAAGGGAGCCTATAAATTAATCCCTTCAGTGAGGACAATAGTCGATGTTGGGGCACTCACGAATAAAATAATCAAAATAAATTCGGAGGGTCGCGTGATGGATTATATTGTTAATGATAAGTGTGCGTCGGGTTCGGGAATGTTTTTAGAACTTGTAGCCAAAGCTTTAGAGACAGATATTTCAGATTTAGGGAACAAAGCTGCATCATCAGATAATCCAATCTCAATTACCAATCAATGTAGTATCTTTGGAGAGAGTGAAGTTATTTATTTAGTCAATGAAGGAAAGAATGAATCGGATATTGCAGCAGGCGTATGCAATTCGATCGGCGGCCAAATTTTTTCCTTATTGAGAAGAATCAATATGGAAGAAGATATTTTACTTGTAGGAGGTGTGGCAAAAAATATTCAAATTCAACGAAATCTGGAAGAGCGGCTAAACCTAACATTAAAAACTTTGCCTCTCGATCCATTTTATGTTGCAGCCTATGGGGCAGTTTTATACGCAGCTGAAATGCAAGAAGGCGGTTCTAGATGAATTATTATACGGGAATTGATATCGGCTCTTTGACTGGAAAGATAGTAATTCTAAATAACAAGAATGAGATTCTGGCACAAAAGGTAATCCATGTCAAAAAATTGCCGTTATATACTGTCAATGCATTAATGGAAGATGCACTTCCGAGAGTAGGGCTCAATGATGTTTCAGAAATTACCTATTGTATCGGAACAGGCTATGGCCGGCGCAAAATCCCGCTTGCAAACGAGACAATCAGTGAAATTACCTGCCATGGGACAGGAGCTCACCATATTTTGCCATCAGTAAGAACAGTCATAGATATTGGTGGGCAGGATTGTAAGGTTATTCGATTGGATACCCAAGGCAACTTAAGGAACTTCATTATGAATGAGAAATGCGCGGCGGGCACGGGGCGCTACCTAGAAATTATGGCAGAAACCCTTGGGCTTTCATTGGATGAATTAGGTACCCTTTCACTAAAAGCAAAAAATCCTTTTGCCCTTGCAAGCAAGTGCAGTATCTACGCGCGGCAGGAGGTCATGCAACTCATCAGTGATGGGGTCAAGAAGCCTGCCCTAGCAGCAGCAATTAATAAGGCGATGGCGGAGCGGGTCGTCAATCTTGCTGAAAAAATTGGGCTTGAGCCGGATATTGCTATTTCTGGGGGGGTTGCAAAAAATATGGGGGTAGTTTCAAATATGGGACGGATGATTGGAATAAAATTTAAGCAATTTTCTGTAGATCCCCAGATTATTGGGGCGCTTGGGGCAGCACTTATAGCCCAAAAAGTTTATTTAAAAAAAGTGGGTAGTGAAAATTAAGTATAAAAATTATACATTAATTAATTTAATGAATTTGCATATTAATCATATCATTATCAGTTATTTGGAAGATCTTTAAATAGAGAGACCAGTGAGATCAGCACTTATCTGCCATAATCGTGCTGCAATGGCTGCATCATAAGATGCCTCGGAGGATCGGGTTTCCCGTTTATTTTCAAAATATTTACCAGTTACGCCCTCTAGCTCTGGAGCAGAGGCCAAGTAAATGGGGGTTTCGGCACATTTTTTAGGATTTTTGAAAAACACGACCGCCCAGCGCATGTACCAAGGGGTATCACGCCCCAAATTCGTTCTTGCCACGCCTGGGTTAAAAATATTAACGGTGACCCCGGATCCCTCTAGGATTTGCGCAAGATGATAGGTGAAATAAATAAGGGCTAATTTCGCTTTGTTGTAACTCCAAAAGGCACCGTATTTTTTTTCGCTTTGGATGTCATCGAAATCAATCCACGCCCTTCTATGCAATCCGGAGGTGACATTTATTATCCGTGCGGGAGCGCTGGCTTTCAGGACATCCAGCAGCAAATTGGTGAGTAAGTAAGGCGCCAAATAGTTTACG
>Ga0315310_10003053_pt1 | contig 10434 bp, 10 predicted proteins | sample TDP5_MG_FD_203630 | JGI IMG/M metagenome (GOLD analysis project Ga0315310, IMG submission 203630) | Freshwater sediment microbial communities from Lake Towuti, South Sulawesi, Indonesia - TDP5 | ecosystem: Environmental > Aquatic > Freshwater > Lake > Sediment | place: Indonesia: South Sulawesi...
CTCCCGCCGTGCCACTTGAATCCAGGCCATTTGCACCCTTTATGAAGACATCGCTCGAGGTCAGCTCCGGGAGCACATCGTCCACCTTGGCGTCGATGATTTTCCCCCTGCGGATGATGATCTCCTTGAGCCTCCTCTCGGCGGACAGGACGTAGGTCCCCTTGGGCAGGACCACGCCGGCGATGAATTTCTCGCGCTCGATCTTTCGCCCCAGGAGCTCCTCGGCGACATAGGCGTTCGTCGTGCCCACTCCTATGACTACGATGCCGTTTTTGAACGCCCTACGCACCTCTGGGAGTTTCGCCACCGCCATGCCGATGAGCCTCTTCGACTCGGAGGGCGTAAGCGTCATCTGGATTTGAGGCATGCAATCCGACGAAAATTAGCCCGATGATTTAAAAACCTTGGGCAGAATGTCTGTTGGGCATTTTCCGAGTTGTTCCAAATTCTTTAAACTGAGAGGTTAAATGAATTTCAACCGGGAGTTCAATGTCGAAAATTTACACCATCGGCTACGGCAACCGCAAGTTCGAGGATTTCGTCTCGCTGCTGAGGCAATTTAACATAGAGCTGGTGGCCGATGTCCGCGCCTTCCCAACATCCAAATGGCCCGAGTTCGTCAAGGAGAACCTTCAGGAGGCCCTACCAGCTCAAAGCATTGATTACGTCCATCTGCGCGAGCTCGGCGGCTATCGCAGGGGCGGCTACGAGGCGTACATGCGGACAGATGATTTCAAGCGGGGTCTTGAAAAGCTGATGCAGTTGGCCCGCGAGAGGCCGACAGTGATCATGTGCGTCGAGTCGAGCCCGAGCGCCTGCCACCGCCGCTTCATTGCGAGAAAGCTTCGAAGGCGGCGTTGGAAAGTCGTACACATAATTGGTAAGGGAAAGCAACAGACGCTATGATCTCTCGGCCGCCTCAGGCTCAGCGGGCTTCTCCTCGGGAGCTTTTCTGGCCTCAATCAGCACCGCGTTTACGATGCCAGTTTGCCCGGGCCGGCTCGTCACCCTAGCCTTGCCGAGCTCTGTCTCGATCACGGCACCTCTGGTCAACACGTTCCTGCGCACGAAGTGGGGGTCGGCAGGGTTCTCCACGACCGTTAAGATCTTGGCCTGCCTCGCCTGCCCAGTTTTAGTATCGGTGACGTTTGCGATATTTGCGCTGAGCAGCCTGAACTTCCTCCCCCGGCCGTATGCCCTCTGCTCGACGCGTTTTGGGGCACCGAGCTTGGTCTCGACGAACTCGCTCCCCATCTCTCGCTTCCGCTTCTTCCGCCTAGCCCAGATCCGTCCGCCGCTTGGCTTCGTCTGAGATCTACCCTGCCATCTCGCCATTCTAGCACCGCTGCTCTTGCTCTGGCACCGAAGATTAAAAGCCTTGCCCAGCCGGAGGTCTAGAATGAATATCTGCTCAAAGGTCAAAACAAGTTTGGTGTTCGTTTGCCGGAGAAGCTCGTGTTCAAGCGATTGCCCGCTGCGCCGGAGCCTGATGAACTTTTGGTCAGGGCATTTAGGCATGCATCAAAGGCAGCGGGCACGATAAAGGCGAGGGGAAAGCCGCCAGAGGTTGCCAAGCAGCGGGAGGCCCAGCGCATAAGGGTGATGAGTAAAACTATCCGAACAGCTCTGACGAATCTCGTGTCTGGCACGCCATCGCTCTCCGACTTACCGCCATTTTATCGGGAGCTCGTCTGGGCCCTAGTCGACGTAGACACGATGAGAAAGTCGCTGGGCGCCGTCGATGGCACAGGCGAGGTCGTCGGCAAGCTGGAACGGGAGCACCTCCGAAGGCTCCGCTCCGCTGGATCGCCAGCCGAAGCAGCGGCCATACGAAGACAGGCCTATGGTAGGATTTCCTCGGTAGTCAGGCGGGCTGGCGGGCACCTGGCCTTTCTGCGGGAGGCAGCTGGAAAGCTCACCGACCTCCCCTCCGTCTACGTCGACATGCCAACGATAGTCATAGCCGGCTACCCCAATGTGGGCAAGACCACGCTGCTGAAACAGCTCACAGGCTCTGAGCCCGAGATCGCGCCTTACCCGTTCACAACCAGGGGGCTGAAGCTGGGATACTTCGAGCGGGACCACGAGCGTTATCAGGTCATAGATACTCCGGGCCTGTTTGACCGCCCATTGGAGAAGCGAAATCCCATCGAACGGCAGGCGATCGCGGCGCTGCGTAACCTTGCAGATGTCGTGGTTTTCATGCTGGATCCATCTGGAACGTGCGGCTATGAGCTTGAAGGACAGCTTCGCCTGCTCAAGGATATCAAGAAGACTTTCGTCGACGTCAAAGTGCTGGCGGTTGCAAACAAAGCCGATTTACTCGATGGACAGCAGATGAACAGGATTCGTGAACTTTGTGAAGATGTCATTTTCATATCTGCGACGACTGGCCAAGGGATACCGGAACTCGAAAAATTGGCGATGGAAATACTCGGTTGAATTCCTCATCGTCTGCCAAAAGCTCGTATGATCGCGTCTGCCATCTCCTTCGTGCCAACTGCAGACCGGTCATTTGGGTCCTCCTTAAAGTCATAGGTCACATGTTTACCTTCAGCGATTACCTTGGCCGTGGCATCCTCGAGCTCCAGGGCAGCGTCGTTTTCCCCGAGATGGCGAAGCATCATCACCCCGGACAGGATGGCTGCGGTAGGATTCACCTTGTTCAATCCGGCGTATTTTGGAGCGCTTCCGTGGGTTGGCTCGAAAACTGCTATCTCATCGCCTATGTTCGCCCCAGGGGCCATGCCCAAGCCCCCCACCAAGCCAGCACAAAGGTCGGAGAGTATGTCGCCATACAAGTTGGGGGTGACTATCACATCGTACAATTCCGGCTTCTGAACCAATTGCATGCACATGTTGTCCACGATCCGCTCCTCGAACTCCACCTGAGGAAACTCCTGCGCAACCCTTCGAGCCGCATCCAGGAAGAGGCCGTCAGAGTATTTCATTATGTTTGCCTTGTGCACAGCTGTAACCTTTTTTCGCCCATTCTTCAGCGCGTACGTGAACGCGAAGCGCACGATCCTCTCGGAGGCGAACTGGGAGATGGGTTTTAAACTTATCCCGCTGCCGGGCCTCACTTCAACTTTTTTTCTTTCCCTCAAAAATTTGATGAATTCCTCGGTTTCGGGGGCCCCCCTTTCAAATTCTATCCCGGCGTAAAGGTCCTCCGAGTTCTCCCTCACCACCACCAAATCTATGTTCGAGTACCTAGAGCGCACCCCAGGATACCACTTGCATGGCCTCAAGCAGGCGTATAGTTCGAGCGTTCTCCTGAGGGCCACGTTGACGCTCCGGAACCCATAGCCCACTGGTGTGGTTATGGGACCTTTTAGAGCCACCTTATTTTTCCGGATGGATTTGAGTACCTCATCCGGTAGGGGAGTGCCATATTTTTCCATGGCCTTTGCCCCAGCCCCCATCTCCTCCCACTTGATGGCGACGCCCGTGGCCTCTATGCACTTCCTCGAGGCCTCGATGACCTCCGGACCTATCCCATCCCCAGGAATGAGGGTAATCTTGTACATCTGACCCCTCACAATTTAACTCGAAATCCCCTATGATAACCCTATCCCTCAGGTTATGAAACAATAATTTATCCCTAACTTCAGTTATTGGATTGGTCGATATGGCAAAGCTTGTAAGCGCCTGCCTTCTGGGTGTGAAGTGCAGGTACGATGGCACGAGCGCTCGAGAGCCAAAATTGTTGAAGCTCGCCAAGAAGGAACGGCTCGTCCCAATCTGCCCCGAGCAGCTCGGTGGCCTGCCGACGCCGAGGGAGCCAGCTTGGATAGTTGAGGGCGATGGTTCCGATGTCCTTAAGGGCGTGGCGAAAGTCATCAGCCGGAGCGGAGGCGATGTCACAGAAAATTTTCGCAGGGGGGCGGAAGAGGCGCTGAGGATGGCGAAGCTTTTCGGGGCTAGGGAGGCGATCCTGAAGGCGAGGAGCCCATCCTGCGGTTGCGGAAAAATACGCGAGCCCTTCTCCTTCGATAAGTTGAAGGAGGGCGATGGAGTGACGGCTGCGCTGCTCAAGAAGAACGGCATCAGGGTAATCACGGAAGAGGACCTATAATGTCAACACGGTGAACCCGAGCCCATCGACGCCTATTCGCCCGGCCTGCCCTTGCTGTCCCTCGACCTCGAATTTTACCCCGAGGATTTTTTCGACCAGCTCGATGTTCGTCAGCGCGTGCAAGGTCAGCTCTGCGCTCGTTATCTCGGACCCACCCTCCGCCAGGGCCATGTATAGAATAAGTTGATCAGTGAGGTAGCGATCGACAGCGCAGCCTGTTTTAAGTTGATTGAGCAAGCTTTCGGCAGCCTCCCGCCCGACCTGCTCAGCAGGCTTCCCCGGCCTTCCCAAGCAGCTCCCCCCGAGGATTGCCCCGCGCCCCGTTTCAGCCCAAAGCGTGATCCCAGTGCCCGGTCCAAGGTGGGGGTCTTTCGCCGGCTCATAGGATTCGGCCTTAATATCGGCATCCGCATATCCAGCTCGAAGTAACACTTGCTTGGCAGCGTGCGCTTGGCGAGTTGCAATGTGTGGGGGTAGCCTGACGCAGTGCGATATACCTGTGATACGTGTTACTTTGCCGACCTCTGTCAAGCGGATCGCCCGTAGCTTCTGCACGGGTTCAATGCGTGCCCGCACGACCCCGCCCCCCTGAGGGTAATGCCCCCGGCGAATGAGTTCGACCCCTCCCGCGTAGTCCATCTTCCTCAGCGTGGGGAGGGTGATGTTCCTTAGGTAATCGATCGAAGGCGCCATTGGGACGTCGGTGCCGCCCGTGATCTCGACCTCGACGGGCTTCGAGGCGAAAGCGGCAGCCGGCATCAACGCCTGCAGGATGAGGGTGATGCTCCCGGCAGTGCCTATGTCCACGCGATATCGGCCGCCCTCGACGACGCCCGGCTCAAACGCGAGTTCTGTCGAGCGAATGGAGAGCCCCTCGACTCTGGCATTCGTCAGCCTCGCCAGGGCTTCGACGCCGTGCATGTGCTGGGGGGCTAGCCCCGGCTTAGGCCGCTTGGCGCGGATGTTGTAGATGCGGATTGGCTTCCGGCTGACCGCGCTCAGCGCCACAGCAACGCGGAGCACGGATCCGCCACCTTCACCTATTGAGCCGTCGATATCTATCATGACAGTCACCTGGACCTCTTTCAGATAAATACAAAAGAAGCCATCGTTATTAATTTCAACTTGAACGTCATGTCCGAATTTCAAGCCCGCGTCCTAGAACTCGTCTCGAAAATTCCAAAGGGCAAGGTGACGACCTACAAGGAGGTCGCCCGAGCCTTGGGTAGCCCTAGATCATGTAGAGCGGTCGGCAATGCTCTAGCTCGAAATCCCCACCCACTGAAAATTCCCTGCCACCGCGTCGTGAGGTCCGATGGTAAAATTGGTGGTTATGGATTCGGCCGCAGAAGGAAAACTAAGCTACTTGTCGATGAGGGCGTCGAAATAAGGGGCGGAAAAGTGGACCTTAGAGAATATATGTTTAAATTCAGTTGAGCAATTGGGTAAAATCAAAACCCAAAAGAATTTTATCATTTAACCGGTGCTTCTGAAGCACGCGCGCCAACGTATTTATAAACGCGGCTCGGCTTTCCTCTGCCGCCGAGCCCATTAGCTGCAGGTCTAGTCTGCTCGATCGGTTGTATAAGTCCTTGCTCGATCAGCTTCTGGATGGTGCGCCAAACCGTGATCTTTGAGGCGCGCGTCCGTCGCACCAGCTCCGGTATGGTGAACTCCTTCAGGTCCATGATTTGCCCGACAATTTCCACATCCCTAACTGTCATGTCATGGAGTCCCTGTTCGAGGAGCGTCGAGGCCGCATCTCCCCACATACGCTTATAGCCTATCCATACCGCGAACACCATGAAGCCCGTAGCGACTCCGATGCTTGCGGAAATAGGAAGGACGGAGATCGATTTTGTTTCACGTATGATAAATGTACCTACCCTAAGTGTTTCCTCTGAGGCTAAACCGGGGGGTATTGGAGATATATCATAGGATTTAGGTATAGCGTAGCCTAAGCGGACCATCGTTCCATCCACACCTTCACCAAAATAACGGTCCTCACCCCCGCCGTCATAAAAATACACGAGCATGTTCCCTGGTGAGATGGTCAGCACAGGAGATTTCGATTGTTCAGCATCTTCCCAGCCGCTTATAGTTACGTATGTTACACGCTCAGCGTTATCACAAGTTAGGAGTGTTCCTCTTGAATATTTCACAGCGTCCCATGATGCTGAACGCGCTCCCGTAAACCATTCGATATTTCCTACATCGAAAACTTCTCCGACTTGTTCGGCGTTTTCCAACGTTAAGACCATGGGCTTAAACTGCTCGGCGTTCTCCCAGGCCATCGGAGCCACATCTTTCCACATCATCTCCGTTTCTTGGGTGCCGTAGAAGTGATTTAATAAGGCATAAGATGTTGTAATAGTGCAGGCAGCGATGATCGCCGCAATGAACGCTCCGAATAGCCAGCCCCGCACGTACGTCACCAGTTAATCCTAGGGTTTTGGGACATATAAATATTAAGTTTCACATACGAAACTTAATTTAAATATGCGCTCGACGGCACCTTTATCTGGGGGCAGGAATGAAAGCGTGGTGGTTCGTGATAGCGGTTTTGGCGTTTGCCGCGTGTTCGAGCCTCGCGACGGCCGGATATCCACCGCCTACATTCGTCAGGACTAATGCAGAGGTACGAATCCCGCAGGTTGTAACTATTCAGACATCCGAACCCTACACAGTTACCCAAGGGATGCTGCTCTACTCGGAAAATGGGATCAGCGTAATAGTCATCGAAGATAAAACACTGGCCAATAGCGAGGGCATCAAGACTTATTACGTTGACTTCATCGCCAGCCAGCTGCCCCCTTCAGCATATGTGATCCTCATCTACCCGCCCCCGATCATTGATACATATATCCCTCACGGGATGGCGCCTCCGGAGCTACGAGCAATTTTGACCGTCGACGTGCCTGAGCTGGAAAATCATCTCCTCAACGAAAACGCGGCCTCTGGCATAAAGTCGGCAACCGCTGAGGACATCTTACGCCAGTTTGCCATCTGGGCCTACATGGGCGTCGACCTGGCGAGCATGAAAGGTTATTGGTTATCGCTTGGGCTGAGCGAGGGTGCGTGGGGAGAGGCCGAGAACTGGTTAGCGGGATTTGCAAAGGCAAGCCCGGCGAAGGATATAACGGAACTTGACCCGTCGATATCGGTGAGCTATGAGCCTCAAGGCTACTCGGCGGTCGTGATCGGATTGACGAACAACGGCACAGCTGACGCTTACGTCCGAGCAGAGGTTGGCACGATATTGAACAACAAGAACAAGGCCAACCAGAACATTACGATAGGCGAAACCGGCGTTGTGTTTGTACCCGCGGGTGCAAGCAAGCGGATGAGGCTCGAGAGCTACTGCATCAACCTGTCCAAGGGAGTGCCGGCGATAAGCGACATGCTGACTCCAACGAAGGAGAAGAATGAGGCATTGAGCACACTTTTAGGCAGGGCGGCAGGGGCAGGCTACGATTATCAAATGTATGTGATCCAAGAGGCCGTTTGGTACATTACGGATGGAAGGGGGGCTTCTTCCGTCGAGGCGCAAAGGTTGCTATCGGATAACACGGAGGTCAAAACTTGGCAGGACCTGAATGCAGCGCCATGGAACCCAGCAGGCTCCACGGACGAGGTAAATTTTGCGCTGCCCTTGGCGATCTCATTCGCGATATTACTCGTGGCGATATGGTTCCTCTTAAAGGGAAAGACTGTCGTGAAGACATGGGCAGTCGCCATCTTGCTCATTGCGGCAATCGCGGTGGCTTCATCTCCATTCGTCCCCACAATCATAACGGAATTTACCAAGGGCGATCATTCAAGCGGCGGATGGCAACAAACCTTCGGGCAAAATCAAGTAAGGAAATTTTCATCTTACAAAGAGCTGAAGCACTTCATCGAAATGAATTTGGATGCATTTACACGACATGGCTACGGTTACTATCCTGAGTTTGGAGGATGGGGTCAGGTAGTGTTACTGAGGAACCCCGGAGCTCTTTATGATGCATATGCTCCGGTGCCAGCAGATTTTTCAACGACAAACATCCAAGTGTTAGGGGTCGACGAAGCGGACATCGTGAAGACAGACGGGAAATACATTTACGTCGTTTCGGGTAATAAGGTTGTCATCATCGACGCATACCCCGCCGAAAATGCTAGGATCCTCTCCAAGATAGAGGTGGGGGAAAATCCGGTTGAAATATTCATAAACGAAAACAAGCTCGTCGTTTTTGGGACGACATTCATCAAAGTTTTCGATGTTTCTGATAGGGAAAACCCCGTCCTAAAGAGGGATGTCTCCTTCGATGGCAGCTATTTCGATTCGAGGATGATAGGGGATTACGTATATGTGATAATAAGCTCGCCGATCGATTACCGCGGAGAGGAGGTAAATCTTCCCAGGATTTCCTCGAGTGGGTGGGCCAAGGCAATCCAAGCATATGAAATCTACTATTTCGACGTCCCTGATTACTCCTACATGTTTACAACGATAATGTCGATAAACACGCAAAACGATGACGAAAAAATATCGAGTGAAACATTCCTCATGGGCGCGACCCAGAATATCTTCGTTTCCGTGAACAACATTTACATCACCTACACCGCGTACAATGATAGCAAAGGATTGAATTGGATGGAGGACTGGGGGGCAGAAAAAACAATCGTTCACAAAATATCCATAGCCGATGGGAGAATTGAGTACGAGGCCAAAGGGGAGGTCCCAGGACATGTTCTAAATCAATTTTCCATGGATGAGCACCAGGGATACTTCAGGATAGCGACTACGACGGGGGATGTTTGGGATGATGGCGCTCGAAATCACGTTTATGTTCTCGACGAAGACCTCGACATTGTCGGGAGATTGGAAGGACTTGCGCCCGGGGAGAGAATTTACTCGGCGAGGTTCATTGATAATAGAGCGTACTTGGTAACGTTCAAGAAAGTCGATCCGCTGTTCGTGATTGATCTAGCAAACCCCACCGACCCAAAAGTTCTCGGAGAGCTGAAGATACCAGGCTACTCTGATTACTTGCATCCGTACGACGAAACTCACATAATAGGCGTAGGCAAGGACACTTATGACATGGGGTCTTTCGCGTGGTATCAAGGAATAAAAATAGCACTCTTCGACGTGAGCGACCCCGAAAACCCAATAGAGATATCGAAATACATGATAGGCGATAGGGGAACTGATTCCTATGCTTTGAGCGACCACAAGGCATTTCTGTTCAGCAGGTCAAAGAACCTCCTCGTGATGCCCATCTTGCTCGCAGAAATAGATGAAGGAAAATATCCTGGAGGGGTCCCGCCAGATGCCTATGGAGAATACGTTTGGCAAGGCGCATATGTATTCAACGTTTCTTTGGAAAACGGGTTTGTGCTCAAGGGTAGAATAACTCATTTAGAGAATGATGCCGAGTTGATGGACTACTATTGGTACTCCCCATATTCCGTGAAGAGGTCCCTCTACGTGGACGATGTGCTTTACACCATTTCTGACGGCTTGATAAAGATGAATGATCTTGAGGATATGAGCGAGATAAATGAAATAGAACTGCCAAATGTCGTCAACATCGGTGAAGTTTTTTTGGATGGATCGGGTTGGGTCCGTGTTTGGCCTACCTAAGTAGATAATCCGTCTTCGAGAGGTCCCTAAGTCGCTCAGCCGCTTTGATCTCCCTCATCACCTCGAGCACGGATTTCGGCACGAGTTGCTCCCAGTTCTTGCCTTTGATCATTCGGTTTCGGATCTCCGCCCCCCAGTATTCCTTGCGCTTGAACATGGGCGGGGTCCTGACCTCAAATCCAGCCTCCTTGAAGAGCCGCTTGACCAATGGATTGCCCGAATAGACGACCGAGAATGGCGGGGAGAGCGAAACCACATGAGAAACCCAGATGGCGTGGTTGTTGACGTCTGGGATCGGGATTGTATGAACGCGGGACAGGTCGATTCCAGCCTCGGACAAAGCCTTGCTTATCATGAGGGTTCGCTCGCCAGCGGTGAACGGATTCTCAAGCGTGTGGCTCTCCTGCGCGCTCCCTATACCAACGATGAGCTCATCCACCTCGCGCAGGATCTGCTTGGAGACCTCGACATGGCCTTTATGGGGGGGCTGAAACCTCCCGATCAGGATGCCTCGCGTCACCATCGAATTACCCCTTTTTACTGCGTATCGTCCGCTTTTTAACACATCGTTCCAAAGTCACCTTATCCTCAGGCCTAGCCCCCAGTGCTTCTGCAAGATTTCCCATGTTTTTGGCGATCTCCAGCGACCCCGTACTCCCGATGTAGCAGAGGTTCTCGCCTTGCCCGACGTCGCCAAATGTCCTGACAAATCTCGCTTTGATATCTTTCC
>Ga0315310_10003054_pt1 | contig 10433 bp, 10 predicted proteins | sample TDP5_MG_FD_203630 | JGI IMG/M metagenome (GOLD analysis project Ga0315310, IMG submission 203630) | Freshwater sediment microbial communities from Lake Towuti, South Sulawesi, Indonesia - TDP5 | ecosystem: Environmental > Aquatic > Freshwater > Lake > Sediment | place: Indonesia: South Sulawesi...
ACCAGATAAAATCTATTGGTGTGACGGTTCGGAAGAGGAGGCACATCGACTCATCGAAATAGGTACGCATCGAGAGAAAATTAATAGCAATCCCGTATTTTATAAATTGAACCATAATACCTGGCCTAATGCCTACCTACACAGAAGTCATCCCACAGATGTTGCCAGAACAGAACACTTGACCTATGTCTGTCACCCGAATAGAGAAACCGCCGGACCGAATAATAATTGGATGGAGCCCAATCAGGCAAAGCAGATGCTCACCAAATTATCCAGGAATTGCATGCGAGGAAGGACGATGTATGTGCTTCCTTATACGATGGGACATCCCGATTCCCCATATTCAAAAGCCTGCGTTCAACTTACGGATATTAGTTATGTCGCTATAAGTATGAGGATAATGACCCGTATGGGTAAGTCTGTAGTCGAGAAAATCGGAAACTCGGAAGATTTTGTTAAAGGGCTCCATTCCGTTGGAGATTTCGACCCAAAGAAGCGTTTCATAATGCATTTTCCTGATGAACATTTGGTTTGGAGCATTGGTTCAGGTTATGGCGGAAATGCACTTTTGGGGAAGAAATGTTTTTCCTTAAGGATTGCCTCCTGGCTCGGGCTCAAGGAAGGATGGCTTGCTGAGCATATGGTTATTATTGGTATTGAAGACCCTCAAGGTAAAGTAACTTATGTCACTGCGGCCCTTCCCAGCGCCTGCGGTAAGACCAATCTGGCAATGTTAGAATCGGCGCTCCCGGGTTATAAAATATGGACTCTGGGAGATGATATTTCCTGGATGAATGTGGGTCCCGATGGACGCCTCTGGGCAATCAATCCAGAAATCGGTCTCTTTGGAGTAGCACCCGGAACTTCTATGAAAACTAATCCCAATATGATGAAAGCACTAAAGAAAGGGCTGTTCTATCCTGCGCTGTTCACCAATGCTGCTCTGGCTACAGACACCAATGAACCTTGGTGGGAGGGTATAGACGATTCTTTACCCGGAAATTTGGTTGACTGGCAGGGTAAATCCTGGGACAAATCTTCACAAACCAAAGCGGCACACCCTAATTCAAGATTTACGGTCTCCATATATAACTGCCCTACGCTATCTAAAGAATTTGACAATCCTAAAGGAGTACCTATTTCAGCAATAATCTTTGGTGGAAGAAGAACTCACCTGATACCTTTGGTTGTGGAAAGCTTCAACTGGCAAAATGGCGTATTCTTAGGTGCGCGGATGGGTTCAGAGACTACTGCAGCAGCAATTCATAAAGTGGGTGTATTAAGAAGAGACCCCATGGCAATGTTTCCTTTTTGTGGTTATAACATGGCCGACTATTTCGGGCATTGGCTTAATATTGGAAAAAGACTGTCCCATCCACCAAAAATATTTTCCGTGAATTGGTTCAGGGTTGATGATAATGGAGAATTCATCTGGCCGGGCTTTGGAGAAAATATTCGAGTGTTCAAATGGATAGTAGATAGAGTAAGTAACCGCACCCAGGCTAAAGAAACACCCCTTGGGCTTATTCCCTATCCGGAAGATTTGGATTCGGAGGGATTAGATATCCCCAAAGATAAACTGAGGAAGTTGTTCGAGGTCAAATTCGAAGAATGGCAATCAGAACTCAATGATGTCAAAAGATTTTTTAACCAGTTTGGTGAGCGCCTGCCTGAAGAGATGCTGCAGGAATGCAAAGGTCAATAAATAGTTGGAGGATGGGAGCTTAGATGGAAAAAAATAATCCGGCCAAGGACGCTTCAGAAGAAATTTGGTGCCCTGTATTTAAGCACAAGAACCACTGCTCACAGCTTGACAGAACTGAAGCCTCCGGGCTTCCCAAGGAAAGGTGGCATGAATTCTGCCTGAATAAATGCCCTATCTATAAAAGGCATAAAGCGAACATCAACAAAGACTGATAAGAGTAATTATGAGAAAAGAGCAAATCTATTTTACCAGAGAAGGATATGAGAAATTAAGAGAAGAACTTGAATACTTGAAAAAAGTCAAGCGAAAAGAGATTGCCGAAGCGATTGAGCATGGCCGTTCCTTAGGAGACCTGACGGAGAACGCCGAATACGATGCAGCCAAAGAAGCCCAAGCCATGAATGAGAAAAGTATTGCCGAATTGCAAGATAAGCTCACCCGCGCACGGATTATTGAAGAAGAAAACATTCCCAAAGATGAAGTGCGCGTAGGAGCAAAAGTAAAACTGAAGGATTTAGAATCGGGTGAAGAATTGGAATATAGCCTGGTATCGGAGACGGAAGCAGACTTCTCGCGTGGTAAGATTTCTGTTACTTCCCCGGTGGGTCAAGGCCTATTAGGGCATAAAGAGAATGAGATCGTCAGGATTAAGATTCCTATAGGGGCTTTGAAATACAAAATACTGAAGATATCAAGATAACAACTACATTTCTTATTTACAAGTTTGCTGTCGAGGATCTAGGGAACTTGTCAGCTCCGCTCGCTGGGCATTGCTGTTGTCATTTCAGCCAAACTTAACATTCCGGCTAGTATTCCACACTAATTTTAATTTAACTAACGCTTTTGGCTTTTTCAGGGCGAGACTACCCTGGAGTGGGCTCTGCGATTCTTCGCCCACGCCCCTTCATTATGGTTAGGATCAACCGGGATCTCCTCTCCGTAGCTGATGGTAAATATCTTACTTGCGTCACAACCTAAGAGAATAAGATACTTACGCGTGCTTTTAGCTCGCCTGTCCCCTAAGGCGAGGTTATAATCTACTGTGCCCCGCTCATCGCAGTGACCCTCTATTAAGACTTCCACAGGATGGTTCTTCTTAATCCACGCCGCATTCTTCGTCAATATCTCCCGCGCCGTTGGAGTCAATTCCCACTTATCAAAATCAAAGTGAACATCTTCGAGCTCCGCAACCTCCACAAGCACTTTGCCCCGAAGGGCACTGATTTCTGGTGGGACGGGCATCGCTTCTAGCTCTTCCTCACTTATTCGCGCCAAGAGTTCTTCTCTCTCTGCACGAAGTTTGCTCGTCTCGCTTTCTAGCTGCTTGTACCGCGACATAGAGACACATCCGATAGCGAAGCTGATGGAGAACAATACAGCAAGAAAAGCGATCCTCTTTTTGCTAACCATCATTTTGTTCCTCCTTTCTTTTCAAAACTGCGACAAAGCCTTTCAATTTCCACCTTCTTCTTGTGCACTATTTCCAAAAGCCTCCTGGCTGTCACGCGGGGACCAGGATGGACAATAGTTATTGCCCCCCAGGAAAGTTAACCGGCGTTGATTTGAGCCATCTGAATTCATAATATAGACATCGCTTCTTCCTCCACGATTTGAACTGAAAACAATGTACCGGCCATCTGGAGACCAGAAGGGACTCTCATTATTTCCTGAATTAGAAGTGAGCCTTTGCGGATTACTTCCGTCGCTACCTATTACCCAGATGTCAAATAATCCTTTCTGACGAGAAGCAAAGGCGATGAGGTCTCCTTTGGGTGACCAGGCAGGGGAATCGTTATAACTACCCTGTTGAGTTAACCGGCGAACATCTCCTCCATCGTTATTCATAATGTAGATTTCAGGTGTCCCGGTCCGGTCAGAGCCAAAGGCAATCCTTTTCCCATCAGGCGACCAGGAAGGAGACCAGTCGGAACTCTGGTGTCTGGTCAATCTCCGGAAATCTGTTCCGTCAACTCTAAAGGTATATATCTCCGCATTCCCATCCTTGCTCAGAGCGAGAGCAATACGACTTCCATCCGGGGACCAATCCGGAGTAGCATTCAGGCCAGGAAAGGTAGATGTCGCAACCTGATAACTTCCGTCCCGGCTCATAAAGTAAAGATCGGGATTACCTTCGTAATAGCTTGTGTAAGCGATGCGTTTTCCATCCGGCGACCAGGCCGGAGAAAGTGCTATCGAGCGATTCCGGGTCAATCTTTCCAGGTTATGACCATCAAAATCTATCTTATAGACCTCTTTGTGTCCGGAAACATCGGAGACAAAGGCAATCTTCGTTTCGGCCATTCCCTTCTCGCCAGTTATCTTTAGGACTATCTCGTCAGAGAGTTTATGAACCATTCTACGAAGAAGGTTTTGGTCTCCTCCATAACCCTTGCCTAATACCTGCTCTTCCCGCAAAAGGTCGTAGAGCCGGCATCTGATTGCCAACTTCTTCCCTTCAACCAGAGAGTAGTCACACTTAACTACAACTTGCGCTCCCAAACCGCGCCACTGGTTAAAGTCAACCTTAACACTCCCCTCGCTCTCAGCTATTGCACTAACCAATAGAGGATTATCTATGACTTCAAATAGACCCGATATCCTCAGGTCATTTGCTAGAATTAGAGCCATTTCCCTGGAGAGATTGTCGTCCTTCTGGAATGAACCGTCTCGGTAAGGATATGGGACGGCTATAACTATTTTCTTAAAATAGGGCTTGGTGACGTCTATATATAACTCACTCACCCCTAAAGCCGGGCGACCAGAAAAACTTATAATAAACATAAAAAAAAGAATAATGGCTTTTACCATCAGGAAATTCTCCTTAATCTGCCTGCCGGAAAGTGAGATGGACCTTCAGGGAGTTCTCCGGGAACTCGCCAGGAAGGGGCGGTAAAGGTTCCAGTTTCCTAACTGCCAGGAGCGTAGATTCATCAAAGGAAGAATCCTTTGAGGTCCTCTCCACTCCCAGGTTACCAATCCTACCATCTTGATAAATTTCAAAAAAAACGCAGGCCTCTTTTGTCGTAGCTCTCGGAGGAGGAGTCCAATTCGCAAATGCTTTGTTATGGATGAGGTCTACATACCAGGAAGGAAATCGCCAGGTTCCCCGCCCTGGAGAGACTTCGGGTTGGGCAGTTATCTGAAGGGCTTTTCTTTTTCCCATTTCCTGTTTCCAGGCCTGAAGCCTGCTTCTTTCCTCTGCCAGTTCTCGAGATTCCGCTTCCCTCTTCCTGGCTATCTTTTCCCTCAGAGCTTCCAGTTCCTCTCTTTTTGCCAACTTTTTGCGCGCCGCTTCTAACGAAACCTCTCTGGCTTTACCTGTCTGAGTTTCCTTCGCCTTAGAGCTATCTCTCTGGACGGGCTGGGAAACTTCGGCTTTCTCTACAATCGGAGGTGGCATACTCTCCACAACTTTAACCATATAAACCGTTGTATCTATCCTCTTCCTTGGTAATAAAGATAAGCCTCTAACCATAACCCAGACGAGCGCCAGATGAGCTATCGCAGAAAAGAGAATCATCCGTTTCATTCGCTATTCCGGCTCGGTTACCATTCCCAACTTCTCAATGCCGGCCCTCCTCACCCTGCCCATAATCCTGACTACAGAACCATAAGGAACCCGTTTGTCCGCTTTCAAGAAGATAGTGATATCCGGCCTCGCCGCATAAATCTCCCGAAGCCTTCTCTCCAGTAATTCAAGTGAGATAAGCTGTTCATTCAGATAAATCTTTTCCTCTTTATCAACAGTCACCACGAACTCATCTCTCAGTTCAATCCCTTTGCTGGACACCTGGGGAAGATCAACATCAATTCCATGTTTCATCAGAGGAGCGGCGAGCATAAATATCACCAAAAGGACGGTCATCACATCAACCAGGTTAGTGATATTAATCTCCGAGAGGGTCCGGACTGTTCTCCGCCTTAGTTCCATATTCTCAGAACTCCTTTCTATTTTTTGCCAAACTGCCTTTCCAGAAGAGTAATAAATTCAGAAGCAAAGTTGTCCATTTGCGAGGCTATTGTATTAACACGATTAACAAAATAATTATAAGCTACCAGCGCCGGTATCGCTGCTGCCAACCCCACAATTGTTGTGGTCAATGCCCCCGCTATGCCCGGTCCCGTAGCAGCAATGCTCGCAGAGCGGTATGTCTGCATACTAATAAACGAATCCATTACTCCCCACACTGTTCCAAAGAGGCCGAGGAAGGGGCAAACGCCGGCCGCCGTAGCCAGGAGAAAAAGTCCCTTTTCCAGGCGCAGTATCTCAGCCGAAGTGGCACGCTGAAGAGCACTCTTTACCCTATCGATGCCCGGAGAACTAATCCTCTCCTCATCATTATCATTGGCCTCGGCCACTTGCGAAGAACCCGGGGCTCTAATTCTTTCCTCTCTTTCAGCCCGAAATTCATCATATCCAGCACGGAACACCTTACACAGCGGGCTTTGATTGAATTCAATGAAAGCCGTCTCCCTATCAGAGAACCGTTCAACTCCCCGAAAGAACTTCAAAAACTTTTCAGATTCCCGGTAAATCCGTCGTAACAATTTGAGTTTATAGGCAATTATACCCCAGGAGACAATGGAAATGAGGAAAAGAATGAGCAATATCCCCTGGCAAACAGCCCCAGACTGAAGAACAGCTTGAATAAAGTTTGATTTCATCTCATATCACCCTCTACTAATACGCCTTTTCTGTGGAGAGAATAACTATCTCCACTCTTCTATTTTTCTCCCTTCCTTCCCGTGTGGCGTTAGTGGCCAACGGTCTATACTCACCATAACCTGCTGCTGACAATCGCTTAGCCGAAATCCCTTCCTTCTCCTCCAGATAGCGCAGGATAGTGGTTGCTCTGGCTGTCGATAACTCCCAGTTAGAAGAAAACCGGGAAGAGGAGATTGGTGCATCGTCGGTATGCCCCTCAATTAAGATTTCTCTATCCGCGTACTTTTTTAGTATCCTGGCGATTTTATTCAAAATTGGCTTATCTTCCGGTCTCACTAAGACTCCTTCCGAGCCTAGTGGCGCCACACCCACCAGAGCAATCACCAAACCTCTCTTCTCTTCATTAATTACAACCTTGCCAGTTGCTATCTGCTCTTTCAGTTCTTCTGTGAATTCTGTCTTTAACCTGGAGAACTCCTGCGTCTCCTTTTCCCTCGCTTCAATCAATTGGCGAAGCCGCGAGTGCGCCTGCTCAAGTTCGCCTCCTAACGCTTCCTCGCGTTTCCTGGCTGCCGCAAGACTCTGCTCCGTCTTTATCTTCTCCTCCTCCAGGCGTCTTAGCCGTTCGTCAAATAAGGCCTGAGACCTTTTCTTTTCCTCCTCCAGGCGTTTTATCTCCCGGTAGCAAGAGTCCCGGGACTCATTTAGCTGACTTAACTGAATATTTAACTCCTGGAGCTTGCCCCGCAATTCCTCAATCTCTCTCGCCTGGAGGGCCTCCTTCTCCTCGGATTCATCCGCGGAAACTGATGGCTCTTCCTCTTCGGATTCTTCTATTTCCACCTGGCTCTTCCGCCTTCCCAGTTCGCGAAAATACGCACAACCTCCCAGAGACAGAGAAACTATCAAGATACATAGAACTAAGTACCTGACCATTTTCATAATTAGCCCCGACGAACAGTAGAGCTTATTTCCTCTCACCCGTCTTTCAACTCCTCCTTAATTTTTGCAAGTAATACGTCAATCCCTTGCGACTCGTCGTAATAAAATGATAATTGAATTTTATCTATTTCAGAAATTTTTTTCAAGGAAAATAATCTCAACTTTTTTTATTTGCGCAAAGCCGCCTTAGAAAAAATGTATTCAGGGATTTCAACATCGAATTCAATGGAATCAATGATAAATTCTGTTCCTGCTCCACTTTTTAACACGTCTTTGAAAACCATCCTCTTTGGGTACCAGCGTCCTTCTACTTTAAACACTTCCTTGATAACAAGTCTTTTCAAAAGTTTGCCGCTCTTGGCAAAAAGCTCTTCTTTCAGGGGAAGGTACCGTTCCTTATCCACCCACATTTTTCGCCGGTAGTAAGCTACATCATCCTTTTTCCCTGTTAATTCCAAAACATAGCAATTACGCTCATCTATTTTTTCTTCCCCTGTCAGTTTTGCATTATAGATGTTACTCAGTCTCGGGTCTTCCATATAATCTTCGTATGATAAGTCAGAACCCATCACAGAACGCTTTAACAAGTGGCCTGCTATCTTAATCGTGCGGTCTGTTGAAGGCGAGTAAATCCATAATTCGTCTCCAATCTTGAGCATTTTTGTGCCTTTTTCCCGGGCGGGTGAAAGGTATTCGGTAAAAGCTTTGTTCACACCCTCTATCCAGGATTCAGCCTGCAATGTACGGGTTGCCCGGCGACCTTTTATGACCATCGTAGAGGTAGCCCTGTGGTTTTCTGCAGTATAGTTCTCGTCCACTTTTTCCAGAATAGCTTTACCCGATGGCTCCTGTCCATAAACAAGAGCGTAATTTATTAGCAAAATAGGAAGAATCAATTTTCTCATACTTCCAACTCCTTAAATAATTGTGAAGTCTGTCTCCTGTAAATTCCAATTCCCGCAAACATCGTGCCCACCACCGAGGCAACAAGACCGGGTACAAATCCAATAACATAACTCCATCCTGTTACCCGCGCCCGGATAACATTGGATATAAGCATCGTCGATTTTTGCAGCATAGCCGCAAAATCGATTCCTGTATATTGCAGGTAATAGGAAATACCTAAACCGAACACTGTCCCCAGGATAGAGCCGATAAAACCGATGATGATTGATTCATAAATCATCCAGCGGTAGAGACTCCCTTTCGGTTCTCCCATAGCCAGACGAACACCTATTTCGCCATAGCGGCGAAGACCATTTATCAATCCGGAATTCCAGAGAACGATGGACATTACCACTACGAAAATGAGAACTATTATCCCTCCGAAAACATCAACCAAATCAAGATATTCTCCCATCCCACTATGCTGGCTTAAACTGAGCATTAGAGGAGAGAATTCATCGTCATCTCTTGAAAATTGGTCATTAAACCTCTGAGTCAATGCCAGCATATTATCATCATCGTAGTACATATTTTCAGAATAACCGACAATCTCGCTTGCCCCATCTTCCATATCCAGGGCAGACTGAACATCTTTAATATCAGCGATAACGGCGCCTCTATCCATTACTGTTATGCCAAAACGTACAGTGCCGGAGACTTTGAAATTATGCATTGCCATAGCGCCGTTCATTGTGGAACCGATTAGAGTAGCCACCTCACCTATTTCCATGCCCAGTTTTTTTGCAAATTCTTCACTGATTAAGATTTCATTTTTCTTTTGAGGCAGTCTCCCGCGTACCAGTCCACTCTCTAAATTCAATATATCTTTCTCCCGAGATTCCGGGCTGAGCAAATCTACTCCCAATCCCATTACCGGACCCTGCGCGCGCGTCTCGCCCCGCTCATCAGGAATGTCCAGCAACCCTCCAAAGCGAATCCGCGGTGTCCATACTATATTTCTTTCACTGCTCCTTAATTTTTCCAGTAGACCATTAATCCCTAAAAGAGCCAGATCATTGGGTGTCTGTTCAGCCATTTCTTCATAAGCCCGGGTCATAATTTTTACATGACCGGTGTCAAATTTGGCATTGGAACTAATCAAATCATCCATTGTGCCTTTCATAAAGCTATAAAGGAATACAGTCAAGAAAGCGCCTGCACTCACCATCAAAACAGGAAACAGACTCCGGGAACGGTCTCTCAATAAACCCTTTATCAAGAATCTAATCATTATATTTTCCCTTTCAAAGCTTCTGTCGGCTTCATTTTTGAAATCTTTCTCGTGGGCAAGAAACTTACAATTGTTACGGTTACCATAACGATAAGTACCGTACCCAGAACAAGAGCGACAGAGTATGAGGGAAATAACCTCTCTGCCAGGGCAAAACCGTACTCCTCTGTAGCTTCAGGTAGCTTCATCCCTATTTTGCTATAGAAGATTATCCAGGGGATTCCATAAATTGCTCCTACGCCAATGGCGAGAATTCCATGCATCGCCCCTTCCAGAGTAAATAGAGATATTACTTGTCGTCGCGTCATACCCAGAGCAATGAGAGTGCCTATCTCTTTCCTGCGCTTGAAAATAGAGAGCACCTGCGTATCAAAAATTGCCAGCATCGCCAGGAAGAGCAATACAACGTACAGGATACTTGCGCTAATTCTTTTCGACCTCACCATCTGGTTAATATCACTCAGGAGAAATTTTTGATCCTTGAATTTCCAATCGGAAACATCCTTCTGATCCGGAACATTTTGTCCCACTACAATTATCGTCGCCTCATCTTTCATACCGACCATTTTCTGCAACTCTTCAAGTGGAACCCATAACTGCCCTTTATCAATGACCGCTACTCTCGTATTCATAATCTCCACTATCTTGCCTTCCACAGCATCAAAAGTTCCCTTGACATCTCTCCAGCGAATCGTCAGATAGTCACCTGCACTAAGAGAAGTACTTTTTGTCATGCGTCTTCCAATCAGGACCGGTAATGCGTCTTCTTTCTTATCCAGGCTCGCTGAAGGTATTCCCAGAATTTTCTGCCCGGGCTCAATCCCTTTGAGGAGCACTGTCTGAATTCTTCCTTCAGGATAGATTGCCGCCTGCCTGATTAGTATCGGCGTCGCTTTTTTATCTTCTATCAAGCCGGCAAGCTTTGCGGGTATCGGGCCGTGACT
>Ga0315310_10003056_pt1 | contig 10428 bp, 8 predicted proteins | sample TDP5_MG_FD_203630 | JGI IMG/M metagenome (GOLD analysis project Ga0315310, IMG submission 203630) | Freshwater sediment microbial communities from Lake Towuti, South Sulawesi, Indonesia - TDP5 | ecosystem: Environmental > Aquatic > Freshwater > Lake > Sediment | place: Indonesia: South Sulawesi...
TAGGATTTTGATGGGTCCCTCCGACTTTCCCTGAATAAATTGTTGGACAATCGGATTCGAAGAGTTCTTGATCTCCTCCGGCGTCCCAACCTCAATGATTTTTCCTTGATAGAGCATGGCAATCCGGTCGGCAATCCTATAGGCACTCTTTATGTCGTGGGTGATAGCGATGGAGGTAACGCTCAACTTCTCTCGCGTCTCAACGATCAATTGGTTGATGGCATCGGCCATGATTGGATCAATTCCAGTCGTCGGCTCATCATAGAGGAGGATTTCTGGTTCCATGGCGATCGCCCTCGCCAAACTCACTCTTTTCTTCATTCCTCCGCTCAACTCTGCAGGCATCAGATCCTCAATATCCCGTAATCCCACGAGCCTCAACTTTTCAGAAGAGATCCTCCTAATCTCTTCTTCACTCCGTTGAGTGTGCTGTCGAAGTCCAAAGCCCACATTCTCCCAGATCCTCAATGAGTCGAAGAGGGCTCCTCCCTGGAAAAGCATTCCAAACTTCTTCCTCACTTCGTTCAGCTCCCGCTCGTTCAAAGAGGTAATCTCCACCCCATCGACATAAATCTTTCCCTCATCTGGCTGAATGAGTCCGATGATACATTTGATTAAGACTGTCTTCCCTGAACCACTCCCTCCAATGACCACCATGCTCTCCCCGAGCCGCACTTCTAAGTCACACCCTCGGAGAACATGATTCTCTCCAAAAGATTTGTGGACGTTCACCACCCGAATCTTAATCGCGGAATTCCTGTCCGTCATGATACCCCGATGCCGCGCCCGCAATCTGCCGGCCATGAAATCCCCCCTACCCCCTTTTGTACCTGCCTGCCCTGCCTAGCCGGCAGGCAGGCGGCAGGCGGGAAGGGGGGGAAAGGGGGATTAGAATAGAATCACCGTAATAAGATAATTTGAGATCAAGATGGTCAGCGACGAGATCACCACTGCTTTCGTCGTCGCTCGGCCGACCCCTTCCGCCCCACCTTCTGTAGAAAACCCCTGATAACAACTGATCGTCGCCACGATCATTCCGAAAATGATAGCTTTTAGAAGCCCACTATAGAGGTCGTTAAATTCCAGATAGTCCCATGTCCTTCGGATGTAGAGCGTTGGGTTTGCCCCAAGAATTTGAACACTCACCAGATACCCTCCCAGTATTCCAACGACATCGGCAAAGATGACCAGAATGGGGAGCATGATCGTGGCTGCCAAAAATCTTGGAACGATCAGGTACTTGATCGGATTGGTGGCCAACGTATAAAGGGCATCGATCTGTTCCGTCACCCGCATCGTCCCGAGCTCGGCAGCCATTGCTGAGCCCACCCGACCAGAAACCATCAATCCTGTGAGAACAGGCCCCAATTCCCGTGTCATGGAGAGGGCAACCACTGTCCCTACCATGCTCTCAGCATTGAACCGCCTGAACCCTGCATAACTCTGGAGAGCTAATACCATTCCTGTAAACGCAGCAGTAATGATGACGACTGGAAAGGAACGAACCCCAGCCCCTTCCATCTGCTTCAATATCTCCCTGCCCTGCAACGGAGGGCGAAAGACCCAGCTCAGGGTTTTGGCGAAGAGGATCATGACCCTTCCTGCTTCCTCAACAAACCGTATGGTGGAGATTCCAATCCATTTAACCAGGTTCAAAAGACCCCCCAAAGATAATGACAATGCCAAATTTCAAAATCCCAATGCCAAAATACAATTTTTAGTCATTAAGTTATTGGGTCATTGGGTTATTAAATGACTTAATAACGAATGACTCAATGACTCTATTTCTATAGACAAACAATTTGAACTTTGTCATTTGACATTTAATTCATTCTTTATATACCCTCGGCACCCTCTTTCCAATCAAACATAGTACTTCGTAAGGGATGGAGTTGATCTTCTCCGCGATCTCTTCGGCTGTAATCTGATCCCTCCCTTGTTTCCCCATTAAAACCACTTCATCTCCCAAAGAAACATTGGGGATATCGGTCACGTCCACCATCATGAAGTCCATACAAACCTTTCCCACGACCGGTGCCCTCTTTCCTCGAATCAGCACCTCACCATAATTGGAGAGATGACGACTATACCCATCTGCATAGCCAATGGGTAGCGTTGCGATGAGGCTCTCTCTCTTCGTCTCAAATGTTCCTCCGTAACTGATCCTTGTTCCAGGGGGGACCCATTTCAAAAAGTGGATATCCGTTTTGAGGGTCATGAGGGGCTTAAGTTGGATAAGGCTCTTTAACGTCGGAGAAGGGTATGAGCCATAAAGGATGATGCCTGGCCGAACCAGATTCCCTGAGTAAGAAGGAAATGCAGTGAGGATAGCGCTGCTCGCCATGTGGAGATACTTGGAGCGAATCCCCATCTCCTTTGCGGTTGCCACAGCTCCCTGGAATTCCCTCCATTGGCCTGCAGTAAAGGCTTCCTCCTTTTCATCTGTCATAGAGAAGTGTGAAAGGAGACCTTCGATTTCGATTCCGGGAAACCTCTTCAATTCTTCCAAAAAATTGGGCCAGAGATCCAGTGGAACGCCCAGCCTTCCCATCCCTGTATCGACCTTTAAGTGAACCCTTGCCTTCTTTTGCTGTCGTTCTGCTGCCTTTGTCAGCAGCCTCAGAGACTCTTTCTGAAACACCACAGGAGTGAGATCGTATTCTAAGACCTCGTCCGCATCCCCTCCGTATATTCCTCCTAAGACAAGGATAGGAGCCCTCACTCCACCTTTCCTCAGCTCCACACCTTCGTCTGAAATGGCGACGCCCAGGTACGCCACACCCAGCCTCTCCAATTTGAGCGAGATCGGGACTGCCCCATGACCATAAGCATCGGCTTTCACTACAGCAAGGATTTTTACTGCTTTGGGGATTCTCTTTTTAAGTTGGTGATAGTTAAACTCCAGCGATTTGAGATCGATCTCCGCAATGGTAGGTCTTCCAGAGGATGTCATCGGTTTCGACATGATGCGGATAACTTAACGAATAAACAAAGAAATAACTGTTTTCATAACATCAAGACCCTCAAAAGTCAACCCTTCGGCTCTTCCGGCCTAAATGGCGGAGCTTGCCTTCGACCCGAGCTCAGGCCGAGGGGCTCAGGGTTGACCCTGAGCGCGCCTTTGTCCCTGCTCTTCAGAGCAGGGCTTGGGCGCAGTCGAAGGGTCAACTAAAACCTAAGCTATTGACAATAGAGTGCCCATCCATTAATCTGATCACCATGAAAGAAAAGACCTCCTCTATGATCCAGATTAAAATAAACGAAAAGAGGGTCTCTGTTTCTTCTCATCTCACCGTTCTACAACTCAAGAATCAGTTTAAACCCAATGCCGAAGTGGTCATCTACAATGGCTTCCCAGTCACTTCAGACCATTCTCTCAAAGAAGGAGATGAAATCGTCTTCATCCAAAAGGGGGAAGTTCCTTCTTTCGAAGAATTCGAATCATTGATGATGGCGAGACACACCCCTGGCATTCATCAGAAAATCAAAAGCGCTGTCGTTGGAATCGCCGGGTTGGGCGGTCTCGGGTCCACCCTTGCGATCGCTCTCGCCCGTATCGGCATAGGGACGCTCATCTTGGTCGATTTCGATGTGGTGGAACCGTCCAACTTGAACCGCCAACAATATTTCGTCCATCAGATAGGAATGCCTAAGGTGGAGGCCCTTCAGGAAAATATCTCTCGGGTCAACCCATGCGTGAAGGTCCACACCCACCTTGAGAGGTTGGATCCAAATAATATAGAAAGAATTTTCAAGGAAGCCACGGTGGTGGTCGAAGCCTTCGATCAAGCTGAGGAAAAAGCCATGCTCATCAATGCGGTCTCGGAGAAGATGCCAGATAAATATATTGTCGCTGCCTCAGGTGTGGCAGGTTATGGAGATAATAACGAGATCAAGACAATTCAATTCTCCTCGCGGATCTTCATCGTTGGGGATCACAAGACAGCGGCTCAGCCTGGAGTTGGTTTGATGGCACCGAGGGTTGGAATCGCCGCACACCACCAGGCCAATACGGTGCTGAGAATTCTGTTGGGAGAAGAAAAATAACAGAAATTGCGGAATTCGGAATGCGGATTGCGGAATTTTTTTTAAAAACGATTTTCTTAAATGTTCTGCACTCCGCGTTCTAAATTCCGCGATTAATTAGTCCAGCTCTTTCACCACAGCGATTTCGTCGCAGTCAGGGAATTTGACACACTTCAGGCAGTCCGTCCAAATTTTGTGCGGGAGCACGGTCTTATCCACTTTCTTAAAACCTAACTTTTCAAAAAATTCGGGTTGATAGGTCAGGGCAAAAACCCTCTTCGCCCCTAATTGCCTCGACTCCTCTAAGCATGCCTTGACCAGTTTAGCTCCTATCCCTCTGTTTCGATCCTCCTCGTCGACAGCCAAAGATCGAATCTCCGCCAAATCGTCCCAACAGATGTGGAGGGCACAGATCCCCACCACCTTCCGATTCCGAACGGAGACAAAAAAATCTCGGAGATGGTCATAGAGTTCGCTCAGGGAGCGGGGAAGAATATCCCCTCGGTTGGAATAGAGTTTGATCAATCGTTGAATCTCCTTCACATCCTTCAGTTTTGCTTTTCGGATCATCCCTACTTCTTTCGTGTCCGTGTCGCGTGTCCCGTGTCCGTAAAAAGATTCTGACGGACACGGATGTCGGACACGGTTACGGTCTTTTGGCATTGTCGATCATCTCTTTGGCATGGGCACGTGTCTTCTCCGTGACCTTCACCCCTCCTAACATCCTCGCGATCTCATCCAGAACACCTTCCTTCTCCAAGCGATCCACCAAAGTGATCGTTCGACCCGTCTTCACCTCTTTCTTCACACAGTGGTGAATGTCGGCAAAACAGGCGATCTGAGGAAGATGGGTCACGCAAATCACCTGATGATGTCTTGAAAGTTCTCTTAACTTTCTGCCAACCACCTCTGCAATGGCTCCTCCAATCCCAGAATCCACCTCATCGAAGACGAGGACCTGCCTTCCACCGACCTTTGCCAAAATTCTCTTTATGGCTAACATGATTCGCGAGAGCTCACCTCCAGAGGCAATTTTCGCCAGAGGTCTCACCTCCTCTCCAACGTTGGGAGAGATGAGAAACTCGACCCGATCGATCCCCTTTTGGCCCAGAGGCAGATCCTCCATATGGACCTCGAAGGTGGTCTTCTTCATCCCTAAAGAACCCAATTCCTTTTCGATAGACCTTTTTAATTCAGATGCCACCCGCTTCCTCTCGTGGGAAAGTCTCTTGGCCAGGGATACAACCTCTCTTCGTAAGGGCTCCAGAGAACTCTCTAATTGGGAAAGCTTCTCCTCGTCGGAGGTAAAGGATTTCAATGCATCATCGACCTTTTTCTTAAAGAGAAGGACTTCCTCCACAGTCGCGCCATACTTCCTTTTCAACCGGTCGATCTCTTCTAACCTACCCTCAATCTCCTCAAGTCTCATCGGATTGACTTCGATCCGTTTCGAATAATCCCTCAGGGCAAAAGCGATCTCTTCCAATTGGATCAGGGCAGTTTCAAGATTTTTTAGTGGTTGAGAAAGGGACGCGTCAATTGTGACCATCTCTCGTCCCTGACTGAGAATAGACTGAATTCTCTCAATCACCGAACCGTTCTCTCCGTAAAGCCCCTCTTCGGACGCATCGGCGAAGGCGGTCAACTTCTGGGCATGAGTGAGTATGCGCTTCTCTTCCTTTAAGGCTTCTTCTCCTCCAACCTGGATTCGCGAGGCTTCAATCTCCTTCGATTGAAAGGCCATCAGATCCCGTTCCTTCGCCCTCCGTTCCTTCTCCTCACGAATCTTTTTAACCTCTTCCGACAACGAAGTAAACTGCTGAAAATTTCTTTGAAACTCCTCCCGGAGGCCAAGGAGCCCTCCAAATTCGTCTAAAATATCAACATGGGTTTCGACCCGCTGAAGAGATTGATGTTCATGTTGTCCATAGACGCTAAGGAGATCCTCTCCGATCTCTGAAAGCATCCCGAGGGTCCCCAGATTCCCGTTGATCAATGCCTTGCCCCTCCCGGATCGTGAGATCACGCGCCTGATCAGGAGCGAATCCTCCTCTCCTTTGCCAGGAAGCCTCTGAGCCTTCTCCTTCACCCTCTCCTTAACCTCCTGATTTCCAGAGATATCGAAAAGAGCCTCAATGCTCGCCTCCTCTTCCGATGTTCGAATCAACTCCTCTGTCGCTTTGTCCCCAAGAAGGAGGTGCACCGCATTAAGGATGATCGACTTCCCTGCCCCTGTCTCACCCGTTAGGATATTCAGGCCCTTCGAAAAGGAAAGGTTCAACTCATCGATGATCGCAAAATTTTTGATCCGAAGTTCCTGAAGCATAACCGTGTCCGTGTCCGTGAACCGTGTCCATTATCCCCGTGTCCGTTAGCCGTATCCGTGTTTAAGTTCCGTTTCAACGGACACGTGACACGGATCACGGACACGTCATTATCGTTCTCCCCACTTCAACTTTTCTCTTAACACCTCAAAATAGTGCCGATAGGGCGATTTGATTAGAAGGATTCGGCCCTCCGCCTTCCTCACCCCCACCACGTCCTCATATTCCAAAGAGAATCCTTGTTGACCATCCAGTGTAAGGATGACTTCCTGTTGTTTTGTTTTGAGAATCGCCCGAATCTCCACGTCGTCAGGGATCACGATCGGCCGATTGGTTAACGTATGAGGACAGATTGGCGTGATGATGATGCAGTGAAGCGATGGATAGACGATCGGCCCTCCTGCAGAAAGGTTATAGGCCGTTGACCCTGTAGGCGTCGAGATAATAAGTCCGTCTGACTTAAAGGTGGTCAGGTATTCGCCGTTGATGGTGGTCTCAAGGTCAATGATCCTTGCTAAGGCTCCCTTATTGATCACTGCGTCATTCAGGACGGTGAACTCTGCCAGCCTTTCCCCTCTTCGAATCACCGCGGCATCGAGGACGACCCTTTCGTCTGTGACAAAATCGCCCTGGATCACTCTTTCGAGGACGCGATACAATTCCTCCAGAGTGATCTCTGTCAGAAAACCCAGCCCTCCTAAGTTGACTCCAAGAATGGGAACTCCATGATCCCCCACCAAGCGAGCCACGCTGAGAAGGGTCCCATCTCCCCCAAGGACAATGATCATCTCCACACGATTCGGGATATCTTCTCTCTTGATAGCACTCAAATGAGGTCGAGAAGGCTGAGGTTTAAAAACTTGTCCCATTTCTTGTTCAACATAGACCTCGATCCTCTTGGGTTGAAGCCACTCCACCAGGTTTTTTGTGATGTCCACGGCCTCTGGCTTGTTCTTCTTAGCAATAATACCAATTCGTTTCATCCTTAACTCCGCGTGTCGTGATTGATGATTTGCGATTCGTGAATTACTCCGAACTCCTAATTGAGCTCGTATTTTCCCCGGATCTTATCCGAATGTTATTTCGATATATGCCTTGATGGTACACAAGGGAAAACGCTTTTGTCAATTGGAAGGTCTCAGAAAAGGATGGAATTTAGAAATGAGATAGCAATGGTATGGGTGAGATCACCCAAATTTCTATTTCGCTATTCACAATCACCAACACTTTTTACCCTGTTAGAAAGCCCCGGCATTTACCGTGTTCGAGAGTGAGTGGAGAGCATCAGCTCCTTATTAATTAAAGGCGGAGTCAAATCCCCACCTTTCTAACGGGGTTTATTCGATAATCGCGATGGTTGCCTCTGCCTCCACCTCCTGACCAGCCGATACACAAACCTCCTTAACCACTCCACCTGCGGGTGCAACGATGGGCATCTCCATTTTCATCGCTTCCAGCACTGCAACTTGATCATTCTCCTCTACCCGATCTCCGACCTTTACCGTCACCGAAACGATCTTTCCAACCATAGGCACTGTTACGGGTGTTGCCATAGATAAACCTCCTCGTTCTCTATCGTGTCCGTGACTCGTGCCTCCACGCCGGAGTGCGCTTCGCCTGTTTGTCGGTAGACAGGGACACGGTCACGAAAAGCGGACACGTAATTGTTGATTTAACCCGAACCGCCCCCAATTTGTCAAGATTTTTTTGAGAGAGCTTTCAAAAACTACTACAAGCTCTCTTGATTACACAGATTCCTGAACCTGTCAGGAACAGGTTTCAAAAGAAGATTACAGAGATTTTCATGATTTTTCACTGCGTTTCGTATCTGTGTAATCGGTCCTAATCGGTGTAATCAGAGATTTCTTGACTCTTAAGAAATCTCAGAAAAAAAATTTGACATCGAGAGGTTATTATAATAACTTATGTGAAAAAATTAACGTACTCCCTCTCCCATTCCCTCTTCCCATTGGGGAGAGGGAGGGGGTGAGGGGAAGGGGGGAGTTATGGAGATCAATGTAATTGGCGTACTGGGTGCAGGTTCTATGGGGAATGGGATTGCTCAAGTGGCATCGCAGGCGGGATACCAGGTGATCATGAGGGATATCGAAGACCGTTTTGTCCAAAATGGTCTCAAAGCCATTGACAAATTCCTCAGCAAGAGTGTTGAAAAAGGGAAGATGACCGAAGATCAAAAGAAGGGGGTGCTTTCCAGAATTAAAGGAACGATCCAAATGGAAGATTTGAAGGATGTCGACTTCGTCATCGAAGCCGTCTTCGAAAACCTACAGTTAAAAAAGGATGTCTTCCGACAACTGGACGAATTGACTCGACCCCAGGTCATCCTCAGCACCAACACCTCTTCGATGTCGGTCACAGAGATAGCAATGGCGACGAAGCGGCCTGAAAAGGTCGCGGGAATGCATTTCTTCAATCCAGCACCTCTGATGAGATTGGTCGAGGTCATCAGGGGATATCATACAAATGACGAGACGGTACGGATTGTTATGGAGATGGCAAGAAAAATGGGAAAGGAACCTGTGGAAGTCAAGAAGGATACACCGGGATTCATCGTCAACCGTTTGATGATACCTCATGTGATCGAAGCCATTCGGATGTTAGAGGAAGGAGTGGCAAGCGCCGAGGATATCGATAAAGCGGTCAAGCTGGGCTTGAATTACCCTATGGGGCCCTTTGAGTTGATGGATCTGACGGGTGTGGATATTGCCCTTCATGTGACCGAATACCTTTATGAGGAATTGAATAAGGAGAACAAGTGGTCTGCTCCCAGTCTCTTAAGGTCTACGGTTCGAGCCGGGAAATTGGGAAGGAAAACAGGCGGAGGCTGGTATAAGTATTAACGAGGGTGAATGGTGTGAGTGACTCGTGATTGGTCAGCCCTAAAGGCCCTGAGTTACGTATCCCAGGGCTTTAGCCCCGATAATTCACAACTCACGGATCAAGGAGGAAACTTATGAGCAAACTGAGCAAGGCATATATCCCATATCAAGGTTATTACTCATCACCATTCTGCCGCTGGCAGGGGAGTCTTGCAAACGAAAATGCGATCGTTCTGGGAGCAACAACAGCCAATCGGTGGTTTAAAAAAAGAAAAATTGATCCCACAGTCATTGACTACCTCTATTATGGAGTGACCATCGCTCAACGTCATCTCTTCTATAGCCATACCTGGGCAGCGGCTATAGTCGTAGAAGGTGCGAAAGATATACCCGCTCTCATGGTCAATCAAGCCTGTACGACGTCCACCACCTGTATCTATCTGACAGCCCAAAATATCGAACTCGGAGCATACCAGACAGGATATGCTCTGATGTCAGATCGCTGTTCAAATGGACCTCATACCGTCTGGCCCAACCCTCTTGGCCCAGGAGGAGAGGTCGAATCCGAAAATTGGATGATGGATAATTTCAACAGGGATCCATGGGCGGGGTTTAAAATGATTCAGACAGCTGAGAATGTGGCGAAGAAGATTGGAACCACAAAGGAAGAGTGTGATGCGGTCACCTTAAGGAGATATCATCAATATTTAGACTCGCTGGCGAACGATAGAGCATTTCAAAAAAGGTATATGTTCCCGGTCGAGGTTAGGATTGGTAGGAAAGAGACTAAACTGGTTGAGGAAGATGAGGGAATAACACCCACCACAGCCGAAGGTCTTGCCAAACTTGCAGCGGTCGAGCCCGGAGGCGTCCACACTTATGGGTCGCAGACCCATCCGGCAGATGGAAACTGCGGATTTATCGTTACCACCCGGGAGAAAGCAAAAGAGCTCGGTGCAGATCCAAAGGTGGAGATTCAAATCGTCTCCTACGGCTTTTCGAGAGCCAAGAAAGGGTATATGGCCGAAGCTCCTGTGCCTGCTGCAGAGATGGCACTTCGAGATGCAGGAGTCACTGTCAAGGATCTCAAGGCTGTAAAGACTCACAGCCCCTTTGTGGTGAATGATATCTATATGGGTCGAATGATGGGGATGGATGTTTACTGGATGAACAATTATGGAAATTCGATGATCTATGGTCATCCCCAAGGCCCAACCGCAGGAAGACTCATCGCTGAA
>Ga0315310_10003058_pt1 | contig 10426 bp, 9 predicted proteins | sample TDP5_MG_FD_203630 | JGI IMG/M metagenome (GOLD analysis project Ga0315310, IMG submission 203630) | Freshwater sediment microbial communities from Lake Towuti, South Sulawesi, Indonesia - TDP5 | ecosystem: Environmental > Aquatic > Freshwater > Lake > Sediment | place: Indonesia: South Sulawesi...
TTACAGATGTTTTGCAGAGCATGGCGATTTTGCCTTTCCGATTGGAAAGTTTTCGTATAATCTGGGTAATAATATATTCTGCAATATCGAAATTTCCCTTTCCAGTAATTGCCTCGATGCCTCTGACCCATTTGATATTCGATTTGGTCGGAATGTTCGCAGAACTTAATAAAGAAAGTTCGGTATTAGTTATCCAAGGAGGATTACCTAAGATTAAAATCTCATGTTCAGAGCTATCTAAAAAGTGTATAAATCTATTTGAAAATTGATGAGTGAAAATATTATCGAGATGAAATTCAATTTTCACATTTAAATCATTTTCAGAAGCATATTTTAGTAAATTTATTTTAAAGAGCCATTCATATTTTTTCTGTAGTTCAATACAATAAATATATTTTAATGTTGGAAAATTTTTCAAAGCAGAAATGATGAAATTTCCTTTCCCACAGGTTGGCTCTATAATTACATCAGGTTGTATGCCTTTTTTTACTAAATATTTGCAAATTAAATTTGTGAGAGATTCGGGAGTCTGAAAATCACCCATATCCTTACTTTCATTTGAAGTGTAATGAAAATCATTCATAAATTTCTTGAAATCTTCAAATTCCTGAAGTGTACGACAAAAATCTAAAATTGCTGTTTTTGCTTTAAAATAGGCATTTAATTCCGGTAGATTCATTTGTTTTTTCAAAATGTCTTGAATAGCAACTAAATCTGCTTCTAATTCAATCATTTCACTCGCTATTTGAACCTAGATAAATTTCATTAAGTATATATCTAAATGATAATTTAGTAAAATATCTTAAAATAATATCACCTAACCAAGGTTGCGAATACAATTGATAATCCTTCTTCCGATTATTGCAGCGATTTTATTCGGATCACAATTCATTTTTCAGAAATTATTGGGGCAGGTAAATACAGATTATTATAATCTATCTATGGTATTCGGGACCGTTCTGAGTACTATAATTGTATTTATAATTGGTTCATTATTTCAGGGGTTTGAAGCAATTGATTTAATCCCTTTCTTCATTGGTTTTGTAGGCGGTGTCTTTTGGTCATTTGCAAACAAACTTTCTTTGGTAGGAATTAATAATATTGGAATGTCCAAAACATCTGTAATTTTAAATATGGTCTCGGTTATTTCTTTCATTTTCGGACTCCTATTTTTTGCAGAAAGGCCGGATTTATATCGATATATTGGAATCCCTTTTTTAGTAGGGGGAGCAGTGCTTGTGTCCCTCCTAGGGGAAAACAATGGGGGAAAAATTAATAAAAAAGGTGTCATTAGTGTTTTTATCGCGACAATTTTTATTAGTTTCAATAATCTCTTTTTGATAGATGCCATTACTGCCAAATACGTTCCGCATCCAACGATTACCTTTTTCGCTTCTGCAATGTGTGTAACTCTTGGGGCATTCTTAGGAGCCGTGTTGTTAAATTTGAAACCTTCAAAGTTACGGGAATGGAAGTCACAATCCAAGCGCATTCATCTTTATGCCATGGCAGCTGGACTTACTTGGGTAAGTGGCTATGAAATTTCCGCTTTTATTCTATCTGACCCTGGATCAGGATTGACTTATGTTCCGCTCATACAAAGTCTGGTAACCATCGCAAGCGCGCTTTGGGGAATTATATATTTTAAAGAAATTTTTGAAAAAAAGAAACTGGCGCTTTATGGGATGGGATCAGGAATTGTTATATTAGGCGTGATCATTTTTTCTCTATAAATTTGTCAAATTTGTGAAATTTATCAATCTTTATAGAATCATCTATCAAAATGGGAATTAAGAACCTTTAGATAAACGATCTATCAATAATTTTAAAAAGTTCTTCTTATCAATTTTTGTGCAGACTCTAATTTTATTCTTTTTTGAATCTAAGGGAGGAATAGTTACCTTTAAGCTTCCGTTTTTGCCTAATAAAGTTGGAAGAAGAGTCAGCAAGGAATTTGAATATTTTTTATCAACAAATCTTGGTTTTTTTCGTTGTTTAAGGACTTCGACCTCCACCGAGACTTTTATAGTTTTATATAAATTCCTTTTGAGAAGATAGGCAACACAAAGAGGATCATGCGGATTAAAGCCACCCATAAGTAATTTATTCAAGATAAGCCATGATTTGATATTTTTTGTGAGATATTCAGTAATTTTAGTTTTTTTAGATGCAAGAGCACTAAAATGGGCATCTTGAAAGAGAACTTGAGTTGTTAAATCTAACCCTATTATAGTTTTTTCAATATCTTGGGATAAAACAATTTGAGTTGCTTTAGGATCCCGAGAAAAATTAAATTCAGATCGTAGAATAGGAAAACGTTGGTTAGAAGGAAAGAAGAGCCCGCCCATCATGAGAAGAGACTTCAGATTCTCAATAAACCTAGGCTCTAAAAGAATTGCCGTGGCGACATTAGTAAGCGGCGCGATCGTTATGAGGGTAATTTCGCCTGGATGCTCCATTACATGTTTGATAAGAAATTTAACGGCAGGAGTGCGAACTCCCAACCATGAGGCATTATAGGCGCCCTTGCTAATGGGAATATCTGATCGATCGGCAACGGATAAAATTTCTTTGCCTATACGATAAGTATTATTCACATTGGTATTTCCAAACACAGTAGTAAGGCTCTCTACCTCTAATTCATCTGAATTAAGCGCGAGAAAGATAGCGAGCGCATCATCGACATCCGCTCCGAAAATACCTATGCCGGGATCCGTATCTATTAGGATAGGTATTTTTTTCAAGGAAAATCAACTCAATTTTCTCTTAATTTGACAATTTCTCTTATTTTCTTGATATAGAATTATATTATTTTTATTTCTTAGATTATTTATCTTTAAAAATAAGGATTTAATTATTCTGATCTATGAAATCTTACTGATTTATTTTGTTCTTAAAACGAATTTTTAAATAGTTAAGATTTAACTTTATATATGGAGATTGATGTGACGGCATTTTTAAGACGTAATAGATTTGAATTGGATTCAAGACAAAAATCGATAGTCGAATATAATGGTAAAAATAATGTCAAATCATTTGTTTCTTTTTTAAAAGAAAAACGGATTCTCAATAAACTGAATAAGACAATTGTTGGAGCACCATATCCGTTTTTGAAATGGGCAGGAGGAAAAAGGCAATTATTAAATAAATTTAGTGAATATTTTCCGGGTAATTTTAAAAATTATATTGAACCTTTTGTGGGCGGCGGGGCTGTATTTTTCTATTTGCTGCCCAATTCGGCAATTTTAATTGATAATAATGAGGAATTAATAAATTGTTATAAAATCATCCAAAATCAAGTAGAGGAACTTATTCTATCCTTGAAACAACATCGAAATGAGAAGGAATATTACTATCAAATTAGAAATATTGACAGGAATCGGCAAGAATTTAGCAAATGGTCAAATATTGAACGTGCCTCTAGAACGATTTACCTGAATAAATGTTGTTTTAATGGATTATATCGTGTGAATAATAAAGGCCAATTCAATGTGCCCTTTGGAGAATATACCAATCCGAAATTTTGTGATGAAAAGAATCTGAAAGCTGTGAGTTCTGTATTAAAAAATGTTCAGATTATGAATAGTAGTTTCGAAAAATGCTTAGATTTTGCGGAAAAAGATGATTTTATTTATTTCGATCCTCCTTATGTTCCAATATCTGAAACGGCAAGCTTTACCAGTTATACTAAGGATAATTTCGGTCCTGAAGATCAAAGGAAATTATTTAGGGTTTTTAAAGAACTCGATGAGCGCAGATGTAAAATAATCCTGAGTAATTCTTATTGCGAATTTATTTTGGATTTATATAGGGACTATCATATAGAAATTATTGAAGCAAATCGAGCTATTAATAGCGATGGAACCAAAAGAGGAAAAATTAAAGAAGTTCTAATTTTTAATGATGATAATATTTCAATAAATGCTGAGAAAGAGATTAATAGCGGTGCTTATTAACGTTTAACAAGAAATACGATTAATAAGCTAATTTTTTTCTTATTTTCTACGAAATTATATTAAAATTCTTAACATAGGTTATAAGAGGGAGGAAAATTAAAGGAATTTAACCATAACTATTTCAAGTTCCATATTGCTTGAAGTAGTTCTGAAAAAGGTCATATTGGGAAGCATCAATGTAGTTTTTATTTTTTAGGAATTCTATAGTCTCCTGAATCTTTAAAATTGAATATACATTTATTCCTTTTTCTTCTAAGTAGATCATTGGGTCATTACCATCAGGATCTTTTTCTTGGCGATCCAAAAAGATGAAGATCCCTTTGAATTCTAAATTCGATTTCTGACTGTATCGCTGCAGCTTTTCTATGTTATCTAATTTGGTTAATCCAGTGGTTATTACATCATCCACAAGAATAATCCGATCCCCATCTTTTAATTCACCCACAAGCAAAGATTCAGTTGAAACTCCATGATCTTTTGCTTCTTTTCTGTCATAGCCCCATCGCTTGTTTGTTTTATGATGTTGGAGGAGTACCATTGCGATAGCGCTGGCAAGCGGAATTCCTTTATATGCAGGACCTTGGATATAATCAAATTCGCTCAGATCTATTGATTCTTTAATGACTGTGACATATGCTTCAGAAATTTTTAGTAGTCCTTCACCATCGTTAATGAGATTCGATAATGTGAAAAAATAAGGGCTAATCCGCTTTGATTTTAGAGTGAATTCGCCAAATAACAAGGCATTACGTTGAATGCTAAATTTAATGAGCGATTGTTTCCACGCTGATAAAACCATAAGATTTGCCTCATTATTTTATAATTTGCCTCATTATTTTATAATTTGCCTCATTATTTTCCATATTGATAAAATTATAGGGTTCTCCTCATTATCTTTATCGCTCTTTTTAGTATTTTTACTGGATTTAGATTCAAAAATAGTCGAAATGAGGAGATAGGCAATAATAATGATAATAAGAAAAATACCAATCCCGCTATTGCGTAAAAAAAGTCCGATATTGCCAATCCAAGGAATATGCCCAATCATAATACCTTTGACATAATCTTCGGAAACATATCCCCAACTATCAAGATAGGGGTTCGCATCACCTTGGGTAATGAACCACCATTTACCAGATTCAAACTTTTTATCAATTACTCTATGAATAACTAAGAAGCCTTGAGTGGGAGCATAGAAAATAAGGATATCGCCTGTTTTTAGGGTATGAGACCCATTTTGGATGTCGCCTAAATTTTTGGGTTTTTGTACAAAAATTAAATCGCCTTCTGAAAGTGTTGGAGTCATGCTAGTCCCTTCTACGACGGTTACAGGGGTATCTGTATTCCAAAGCAGACACATTATAAAGTAAGTCCCTATAAAACCACCTACAATAACTCCAATTACTATGATTGCTTTAATAACATTCTTTTTCTTTGAAGTGGTCATGGTTAAATCATCCCATATAATGGAAGGACACAAGATAACATGAGAGAGATGGCCCTTTTTCCGACTTCGGAGGCGCCTTCTTGCGCAATTTCACTTAATTTTAATCCTTTTACTTGTTTAGATTCTTGGAAGAATTGAGCAATTAATGGAAGCGGATTTTGAAATTCTCGTTTGACTGGAGCATAATAGAAACCTCCTTTTAAAAAAGCTTCCGGATGCGAATCGCAAAATTCCCTAACATTTGAGATTTTCGATTTAGGAGGACCTTTCCTTAAATAAGTAGGCTCACTGAACGGGTCTGTGCAATAAAACACTGCTGCAAAAATTTGTCCCTCAAAATAAACTTCAAATAGCGTCTTACCGAAACGTTTTTCACCGGTATTTTCCCTTTCGAGAAGTTTTCGCACCTTTTCGCATGCACTATAGATCCGATCACGGGCTTCCGTATAATGAATATCGCTATCATTTATAAGCTCTACAACGATAAAATGCGGTAGTAATGGACCGAGAATGTAAGGATCTGGAAGAGGTAACGGGCTCTTAATGAAAAATTGAGGTGAAGGAGCGTTGAAAAATTTAAGAATCTGGAAACAGGCATACTCATAAGCGCGTTTGGATATACTCGACGCCAGATTCCGATTTTTATCAACAGGGTCAATAATGATTAGATAATCATCAGTGAATCGTTTGTCGTTTCTGAGAACCTCTGCCGGACGATTAAAAAAATCCAAGGGATTGTCTTTTAGGGGCCCAAGATTTGAAAAGACATTCTCTATAGTATGAAAATAATAAATTAAAATTTCGGCGCTAAATCCAGTGAACCCGAAACGCCCTAAGGTTGCTTTATCCCCATACACGAAATTAGCCTTGAAAAAGGCTTTAAGCAATCGCACATCCTGTTTCTGTTCATCAGAAAGCTTTTCAACTATGAGTTTGCTATGCCAAGGTGTGCGATCCACAGCTGTAATGGGGCCATACGTGAGGAGATAATCATATTCTAAATCGAAACAGCCCACCACATCGATTTCATAGTTTTCATAAGAAATAATGAGATAAGGATGCTCAGCATACGAAACCTGATACTCGGTGAATCCTGCCGTTTGAGCCGCCGGAATGAACCAATCTTTCACATAAGAGAGAAACAGACCTTCAAGCGCCTTTTTTCGTTCTCTTGGAGGCAAATTGACTATTGGCGAATAGTCAGATGGATTCAGACCAATGAAGATATCTAAATCACTTGTACCTCGGAGGTGGGTTTGCTTTACGCCTGTAGATCCGTGATTTTGAATGAAACTGGGGGCGATATTTAGTTTTTGGGCAATTTTTTGAAGGCCCCCTTTCAAATTTTCATAAAGCCGAGCCAATTTTTTATTTTCTTCAGCGGTTGGCAAAATTACAGGGAGTATTTCGGCTCTAATAGCTTCCAAGAGTGTCACCGAGTTTGTATAAAATCACGTCATTGAAATAAAAAAAGAATTTAGTTATATAATTTTCTGATAAAATTCTTGGTGTAGGTACTCAAAAGCAACAAAAGGAAAAAAAAGGATAAAGAAGAGAGACGCCTTTAGCCTCCAGCAATCATCGGCAAGATGATTACCTTTTGACCTTCATGAATTTCTTGGTCTAAGGATGCCTTTTTCCCATCAACCAGAATAGCTAAATATTTGCCACTTGCAATCTTTAATTTTATAAGGAGATCTGCTACGGTTGTTTCGCTCTCCACGATTACCTTTGTTAAAACCGAACCGGTTTCAATACTTTCCATTTGCAACCTTATATTCCTCATTATAGTTAAATATCTGTACTACTTAGACAAAGAGCTCTTAAAAATTTAATGTATTTTTTTATTTTTCAAAGACGAATATAAAATTATGAATAATTAGGACATTGTGTTATAGTTTTAATTTGATTTATTATATGGGGCGGTAATTGATTATTAATAAGTGCGTAAATTTTAGACAGAATGAGTAGGCTTTCTGAATCTAATTCGCCCGACCAGCCTTCAGAATCTTTAATAACGCAAAGATGCCCCTCTTTTTTGCACGTTTTCTGACATTGTTCGCATTTTAGGGGAAAGACTGAGACATTGCCATCAAGGATATTTATAACAAAAAGGGCTTCAGATGATAAAACTTGAACCGAATCCTCTTCTATAGATAATCCCATCTCAGTTAGGTAATTTTTTAACAATTCGATTTGTAGTATACGTTGCCTACGAATGGAATCGAGTCGTTTTCGTTCGATATAAAGTTGTGATTGGCGTAAAGTCTGAAGTACTTCTTGGATTTCAGCATTTCCTATGGAATAGAGCCCTGCGACATTAGTTCCATTGCTTTTTCTAGAAGAAAGCATTGCTTCAGCTAACCATTCAATCCCTTGGACTCCATTTGAAATAGTCTCAATATTGAATCTCGATAAAAATTCGTTTAACTGAGGCGTATTAGGCTCATCATTAATGATAACGAATAGAACTGGAATTATTTTATGACAGCAATTTTCAATTTCTTCAAAATAAGCTTTGGCCTCTTCAATATTTCGTATGACCATAATGCAACCAGAAGCGCCTTTAAAATAAAGCGGACGTAAATATTTGACGCGAGAATTACATAATATATCCCAAATTTGTAGCTTTATGATATTATCATCTAGGAAAACAGAAGTAATTCCGAAATTCACACCTATAGTGCGTTTATAATCGGAAATTGTATCGTAATTTCCTGTAAAGGCCCAAAGTAACCCTGTTTTGGTCTGTTCTTCCTCGCCTACCAGAATTACTTTGAAAAGAAAATCATAGTGCAGATTTTGTCTCAGTGCCATTTTATTTCATTACCATTTTCTAATAATAGAAATGAAATCCAACCATTAATATTTTCTTGTTAGTCTGACAGTTTTAAAAATTTCGGATAAAATTGCATTCAGATAAAATTACATTGAAAGTATTGCTTTTTTATTGTTTAAAGAAAGAATTAAAAAAGAGAAGAGAAAAAAGAGATTATTTAATAATAACTTCGAGTTCTTCCCGTTCATATTCGCCAGACCCTTGTATGGTGTAATTGAATTCGATTTTTTCGCCAGGTTCCGCCTTATCAAGTTTCCAGGTTAGTAAAGTGCCACATTCGGTTTCTTCGATGTCTGGCTTTATATCTTTCGGTTCGTAGTCCAAAAGACTGAAATTCAGGGGAATTATGTCCTTAATTGTAATCTTCTCAGAATTGTTAGTGAAAATCCTATAAAAATCTGTAAATTTCTATAAAAAGTTGGTAGTTTATATAGCCATTTCCGAAGAACTAATAGATCAATCCTGATAAATTATTGCGAACCCGGTGATGGGCGCACTGCCGGATAACCTTACGGCAGGTCGACTCATGGGTGAATCGATGGAGAATTAGCATAAAGAGCTATAGATTTTTATGTTTTATATTTTCCTTTGTTTTAATTAACTCAAAATTTTGAGAATCTTTTTAAAGGAAATTTGGACTTATAATAGATATGGATTCTTTGAAAGAAAAAGAGAATAAAAATATTTTAGTTCGAGTAATGAAAATAGACCAATTTATTCGATTCTTCAAATTTTTAAAGGATTTTTCAGTTAAAAGTTCCAATTGGATTATTGAACAATTATCAATCAAAGCGAAGGAACTTATAAATTTTTTCTCTGATACCAAAAAGATACTTATACTTAGCAGATTCAATTTCAAGGATACATTATCATTTACTGAAATTCAGCAAGATTTAGATATATCCAGTTCATTATTGAGCTATGACCTTAAGAAAATGACGGAATTGGGTTTTTTAAACAAGAATTACAGCGAAGAACGTGCGGATAAAAAATTTTCCTATTATACTTTGACAGAATTAGGACGAAAATTAATTTCCCAAATTTTCATGCAAAAATAAAATTCTATAAGATCTTTTATCGATTGATATCAGAGAAGGTGGATGAGAGGAGGAATGATATTATATGAAACAACCTGATGGATTCAAAATTGTTCTGACTGCGTCAGAAACCGAAATTTCTGATTTTAAAAATAATCCTTTTATTGCATTTACGGGTAGTTTTTCGCATGGTATGCCGCTTTGGACATCTCGGAGATATCTTTTCCCACCGCCGCCCGTGGAAGAAGGACGTTCAAAATTTGCACCCTATGGACTCCGGAAAATAGAGGCAAGTCTTCTTGATGGAGGATTTACTGAAGAAGAAGTCATTACTGTTATTCCCGATGATCTCAATAAAGTGATTGGATCAAATACGAAAGTGATTGGGATCTCGTCAATGGATCCTTTAGGGTTGGCTTATGTAAGTTTTACTTATTCAACCTTATTAGGGTGGGGTGAAATCCCCGAAAATTTACATGCATTTCAAAAAATTTTTCGTACCAAAGCATTAAAAAAATATAAACCTAAAATAATTGTCGGAGGGGCAGGATCTTGGCAAATCGGACCACAAGCCCGAAAAATATTAGGGATAGACACTGTAATTTTGGGAGAAGCCGATGAAACGGCTATTGAGATTTTTAAAAAAGCAGTCAATGGCAAACCACTTCCTGAAACCGTTAAAGCGCGCCATTCAGCCCCGTTAGAAAAAATTCCCACAATCAAGAAGGCAGCTTTACATGGCATTGTCGAAATTTCAAGAGGATGTGGACGTAACTGCCAATTTTGCGCTCCAACTATGCGTATGAGACGAGATATACCAATAGATAAAATAATTGAGGAATCTCGAATAAATATTAATAATGGGAATAACTTAATTACTTTGGCAACAGAAGATATATTCCTTTATAAATATCAACAGGGATCTAAATTCTATCCGAATGCCTTAGCGGTATACGACCTAATAAAAAACATCATTTCAGTCCCTGGAATAGAAGCAGTCCAACCGGCGCATATTTCACTTGCACCTGCAATGGTCGAGCCTGAAATGATAAGTGGATTAACGGATGTTATGCAAGATTACTGCCGTTATCATTATAAAGGTACTCCAATCATTACAGCGGAAACAGGTATTGAGACAGGTAGTACG
>Ga0315310_10003059_pt1 | contig 10425 bp, 11 predicted proteins | sample TDP5_MG_FD_203630 | JGI IMG/M metagenome (GOLD analysis project Ga0315310, IMG submission 203630) | Freshwater sediment microbial communities from Lake Towuti, South Sulawesi, Indonesia - TDP5 | ecosystem: Environmental > Aquatic > Freshwater > Lake > Sediment | place: Indonesia: South Sulawesi...
AGTTCGGCTTGCAACAGTTTTAATATTTTGTGAAGAGACAATAAAGACAGTGTGCTCACTCATGTTTCAGGCTCTCATCGCTTACATCGACATAAGTTTCTTCGCCCACGCTACCGAAGACGAGAACAAGGTTGTGGAGGCTGCTAGACGTGTTCTTCCAGCCAGTCAAGCCGAAAACATAGTTTTCGAGAGGAGTCACCTGCGGGGGCATCACGGCAACCCGATAACACTTTTTGAGGCTAAGATAAAGGACAGGGTGATTGCAAAGTCTGTTCTGGAAAACTTGTCTTCAAACCTCAGCGAGTTGGACAAGGACACGCTGCAGAGAGAGATCAATCTGCACGTGGAGAAGGGAAACCTCTACCTTCGACTGGACAAACAATCAGCCTTTATAGGAGAGTTCAAACTCTCAGCCGCCGACCCCATTCGAGTGCGAGTAAGATTTAAGAACAATCGACTCGAAGATGTGGTTCGAATCTGCCGAGAAATCGGAATGCTCCCACAGTTATGAGGAAATGAGGAGGAAAACTCACAGGTATGGTAGAATTTGACTCAGATTATTTGAAATGGTACACCACTTACCTCACAATAAAATACGATTTTAGAGCGAGCGGTATCTCAAACTTCGTATGGAATTCAAGTCTTAAAAAACTCAATCTGAGCGAAAATTTTCACCAAGGCAACCCTGAAGCGAAAGAGAAGCTCGCTGAGAGATTCAAGGTGGCGCCAGAAAACGTTTTTATACTGTCGGAGGGCGCCTCAGGCGTCAACGCTAGAGCAATAAAATGCTTAGCCTCGAGAGAGGGAAAGGAGGAGGCTGTTGTGGAGTATCCTACTTATGAGCCTTTGTTGAGGCAAGTGCAGAGCTACTTTTCAAACGTGAGGCGGGTTGACAGAAGAAAGCAGAACGGCTATAAGATAAGAAAAAGCGATTTGGAAAAAGTGGTTTCGAAGAAAACAGCCTTGCTCGTGATAACCAACCCGCACGCTCCCACAGCCGTAAGCTTTTCCAGAAATGAGCTAGTGGAAATCGGGGAGTTAGCTGAAAGATACGAGTTCTATGTCATCTGCGACGAGATTTACGCCGAATTTGACCGAAGCAAGATCCCCACGATGTTCTCAGTGAACCCGGAGTGGTGCGTCACCACAACCAGCTTCGGTAAAGCGTACGGACTGGGAGGGCTAAAGGCGGGTATAGCTCTTGCCCCTGAGGAAGTTGTTGAGAAACTGTACTCCAACGTGGTGAGCACAATCGGATGTGGGTCGAATCTTGTCGAACTGGCTCTCATAGACTTATTGGCAAGTGGTAGAGAGGTCATGGAGAGACATAAACAAAGCTGGCTTCGAATCCGTGAGAAAACTCTGAAGTGGCTCAAAGACGCTGACGGCATAACTTGCACTCCAAACGAGCTGGGCGTTGTGTTCTGGGTTGAGCTTCAGAAAATAAGAGACACATACCGCTGGACGAACAACTTCACAATTCCAAAAATGGATTTAGCCACGGTTCCAGGAGCCTTCTTCCTATACAAGAACGGTTACGAAATCGTAGAATCTAATGCGGTGAGGCTGGGAGTTGGCAGAATGGAGGCTGAAGAGTTGGATGAGGCTTTGTCTGTGCTTGAAAAGGCTATAGCAGAAGGAGAAAGATTGAACTTTTGACTGCCACGAAAAGCTTTGCAGACTTGCATCTGCGCCCCCCACTGAGAGACCTGGAGCAAGTTAAGAGAATGATTGCCAAGTCGGCTGAGCTTGGCTTTCAGCTAGTAGGGGTAACGTTTCCTTGTAACGTCTCAGTTGAAGTAATCGAGAAGGTGCGAAAAATCTGCAGAGAGGCTGGGGCAGACTTTGCCTCGAGAGTGGATTTGACCCCAAAGACCTCTCACGAGTTGCTTGACAATCTGCGTCGCTTTAGACGCGAGTTCGAACTCGTTTCTGTATCGTGCACGTCTAAACCTGTGGCGAGGCAGGCAGCTAAAGACCGCCGAGTGGACCTGCTCTCGTTCCAGGCTTCGGAGCCTCGCAGAAGGTTTTTTGACCACGCCGAAGCAGAGCTTGCTTCGAAGGCTTTGGCTTCTTTTGAAGTTGATGTGGCGCCTCTTCTGTTGCTGGAGGGCTATCAGAGAATCCGTCTGCTCTCTTGCTTACGGAGGGAGGTGACAGTTGCTAGAAAATTCAAAGTGCCCGTCATTATCTCCAGCGGAGCAGCAACCGAACACCTGCTGAGAAACCCAAACGACTTCGTTGCCCTAGCCACGCTGTTTGACATGACTTCGGAGCGAGCCTTGGAATCTCTCTCAGACGTCCCCTTGGCGATTGTGAGGCGTAACAGAGAAAAATTGAGCCCCGATTATGTGGCTCCCGGTGTAAGGGTTGTTAGGAGGAGGGACTGCTGTCTCTGCGAGTGAGGAGGCGCTATCTGGCTATTCGAGTCGAAAGCGAAGGCTCTGTGGATAAGGGAGAGTTGACCGACGCCGTCTGGAAAGCTATCACACAGCTTTTCGGAGAGTATGGTGCAAGTCAAGCTGGTCTGGTCGTAATTGCATACGATGAGCAGACTGGTCGCGGTGTTGTGCGCTGTTCCCACAAGGCTCTTCCGATGGTGAAAGCGTCAATAGCTGCCATAACTAAGACAAACGGAAGATTGATTTTGATTCATGTTTTAGGGGTTTCTGGAACTCTGAAGGCGCTTCGCAAGAGGTACGGCTAAGTTTTCTGATTGGTTATAGTCCTTGCTTTCCTGCTACCATTCTAAAAGATTCTGTCAACCTTCAGGTGAGTCAAATACCCTATCAGTCCGTATAATGGAAGAGAAGCAATCTTAGCTATAGCACTCATGGAGACCTGAGGAGCCACAAATGCAAGACCTAAAACAAAAAGAAACGCTTCGTATATTGTCAGCGATTTGAGGTTGTGGAAAGTTTCGGTTGTGCTCCACCCTAATAATGTTGTCCCTCTGAGCAGAGCAAAAATGAACAATGGGGCAAACAACAATAGAGCATATTTTTTGTACCATGGCAACTCTTTCGCCACTCTGACGTCTTTCTTTCTTCTGTAGATACAAGGCAAGTCTGGAAGGAAACTGCTGTAAACGAAAATCAACACGCCCCATAACATGGAGTCAAGAGCGATTTCTCCGAAGAAGAAGTAATTCAAGCAAACGTAAACGATGCTCATGGGCAAAACCACGAATTTGAACACTCTAACAACCGTGTTAACGTGCTCTGAGGTTTCTTCTTTCATTTGCCAGAGGCTGGGAGGAAACCTGAGAGGATTCTTCTGATTTACTCTCCTAAAGAAGTTTAGCACAATGCGGGAGAAAGCATCGCGTAAATCAATCAGCAAATTATGAATAGCTTCAAAAATCCTCTTAACCTTGGATGACCGCGTAGCCATCGCACACGTCACTAGTACACTAACAGCGTGCGAGAGCTTAAAGCTGTTTCTGGAAAAACGGAAAGATGATGATTAGAAGCCTTTCTACAGTCTTTTCCCACAGCCACTACAGTGCTCTCAGCATAGCCATTTTTCCTATGCTCGAGCAACACTGAAATATGAGGGGATTCTCTTAGATTCAATGGGGGATGATGTCGCCGTCCCAGACCGACCTTTATGCGGGAATGAGGACCTCATGACGGACAGACCCCTTTCTTGAGAAAGGTGAAAGTCTTAAAGGCTAACTGTTCTCTACTTGAGAAGAGATTAGCATTCGTGCAGGTGCCTCTGTTATGATTGAGATTGTTTGTCGTCCACCTAAGCAGTTGGTGATATTGGAGTGCACTCAGTATCCGTCCATCGAGGCTTTAGCAAAGACCGTAGCGGTCATCATCAGCGTCGGCGAATCCATGGTTCTGAAATGGGCTGAGGGCGTAGCCTTCTCGTACAGTATGGTGACGCCGACCTCGGACATCTTGATGAAAGAGTATTTGCAGGGTCGAGTGTACTGGGCAGACGTCGTGTACGCGCTGATGCCTCAATACCAACCAAGCATCAGAATCGGAACGCTGGACATCCCCGTTATCGACGTGAGCCCAAATCTCCTTCTAAAAGAAGCCGCAAAATGGATGAAAACAAGTGCACAAAAATAGCCTCAGAATGGAGGTTGAAAGAAAAATGAAGAGCTACATAAAGTTGTATGGTCCGTCTCTTTCTAAGGCGCAGGCAGCGTTGAAGAAGCTAGTGAAGGAGTTGGACCCTATACATTACGGCAGCATCGTGTCCACAATCGACCCCGCAATGGACTTGCTGACCAGTTCGATGATAAAACACGGACGCGACCTGCTGGGCGATTACGACTTCGTCTTCGAGTGGATAGGCGCGCCCTCTACTGAACAAATTGATAAACTGGTGCAGAAAATAGACGAGGCTCTAGCTCCAACGGGATGTAGATACACAATAACCACGAAGTAGGGCTGAGGGTTCTCGGTTGAGTTCTGGGTGTAACTTTTCGCCTAACATAAGGTTTAAAAGAGCGCCGAATTATCAGTGGAAAAATGGGAAACGATGGAAAGAAAGTATCTGTTTCTGATCGTTGGGATCTCTACAGCCATAATAGTAGTTGCCTTGCTTTTTGTCGCATTTTTTCTAACTCCTCAAAGGATTCTCAAAGAGAATCTTTACACAAAGGAATTCGGCGATCTGTCTGGACTGCTGAGACTTGATGTTATTATTCATTATGAGACGGAGAGTGATGGCACGTGGAGAAGGACTAGTCAGGCTAGGTATAACATAACTGTTTTTGTCAAGCTGACCTACGTCAATGAGAGCGTTATGTCCAAGCTCAAGGTCATTTATTGGGGAGTTGGTGGTATCCCAACTTCAATATGGGGAGGATGGGTAGAAGATATTCCTCAATCTGCACCAATTGATTATGGATCAGACTTGATGGGTTTTTGGTTCAATCAGAGTGCTTGGCGTGTTGGAAGCGATATTTATCAGCCCTCATTGTATTCTCTTCCACTCAAGATCAAAACTACCTCACTTACACCTTTGTTATTCGCGAAATTCTGACTAACGGAACCAATAGTATTTCCATAGCAGGAGATTCTCTCGCCATCACTATTTCAAGATGAAATCTACAGTGGACTGGGGGGATTTGAACCCCTACCGCAGTGGCGATATCTCCCGCAACTCTCCCTTATTTCCTATTGTAGAAGTATGTTTCAAAAGTCTTATTTTCCAATCAAGCGCATAAGTATCTTCAAGAAGGTAGGAAAGGTGAGCGTTTGGTGAGTAAGGGTTATGCGAGCATTCTTGTTTTGGCTTTCCTTCTTGTTGGAATGATCGCTTCAATAAACTGGGTCCAGAAAGTTGACGCAGCACAGCCTACCATTTGGATCAATGCTAATGGTAGCATAACACCGGCAACCACCCTCATCACGACTGCAGATAATATCACATATACCTTGACGGACAACATCACAGGAACTACTGGCTATGAAACCATTAATGTTCAGCGAGACAACATTATTGTCGATGGGGCGGGGTATACCGTGCAGAACACTGCTGGTTATAGCGGCATCTGGCTTGGCGATAGAAGCAACGTGACAGTCAAAAATGTGAAATTCACAGACCCGATTGGTTCTGGTATACGCCTTAATAATAATCAGTGGATCACCATCGATAACTGCACATTTATAAACAACAATCCAGCCGTAGGTCATGGATATGGAACAGGACCCAAGAACTTCACATTTACCAACAACAAAGTGATAGGCCCCGTCGTCGTGTGGCCAACACCCCGGAAAGATGGGGTTCAATTTTCATCAGTCTACGATGGCCTCATTTCTGGAAATACGATCCAACATTGCGGAAATGGCGTAGTCATTTATGGTTACGAGAACGTGACGATAAAAGACAACCTGATCGATGATTGTACATGGGGCATCTGGCCTCTTAGCAGTGATTCGGGCATTAACATCTTTGGCAACACGTTCAGCAACAATGGTGTCAGCATCAGTGTTGGTGGGGGAGCGCATCCGACGCTCAAAATCTATCACAACAGCTTCTTCAGCAACAATGAACATGCGAGAGGTGAAGGAGCCTCGGCGGAATGGGATGATGGCTATCCTTCCGGGGGGAACTACTGGAGCGGCTACACAGACGTAGACAACAATTCAGGACCATACCAGAACATCACAGGCGTCTCTGACGGCATATGGGACCACGCATACACAGTCGACGCATACGGCAACATCGATCACTATCCGTTCGTGTCCCCCTACGAAACTCAACCACCAGTCATGACAATATTATTCCCTGAAAACAAGACATACGCATCGAGCACTGGCATTCCGTTAACTTTCACAGTTGATGAATCAACCCGGTGGATGGGCTATAGCCTTGATGGGCAAGCCAACGTAACCATCGCTGGAAACACAACTCTACCTACTCTCTCTGACGGACCGCATCACGTGGTTGTCTACGCTAACGACACCTTTGGCAACATGGGAATGAGCACCGCTTACTTCACTGTTGACACGATTCCCCCAGTAGCTGACGCTGGTTCAGCTCAAACAGTAGACGAAGATTCGGTTGTAACATTCGATGGCTCCGCCTCAACGGATGAAAATGGAATTGCAACTTACACATGGACCTTCACGGACTTGACACCGAAAACATTGAGTGGCAAGAATCCAACGTACACGTTCGCTACTCCTGGCGTTTACACGATTACGCTTGAGGTAACTGATGCAGCAGGCAACACCGCAACACACACTGTGACGATTACTGTGCGCGATGTCACCAAGCCCGTAGCCAACGCTGGCTCGGACAGAACTGTCGAACAAGGCATTTCAACAACTCTGGACGGCTCAGCTTCTACAGACAACGTCGGCGTAACTGGCTACACTTGGACATTTACGGATGTGACTGTGAAGACTTTGACCGGGGATAAACCAGCCTACACTTTCAACACCCCAGGAGTCTACACAATTACTCTGAATGCGACAGATGCTGCAGGAAACTGGGCAACTGACACAGTCGTCATAACAGTAACTTTGGACGCCACCAACCCTGTAGCTAACGCGGGTCAAGACCAAACAGTGAACGTTGGAGCAACTGTGACTTTTGACGCCGGCGGCTCAACAGATAACGTTGGCATCGTCAGTTATGAATGGGACTTCGGAGATGGAGCATCTGGAGCAGGCAAGACGGCTACGCATGAATACACGAGTGCGGGCACCTACACAGTGACTTTGACAGTCAAGGATGCTGCAGGAAACCAGGCTACAAACACAATAGTTGTCACGGTGACCTCCGCAGAAGCCTTTTCATGGTGGATTCTGTTGGCAGCCGGCATCGTCGGAGCGGGCATAGTCTTCGCAGCACTGATTTTCTGGAGACGGCGAAAAAAAGCCAACGAGACAACCAAATAGAAAGAATGCGCAATTTTCCTATACTGGTGGACTGGGGGGGATTTGAACCCCCGACCTCCTGAGTGCAAGTCAGGCGTTCATACCAAACTGAACTACCAGCCCTCTCCTATTTTGTTGTTTAGAGTTTGATTTGAGTCTTTTCGTGCTGATTTTGTGCCTATCAAACAGACGCTTTCTCTAATTCCCTCCCGCGTTCAGTGTCCAAAACAAACGCTGTTCGGCTTCTCTATTAGACCCCCTCTCCCTACGCCCAGAATTTATTTTTTTCACTCCTCAAACTCCACGGCAACATTCACCTAATATACCCCCTCTCTCTAGGTAGGTAGTCACTCACGCGCGCACAAGCTCCACAGAAACAAACACAATAGACAACAGAACGAAAAACAGAAAAGGCAAACACTCACAGAACGTATCTATCGAGGAATCTAAACATGCCAACCTACATCCTTCTCTCAACCCTAACAGACGAAGGAAGAAAAACCGTGAAGGAGAGGCCGGAAAGAATCAAAGAAGTGAACAAGGAGATCGAAGCCTTAGGAGTCAAGGTCATAGCCCAATACGCTGTTCTCGGACCCTACGACTTCGTCAACGTTGTTGAGGCACCAGACAACAAGACCATAGCCCACGTGTCCATGGAGTTGGGCTCTCGCGGAACAATCCAAATAATGAGTCTAGCCGCCATTCCCATAGACGAGTTCATTGCCAACATGAAAAAGTAAGAAAAAATGGAGCGGCAAAAACTCCCCTATTTTTGTCCCAGTTTCTTTTTTGCCCTAGTCTTAGATCACGTAGTAGTCGATGACCTTCTGCATGCGTTTCGGAGGCGCCAAATGCCTTGCGGTTATCTCTTTGAGTATTCTTATCATCTGCGGCTGATACCTGACGAGGTCGGTCAGGGTCACCAAACCCACGAGTTTTCCATCCTCCATAACCGGGAGCTTCTTGATCTTGCTGTCGAACATCAGCCTAGTGGCGTCTTCTATGTCCATGTCGGGTTCTCCAGCTATGAGCGGCTTGGTCATGATCTCTCGAACCTTGGTTTTCTTTGGGTCCCTCGACTTGGACACAATTCGTTTCAGTAGGTCTCTCTCGGTCACGATTCCCACGGGTCTCCCCTTTCGCACAACGATTAGGCAGCCTATCTCGTTCTTGTTCATGAGTTTGGCCGCTTGAAGCACTGTTGCGTCTGCGTCTATGGTCACAACGTCTTCCACCATGACGTCTTCAACCTTGAGCTTCATGAGGTTGCACCGAGTTCTAACTTATGATTCTATACCTTAATAAGTTGAGAGAACACGCAATCATGATTCCGAATTCATTCATAGGGCAAGCTCTGCGGCTGCGGTTTCAACGGCAGAAAAACAGCCTTAACCTCTAAGATTCCACGCATCCCCCTTATTCTCCCAATGAGTTCACGCACTCGCTGGTAGTTTCCTCCGGCGATGAAGACTTCTAGGCAGTATTGCTTGTCGATGTGTCTGTGAACGTTTTCAACCACGATGTCGTCGAACTCGTGTCTCACCTCAGACATCCTCAAGTCCACGTCTCTCTTGGCGTACTCACAGATGGTCATAATCGTGGACGCAACCATTCCGGTTTCAGCCTTAGACACCTCAGCCTCGGCTATTAGGCTTCGTATGGCGTCTCGGAAGGCTTCAGAACGGCTGTAGTAGCCCCGAGCCTTTGAAAACTCGTCGAACTTCTTGAGGAGTTCGCTTGGCAATGTTATGCTGACAACGGTCAAGACATTCACCAACTATTAATGTAAAGGCTTCTTTGTATTTTCTGGTTAATATCTTTTACGTAATTTTTAGCACTAATTTAATACTGAACGCCTCCCTCTTCTTTAACATAAGCCACCACACGAGGGGAAACTCCGTTGGTCTACAACAAAAGCGAGGAATTCGAGAGAGGCGAAAGAGCGCCATGGCTTCCCATAGCCATTTTGCTGGGGCTCACGATAATTCTGTCAAGCCTGCTCGACTGGCTTGCCGGTGGAGTTCAGCTTGGCTTCGCCTTGCCCCTCACTAATGAACCAGCAACAATCTCCAAACTGCTCTACTATGGTTCGGTGATAACTGTTGGAGCCTACGTCGGATACTTGGGACTGAGAGAGTTACTGCTCGAAAAGAGGTTCTCGGTGGAATTCTTGATGGCTGTAGCCTCCATCGGCGCTGCCTCCCTTCATCTTCTGTTCGAGGGCGCCACGGTTCTCCTCCTATACTCCCTAGCCGAGTATTTTGAGGGCTACATAGAAGACAGAGCGAGGCGGACTGTGGAAAAGCTCTCAAAGTACATGCCAGAAGAGGCGACGGTGGTCGAAGCTGGCTCTGAGAAGCGACTGAGTGTGAAGCTGGTAAAGTCTGGCGCCACAATTCTGGTTAGGCCCGGGGAAAGAATCCCGTTGGACGGTGTTGTCGTTGAAGGCTCCTCCTATGTCGACCAGTCTCTCGTAACAGGGGAGTCTGTTCCAGCTTGGAAGAAGAGGAGTGACGCTGTTTTTGCTGGCACGTTGAACACTGACGGCGTTCTGAAAATCCAGGTTGTTAAGGAGGCTGGGCAGACCCTTGTCTCTAGAATTGAGAGGCTTGTCATACAGTCCAGAGAGAGAAAGGCAGCGATCGAGCGGTTGGTTGACAGGTTCGCCCGAATATATGTGCCAGTAATAGTAGCCCTAGCAATCTTCACAGCATTTTTCATGCCACAGATCGCTGGCGGACCATTGGAGAACTGGATTTACAGGGCTCTCATACTGCTCGTAATCTCTTGTCCAAGTGCCTTCATCATCTCCGTGCCAGCCGCATTCTTCGCGGCTACAGCTCTAGCGGCTAGCAAAGGCGTGATTATCAAGGGTGGGGTTTACATAGAGAAAATGGAAAAGGTGCGGACGATTGTTTTTGACAAGACAGGCACACTCACGCTTGGCAGACCAGCCGTGAAAGAAGTCAACTGCCTCAGTCAGGGAAACGATCAGAGGGCTCTCGCATACGCCGCTGCCTTAGAGCAGTATTCTCATCACCCTCTCGCCCAAAGCATAGTGAGAAAAGCGACA
>Ga0315310_10003060_pt1 | contig 10425 bp, 11 predicted proteins | sample TDP5_MG_FD_203630 | JGI IMG/M metagenome (GOLD analysis project Ga0315310, IMG submission 203630) | Freshwater sediment microbial communities from Lake Towuti, South Sulawesi, Indonesia - TDP5 | ecosystem: Environmental > Aquatic > Freshwater > Lake > Sediment | place: Indonesia: South Sulawesi...
TAGGACAGTATCAATGGACCCAAGCTGCAGAGGGAGCTCAGAGAAATCTTCAGCCAATTGGAGGGCTCGTCTATTACGTGACTGCACCACACAGCCTAGCAAATGTCACGGCAGATCCTTTGAGGGCCTTTGGTTACCTAGGAATTCTCGTTGCCTTTTGTGTTGTCTTTTCGCTTACATGGCTTGAGGTTGGAGGCTTGGGCTCTTCAACAGTAGCTAAGCAGCTTGTTGACGCAGGCATGCAGATTCCAGGATATAGACGATCGGGAAAGGCTGTTGAATCCATTCTTAAACGCTACATTCCAGTTGTGACGATCTTGGGAGGAATAGTTGTAGGGTTGATCGCCGGCATTTCAGACTTCTTCGGGGTCTTCGGTTCGGGAATGGGTATTCTGCTTTCTGTGGGAATAGTTTATCAGTATTATGAGATATTAATGCGGGAAAGAGCCGCCGAAATGTACCCAGCTTTTAGACGAATATTTGGAGAATAAACCGAGAGTAAAAATAGTTATTAATGGGAAGGAAACAAGAAGAGACGATTAACGAAATCCAGTAGCGATAGAGGGGATACAATGATTACAGAATTACCGATGGCCACCATCGCAGTAATGTTCATCTGTTTAGTTATCTCATTCGTAAATTCCTCTATTAATCGGCTTTTAATAAGTCGATTCGTCGGCTGGGAACAATATGGACTAATGCAGAAAGAAATCTCTGAATATCGCGCTCAGACAACCCGAGCGCTTCGCTCAAATGATAAGAAACTACTTGAAAAACTGAAAAAGAAGGAGCCTCAAATCCTAAACATGCAGAAAAAGATGGCTAAGCCCCAGCTGGTCCTGTTTGGACTTTCCTTCAGCTACATTCTCATTTGGTTGTTTATACCCCAGTACATTAGAGCGGATCCTGTAGCATACGTTCCAGGTATTGGAGGAATACCTGTAGTCTGGTGGTATTTCATCTGTTCCTTTCTTTTTGGAACACTTTCATCTCGATTACTGGGTATAATGCCCATAGAATAGGAAGGCAAAACATGCCTCAACCCCATCTACGTACAAGAAGTAGAAAGCGCATGAAGGTAACATTACCGAGTGGTGGAAGTCGAATTCATTACAAACTGGAAAGCACTCCCGCACCCGCATGCTCCATATGTGGCCAACCTCTAGCTGGATCATCGCATCTTACCACGGTAGAAATACGTAAGCTAAACCGAAGTAAAAGAAGAATTTGGCGACCATATGGAGGACAATTATGCCATAATTGCCTCAAAAATACCCTAAAACAACGTGTAAGAACTCTTTAACAGGTTTTGAGGCATTAGTCAATGGCGAAAAATGAAAAGGCCGAAATCAGAAACAAGAAAAGAATTGTCATTTGCATATGTGGAATGGCCGGAAGTGGAAAAAGCACGCTAGCAAAAAAAGTTGCTAAAAAGTATGGATTAAGATATTATTCGGGTGGGGATGCGCTGAAGGCTTTAGCATTGGAAGAAGGCTACAAGCCCTTAGAACGTGGATGGTGGGAAAGCGAGGAAGGAATGCGTTTTCTAGAAAAAAGAGGTAAAGACGCAAGATTTGACGAAGCAGTTGACAAAAAACTTTTGGAATTGGCACATCAAGGAAATGTAGTCTTGGATAGTTGGACAATGCCATGGCTTTTCAAAAAAGGTTTTAAGATATGGTTAGAGGCTTCCCCAGAAAAAAGAGCGGAAAGAACAGCCAAAAGAGACAGAATAAGCGTTGAAGAAGCCCTAAGGGCAATGAGAAACAAGGAGGAACAAACAAGGACTATTTATAAAAAACTTTACGGTTTCAGTCTAGGAGAGGATTTTACACCTTTCAACTTAATTTTGGATACAGACAATCTGAAAGCTGAAGAAGTGCTGCAGGTCCTGTGCATGGTGATAGACAATGTCGGTCTTCATTCTGAGAACTGACTGGAAATTGTTGATGAAACGGCAGAATTATCCATTAATGAAATTCTGAAGTGTCCAAGCATTTTACCATAAAGAAACAGCCTTAATCGGATTCTTGCGTAAGCTTTAAAGCTTCTTCTAGAAGTATACTCTATATGTTTTTTCTATAGTTAGCCTCTAAAGGTCAGGTGAAAGGGGGATAATAAATGAGAGAAAATGAATGGAGCATCAAACACTTGATTTTTGGGTTTTTCGTAGGGGCACTCGCTTCTTACATGCTCTTATTTTCGTCTTATATCAGCGATGAATCAGCGTGTATGCTCGCAATTTTTAATTTTCTCTTTGTCTCTCTAACTTTTCCGTTAAATGGAGCATTAACAAGGAAATTGTCCTTGCTGTTAACAGGGAATGTCATCGGTTTACTCTGGAACCACCTTTTTTCTCTTTTCCTTTACGCGCTTGTTTACCGTTTCGGAGAAATCTTTAACACTCTATATATAATTCTAAGCCCCCTCGTGAACCTCATCTGGATTGTTTCATTTTGGTCCGTAGGTTTAACAATCCTGGTTAACTCTGAAACAGAAAAGCAGGTGTTGAGAATTGGTAATTGAAATCTTGGAAACATTATTCCTAATTTTAACAGCTTTAATGATGGCCTATCTTATCCGACATTATGTCTTCACGATAACAGTTCTCAAAAACGCCCGAAGACGTAAAAATGCTGTTAAGGCTGTAAACACGACTCACCAACTTGGAGTGTCGATTCTAATTCCAGCCAGAAATGAGGAAAAAGTTATTGGAAGAATTCTTCAAAGAATGACCGAATTAAGCTATCCAAAAGACAAACTGCAGATAATAATTATTGATGATGCCTCAACAGATAACACAGGAAAAATAGCGGAACAATACTCAAAGATATGCAGTTATATCAAAATTGTACACCGAAGCGAGAAAGAAGGAGGACGAGGAAAAGCTTCAGCCTTAAATGCTGGATTCAAACACGCAAAGGGTGAAATCATTCTTTGTTTCGACGCAGACTATTACCCGCAGAAGGACACTCTAGAAAAACTCGTGGAAGTGTTTGCTGACCAAAAAGTTGGAGCCGTGCAAGGCAGGGTCACCGTATTGAATGAGCCCCAAAACATGATAACAAGACTTGTGGCATTAGAAAGGACCGGAGGATACTCTGTTGACCAACAAGCACGGGATAACCTAGGGCTGATCACACAGTTTGGTGGAACCGTTGGAGGATTCAGACGCGAACTACTGGAATCCTTGGGCGGATGGGATGAATCCATCTTGGCTGAGGATACTGACTTAACTTTCCGGGTCTATCTTGCAGGTTATCGGGTACGGTATGTCAATGACGCAGAATGTTATGAGGAAGCGGTCGAAAGCTGGCGTGCTTATTGGAAGCAAAGATACAGATGGGCCAAAGGACATATGCAGGTTTTTCTTAAACATTGGCTCAAAGTTTTGAAAAGCACCAACCTAACGTTCAAACAGAGAATTGACGGTTTGCTTTTGTTAACTGTATATTTCATGCCTGTCCTTGTTCTGCTTTCATGGATTGTGGGCGTTCCATTATTCTTCTTAGGCCCTCCTTTTTGGTCCAGCATTGTTTGGGCTTTTGTACCGATTTCTCTCTACAGCTTTGTCGGAAATTTTGCCCCTTTCTTTGAGGTAGGAGTTGGGGCATATTTGGATGGCCGAACGAGAGCGCAGTGGCTAATTCCGCTGCTAATTTTGACATTCTTATACAACATACCCATCTGTACCAAAGCCTTTGCAGATCTGCTCATGACGAAGATCTCTGGAAAAAACAATAATAATTGGGAAAAAACTGCCCACTCGGGGAATGGAAACTGTTATATTATGAGTTAAGACAATTTGTTTAAAAGATACGAATGATTTCAAACCCGACTCCAACAACGCTTATTTTGCTACTCCTCGGAGTCTCAACTTTCATCTTTATCCTACTTTTACCAGCACTTCTTGAACTAAAAAGACCAAGAGACGCCGGACCAAGAATAATAATGGAAGATGCTATTATTACACAACGTTTTCAAGCAAGAGGAATAGCTCCGATTACGAGCATTGAGGAAGAAAAACTCTGGTTAGATCACACCGTTGCGAAGAAAATAGCGGATATTATTGCTGTTTTACCAAACTTAGAAACGTAAGGCTGTTTTTCCTTAACAACAATTTCGCATTCTTCCATTGTTCTTGAGCGATCTGAAAGTTGCCGAGAACACTTCCGTGAAGGGAATAGAAAATGTAACAGAGATAAGTGCATTGAGTACATTTGCTGTAGGTTTTACGTAATGCATCAAACTTTGGGCTGTTCCAAAGTTTAGCTAAGTCAAAAATTGATGCTACTGGATTGTGAAGGTGGCATCCAGCAACTCGACCAAGATGATCTATCATGAAAAAGTTGCGAAGCGCACGACACTTCCATGTTCTTCTGCCTTCTGAATAAAGATGCTTGACAGCATCCAAAATCCCGGTTGTCATAAGGATATTGTTGTGCCTCTTCTTCATCCTGATAAGCGAATCACAAAGTTCAACCATTGCTTTTTTGTCAACAATGCCAAACTCATCATTCTTTTTCCCTATTCTAAATAGTTGACTTGGATCCTCAGTCGAATCGTAGGAGTATAAGCAGTACCAAACCGGGATGCCTTTTTCCAAGAAGAACTTCGTGAAATCAACAATTTCATATAGGTTGAGCTGGGAAATCGTTGGCGTTACAGCTACAGAAATTCCTTCTTCACGCAGCTTTTCAACTGCTCGCATGGCTTTGTGCCAAGCGCCATCAACACCTTTTAGGTGATCATTTTTTTCTGAACTTAGACTGTCTATTGATATTGCAACGAAATCTGCATTACGTAAAGCATCAATTTTTTCTGTAGCCATGCTACCATTGTCGTAAACAGTAGTAACGAAGAACCGAGAAGCATATTTTATGATCTCTTCAATGTCATCTCTTAAGAGAGGATTTCCCCCGGATAAAACCACTTCTATTACGCCTAACTCCCTGAGAATCTTTAAGCCTCTTTTGATCTCTCCTGTCGGCAATCCCCCGGTGTCTTGTTCACGCCAAACATCACATCCCATGCAATTGTAATTGCATTTTCTTGTAAGCATCCACTGTACATGATAGGGTCGATTAGGAGTCATAGAGCGAATGGCGATGCTGGCGGCTTTCTCCAAGGTCACAACCAAACAGTGCAACACTCCGCCTTTATTTTACTTTCTAAGACGCTTTATTAACTGTGTTAAGATCAAAAACCTATATAAAACTAGAGTCGGAAACGAACATTTATTAATAAAATACGGAGGCTCCAGGTGAATTCGAGTTAGGTGAAGCGGTTGCAGTTCGAGAAGGGGTACTTTAGAGCTTTCAAATATTCACATAGAGAACGTCTGATCAAGCGATACATTCTAGAGGTTCTTAAATGGGGGTCAGAAGTGTCTAAATCTAACCTTTTCGAGGGGGATGATAAGACTGCGCTAGATGTGGGGTGCGCTTATGGGTATGCCGTTGACATCTTAAATTCGTTTGGTTATGAGGCTTTTGGCGTCGATATATCGAAGTACGGCGTGGGACAAGCAAAGAAAAGCCGCATAAGTGATTTTGTGGTCTGTGATGTGCAAAAACCTCTTCCATTCCAGAACAGAGCTTTCGATTTGGTTACATGTTTCGAGGTTTTAGAACATCTTGCACATCCTCTGCAAGCAATTAAGAAAATGTTTGACTCTTGTAAACACACCATGATTTGCACGACACCCAACAAAGCTGTGGAAAGACCAATCAAGAAAATCGTTAAGGACATTGATAAAACCCATATAAGCCTCAAAGTTCCATGGGAATGGAAGGAGCAAATACAAAAAAATTTGGAGTGTAGCTTGGTTAAAGTTGAACCCTTTTTTGACGTAAATTGGAGGGTTGCAGATAAATTGTTATTTTTCAGATCATTTAAAGTACCTTATCTCGGTTTGGATATCAGAATCTTAATTAAAAGATAGTGGGAGATTGAGCATATGGAACCAATAGATGTTGTGATGCTTACAAAGAATAGCGAACATTTGTTGACTGAATGCCTCAGATCAATTTATGAAAACGTGCCAGTTCGACGCCTAATTGTTGTTGACGGTTCTTCAACAGATGATACGCTAGGAATTATAAGGGAATTCGACAAAGAATATGAAAACGTCAAGATTATAACTGAAAACGGTTCAAGGGCTAAAGCAAGGGACAAGGGCATACAAGAAGTGGAAACAGAATGGTTCATGTTCGCAGACAGCGACATCATACTTTCTAAAGACTGGTTTAAAAAAGCCAAGGAACAAATTTACAATGATGTCGGAGCAATATGGGGATTAAACATCGATGTCATCCCAAATGTCAAAAATAGGTTTTTCTTAAAATCCCTCGCTCTTGTCGCGAGGGAATGCTTCAATCTCCGCGGCGGTATGCATGATACACTTATCAGACGTGAACTTGTTGAGGACATTGAGATTCCGGAGCAACTGCATGCTTACGAAGATGCTTACATAGTGAATTGGATTAAAAAGAAAGGTTATAAAGTCTTAATTGGAGACAACATTTACTGTCTGCACTATAGACCGTCTGAGGACTGGAATTGGAAACAAAGCATTTCGCTGGCTGCCTTAGAAATAAGATGTGGTTTGATTCATTCTCACATTTTCAGGTACGCCTTTTATTATCCGTTCTTCACGTTTTACTGGCTCCTTCAGGTTTTAAGCAAAAATTTCGGGGGCTCGTCATTTCATAAGGGCAAGCCAAAGATGATCAGATGAGGGTTTTGGCAAAGTTTGAGTTTTGCCGCTTTTCCTCACTATTGTGCGGGTTTGCGGATTTTCTAAAAATTCGCCAATAAAAGAAGCGGGGATGCGCTCTTGTTCCAAACGTCTAGTTATTTTTTCTGCAAATTCTGGTTTGGCGGAGATCAGCAAGGCTCCGGAGCTTATTAGTTGTAATGGATCAACATGGAAGAAATCGCAGATTTTCCGGGTCTCAGGTTGAACTTGTATTTTTTCTTCAAAGATTTTTACACCTAGGTTTGATGCATCTGCCATCTCATGAATTCCTCCGGCTACGCCGCCTTCTGTTGGGTCATGCATGGCGTGAACTCCGCCAGTTTTGAAAGCTGTCACTGCGTCTTTGACAACGCTTATTTGGTTGTAGAAGTTCTTTGCGTTTTGCAGTGTTGTAGCATTTATTGCTTTCTTTAATTGTTTCTCTCTGTCTGATGCTAGGATCGCTGTCCCTTCGATTCCAGCGCTTTTGGTCAAAATGAGCTTGTCTCCGGGTTCGGCTCCTCCCGCTGTCACGTAGTTTCCTTTTTCCGTTATGCTCACTGTGCAGCCTACAACTATCGGATTGGTAAGTCTAGGGGTTACTTCGCAATGTCCCCCAACAATCGCTATTTCCAAATCTTTCGCAGCCTTATCCATTTGGACACATATGGTCTCAACGGTTTTCCTATCTGCGTTTTCAGGAAGCAGGATGCATGAAAAGAGGAATGCAGGTTCGACACCGAAAGTGGCAACGTCGTTTGCATTGATATTTACGGCAAGCCAGCCGACTCTCTCGATTGCTCCGGTAATGGGGTCCATGGAAGCGATTAAGGATTTATTCCCTATGTCTATCACTGCACCATCAAATCCTGCGGATGGACCTAAAACAACTTCCTCACGGGTAACACCCAAATTCTTGAAGACAACTTCCGTTAAAAAGTCAACGGGAATTTTCCCAAACGGCAATTTCATTGTAAACCCCCCTCAAAACATAATTCCGTTTTTAACTTTTAAGTTGTGGAAGGCTACGCAGAACAATTTTTGTCACAGGCAAGGCGACAATTAATCCAATTAACATCTGTCCTATGTTTATGGGAATCTCGACAACTGCAACTTTATTGAGTATTAGCTGCTCGTAGAGGAAATATCCCACAACCATTTCCAAACCTCCAACAATCATGGAAAAAACTCCACGCCCGAAATCTGGCTCAATCTTGAAGCCCACGTAAATTATAAGTAGCGCAACGATTCCTCCTACAAAATACCAAGTTTCAGTTGGGACAAAACCAGTCAGAGTAGGAGTTTCTGGCGGCGGAAAGCCCAAGTATAGTGTTACATTTCCGCTGTAGTATATGGAACCAGTTATTGCAAGCAATATGCCTACAATCAATCCTAGTACTATAGTGAAGATCCGCCAGTTAGATCTTGAAGCTTGTTTAAACATTTTCTTGTTCAGAAATCCCACGATTGCTCCTTCACATCCCTTTATTACTAATGTCGCTGGCGCAAAGATAGGCGCTACTAACATATCGGCTATTGCCGCGCCCAAACCGCCAGCAAATGCTGCCACATATGGACCAAACAGTAAAGCGGCAACGTAAATTATCGTTTCTCCAACATTGAAATATCCAGATGTCGCTGGGACACTTACAGTCAAGACTAGAGTCGCAATGCATACCAAGGCAACGAAAACCGTTCCAACTGCGAGGTTAAGTGTCATTTTTGAGGAGTTTACTCTTGTCTTCATGGTGTATCATCTTAAAGCTAGTATAGTTGTAACTATACTATTTTAGTTTTTCGCATTACATCAGAAGTTTCAGATCATCAATCGCTTGCAGAGCGTTTCTTCCACGCCCCGTTATTTTGAAGAACCTTCTTCCATTTTTCTCGTAGCCTACTATTAGTCCTTTTTCTGATAGTTCATTTAGGTGTTGGTATACTGCTGCTCTTGTCACGGTCTTGCCGAGTTTTTTCCATAAGTCGTAGCCGTATGTGTCTTTTTTGCCTAGGATTCGCAGTATCTTCTCTTTTGTGCTTATTTCTAAGCCTAGAACCGCTGTTTTTTGTTTTTTGGTTAATGCTTGCAGTACGTCTGTGGCTTTGAGCCCGCTTCCTGTTATGAGGCACACGACGCTCTCCTCGTTGCCTATTTTTCCTTCTTCAACAACCTTGTTCAGCGCTGCGATTGTGGCTGAACTTGCTGGTTCTGCGAACATTCCTTCAAGTTTGGCTATTTGAAGTTCCGATGCAAAAATTTCTGAATCAGAAACAGTCAGAGCCAAACCGTTCGACTCCTTCATTGTTTTTATTGCTAGTTCACCTTGCAGCGGTTCAGCCACTAAAATGGCAAGTGCATGGGTCGAGGGGTTCGGAGTTTTTGCAAATTTGGAACGACCCTCTGTAAATGTTTTAACGATGGGTGCGCATCCCTCAGGTTGGACTCCAATCATCTTTGGCAGAGAGTTTGTTATTCCAAGCTGTTTAAGCTCCTTGAATCCCTTCCAAATTGAATAAATTGTTCCGCCGCTTCCCATAGAAACTATAAGCCATTCTGGGACGCCACACTGCTCATACACTTCGTAGGAGATCGTTTTCTGTGCTTCGATTGCAAGAGGATTTAGCTCTGAAGTTGCTTGATACCAGCCCGTTTCTTTCGCCAGAGCTTCAGCCTTGCGTATGGAATCGTCTAGAATCTCGCCAAACTCTTCAATGATAGCATCATAAGCGAGCATTTGAGCCAGCTTTCCAACATCAACGATTTTCGGCACAATCAAGTGGCAGATTAACCCAGCCTTTGCAGAATAGGCAGCAAGAGAAGCGCCGAGGTTTCCGTTGGTTGCGCAGATTAATGTGTCATATTTAAGGTCTATCGCATTTGATGTTAAGAGAGCTGCTGCACGGTCTCTATAGGAGTTTGTCGGGTTTCTCGTTTCATCTTTTAGATATAGTTCTTTCAAGCCCATGTTTTTTGCAAGTCTCTCTGCTCTGTGGAGCGGTGTTCCACCTTCACCCAAGCTTATTACATGCTGCACTGGCGGAAGCAAAGGTCTATATCTCCAAAAATGTAGCTGGCCTGAAAACTTGGGAATTTTAGACAGGTCAATTTCATATTCTAATGTTCCTCCACATCTTTCACACTTGTTTTTCGGTGGGTAAAGCGAAAATTTTGAGCCGCATTGAACACATTCAAGGAACATGATTTTACTCCACTAAGCTCGTGCCAATAACTATTCGGTTCTAGATCCCTTTTAATGTTTACAATCCTCCTAGGCGCTATGTGGAACGGGAAAACCTAAATGTGAGTCTTATGCTGATAAATAGCAAATTGCGAGTTGATCGCTATGAGCGAAGGTAAAGTGAAAGAAGACCCTGTTAAGTTGCACAAGGATGCTAACACGCTTTTTGAAGTTGGTAAGTACAATGAAGCAAAGGAAAATTTCCTAAAAGCCGCAGAACTATATCAAAAGGTAAACAACTTCTTTGATGCCACATCCATGCTTTTCAAAGCTGGTGAAAGCGCGTTCATGCTCAAGGATTACGAAACGGCTGTCGAGCATTTTCTGAAATCCGCAGATCTATCCTTCCAAAAAGGATTTGACAGATTTGGACTCAGCGCACTGGAATATGCAAGAGACTGCTATAAAACCATGGAGAAAAAAAGAAAAGTTAAGGAAATGGAGAAGAAA
>Ga0315310_10003061_pt1 | contig 10424 bp, 7 predicted proteins | sample TDP5_MG_FD_203630 | JGI IMG/M metagenome (GOLD analysis project Ga0315310, IMG submission 203630) | Freshwater sediment microbial communities from Lake Towuti, South Sulawesi, Indonesia - TDP5 | ecosystem: Environmental > Aquatic > Freshwater > Lake > Sediment | place: Indonesia: South Sulawesi...
AGATGAATGGAGCGGATTCGGAGGTTATGGGGAGACTTCTGGAGAGGGAGGGGTATGGGAAGATAGATTCTCCGGAAAGGGCGGATGTGATAATTTTTGAAAAGAACAATTAAATATTAATTAAGTATTGTGTCCCTAGAATTAAAGCTCATTAATCTAGAATGGAGAAAATAATTATGAAACAATGGTATGAATCATTATTCGAGAATTACGCTCACAAATACGATAAGGAAAGTTTTGTCCAGGGAACGGTGGGCGAGTGTGATTTTATTGAACAGGAGATCAATCGCGATAAGTCCTTGAAAGTCATCGACATCGGTTGCGGTACCGGCCGGCACGCAATCGAACTTACAAAAAGGGGATACAATGTGACCGGAGTTGACCTGTCTGAGGATCAGATTAAAAGGGCAAAAGAAAAAGCACAAGAGGCAGGGGTGACGATCGACTTCCAAACACAAGACGCGCGGAATCTCTCTTTTGACGGTGAATTTGATCTAGCAATTATGCTATGCGAAGGCGGGTTTTCTCTTATGGAAACAGATGAGATGAACTTTGAGATCCTCAAGAACGCAACAAAAGCGCTTAAAACTAAAGGCAAGCTCATTTTCACCACATTAAACGGATTGTTCCCGCTGTTTCATTCTGTCAATGAATTCTATGAGTCGGCGCAGAAAGAAGGCCAGTCTCAGTGTAAGGAGTGTTCCTTTGATCTGATGACTTTCCGTGATTATAACACTGTTGTTTTTGAGGACGATTCCGGCAATAAAAGGGAGCTTAAGTGTAACGAGCGTTATTACGTGCCTAGTGAGATAACCTGGCTTTTAAAGACCCTCGGCTATAAAAAAATAAATATTTTTGGAGCAAAGCTTGGGGCATTCTCGCGCAATGATAAATTGACCTCGGAAGATTTTGAGATGCTTGTTATTGCAGAAAAATAATCACTTAAAGTAAATGTTAAATATCATAAAGTATTGATATGAGAGAAAATAAGAAGAAAGTTTATCTTAAAGTGTTTGGGTGTCAGATGAATGAGGCGGATTCAGAGGTTATGGAGAGGCTTCTGGAGAGGGAGGGGTATGGGAAGATAGATTCTCCCGAAGGGGCGGATGTTATAATTCTTAATACTTGTTCTGTGAGGCAGCACGCTGAGGATAGGGCGCTTGGTTATATGGCGGCTTTGAAAAGAGTTAGAAAAGGGAATCTATCTACAGTTTTTGTCCTGGCGGGGTGTGTGGCGCAGAGATTGAAAAGTAAAATATTTGAAGAGATTCCGTTTGTGAATATTGTTCTGGGAACAGATAATATATTTGAATTGCCGAAGTTGATTGAGAAAGCTATGAAGAAGCCGAGAGAGAGATTTCTTGCTACTGAAGTAAAAGGGGACCTGCCCAGGTTAGCGAAAGGGTTCTGGAGTTCTTCGTATTATGGATGTGCCAGGAGTTCTGAATTGACGGGACTGGTGACAATTATGCGAGGTTGCGACAATTTCTGTTCCTATTGCATTGTGCCTTATGTTAGAGGTAAAGAAAGGTCGAGGAATCTTCGAGATATTGTTTCGGAGGTAAAGCAGAAAGCAGATAATGGATGTAAGGAGATTACACTTCTGGGACAGAATGTGAATTCTTATAGTTCCAATAGTTCGGACTTCGCTGACCTTTTAAGGGAAGTGGAAAAAGTAGATGGATTGGAACGGATTCGGTTTATGACTTCTCATCCTAAGGATGTTTCTGAGAAATTGATTAATACTATAAGAGATTCAAGTAAAATATGTGAGCATCTCCATCTTCCTGCACAATCTGGCTCAAATAGAATATTGGAGGGAATGAATAGAGGGTATACCAGGGAACAATATTTAGAATTGATTGAGAAGATAAAAAGAGGAATTCCAAAAATAAGTATTACTACTGACTTTATGGTTGGCTTTCCTGGAGAGAAGAAGGAGGATTTTGAGGATACTTTAAGGTTGATTGAGGATGTTGAATTTGATGCTGCTTTTACTTTTAAATATTCGACCCGGCCAGGGACTCAGGCGGCCAAAGAGGAAGATGATGTTCCTCTGGAGGTAAAAAAGGAGCGTCTGGCTGGACTCAATGAACTTTGTGAGAAGATGGCATTAGAAAAGAACCGAGGACTTCTGGGAAAAGCAGAAGAGGTTATGGTGGAGAGGTTTGCTCGGAAAGAAAAGAAGTTGGTGGGAAGGACGAGGGGGAATAAGACGGTGTTCTTTTCGGGGGAGAAGAGGTCTATCGGGGAATTGTTGCCGGTGGAGATAGAAGAGGCGTATACGTGGTCGTTGGTGGGGAGGGTAAAAAGATAATCGCGAAGCTTTGCTTCGCTACTCCAATATAGAAAATATAAAAATTATTGATGGGAGGTAGATATGAGTCAGTTGAAGCTGGTGGTGGTTTTGATTTTTGCTTTTCTTTTAGTTCTACTTGCGGTGACGAACCAACCGCAGGTGTCAATGAACCTATTATTCTGGAAGACTCCAGAAGTATCACTGATTGTCTTTGTCTTTGCTGCGATTCTTCTGGGTGGGATATTTGCTACTATTCTGGGAACGATGACTCAGATGAGACTTAAGAGGAATCTCAGCAAGCGACAGAGGGAATTGAAGGAACTGAAAGAAAAAATTACTGACTTGCAACTTCAGGTTGGCAAATTTGAAGAAGTGAAAGAAGCGAAGAAGACGTCTCCTGAGATAGAGCCGGCGGAATGATTTAAGATGATTGGATTAGGGCGACCACAGAGTGTCGGCCCTACGGGAAAGGGTTAGAAGTTTGACTAGATTTACGCCGTTAATGGAACAGTATCATAGAATCAAGAAAGAGTATCCTGACACCATACTTTTCTTCAGGCTGGGTGATTTCTACGAGATGTTTGGAGACGATGCTAAACTCGGCTCGAAGGTTCTGGAGATTGCCTTAACTTCCCGCCAGAAAGTTCCTATGTGCGGAGTGCCATACCACTCTGTCAGTAAATATATTTCCACTCTTATTAAATCAGGACATAAGGTGGCAATTTGCGAACAATTGGAAGATGCTAAGGTAGCAAAAGATTTAGTCAAGCGTGATGTTATCAGAGTTATCACCCCGGGCACAGTTCTGGAAGAGAACCTCCTTCCTGAAAAGAGTAACAATTTCCTGGCCTCCCTATATTTAGAAAGACCTAATTTGGAAAGGGCTGGCCTTTCTTTTATGGATATCTCGACTGGCGAGTTTCTGGCTACAGAAATTGATGGAAGAAATCTTTTAGAAGAGGTCTCCTTAGAACTGACCCGGCTTCCTGTGGCAGAGGTTCTTTTGCCAAAGGAGGAGGAAGGTAACGCCAGACTTCTAAATTTATTGAAAAGTCACTCCCTTCCCGTAAACTATGTTGACGATTGGAACTTCATGAAGGAGAATGCCTACCAGAAATTGGTGAATCAATTCCAGCTCCATTCTCTGAAAGGTCTCGGTTTGGAAAATCGAGAACTGGCTATAAGTGCATCTGGAGCAATCATAAGCTACCTGGAAGCTACACAAAAGATGGCACTCTCTCATCTTCTGCGATTAAAGTTCTATTCCAAAAGTGAATTTATGGTCCTGGACGAAGCGACCAGGACAAATCTGGAGCTGGTGGCTAATGTTCAGGATAATACTAAACAGGGAAGCCTCCTCGGCGTTCTCGACTTGACCCAGACAGCAATGGGCGGCAGGAGACTTCGCCAGTATATAATCGAGCCTCTTACGGATGTGGAGAGGATAAGGGACCGTCAAGAGGGAGTTGAGGACCTCTTTTCCGATTCTATAAATAGAGGAAAGGTTCGGGAAGTTCTTAAGAAAGTTTCTGATTTAGAAAGATTAATTAGTCGCCTGTGCTGCGGGACGGCTAATGCCAGGGACCTCATCGGCCTGAAGAATTCACTTAAGGTCGCTCCCGAGATTAAGGAGTTAATAGGAGGATTCAAAAGCGGGATGATTCGGGAACTCTCCGAAGAACTGCACGACTTAAAGGAAGTAGTCGATTTGATTGACAGTGCCATAGTTCCTGAGCCACCTCCCACACTCAAGGAAGGTGGCATCATTAATCCTGAATATGATGAAGAGTTAAATAAACTTTACCAGGCAGCGAGAGGAGGAAAAGAGTGGGTTGCCGAACTTGAGGCAAAGGAGAGGAAAAGAACGGGAATAAATTCGCTGAAAGTCGGATATACGAGCGTCTTTGGTTACTACATTGAAGTTACTAAACCAAACCTAAAACAGGTTCCGCCAGACTACACCAGAAAGCAGACGCTGATTAATGCTGAAAGGTTCGTTACCCCGGAACTGAAAGAGAAGGAAGCGCTTATCCTGGGGGCAGAAGAGAGAAAGGTCGAACTCGAATATGAGATATTCCAGAAAATAAGGAATAGAGTGATTGGTGAAGCGAGAAAGATTCAGGAAGTGGCGAGGACGATTGGCGAGATAGATGTTTTGAGTTGCCTGGCGGAAGTGGCAGCAAACAATAACTACACAAAGCCGATCTTGAACGACGGAGAGGTTATCTCTATTAAGGGGGGCCGCCACCCTGTTGTAGAAAAGATGCTGATTGGTGAGAAGTTTATTCCTAATGATACATATCTGGATGAGTGTGAGAATCAAGTTCTTATTATTACCGGTCCGAATATGGCGGGAAAATCTACTTATATTCGCCAGGTGGCGCTGATTGTTCTTCTGGCTCAGATGGGGAGTTTTGTTCCTGCGGAAGAGGCGACAATTGGCATAGTGGACCGCATCTTCACCCGCATTAGCACCAGAGATACTATTTCCCGGGGCGAATCTACGTTTATGGTGGAGATGATTGAGACGGCGAATATCTTGAACAATGCAACTTCCAGAAGTCTACTTATCCTGGATGAGATTGGTCGGGGAACGTCCACGTTTGATGGTATCAGCATTGCCTGGGCAGCAGTAGAATATTTGAATGGAATGGCAAAAAGAGCGCAGGTCTCTGGCGAAGGTGAAAGATATTTGGGTCCCAGGACTCTATTTGCTACTCATTATTTTGAATTGACGGAGCTAGCGCAGACTCTATCAGGAGTGAAGAATTATAATTTTGCTGTTCGGGAATGGGGAGATAAGGTCATTTTCTTACGCAAATTGATGGAAGGGAGCGCGGATAAGAGCTATGGAATCCATGTAGCTCAACTGGCAGGACTGCCAAAGGAGGTGTTAGAGCGGGCAAAGGAAATACTTTACGACTTAGAGAAGAATTCTTACCGGGAAGATGGCTTGCCTAAATTGGCGAAAGTGGAAAAAGAGCCGAAGCAGCTTTCTCTTTTTGCTGAACTAGAGAAGAGTCTCCTTCAGGAATTGAATGCGTTGAAAGTAGAAGATATGACGCCAATAGAGGCATTGAACAAACTGCAGGAATTGAAAGAGAAAGCAAAGAAAGGGAGAAAGTAAAAAAGAAAAAAAGGGGTCAGAGTATTTTTTAGGCCGTAGCTCGTGACACGCATAGGCAGGCCCAGAAAGGGGTCGGCCAGGGCAGAAATCCCTCACCCTGACTCTCTCCTCTGAGGGGAGAGGATATAAGTGAGGGGTAAAGAAAGGGGGGAATTAAGTATGGAAGAGGAAAGGAGAAAGCATAGACGTATTCCCACAATGTCCGTGGTCAAAGAGGCATTGATTGAATCCCAGGACTTGAAATTGAAGAGAGAAATCCCGGCAATTTTATTCAATTTAAGTGCTGGGGGTTTGGCGCTTATTACCTTCCTATCCATTCCTCGAGATATCCTTATCCATTTGAATTTCGACGTGGATGGACTGAAGCTTAAGGATGTGGAAGGTAGGGTGGTGCGGGTAGAAGGGAAAAAGAAGACATATTTAGTTGTTATTGCCTTCACTAAAATAAGAGATGAAGTTAGAAACCGCATCAATATGATGGCTGATGCTTTCGACCTTTGCGAGACGAGAATATCGATGGGCGAGGAAGATGTGTGTTCCACAGCATGCGCTTACTATCAACTGTGCGCCAAGCCAATAAAAGTGGTAATTGACCATCAGAATAATTGATGTAGCTGCAGAGCGAAGCTCTGCTAAAAGGATTGTAGGGGCGACACTCCGTGGTCGCCCAAAGGGAGGGACGGCACACAGTCCGTCCCCTACAGGAAAGCAAAGATTACGCTTTGCCGCTACATTTTTTAATAAACCCTGCTTTCGCAGGGACTCCATTGCAGGAGTCCTCCCGAAAGGGAGGGAAGTCAAAAAATATTGGTGGTGGATAAAAATGGCTGGAAAAATTGTAATTCTATCTGAGGAAGTGATAAACAAGATAGCTGCTGGAGAGGTTGTGGAAAGGCCTTCATCAGTTGTCAAGGAACTGATAGAGAACTCTCTGGATGCTGGGGCGACTCATATTACGACAGAAATAAGACGAGGAGGAAAGAAATTAATCCGGGTAATTGATGACGGCTGGGGTATGTCCAGAGAAGATGCAGAATTAGCTATTCGACGCCATGCTACCAGTAAGATAAGTAAGTTAGAAGACCTTCAATCGATTGGAACTCTGGGATTTCGTGGAGAGGCTCTACCCTCAATTGCTGCCGTAACTAATTTGACTCTTGTCACGAAGCAAAAAGAAGACCCTGTAGGTTGCCAGGTAAAAGTCAAGGGTAATTCTTTTGAAATCCTGGAAGCGGGATGCCCGCCTGGAACTATGGTAACAGCTGAAGACTTATTTTCCAATGTCCCTGCCCGCCTGAAGTTTTTAAAGACGGATTCCACGGAAAGTAGCCAGATAACCAGAGTAGTTCAGAATTTTGCTCTATCCCACCCCGAGGTAAGTTTTGAATTAAGAGAGGATGGAAGGGATATCATAGAGGGTCTCCCCACAGGGCAGACATTACTGGAAAGAATCGCTTCTCTATATGGAAGCAAAATTGTGGAGGACCTCGTTCCCCTACAGTATGAAAATAAGTTTTTGAAAATTTCCGGTTTCATTACTAAGCCCCAAATCTCCTACACTAATCGTCAACATCAATTCTTATTCGTAAATCACCGCTCGATCAGTAGCCGCCTTCTCAGCCACGCTATATGGGAAGGCTATAAGGACTATCTACCGCCTTCACGCCACGCAGGTGTTTTCCTCTCGATGGAAATTGAATCAGTTCTGGTTGATGTTAATGTTCATCCCACAAAAAAAGAAGTGCGTTTTGTCAACGAGCCGACAATACACACAATTGTTATGCAGACGATCAAGCAAGGACTGCATAAAGAAGTCACAATGGTTCAGGCTGAGAAGAAAACCACCTATCCTGAAGGTTCGCCTTTTCAGAAAAGAAGGATTGAGGAGGCGATGAGAGACTATCTATTGAAAAGCCAGAGGTGGCAGGAGTCAGTTTCTCCTGAGGAACTATTCAGGCCAAAGAAATTCCACATTCCGGAGCCAGAAAAGAGAATAGAATTAGAAGAGGGAGAGATGGTTCCCCTTGGACAAATAGATAACCTCTACATAGTTGCTCGTAGCCCCGATGGAATAGTAGTCCTGGACCAGCATGCAGCGTGGGAACGAATCCTCTATGAACAATTGGAAAGCGACTATCAAGACCAGAAAATAGAGTCACAACGCCTTCTATTTCCTATCCAGCTCGAGCTACCTCCACATAATGTTCAGGTATTGACAGATAATATAGACTTTTTCTCCAGATTAGGCTTTGAAGTGGAACAATTTGGGCGCTATTCTTTCTTAATTAAAGCCACGCCTCACATTCTGGGAAAGGAAATCGAAAAACAAATTATCATTGATCTTATTGACGAGATTTCTGCTGAAGTGAAAAGCAAAGAAGGTAAGAGAATGGCCTTGGAAATCTCTTCTGATATATTTAAAATTATGGCCTGCCGGGCAGCAATTATGGCTGGGCAGAGTTTGAGCGATGAGGAAATGGTCGAAGTTTTGACCAGACTCAACAGGTGCGAATCTCCCCATATTTGCCCTCATGGCAGACCAACAATGATTAAACTGACCAGGGAAGAACTTGATAAGAGGTTCAAAAGATAAAAAGGTGACAGGTACTTTTTTCAAAAAGGGGTCAGAGTCATTTTTTCCCTTACAACACAAGTATAGCCCTTTAGACCCAGAAAGGAAACGCTAAAAAGGTATTCAAAATACAACGTGCGTTGCTTTGAGTTATGGAAAAATTAAGACCTGAAGAGAAAATCTTTTCGGGGATCATTGCTATTGATAGAAGGGTCTCCTCAAATAGGGCGATTTCTCATCCCATTGGGTTTGTTGATAGACGGATTACCCCGGACAGAAGAACTTCACCTCGGTTTCGTGCCATTTTTGCTGTTAAATTGAAAGGTAGTTCTTCGTCCAAAGAAATATCAACGGTTTTGGGTGAATCTGTTAATTTAAGCCGGTGGGGAGCCTGCCTAAATTTAGAGAGAGAATTAATGCATCCTTCAACTGCAATTCTTTCTATAAAGTTTCCCCTACTGGGTGATTTTGAAACTCGAACTAAAATATTGTGGAGCAAAGAAAGAAAAGGCCACATCTCATACGGAGTTCATTTTCTGGATTTAAGGAAAGATTTCCCTTCTATTCTAAAACAAGCTCTATCTAAATATACCTCTTTAGATGAGAAACTAATTCCTTTGGTAAATAAAATGCGGCATTTTCTTCAAGATATCAAAAATAAATTTGATGAATTTGACTTGGTTTTCCCACCTGTGCAAAAACAGATCGACTTTATTGAAGAAAATAAGAAAGAGATATATAAGAAATTGGATAATTATTTTGGGGAAATTTGGGATATTACAATGAAGTGTGGCGAAGAAGGATATAATGTACATCGGAGTTACTTCCAGCAAATGCTTCACCCTTTAGTTGAAGAAATAGTAGAAATTAATAGACATATATATAGGAAACCCCTTGGATATGCAGGAGATTACATGGTAATGAATTATATCTATGATTACCACAAAGAAAGGTATTTAGGGAATTCTTCATATGAAATGATTATTAATAATTATACTTGTAATATTCCTATTTCGCGTTCTAATATTACACGCAAAGAATTTTTTAAAAGAAAAATATTAGAAACAATAAAAACAAAAGACAATGCGAGAATTATGAGTGTAGGTTGTGGGCCAGTTAGAGAACTTATAGAATTGTTAAAAGAGGGGATGATTGTCAAACCTTTCTTTTTTAAATGTGTAGACTTTGAAAAAGGGGCTATAGACTATGTCAAGAAAGCACTTGAAGAAATAGACCGGGAAAGGAAACAGTTTCTTTCCATCGAATATTTTCACCAGAATATAATAAGCATTATAAAAAATAGAGAGATAAAAGAAAAAATTAGAGATCAAGATTTGATCTATTGCTCGGGAGTAGTCGATTATTTGAGGGATAAAATAGCGGGACGGTTAGTCAGAGAGTTATTTCAACTATTGAGGAACAAAGGCGTATTGATTATTTGTAATGCTGCTTTAGAAAATAGTACCCACAGAGCGTATTATGAAATGCTTGGCGAATGGAACATGTTCCATAGAACAAAAGAAGAAATGTTGAATTGGGTAAAGGACATAAGAGACGCCCAAGAAATAAATTTTGAGGAGTGTCCAGAATGTGACAAATATCTTTTTTTGGGGGTTAAGAAATTATGAACTATTTTAATCATTTTACTTTCTCGGCGATATTAACATCGATTACAACCTTTTTGTTAGGAATTTTCGTGTTACTTAAGGGACGATGGGAAAAGAAATTATATCGGACTTTCGCTTTGTATTGTTTTAGTATCTCTATATGGAGCTTCTGCGTAACAAGATTCACCCCCAATTTTCAAGACCCTACAACACTTTGGGGCAGGTTTCTGCATCTGGGGGCAATTTTAATTCCTACTTTTTTTGTCCATTTTGTCCTAGAATTTTTAGGAGAAAAAAATAAAAAAGTCCTAATTGTTACATATTCAATTGCAACGACATTTTTAATTTTTAATTTTTTCACTCAGTTATTTATAAAAGGAACTATTAACAAACCTGCCTATAGCTTCCCGAAACCCACTGGCGTTTACCCGCTCTATTTCACTTTTTTCATCTTTTGTGTGATTTATGGGCTATATAAATTATTTATGGCATCTTTAGTTACGAGCGGAATCAGGCGGAATCAAATAAGGTATTTGTTGTGGTCTTCGGTCATTGGTTATCTCGGTGGATTAAAGAACTTTATGATCCTTATCGGGTTAGAGGTTTTCCCAATATATCCTTATGGAACTTATGCGATTCCTTTCTATACAATGGTGGTTGTTTACGCTATTGTTACCTATCGTTTGATGGACATTAATGTGGCTATTACCAAGGGAACTGTATTTGCTGTGGTATATGCTTTTGTTCTTGGTATTCCTGTGGCAGTGTGGTTCTGGGGTAGAACTTACCTTTCTGATAAAATAGGAGTAAATTGGGGGC
>Ga0315310_10003062_pt1 | contig 10424 bp, 17 predicted proteins | sample TDP5_MG_FD_203630 | JGI IMG/M metagenome (GOLD analysis project Ga0315310, IMG submission 203630) | Freshwater sediment microbial communities from Lake Towuti, South Sulawesi, Indonesia - TDP5 | ecosystem: Environmental > Aquatic > Freshwater > Lake > Sediment | place: Indonesia: South Sulawesi...
GACCCAAGCTAGGTAAGTTCATGGACTTCAACACTATAACGGGCTTAAGATTTGGCGAAGCTGTGGCCAGCTATAATCTAGCCATAAGCCTCAAAGCCAAAGGAAAACTTTCAGAATACTATAACATAACCAACCAGACACTCGAGCACTACAAGTTTAAGGAGACCTTTCTACGCAGAACTAAAAAAGCCTTCTTCAGCTTCGTCCCACAATCCATGATTGAGCAACTAGACACCAAACTCTCCAAGAGGGAAATCCAAAAGAAAATTCAGAGATCTCATCTACCCCTACGTTTCAGTGACATAAGAGAAGCACACGGAACATTTTTAACAAAGTACCTAAAGGAGTCAGAAATCGACTTTCTACAAGGAAGAGTTAGCACAACCGTATTCATGCGAAACTACTTCAACCCAGCACTGATAAAAGACCTCAAGAGAAGAACCAACAAAGGAACCGCGGAAATTCTTAGAAATATTCAATAACCCTCTTTTTCTATTTGGGGTGTCAGATGTATTTTAATAAGTCAATGGGAACAGTAGAAGAGGATACAGAACCATTTTCACTCACAGCTTTTGCGATATCGAAGGGGAAAACCGCTAAAATTTCAGAGGTGACGCCGAAACTCTTTGAAGATAGACAAGAAGTTAAATTAAAGAAAATTTACGAGGGCATTCTGGATGAATTTAAAACCAAATTGAAGTACAAAAAATATTTCTCTGCATGGACTGTAGTTGGGGCAAGCTGGAATATCGGTGAAAGACGTTGGTATTACATGATAAGGCATCACTCTATTTTTGTATGGGTAAATGAAGACCAAATAGAAAAGGTAGATACAGTTCAGACACAGATTATAAAAGGGACTCCGAAAGAAACATTCAGAAATCACAAAATCCGATTAAGAGAAGGTTGGGTACGTGGACAACAAAGCTTAGACCCAAACGACAAGGGCTGGAAAGCGGGAAGCTGTGAAGAGAAATTACGAGAGAGATTAAAACGAAGAAAATAACCTCATTTTTTCTCTCGGGGTGCTATTAAATGGTATTAACCGAAAGAGACTATTCTCCAGAGGCTTTTGAACGGCTTCGAAAGTATGTTGAGAAGAAGCTACTTGACTCAGGCGTGATTCCTAAGCATCATACTAACCCGGTCGACCCTGAGAGTGTTGCTGCACATATTATTTATGATGCTTGGCGACAGTGTGACCCGTATTATTACGCTGACCTCTACATAGAAGAAGCGATAAAGTTCCCTCCAGAGCCGATAGACCGACGCCATTTCTCATTAAAAGCATTTACTCAGCTTAAAAAGTAATTATCCCTTTTTTCTTCGGGGTGGTGTATATGTGCATATAGTCATGGAAGTGATGTTTAGCCAATATTATATGGACATATCTCCGGGGTGTACTATGAAAGAGATGAACGAATCCTTAAATGATATACTCAACGTCGTTCCAATCGTGGAACTCAAAGATTGCCTTTACATCTGGTGTACTCGCTGCCAAAGGCGCACGTTCCAGAGACCTTGGGCTTTCGGCTTCAAATGTGATGACTCATTCAAATGTGTGGTATGTGGGCAGGAACACAGCGTGGCGACAGATGGAAGTAACCTCGTGACGGGATGGAGAATAAGCTAAATGAAGAAAGAGCTAAAATATTCAGCCGAAATCAGAATACTCGGCAGCCCAAAAGAGCTCGCCAAAGCAAAGACTGCCCTTAATAAACTAATGCTCAAGAATCTACGTGAAGACCAAACTCGAATAGTAATACAAGATGCCATAGACAAGCACCATTTAAACGCATCAATACTTTACAAGGGAAACCGGGTTTGGAGCCGTAAGAAGATTCTCAATAACCTAGAACGAATCATTAAGAAAGGAACTCTCTACGGCAACAAGCGCGTAAGATGGCTACGGCTAGGCTCAATGCTTTATTTGCCCGCAACACCAGCAGACTTTAAACCAATACTCTCAGATTATTTCTACGAGTTCCTCACTCTCAACTGCGGCAGCATAGCACACTACAACAAGGCAGGCTGGATCGGAATCTACCCAACACTCGAGGACCTAAAGAAGTTCTTCTTAAAGAACGAGCATGGTGAGTCCGTGTCAGAGTGGATTCCATCATGGAAAACAGATGTCAAGAGAATAGTAGATGACATCGAGAGAAGACTCTTTCCATTTCGCACCTACGTAAAGAGTAGACAAAAACAAAAATAACCACCTTTTTCTATTTTGGGGTGATGAAGATGAGAATACTACGAGTATTGAAACAAGCAGCGGTATTCATAATTATCTATGTAGCTATAATCGCCATAATAATCGGAGGAGCATGGTACGCGAGCTGGCAATATGTTCTACAACATCAATGGATAATGTTACCAACCACACATTATGAGGGATGGCAGTTTATCTTCGCTTGGGACCAAGCTTGGCCTTGGCTCTGGTACGTCAACTTCCATCTATGGCTCATTATCACTTTGGTATTCGCAATAATTATCTCTGCCATAGTTACACTAATCATTATGACTTGGACTCAGCACCGCTGAAATCCTCTTTTTTCTTCGGGGTGAAAGAAACTTGGAGTATTATCTTGTAGAAGCAGCTATAACAGACGGTGAAAACGAATATAGACTAAAAATTATTCTAGTCACGGCAGACAAGACTATTTGCTGGGACATATTAGCTAGAAAATACTTCAGAAACTATTTCGGCGAAGACACCAGGGCTGATGAACAAGATTGGCGACGTTTCTGGGCGCCAAACGATGAGAGATGTGTTACAATTAAAGATGGACAAGAATTAACAGAGGCAGAATTCGATTTCCTGAAGCACTTCATCAACACATCAACAGTCTAATTCCCTTTTTTCTGTCGGGATGGACATGTTATACATGTCATTTATGTTAGGTATTTTTGGGGTGTAAGTTGAAAAAGCTATTTCCAGATCCAGACGATAAGACGCAGCCGCACTTTTCTTTGAGGGAAATGAGGGCTATTCCGCCCTATAAGGGTCCGAAAAGAGTCTTAGTTGATCTTATGCACGAAGTTGAGATGAAAGTTCACCTTTTCAGGAAGGAATGCTGGAACATCACAATAGAACTCTTAGCTGATCACCTTGGCATAATAGAGAATCCCTGGAAATACAGTCTCCCACACATGAAATGGGCTGGTCCAGTAAGCAAACCTAACTATCCTCAATTCCAGGAACTCAAGCAACATATTCAGAAAACTGGGCTCATAGAACAGTACATTAAGGAAGCTAAGGTGGAACCGTGGGATCACCTCGGAGAAATCTTCACAGAAGAGGAGTTAGCTGGGCGTCACAATAGATTAGGTCAACTTCTTACGCCGCGATTTATCGTTGAATTCATGGTAAAAATGGTTCTAGACACAAATGCAAAAGTGAAGCCATATTCTTTTAAGAAGCCTGACTTTTGGACATTAGCATGGCTCACTGCTGAAGCCTTGGACTTCAATGCCAAACTTCCTATAGAGCTTCAAATCGAAAGAGCCCGACGACATACAGTGCTAGGTCTGACACCTTTACTAACCAAGTACGAGCCAAAACCCATAACACTCATTGACCCTGCAGGCGTCGGCACAGGCCGCTTTCTACTGGGCGCCACTCTCATGTACCCCAAGCTTCCACTCGTGTTGTACGGAATCGAAATTGACCCTTCTCTCTACAGAGCATGCCTAGTGAATATGGCACTGTTCAGTAATCATCCATACAGCATTATATGTGCTGACACTCTTATGCTTGACCTTAAGTATTCAATGGTAGGAGGTAAGGTCTGGGACTTGGGTAATCAGTGGAATCCACCCGACATGACACCGTTCTATATTAAGATTAAGCCACCTTTCAAGTTCTCCTTGGCAGAGTTGGCGAAGACAATAAAGCAGCAACCACAACCGACTCCTACTCCTGTACCCGTAGCACCGACAACCTTCTCTCTTATGCAGTACATGAGGGCAAATAAGAAAACTTAGTTCCTCCTTTTTTCTCTTGGGGTGAAACCTCAGCGAGGTGAAAGAAATGGAGAAGATAAAGAAGACAGTAAAGATAGGGCAAACAGTTTACGCTGTTAAAGTCAAAGAAAACGGCGAAATCGAAGCATCAGAAACGGTTTATCCCACGCCTGGATACGGTAACAACTATGGCACAAGCTACACAGTTTATCCGCCAAGTAAGAAATGGGCAAGAACACAAGTTTGGTGTTGGAATAGCACATATGGAACAAGAGGGCATGGTCTCTCAGATTCATGGACTCAAGACCAAGGTTTCATCGAGGCAAGCGAGGCAGCAAAATTCCTAGAAGAAATTACAAAGAAACTACAAGACGCAGAAGACACAACACCAGATATCAAAGCAATTTTTGATGAAATCCGGGCAAAAGTACAAACAGAAAACGAGTCAGGCGGATCTGAAGAGGAAAACTACTAGTGCCAATTTGACGAGCAACCTTAATCTCTCTTTTTCTATCGGGGTGGATAAATTGACTATGAAAACTATTTTCCCTTTTTCCGTCGGGGTGAAGATGGAATCTACATTGGTTATGTTCAAAGAAGGATTATTCAACGCTTTTCACGACTGGCTTAAGAAACACGAGACAGTAATAGCCGGATGGTACGACAAACTATTAAAAGAAGAAAAGAAAGCCTGGGACAGCAGCACAGACGCCGTCAAACTCATGGGAACGGCCATGTGGATGTTCAACATGATTAGCCAATTCGGTATTCTCGCAGGCTTAGGTCCTAATAGGGTCCAAATACAACAAATACCCAAAGGAATAGACGAGAGTACCACTAAAAGAGTGTTACTGCTTTGTTCATCATGCCTCTGCCTGCAAGGATTACCTAAAGAAATCGCCTACCAACCGATACCCGAAGCAAAAGCCCCATGGAGATTTTCACTGGCTAAATATGCATTATGGGTGGAAAGTCATGGAAGACAGTAAGACAGCCTTGCTCATAGAGAGGATTCGGCAGCCACACTTTTTACGTGACCGAATCCACCCTCCAAAGAAACCAAAGGTACAGAAACAAAGTAAAGCAGTATTAATGCTTCTCCATCGTCTGCAAATGCGCGAATGGCTCTACTTTGCTGAAGGGCAACTAATGGAAACCATCACTCATCTCAGGGGCGAAGTGAAGTTCATCGGGCATTTACCGCGCTGCTGGATTTGTCAAGTAGAACTAAAACTGGACGTGGAGCGTTATAATGGAACCCGTTCTTTGTGGTATCTCTGCTTGGAGAACAGCGAATATCTAGAGGAGCAATACCCTGACTGCCCTCGAGAAGAGGACTACATAATCGATAACTACTGGGCTCAAGTTGAACGCTACAGAAAGACTGGTACAGTAGAATGTCCAGAAGTTAACACGATGAAGTTCATTCTGGACCGTGCAAAATGGGCTTACAAGATAATGGGAAAACAGATACACCTAGCCCGCAGGATGCTTAAACTTGTCAGAACTTGGGATTTCAGCGACCAAATTGCCATGGAGTTCAATGCAATCTACGAAGAACTTGCAATGTACGAGATAGCTAACCCTCCCTCTTTTTCTACGGGGTGATAACTTGACTATGAAAACTATTCCAATGGATACGCTACCCAAGTGCAACTTTTGCGACAAAGAAGCAACATATGATGGGCAGACCATATACAACTCATGGGCTTACATGTGCGAAGAACACAAGAAACAATACGGCAAAGGTATATGTAGAAAACTCGAGAAGCGCGTGAAAGTAGCAGCTCCCAAAACTGACGAAATCCCAGTTGTAGAAGTACCATTAACTCTCGATGATGTGGCAGAAGTGGCATGTCCACACTGCGGAGAAACAAGAACCGTAGAACCAGACGCAAACTACATAGTGACATGTGAAAGTTGTGGAAACAAGTATGAAGTTGTATCCCAAATCTAACTTTCCCCTTTTTCTATTTGGGGTGAGAAAATCCAAACTATAAGAAGTCTATTCAGCTTTGAGCAGTTTGAACAAGTTATGCGAGAAATCGCATACAACATAGCTACGGATGCTCTAATGAAGCCTCTGCAAGGAGACATCCGAATCATAATCTACGGCGGCAGGCTATCAACTGTTGAAACCAGTAGACATATAATCCGTTTCTTTGCAAAACATCTAGCGTACACTGAACATCAAGGTCATAGCTGGAATCCCTCTTGGGGCTTTGATGTCGAAGAGAAACTCTACATAACAAGTAACCATAGTACCAAAATATCCTTCTATGCACCTGAAGGCAAGGAAAAGGAAACCGTAGAGAAAATCACGCAGTTTATAGAGCACATCATGGCTGACGCTGGATTAAAGCCTATTCCACGGTTCACATTAAAAAGTAGAGCGCCAAAGAAAGACTAAAATCCTCTCCTTTTTTCTTTTTCTGTTTGGGGTGAAAAATATGGAAGAGAGTATAACAAAAATTGTCATAGAAGCCTCTGGAGACATTTTAATCCACAGAGTTGAGAGAAGGATACTCACATGGATAGACCTAAGCAATAATGTTGACAGGATGCCTATGGAGTGTCAAGAATGGCTAAGGCAGCAAGGATTTACCTATTATGTCTTCGGATGGGAAGGCTACGGATACGGAAAGAAAGCAAATGGTTTATGGTATAAGATTGACCTCAAAAACAAGGAAGTACAAAATATTTCCAAAGAGGCAAATGGGACATCTATACCGTCCGAATTTCTACTAGGTCACGTAATAAGCCCACAAGAGTGGGGGCCGTGGGTTTTCACCATACCATTAGAACGAAAAGGCATATTTAGATAACCCTTTTTTTTCTGTTTCGGGGTGAAATAATGCCCAAAACTGAAAGCCGATTTCTAACAATCGAAATGAAAGGCAAGCTAAAGGAAATCAATAGCTTCTGTGAAGCAGTCGGAGAGTTATCAAACAAATTCAAAATTGAAGTAGACTTTCCACCGACAACATCAAGATGTATGAAGTGTGGTGGGCTGCTAGAGAAAAAGAAATTTGTTAATGCATGGGACGGACAAGGAAAACCAACTGATGTTTCAGATGACCTTTATTGTGCACAATGTGGTAGTAGATATGTATGGCCACCCGAAGAAGCAGACCCAAAGGACATACTAGAAAACTGGAATCCACAAGACCATAAATTTACCGGCGGAATAAGGCAAACGTCGGCTAGAACATAAAATTTCCCCTTTTTTTGATAGGGGTGTGAATTGAACGACCAAGAGCTTAAAGAATTTAGTCAAGACACGCAGCATCTATGTCAAGAAATAGGCAAGTTTCTGAACAAGTGGAAAGGAAAACTGTTTCTACCGCTAGAGAAGTCTCTGGAAACGCTTGAAATTTGGCTTGGAAGTAAAGGAGAGCAACGGCATTGAATAATCTTGAGATGCGTCATCTTTTGAATTTCTGTCGGAAATATGAGCTGGACCCTTACGAAATCGACAATACGTTGACTTATGCTGAGAATAAAAAGCATCTAGAGTCACTTGTTCCAGACTTTGACCCAGAGAGTAATATGGACCAATGGAAAGCTGCTGAAGAACAGTACCTCGCGGAACATGCCCTCTCACACTATCTTGCATGTATGCTTGAGGGCAAAACCAAATCTAAAGATATCGGAGAACCAATCAGTAAACCTCGATTTTCTCTGCGTGCCTTGATTGTCACAAAAGTTAAATAACACAGCAACCCTTTTTCTTTGTACAAAGTTATTTGTGCAAATGTGGGGTGACAAAATGAAAACAGCACAAAAAGTTAAAGAAGTCATAAAAGAAGAGATCTCTAAGATTGAAGTTGAACGGATAAATCTAACGCTTACGCTTGAGCAAACTAAGGCGCTTAACGACTACTGTTTAGCGGTTGCCAACAAGATTGGAAGAATGCCGTATGCCATAAAAACAAAGATCGGCAGAATGGCCATAGACGAGTGGCTCGAGAAACACGGAAAAGACTTCAACATCAAGTTCTAGTATTACCCTCCTTTTTCTACATGGGGTGAAAAATTGCAAGTAATAAAAACGTTTCACTGCGTCGGCTGCGGAAGACCTATTCCTTGGGATGGAAGAGGAACTTTTGCCTTTACATGTCCATGTGGAGCAACAATATTCGCAGATGACGAGCATGTTCCATCACTTCCAGCAAGTCTTATACACTCTGTAGCACTAGGGCGGAGGCCAGCGCACATCGACTACTATTTAGGAATTAGCAATTACATTTCTGCTGAAAAACAAAAGATATACGAAGAACTCAGAGCATTAGGCGCCATATGGTCTTGGGAATGCAAAGAATGCAAAGAAAGAACAGTGAAACTTAGAAAAGCACAACTAGAAAGCGGAATGCCAAAGTTCGAGCTGCATCCGGAACTAAAAGCCCTCCTCTAACCTTTTTCTATCGGGGTGAATGTATGAAAGAAAAAATACAGAATGAAATGCAAGAATCTAGCTATTCAGGAAAGGACTGGGATAAAGCTCAAACAAAACTCGTGAAGATTGCAGACTTGCTTTTTGATTGGGACCTATATCCTAGAAAAGAAGTTGACAAGCAAGTTGTTAGAAACTACGCTAGAGCTTTGCAGTCAGGTTCTATCTTTCCGCCAATAAAAGTTGGTTTATTCAATGGACAGAAAATAATTGTTGATGGATTCCATCGAGCCGAGAGCCGAATACTTCTAAAAATCGATTACATTGACTGTGCCATTCAGCCATTTCAAAGCGAAGCAGAGTTATTCGCTGAAGCTGTGCGACTCAACAGTAGTCACGGAAAAACCTTTACTGAAGTCGAAACGAGAGCTAGCATCAGACGTCTACAGAGATACAATTTCAACGCAAAAGACATTGTATCAATAGTTCACATGCCAGCTTCCGCAATTCGTAGCGAATCCACAAAACCAATCACTATGTTGACATTGCCTAGTGGTAAGAAGCTTTCATGCGTCAAAGTTAGACCAGGAAAACACGGAGTACACGGTTTGACATGTTTGAAAAACGCACTAATCATAGTGACAAATTGGGCGGAAGAGGAGGAGATCCCGGACGAGCCTTCCTTCAGAGAACTTGTTGCTCAAGCTCGCATGGCTTTAAGAAAGGTGCGGTTCAAGGTGCAGTCTAATGCTTAAGGCGCGGAATTGCGATGTTTGGCGGGGCGTTGTCCTGTCATCTCTGGTAGGGCATGGTTTAATTGAGGTCTTGTATTGTTAGGTTTGGTGAGGCCCAGTCCTGCTAGGCTCAGTAATGTAAGCCAAGGCGTTTCGTTGCGAGGTTTGGTCTATGTTAAGTAAGGTAAGCCCTTTTGAGGTCTGGTATGGTGTGTTGGTGTGGAGCCCGGTCCTGCTGGGTCAAGTCCTGTTTGGTTCTGCAAGGCATGGTTTTTCTTGGCGAGGCAGAGTCCTGCGTGGTCGGGCACAGCATGGTGAAGTCTTGTACGGTCGAGTGAAGCGAAGCTCTGTAAGGCTTGGCAAGGTATTTCGTGGTCTGGTGAAGCCCGGTAGTGTTGCGCGGAGAGAGGTGGAGTATGGCTTTGTCTTGTATGGTGTGTTATCTTGGCAGGGTGGGGTGGAGAAAAGTGAGGTTTGGTATAGTAGGGTTCGGCGTTTCCTGGTGAGGCCCTGTTGCGTTGCGTGGGGTTCAGTGGAGCGGTGCTTTGTTTGGTATGGTAAGGTATTATTGAGGCGATGTATTGTATGGTCTTGTGATGTCCTGTTTGGCGGAGCGGGGTTCATTGGAGTACAGTACGGTAAGGTAAGGGTTCAGGCACCGAAGTAAGGTGTGATTATGGTAAGCTTTTATCGCGGTATGGTGTTGAGGACTAGTGCGCAGCATGGTTATGCACTGCACTCTAAGGTAAGGTCTTATTGTGGTGTGGTTTGGAATCGTAAGGTACAGCAGAGCTTGGTGAAGTTTTGTCCTGTGAAGCACGGTTATGTAAGGTCAGTAGAGTCGAGGTTCAAAAGGTATGTGAGAATGGATAAAGAGGCTCTAGCTTTGGGTTGCTTTAGTTCTCTCCGTTCTCACAAACCTGAAAATCCTCCCCTCTACAAAAATAAGGTATTTCGGGGCGAAGCATGGCGGGGTCAAGTTTGGTTTTGCACTGTCCTGTCGTGTAATGTGTGGTTAGGTATTATTTGGTCTGGCGATGTAAGATGGAGTGCTGTTAGGAACAGCGCGGTAATGCAGGCTAAGGCACTATTGAGGTTTGGTCAAGTGGTGTCTTGTATTGTTTGGTCTAGCGAGGAAGTGTGGGGCGGTGTTTGGTCAAGCGCTCTAATGCAAGCTAAGGTGTTTCGAGGTCCTGCGAGGTCTCGCATTGTTTGGCATGGTACTGTTCAGTCTTGTTTGGCACGGTTGCGTGCTGCTGGGCAAGCCTTGGCATTATTTGGGTTAGGTCTTGTCAGGTGGAGTCCTGCTAGGTTCAGTCCTGTAAGGCAAG
>Ga0315310_10003063_pt1 | contig 10424 bp, 10 predicted proteins | sample TDP5_MG_FD_203630 | JGI IMG/M metagenome (GOLD analysis project Ga0315310, IMG submission 203630) | Freshwater sediment microbial communities from Lake Towuti, South Sulawesi, Indonesia - TDP5 | ecosystem: Environmental > Aquatic > Freshwater > Lake > Sediment | place: Indonesia: South Sulawesi...
TAAATTGTGAAGTCGACGAGGAAGGCTGGCCAAAAGACGCTGTATACCCAATCATGTGGAGGCTTGTACCAGGTGCTTCTGCCTGCAATTAACCATGCGAGGGGCCAGCCGAAGCGCATTCGTTCACCGTCTATAAGTGGCTCATAGACTGCGTAAAGTCCTGAGAGCAGAGTGAGTAATAAGCCTCCGCCTATGCCGGTAACAGTTGGCAGAGCCCACCATCTAACCATGGGCATGTAACATCCAATAGTGTGGAAGCGTTTCCGTCTTATTATTTCTACACATTAGAACAGCGTTGGAACTGGATTCTATGATGATTTTGTTGCTACCTACTTTCCTAAGTGTTTCCATTGGGCTCCGAAGAAGATGGCGGCAACAATCAGCGCAGGAACATTTTTGGTGAATATGCCGGTGCAGATTAGTAACCCTTCAAGGATGCCTGAGACTACGGCAATGAGCATTCTGTCCATTTTCTCTCTCAGCAGCCAATGGGTGAGAGCGCATTATAAGGTGAGTTCCAATGTGCAAAATGAGACCTAAACGGATATATTGCGCCTGCGGAGGCGCTGTGCTGCGTGCGCGATTGCAGCACTGATTTTATGTTTTTTCTGTCTTTCGAGTGATTATGAAATCAACCATAGGGATTGCCAGGGTAGCGATTCCAAGCACTATCGCGCCGTAAGCTTGTACATACCAAGAATAGAATGCAAAGGGTCCACCGATGGCAAATACCCAAATTGCGAACGCAACCGGTGAAATGGCTATTTGAGCTTTATCCGGCTTTTGTTTTTCTTTTAACGCTACGTACCAAAAGTAAAGTGGCGAGAACACTGTGAGAGCCACAAATACCATCCAATATCCAAGTATGGGAAAGTTAGTGATGCTATTCATAATGCCGTGCAAGAACAGGAAGGTAGCGTTTATTTCGGCTGGAATGTATTTACCAAGTTTTGCAAGAAATTTATCCTTGTCTTCCTCTGAGATACCTTCGACGGCAAGCGCTTCAGCGCGAATGCCCACTTTAACTTTCGGAGCGCGTCTAACTATTGTTCTAGGCATTTTCGAGATGCACCCCTTAAATCAACTCACATAAAGAGAACTCAGTTTTTCTCATCTGCCTCGAGGCAATATATAAAACTTTTCGCGGGGACTGTTTTGCGTGATAAATGTGCCGTGTGTGTTTTTTTATTTTTGTTTCCTTGTTAAGAGAGAGTTAGTTAGAGATTAGGGGAGAGGGAAAGAGTATACGTGTGTTTGGGTCTGGGATAGAATTTCTATGCACACACCACCGACGTTGGTTTGATAGAATTTCTATCCAACAACAACAAATATCAACTAACAACAACACTGACTGCCGATTACCAGCGTGTTAACTAACACTATAGTGCACAAAGTGGCAAAACTAAGCGCGGGCTTTTATTCTGTGTGCGGGCATTTCCCTGTAGGCTTGTGAGCATTTCGTTTTTGAACCTTGCCTTGTTGCAGCCCATTTCAGGATAGGCACAACTGCTTTTCTCAGCCCTTGTCCGTCTTCTGTCAGTGAGTATTCAACACGAGGCGGGATTTCAGCGAACGACTCTCTTTTGAGCAACTTTTCATTTTGGAGTTGTTTTAGCGTGTCTGCAAGGGTCTTTGGGCTAATGCCATTAAGTTCTTCTAGGAGCCTGTTGAATCTTAGGCTGCCGTAGTTTCCGATTGCGTTTATGATGAGGAGTGCCCATTTCTTGCTGATCACGTCTATGACTCCTTCAAGCGGACAATAACAAACCACTTCATTCGTTCTCGGCATACTCGTCACTTTCACTGTCAATAGCAGCTATCACACTATAAACTTGATAGTTTAAATACTTTACTTCTGATAGTTAGGCAAAAGTGAGGTGAGACAAATGGACGATGAATGTGGTTGCGCTACGCATCATGGGAGACACGAGAGTTATTGTGGGTGCGGTATGCATTGGCATGAGCAAGGCTACAGGAGACGCTTCCTAACCAAAGCCGAGAAGACTGAGAGGCTGAAGAACTATGCAGAAGATCTGAAGAAGGAACTTAAGGCAGTCGAAGAGAAAATCAAAGAAATGCAGAGCTAAATAACGACTAAGCGATTGGTGTGAAAAAAGAATATGTCGAAACAAAACAATCTCCACGTTTTTTCTGCTGGTGCAGTAGCACCCCCTATCAAGAAATGTGCTGAAGCATTCAAGACAGAATTTGGAACAGAATTCAAGTTCACTGTGGGAAAAGCTGAAAACCTTATGGAAGAAATCGCAGAAACCAAAGAAGGCGACTTGCTAACCAGCGGCTCAGAATTCATACTTGACCATGCACAGCTGAAGGGATTAGTTCTCAAGGAAACACGAAGAAGCCTTGGCTCAAGAACCTCTGCGATTCTTGTGCAAGCGGGCAATCCCAAAAAGATAAAGTCAATGTCTGATTTGGCAAAAAGAGGAATCCGTGTTGGCGTCTCCGTGAGCGGCTGTTTGACAGGAGTCTGGGACGATTTAGCAACTAAAGCAGGATTTGCAGAGCGAATCAGAAAGAACACTGTTGCTTATGCTGATGGATGCGGGGAGTTAATGGCTCTTATCAACAAGAAAAAAGTGGATGCGATTCTTGGATGGGATGCCTTCAAGAACTTGAACATGCGAACGATGGATACTATAGAGTTGCCGAAAGATCTTCAAGTGCATAGAAGCACAGCGATAGGGGTAATAGCTTTCTCCAAGAACAAGGAATTAGTCAGGAAATTCATTAATTTTCTGGTTTCCGAAAAAGGCAAGAAGATTTACGGAAACTATGGATGGCATCATATAACATAGGCGCGCATGGTTTGGGATAGAATTTTTTATCCAGCCAACCAAGATGGATACGTACGGAGTTGCGCGCTAGGCCACTCACGCCTCGACAGAACTACACGAATTCAACATCAGACGATGCGCAACTGCTGGTGTACGAAAACTTAAGACCCCCCGCACGATAACCAGTCTGCCCAAGAGGGAGAAACCGAGTTGGAGAACCTGCCCAAAAGACTGGCAGCGTCTGGCGCAGTTGAGATGCGGACTAAACTAGGCTCAATTTCCGGCGGAAGGGTTCTGGATATTGCAATAGGCAGCGGCGACTTCATCAATGTTCTAATGAAAACACTAAAAAACTATGACAGCTTCGTCGGAATTGACATTTCAAAAAAGGACCTAGAATCCGCAAAGAAACGATTCAAAGACCAACCCGTTGAACTCCTAGAGATGAACGCGGAATCACTAGAGTTTAACGACAACTGCTTCGACACCGTAAGCATGGCTTATTCACTGCACCATCTTAACAGGGTAGACAAGGTACTCGCCGAAATGCAACGCGTATTGAAACCAGGCGGAAACCTCATCATTCAAGAAGAATTCAGCGATGGAAATCAAACTGAAGCACAGAAAACCAACCTACTACAGCATACATGGGACGCAGAAATCGACACGCTATTAGGCAAGACCCACAGGGCAACCTTCACCAAACACAAAATCAAAGAACTTGTCAGAAACCTACAGCTTGAGCAAGTTGAGATACTCGAATCCACACATCCCGTCAAATGCCTATCCTGTGAAAAAAGACACAAATGCGACAACCCAAAAACGAAGAAACAATTAAAGACTCAATCAAAGAAATCGATGACAACTTCAAAAGACTGCGGGATATTGCTGACCCAGAGACTCGCATCAGCCTTCGAAAGAGAGGCGAGGAACTGAAGGAAAGAAACAAAGAATTCGGCAACGCTCCTCCTTCAATGCTGCTTGCGGTTGGGAAAAAGCGCGCGCGATGAAATTGGTCGGTTGGATAGAAATTCTTTTCTTACACAAATTCCCGACAAAAATGAGAAAACAACTAAAAATCATCATAGGCTAAGAATTGCTATTAACGTGAGCGTTGATCCAAGTGCGTTCCCTACAACATGAATAATCATGCCCAGATAGATGTTTCTTTTCCACCAAACAACGAAGGCAGCAGGGAGAAGACTTAGAAGTAACCCTGGCACTTGCCAAGGCATCCAGAAGTGATAAAGCGAATGGAGCACACCGTTGAAGACGGGTGCCCACATGTTAAAGCGAGAGATTCTCGGTAGCAGATATCCACGGAGATACAGCTCTTCCGTAATAGGTGCGACAAAGCCGTTGACAGCGAGGCCAAATAGCGCCGTGGTTAGCAGTATGGATTTTGAGTACTCGAGGCGTAATGACAAGAAGAACCAGTCAGGCAACCACGAAAACAGATTCCTGATTAGTGCTTGCGCTATTGTCGGGTATACTATGACCAAGACAAAGTTGGCATAAAGGAGGAGAACAGAGCCAAGTATCACATATTGCCATAAAGACATAGGTTTTCGGTAAAGCACAATACCATTCAGTGAGAGAGCTCCATTTCTCTTCTTACCTTGATAAAATAGGAAGCCGAGTTCGAAAGGAACTAAAACAAAAATGCCAGCAAGCAGAAAGGCGAAATTTGAAGGATAACCAAGTGAATTCAGCTTTGGTGCAATTATGATGAATAAAATTGTAGTCAAAGCTCCAGGTAACAAATGCAGTACAATAGATTGCCAAATGGATTGTTGTGGAATGTCTAGACTTTTCGTGGCACTCTTCTTTGTCGTCAAGACCTCTTCAACCATCGCAATTGTTGAGGTGGTTGTTTGAAAATTCAGGGCTTATTAGTTTTTGCTGAAAGAATATCCATGTCTCGGTTTTGGTTGGTTGGATAGAATTTCTATGCCCACACACACTGACGACGTTGAGGCATGTGTCTCTCTGGCGTGGGCAAGGCAGTTAAATGGAATTTCTATGTGCACACACGAGAGGGCGGGAAACGTGACTTTCGGGAATCAAGACAAGTTTTATTTCGAAAATCATTGAGATTGAGATTATGAACAAAATAACATTCGGAAAGACCAATCTAGAAGTATCTCGAATAGGTTTAGGAACACTTGCTTTTGGTCATAAGATGAAAGGTATTCAAAATAGAGATAAAATTTATGGCTGCATTAATTTCGCACTTGATAATGGTATTAATTTGATCGATACTGCAGAAGAATATTCTGGAGGTTTAACAGAGAAATTTATTGGGGAAGTGATTAGAAAACGGGGAGATCGTGAGGATTTGGTTCTAGTCACTAAAGTTTCACATAATCACTTGAGTTATCAAGAAGTCATAAAAGCAGCCAATAGGAGTTTAGAGAGATTACAGACTGATTATTTAGACATATATTTAGTTCATTGGCCCTGGTGTTATTCTCCAATTTCTGAAACGATGAAAGCAATGGATCAATTACTAATCGAGGGAAAAATAAGATATGTGGGTGTATCGAATTATCATAATACATTGGTGCAAGAAGCAATAAACAACTTGCAGAATGGCAAGATAATAGCAAATGAATTGGAATATAATCTAATAAATCGAAGTATTGAGAAGGAAATCCTCCCCTTCTTAAGACAACAAAGAATTGTTGTGCTAGCATATTATCCATTGCTGAGCGGTTTTCTAACGACAAAATATGATGAAAATACGATATTACCAAAAAATGACTTCCGAAATTATTGGGAGCTTTTCAAACATAAGGAAAATTTCACTAGATCCCAGGTGCTCTTCGAAACAATGAGGCAGATTGCTGAAGAACATGACGTTAGTCCTGCTGAAGTAGCTATTAATTGGTTGTTAAGAGAAAAAGATATAATACCAATACCTGGAGCAAAGAAAAAGAGCCAGATAGAAAGCAATATTCATGCTACACAATGGTGTTTAAAAAAGGATGAAATATCACGATTGACAGCGATTACCGATAGTCTTGAACTAAACTGGGAGTAGTTTTAAAGAAATCAGTATAAGATAAAGCCCTTCACTCTGGTTTGTCGCGGATAACCTTGTTTTGGCGGGTGCTATAAATCATTACGTCAGCAATGTCAGGCTTTCCCATCGTAGATTTGGTTGGATAGAAATTCTATGCCCACACAGTCTCAGTCAATCTGAGAAAGAATTTCTTTCAGATTCTTGATTGTCTTCAAACCACTCTGCCTCTGCTTCTCTTTTCTATCAATCAGCAATGCATGCATGCAAGCGTTCGTGGCTCCCTTATAGTCACGTTCCACATCATCTCCAACGAACATTGTTTCTTCTGGTTTGACTTTCAGTTTCTTAAGAGCATATTTGAAGATGTCTGGATGAGGCTTCATGCACTGCACCGTGTCCACCCCGACGATGATGTCGAAAGTTGCCTTCTCAAGATTTACCTTTTCAAGAATTAGGTGGACTTCCTCTTCATAGCCGTTGGATACAAGTCCCAGCTTCAACCCTCTAAGTCGGAGCTCCCTTTGAACTTCTTCTGAATCTGGATAGAGTGTGAAGCCCATAAAATCAAACCACCTGGAATGAACAGCTTTTGCTAGCTCTTCATTCTTTTCTAAGCCTAGGTGTTTCAGGACAAGAGAATTCCACTTGCGCCAATATTCTTCACATTGTATTTTGCCAAATAGAGATACTAGGTTAGAATCCTTAGCTTCTTTATCAGCATTCAAGACTGCATTCTTCGTCTCATCTAATGATTTTGAGATACCCACGTAAGCTAGAATTCTTCGAAAGATCTCTCCTGGATGCACAGCATCAGCTTCGACTAGAGTGCCTCCCAGATCAAACAATACTGCCTTAATCGTCAAGAACTATTCGCTCTCTCTTTACTGCTCCTAATGGCACACACCCATAAAAGGTGTGTATTGACACAGAATTTCTATGCACACACAAAACTACATAATGGCTAAGTTGGTTGGTTGGATAGAATTTCTATTCTCTTTCAGCAATAGGTCTCATTCAGCTTGTTGTTTGATGGAATTTCCATGCCCTCTTGCTCCATCGGAGCCTAGGGCATGCGACGAGTCGTTGTGGAAAGAAAGATGGGAGATGGGATGTGTGGATTATGGGACTGTGGAGTTGGTTGGTTGGATAGAAATTCTATCCCCCCACACCGACTGATGTTGGTTGGTTGGAGCGCTCGTGTTGTCGTGCCCTTCTTGACGATATGATAGTTTCCTGAAGTTGAGGTTTGAGGAGGCAAAGGCATTTATGAGAAAAGAGCATGACATGTAAATCGTGCGTACCTGAGACTTTAGAAGCATGAGCTCGGATTTTCTGGTTTAGCTATGCTTCTGGAAATTCATATCAGATGATGAACACGAGCAGGGATTTGAACAGTTCCCGGCTGTGATGATAGAAAATGGTTGCTGATGAAGTCATCTTCACTCTTTTTTTCAGCATGTTTGCATTGCAGGTTCATTTTGGATTACTGGGCAGGTTTGGCTCTGTATCTGGTTTTCTCCGAGAAGAAGTCGATCACTCTGGATTTGCTAAGAAATGTTGCGCGGTGTTTTGCATGGGCTGGAATGAGGTAGTCGTCTCCTTTTTCGTACAGCCTTGCTTTGCCGTTGATTGTCAGTTTCATTTTTCCTTCAACAACCATTCCCCACTGGGGATAGCTGTGGCTGTGCTCGGGCACTTTTGCCGTAGGTTCCATTTCGAAGAAGATTAGCTGATGGTTTTCGCCTTGCAAGATCCATGCCTTAATGCCGTTGACTTTGACGTCGGCTTCTGGTAGGTCTGTTATGACTTTGGCAAACGAGTGCGTCTGCTTGTCTTTCTGACTGCTCAAGCTTTTTTCCTCAAGAAGTTTAGACAGGGGTTGGTGTATTAATGCTTGCGCCGTCAAGTGTGCGTGTTCTGATTTTTGGTTCATTTGTTCTAACGCTTAGGTTTATTAGATTTGATGTTTTCCTCGTTGTTTAGTGGAGGATGAGTAACGGAGGATGAGGTTGAAGTTGAAGGCTGTTTGTATCATCGCAGTTTTCATGGTGTTGGGTGCGTTTTTGGTTTCATCTGCGTCTGCTGATCGGGGGCTGATTCCCGTTGTTCCAGATGTTTCGGTTTATGAGCCTGGGCAGAAGGCCATTGTGGCTTGGAACGGGCGTGAGGAGATTCTGATTCTGTCAACCGACGTGACATCGACTGAGCAAACGCTTGTGGTTGAGTTGCTTCCGCTTCCATCCGAGCCAAAAGTTGAGGCTGCGAGCTATTCCTCTTTCGAAAACATTCAAGCACTGATTTGGAGCGAGGGCATCTCATTATCCTATGAAATGACAGAGAATCAGGTTCGGGGCGCAAGCGTTCAGATTGTTTTCCACGAGAAAATCGGCGCCCACAACATCACGGTCGTGAGGGCTACAGACGCGGCTGAGTTGGTTGATTGGATTGAAGATGTCTTAAAAGCCAACAATGTTGCCCAGACCTTTTCACTAGGCGATTTTGAACCCGCCGTGGAAGACTACATGGGTCGGGGCTACCGCTACTATGCTCTGGATCTTGTTGAGGTTTTGCCCGACGTGAGAAGTGTTGACCCTATTCTATACCGGTTTGACTCCAGCTTCCTCTACTATCCGCTTCTCATCACGAGCCCGGTTCCAGGAGACACCGAGATTACACTTTTCCTGCTTACCCAAGGCAAGGTGGAGAAAGACTACTTCCCTTTGAACAAAATGTTCTACAGGTTTCCGGAAGGCGTCAAGTCCATAGAGTTTGCACTTTCAAAAGGCGAACTGTCGAAGATCGACCTTAGAATCGGTCAGCTGTTCAGTGAGATGGCGTGGCTCACAGTGTTGAAGTATGAAGGAGCCCCAAGTTTTATCACAGCCGACCTGATGATTACAGAAGACGCCATTGTGCCAGAGACCACACCACTACAAGACGTGAACGTCAACGTCAATCTGGTGTTTCCAGCTGCAATGACTGTCTTCTTCATGGTCTTAGGCGCGGCGATCGCACTGTCTGCAGTTGTTTGCACCGCTCTGATACTGAGGTTGGGCAGAGCAAAGGGCAAGACCGCCTGACCTCTCATGAGCATGAGCGGCGGCAGATTTAGGTTCTCTGCCAGAATTAGAGTGTTTGTAGCATTTCCATCATTCTTTTTTCAGGTAATTTCTCAACATTAATGCTATTCAGGGTGAAGCCTTTTTAGTTTGTGAATGCGCAGTTGAAACTACATCCGTGCATTGAGCTGAACTAGTGTGACTAAGGTGCTCTTTGTTGAGCCTCCTAAGGATTACTGGTTTGTTATGGGCGAGTATCTTCCGCCGCCTTACGGAATTCTCCAACTCGCCGCGTATCTTGAGAACAAGATGAGAGATGTTGACATAGAGGTTGTGGACTGTCAAGCCATGGCTTTGGACTGGGCGGGGTATGAGAAGCGGGTTGAATCCTTCAATCCAGACATTGTTGCCTCAAGCGGATTCGCCACGTGCAACGCATACGTGACAGTGCGCGCGCTGGAGACAGCTAAGAAAATCAGACCTGACGTTTTGACCGTTACAGGCGGGCAACACTTCACCGTTACTGCCCAGGAAAGCCTTGAGATTTATCCAGAAATCGATGTTATCGTTCGAGGAGAAGGCGAAGAAACCCTTGTGGAAATCGTAAAGGCAGCAGGTGCAACGCCTAGAAAACTCAACCTCTCCAAGATTGAAGGTATATCATTCAGGCATGGAGGAACCGTTAGACACAATCCGTCTCGGCCTTTGATGGAGAACTTGGATGCGCTGCCCTTTCCCGGGTATCACTTCGTTGAAGACTACGCCGACAGATATCACTTCACCATGATGGCCGGTCGCAAAGCCAGATACGGAATGATAGAAGCATCGCGCGGATGCCCCCATCGATGCACCTTCTGTTCTCAATGGAAACATTGGCAAGGCCAGTGGAGGCACAAGTCTGTGAAACGAATTGCCGAAGAGATTGAATTTCTACATACCAATTATGGCAGTCGACTCGTTTGGTTAACCGACGACAACTTTGGCTTTGGCCAACGCATGGAGAATTTATGTGATCAGCTGATTGAGCGCGGGTTCTCAGACGAGTTAACCGTTTTCATGCAAGCACGCTGCGACGACATCGTAAAGAATGAGAATCTGCTACCGAAAATGTACAGGGCTGGAATCGACTGGCTGCTTCTCGGTGTGGAAAGCCACAGCAAGTCCACTCTTAACGGTTTCCGTAAGGGAACAGATCCGGAGGACAATAAGACGGCGGTGAGACTGCTTAAAAAGAACGGCATTTTCACGCAGGCAACGTGCATAGTCGGAGAACGCGGCGACTCAGCCGAGAAGATGCGGGATCTGAGGCAGTTTGTCAACTTCCTTGATCCTGACCTAGCGATCTTCATGATTTTGACTCCTTTTCCTGGAACCGACCTCTTCGAAGAAGCCAAACGCAATGGCTGGATTGAAGACTGGAACTGGGCCAACTACGACATGGTTCATGCCATCATGCCAACCGAGACTCTGACGCGCGAAGAGGTTCAGCGAGAACTGTACCATTGCTACCGCAGCTTCTTCGGTTCTTGGCGCAGAAGATTTCAG
>Ga0315310_10003064_pt1 | contig 10424 bp, 6 predicted proteins | sample TDP5_MG_FD_203630 | JGI IMG/M metagenome (GOLD analysis project Ga0315310, IMG submission 203630) | Freshwater sediment microbial communities from Lake Towuti, South Sulawesi, Indonesia - TDP5 | ecosystem: Environmental > Aquatic > Freshwater > Lake > Sediment | place: Indonesia: South Sulawesi...
AAAGCTACAAAAGGCAAGAGAGAAGTCTCTTGCTGGCTTCATGAGTAGTGAAGTAAAATGGAAGGTAACAGGGTTCTTTTGGGTTGTAAAAATCTAACCAAGATGTACACTTCGGGCCTCATAAGAACCCAGTCCGTGGTGGGCGCAAAAAACGTGACTTTTGATATGAAAAGAAGGGAGATAGTTTCTCTGGTCGGTGAAAGTGGCAGTGGCAAATCGACCGTGGCCAAGATGATTCTGAGGTTGATTGAACCAACCTCTGGCGATATCTTTTTCAATGGCGAGAATATACTTTCATACGATATACGCGATTACTATAGGCGAGTGCAAGCGATTTTTCAAGACCCCTACTCAGCGTACAATCCATTTTATAAAATCGACCGTGTTTTGGGCAAGGCGTTTGGTCTTCGCAATGAAAATCCCTCTTCTAATGAAAGAAAAGAGATCACCGAGTCCACGTTAAAGTCGATAGGGCTAAATCCTGATGAAGTCTTAGGCAGATATCCGCATCAGTTGAGCGGGGGTCAAATGCAACGCATCCTCGTCGCAAGGTCCCTGATCATAGGTTCAGAGTTGCTAATAGCCGATGAACCGACCAGCATGATAGACGCATCCACGCGCGCCGGTATCTTGAACCTCCTTCTAAACTTGAAAAGGGAGAAAGGATTATCGGTGCTGTTCATAACGCACGATATTGGGCAAGCGCAGTACATCTCCGACAGAATTGTTGTGATGAAGAAGGGAGAAATAGTTGAACAAGGCCCCGTCGATGAAGTTTTCGTCAGACCTAAACATCCGTACACAAAGGATTTGCTTGCAAGTGTACCTAGACTTTACGAAAAATGGGAGTACGCTTAAACCGCATGAAAAAGAGAAAATTATCTCTATAACTGCATGCGGGATAAGAAATAACCACACAATGATGTTACTCCACGGTTTAGGGGCCCTGTCTTTAGGCTCCAATGAAAAACTACTTGTAAGTGTCCTTTTCTCGCGTCGCGATCTTTTTGATTGGCAAATTTTAAATAGACTTAACGAACAATAAAAAAAGGTGATACGAAAATGAATAAAAAATATTTGAAAGCGATGATTACACCATTAACTACAACTATCTTATTGTTGGCAGTGTTCCTTTCAAATATCTCTTCAGTTTCTGCAATTGAGATACCAAGGGAGAATATTCTGTGGGGAGCTGGCTACTGGCCGTCGCTAACCAATTTCAATCCAATAAGAATGAACGATGGAATGGGCTGGGACACATACCTAATGTATGAGCCATTGTTCGGAACCGACGTTGCAACTGGCCAACTTATCAAATGGTTAGGCGAAAGCATACAATGGGAGGATGACGGCACCACCGTACATGTGACCCTTAATGATGGCATTTACTGGGTGAAAATAGCAGATTGGACTGGTTGGGTAGCGGAGACTTACACGCCTGTGAAATATAGGAATATAACAACTGAGGATGTCAACTACACTTACTTCCTTACAGGAGCATTCCCAGACTCGCCCCCTGCTGCCTATTGGATGGATGGTCTTGCAGCCAGAGTAAATGAGACTGTGTATAAGGGCGGCTTTGAGATAGTCAATGACCGAGAATTCAAAGTGCACATAAACTCCACATATGCATACAGCTCAGTTGTGTGGCGCATCATGACCCGTGGATTCCTCATAGTTCCCAAGGATGTTTGGATGGATATTAACGCGACAACTGGTGACTACCTGGCGTTTACTAACAACTGGCTAGATCCAGGCTTCAACCCTGCTTGGAGAGTTGCATCTGGAATGTACCTGCCATGGTACCGTAACCCTGAGTTGACGCAGACAATTCTGAAGAAAAACGACAATTGGTGGGGCAAAACGGTCTGGGGCAAAGAACCTGCACCCAAATACATGGGATACCTCACAGGTATACCAAACGACCAAATAATCGCGTATGTAAAGAATGGATTTCTCGACTGGGACGGCAGCTACATTCCAGCTATATGGGACAAAACAGTGTTTCCGTATTCAAACACCTATTTCAAGAATCTGCCGTACTTCCCAGACAAGTCAGCGCTGTTAATGGTTCCAAACAACCGCAAGTGGCCAATAAGTGAGCCTTGGCTCCACTGGGCCCTAGCCCTTGTGATGGACTATCTGGCTAACAGTGTGGCTTCCAGCGGCTACTGTGTAAATGGAAGCAAGTATAGTGCATATGGAACACAAATCCAGTATCCCAATGCCTTCCTAATACCCAAAGACGATGCCATCGCCAATGAACTGTTAATAAACTATCCTAGAAAGGATAACTATTCCATTCAGCGCAATGTTACAAAAGCGCTTGCAATCCTAGACGAACAGTGCTATAAGAAAGGTGGTGTATGGTACACGGATGACGGCCCAAGCATCGCATGGGCCCAGAACCTCAATAACTACTATGGCGACATTGACCTCACTGTTGGAAAGGTTACACACAAAGCTAGCTACTGGATCGCTAATGGGTTTGCCGAAGCTGATGAAGATGCTGCTACTACTGGCGTAAACGTGGCGCTTGGCCCGTGGACGCTCATTGATATTATTGGATGGACAGATGTTTGCGCAATAGACGGTATGGTGGCTGGCACGGTGACAACGGATCTCGGCATAACTCTTACAACGAACTTCCTCAGTTGGGGAGGTTACACAACTGCGATGGATCAGAATACCTATGATTTTGCAGACTACTGCATGCATTGGGGCATAAACGGCGACCTATACGAACGTTACATGCAACTGTTCACAGGCACATACAGCGGATGCTGGAACCACTATGGCAGCTACGTAAACACACAGCTTGAAGATCTAATTGAAAGCCTTGACACCGTAGAAGATAAGCAGGCAGTTGCCAACCAGATATTCGACATCGTTGGAACCGATCTGCCCATAATCCCAATGTCTGGACACCCAGACTGGTACATCTACAGCGATAAGTACTGGACTGGATGGCCTAACGAGGACAAACCGTTTCTCCCAGCCAGCCCCTACGGCGGCGCCTCACAAGAAGCAAACCTGCTTTACATGCTCCTAGGATTAAAGCCGCATGTGACGGTCGAGTTCAGCAACCTCGGGGTAAGCAAAGCCAATGTTGTGCCAGGAGAAAACACGACAATTTCGGTGGATGTGAGAAACACTCAAAACATCGGGGGAGTCGCGACTATAAAGCTTTTGATCAACGGGACAGTCGTTGATACCAAGGAGGTAACCTTTGCCGCAGGTGAAACCAAGACAGTATCGTTCAACGTATCAAGACAAGCATTAGGAACTTACTTAGCTGCTATCGGTGGGTTGACGGCGAGCTTCATAGTGGTGGAGGCGCCAGTAGTTCCAGCCTACATCAGAGGAAACGTTACAGATGAGAGCACAGGAAACCCCATTTCAGGTGCGAGTGTTGTAGCTGGTGCATACACCACGACCACAGCAACGAACGGATCTTACTTATTAGAGGTGGTGACAGGAACCTACACCTTAACCATAATCATGGATGGGTACAAGACAGGAACCGCCACAGTCAATGCGTTGATAGAAGGAACAACATACACAGCCGACATAGCCTTGACACCATTGCCAGCAGCCGAAGTCATGCCCATATGGGGTTACGGCGTCATCGCCCTATTCGTGATAGTTGCGGTCGTGGCCTTGGCTTACGCCTTCGTCTTCAAGAAAAAGTAGCTGTACATCTTCCCTCATTCTTTTTCTCTGTATAAGCTTTGGACTTTAAAAGTAACGACTGAACAGTTTTGGAAGCCTTCATTCTGTAGGAGAGGGCGTCATCAGCCTTAATGCCTGCTTGACGAGTCTTCCCTCCTCTGTCAATTCAAACTTCCAATTCGTTATCATATTCGGTTGCCAAATAGGATGAAAGCACCAAGCAATCCAGCTAAGATTTTTATCTTCCATATACTGTAAAAAGGGTTCCCCGAAGTTTTCTCTAGTTCCGTAGTAATGCTGGGCTGGATCAACGGTGGGGGAAAAGCCCCACTCAGTAACTATCACCGGATGTTTGCAGCTTAAAAAACCGAAGTGGTATTCCCATTCTTTGTGATTTGGATACACATGGGCAACGTAGGCTATGTCATCTCTTTCTATCGGATACGTGGCAAAGCCTCTTAGATCGTACGTCCATTGCCATCCACTAACTAAGATGAGCGTGTTCGACGCAATCGTCCTAATCTTGTCGATTAATTCGGTTAGTTTGTCTCTCCACTCTCTCCAATCAACGGGTTGTCCCCCTATCGAAGCTGGCTCGTTGAACAGCTCGAATATTACCGAAGAATTTTCGCCGTATCTCTTCGCAAGTTCCGTCCAAGCACTCTCTGCAAGTTGGAGAGATGAATTATAAACCGTGTAGCCCCTCTCTTTCCACGCCGGATTCTGAGTCTCACCAGTCAGAGGATTCCCTATCGCATGCCAATCTAGGATTATATGAAAACCATATTTCTTACCCCAGCTAACTACGGCATCAAGATACTTCTGAGCATAATTTTCTTCAGCTTGCCAAAAACCCGGATGGATCGGAATCCTCACAACATTAATGCTCCAATTCGAAAGTTCAGCGAATATTTTTTCAGAGAAATAACGATCGTAATGGTCAAGATGGTACGGATCCGCTATAGAAACGCCCCTCAACCTTACGGTGTTATTGTTTTCATCAACCAATTTGTTTCCATCAACTCTTATGCACGGCAGTCCAATCACAGCTTCTTCTTTCTCTGGACGAATTGTTATAATCAGGTAGATTGTTCCGATTATAAAGAAACAAGCTATCAAAACTACTAGCAGAGCAACCCGTTTCGTCATTTGGATCATTTCTTAATTTGTCCCATTGTAATCTTCACGATGTGCTTCTTTCCATCCGCGAAGGGGGGTAATAGGCTGCTCTTCAATTTCTGGCCGTCTACAATTACGTCCTTGATTCCCTTAGACACATTGTCTGGATTTTCAACTCTTATTTTGTAGATAGCGTTTCTAAAATGACGGATGACCGTGAATTTTGTCCAGCCTTTTGGTATGCATGGATCCACCAGTAATCCATTATACTGAGGTCTTATGCCTAGAATCCAGTTAGTGGCTACTTTCAACATCCACGACGCGGTTCCTGTAAGCCACGAATTGCGGGCCGCACCGAAGTTGGGGTGGTCTTTGCCAGCTATTGTTTGGGCATACACGTACGGTTCAGTTTGATGAATTTCTGCTATTTTGTTTTTTGTTGTCGGGGCAAGTTTCTTGTAGTATTCGTAGGCTTGGTCTCCTCGCCCAAGCATGCACTCCGCCAAGATTGCCCAGGCGTTGGCGTGGCTCCAGATGGAACCGTTTTCCTTCAGCCCGGGCACGTAGCTGGTCAACCCTCCTATTTCAGGATAATACCTTGAGTAGGCTGGAGCAAGAAGAATCAGCCCATATTGAGTGTCAAGATATTTTTTCGCCGAGTTCATGCAGTGTATTGCCCGTTCTTTGTCGGCGATTTGGCTGATGACAGCCCACGATTGAGCGTTGAGGTATATCTTTCCCTCTTTGCACTTTGAACTTCCCACGGGTTTTCCCGAATCGTCGAACGCCCGGATGTACCACTCCCCGTCCCATGCGACATCGTTAACGTGGGCTTTGGTCTTTTCGGCATTGGCTGCAAATTTTTGGGCGTCTTCTTGCTTGTATTCTTTGCAGAGTTCTGTCAGTTCTAGGAGGGCTTTGTGGAGCAGCATGACTGTGAAAACGCTCTCAGCCGCGTTGTTTGGACCCGGCAGGCTTAGGGGGTCGTTCCAGTCTGCAGTTCCCAGCAGAGGCAGGCCATGGTTCCCCGTGTTGTTGAGGGTGAAGTTTATGGACCTTTTTAGGTGTTCATAAAGGCTTGCGCTTGAACCTTCAACAAATCTGACGTTTTCATCTAGGATAGTCATGTCTCCTGTTTCTTTGATGTATTCGCATACTGAAAGGATTAGCCAAAGATGGTCATCGCTAAAGAATTTCATTTTCTCTTTCGTGTAGTGTGGGAAGCCTCCTTCTCCGGTGAGTGGAAAGTATAAGTGGTAGACATGGCCGTCTTCAAACTGGTTTTTGGCGAGATCTAGAATACGTTGACACACCCTTTTTGACAAAGCGTGAACTATGCCTAAAGCGTCTTGATTGCAGTCTCGGAAGCCTATTCCCCTCCCTATACCTGTTTCATAAAGAGAAACATATCTAGACCAGTCGAAAGTTGTCCTACACTGATACTGGTTCCAAACATTAATCATTGTATTAAAATCTTTGTCCGGAGCGTCCACCTGGAAGTTGCTAAGGTAGGTGTCCCAATATTCCCTTAATCTTTGAGATTCTGCGTCTACAGCGGCTTTTTTCTTGTACTTTTGGATGTGCTTTTTTGCTTCAGACTTTCTTTTCGCCACGCCTAGGATGAAAATGATTGTTTTTGTTTCTCCAGGACCGAGTTTCACAAGGTTGCTAGTAGCTGCTATGGGGTTACCTCCAAGGCTTTCAGAGTTAAAGCATCGACCTCTTTCCACGGCTAGCGGGTTAGATTCGCTGTGATAGGGTCCGATGAACTTTTCTCTGTTACAGTCGTATCCGGTGACTGCACCATTTGAGGCGAAAAAAGCGTATCCTGTGCTAAGGTCGAAAAAGTGGTGGAAAATGGCGTCTTCCTCGCATTTGGCTACACCTCTGAACTGGATAGATTGGAGGTCGGTTTGGTCGTATTCCGCTTGCCATAGGCAGAACTCGGCGTATGAAAACACTGTTAGTTCTCTCTCTTCATCGGAAACGTTTTTTAGGGTTAACATCCAAATCTCTAAGTTCTCGTCCAAAGGCACAAAGTACACGACTTCAGCTTCGATATTCGAGTGGGAAGAGGATATTTTTGTGTATCCTAGTCCATGTCTGCATTCGTATTTGCTTAGCTCTTTAGGGACGGGCTGCCACGTTGGAGACCAGTGTTCACCAGCTTTATTGTCTCTGATGTAAAGGTATCTTCCCGGCCTATCCATGGGCACGTTATTATACCTATATCGGAGTATTCTCCTATCTTTGGGATCTATGTGAAAACTGTATCCGCCAGCCGTGTTGGAAATTATAGCACAGTATTCGCTGTTGCTTAGATAGTTGATCCACGGCGTGGGGGTGTCGGGTCTTACAATTGCGTATTCCTTGTTATCTTGCAAAAAATATCCGTAATCCATATTTCTGCACCTTTTTGGGTTTTGCGTGTAATATGCGCAAGTATCCTTTATACTTTTATGGCGAGAATGTAGATGGGATGAAAACACAAGAACGCGATTATGCGTGCGATTCATTCTTTGAGTGGGTTTTGTATTGGTTTTGGACAGTTAATGGCTTTTTCTATGGTGGAGTATTTTCCGTGGAATGTGGTTCACTTTCCGTCCACATTTCTGATTATTTGTATAGCTTCTTCGAGCTGTGCGATTCGAACAGGGGTTTTCGGGAAAGGTACCTTTCCATCTGCGAAAGAGGGCGGCGGGCTGGTCTTCAACTATGCTCGCGGTGCCTAAAAGGCGAAACCATTATTCGCGATTACCTGTTTGTACCAGTAGAAACTCTTTTTGGGAGTACGCTTCAGGGTCTGATAGTTAGTGTGGACGAGCCCGAAACGCTTACTGTAACCTTCGGCCCACTCGAAGTTATCAATAATTGTCCATACGAAATATCCATTGAGTCTCACCCCGTCCTTGATGGCACTATATGCCGCAGCAATATGGTCTTGAAGGAAAGCTATTCGATCGTCGTCTTGGACCTTGCCTTCCTTTATCACGTTGTCTTCGAAGGCAGCGCCATTTTCGGTGACGTAAAGCGTTGGATTACCGTACTCCCTTCGTAAGCGTATCAGTATCTCGTATAATCCGTTGGGATAGATCTCCCAGCCCCTCTCTGTGGTGGGCGTGTTCTTCTGAACCACCTTAGCCCGTGTTAGATGATTGGATGGATCATAAGCTGCGAGGAAACGCGTATAATAGTTTACCCCCAGAAAGTCTAAAGGTTGTTTGATCAGATCCATATCTTCCTGGTTAGGTTTCATTCCAACCTCCTCTGCCAATGGTGGATACTCGCCCTTGAAGATTGGATCGATGAACCAGCGATTCCTGAACTCATCGAGCTTGCTGGCTGCCTCCCGATCCTTTTCATCATCGCTGATCGGATGCACGACATTAAGGTCTACAACTGTACCTACTTGGAAATCTTTGCTGATGTCCCGTAGAACTTGAATGGCTTTCCCTTGGGCAAGCCCTAGATGGTGCGAGACCTTTAAGGCTAATTCCAGATTTTTTATACCTGGCGCATGAGTTCCATAAAGATGCCCCAACCACGCTATACATCTAGGTTCGTTAAGGATCAACCATCGCTTGACCCTGTCGCCTAACTCGCGAGCCATGAGCCGAGCGTAATCTGCGAAGTACCGAACGATATTCCGATTGGCCCATCCTCCTTCGTTTTGTAGCACCTGAGGCAGGTCCCAGTGATAAAGACAAACCCATGGTTCGATTCCCGCTTCCAACAGCTTGTCGACAAGGCGACTGTAGAAGTTGAGGCCAGCCCTATTGGCATCGCCTTTTCCATTAGGAAGCACACGAGGCCAGGATATGGAGAATCGATATGCATGCACGCCCAACTCTTTCATTAAAGCCACATCTTCTGTATAGCGATGGTAATGGTCGCACGCTATATCCCCAGTATCACCATTCTTGATATTTCCAGGGATGAGAGAGAAGCGATCCCAGATCGATTCACCCTTCCCGTCCTCGTTCCAAGCACCTTCGATCTGATAAGAGGAACTCGCAACGCCCCAAAGAAAACCATGTGGAAAAGCGATTCTCCCTCTGGCCACACACATAGAGTTTCACCGAATCCTTTTGATATTTGCCGTTTTCCATATTTGTGTTTTGTTTGCATAAGAAAAAACTTGGGCTCGAACCCGTTCGGGTTTTAATCCTGCCCGGTCCACAAGACTTTGAACGAAAAACTCTTAACCTCTGGAGACATATGCCTATACGGTGAAATGCGTGTTGTTCGTAACTCTGCTTTCTCCTAAAGGAAAGGGAATGGACGCCGTAAAATATCTGAAGAGTTTGAAGGGAAAGGGAAACATCAAAATCCGAGACGTGCTCTTCACCTTCGGCCGCTACGACGGAATAATAATCTTTGAAGCCCCAGACGAAAAAGAAGCTATGAAATTCGTCATGGAAACAGGCTTCACAACACAGTACACCGTAGAAACTTTGGTTGCTGTTCCAGCCAAAGGACTGTAAAAGCAGACAGCTTCGGCTCCTTTAATTTAGCAGCGATTTCACTAGTCTCGCCATATTTTTTCTCTAGCAAGCTTGCAGCGCTCTGAAGTCTCCCCGAATATTACTGCAAATTTTTTCCCTGACCCTCGCTATCATCTTTTTAATAGTAAGATAAAGGTTGCATAACTAAAAGACAGAGTTAGTGCAAATTTACGAACTCGAGTGATAACGCTGAGAAAAAACCATTCATTTTCGAGTATATCTGTTTCTTTAAGCTTTCTTGCAACCTTTGTGGCGCAAGGCAGAAAAAAGGGGGATGAGGTTGGTTCTGGCTAACGATCTCTATATTCGACGAGCTGATGCTGCTCCGCAGCTGCAGCGGGAGGTATGTGTGAAGTACTCTCCGATGTTAATTACGAGGATGCTTCCATCGGGCGCTTCAATGGCCATTGGGACATAATATCCTGTGACTTGTTGTGACCCGCCTGGATAGGCTCCTGGGTTGTTGCCCGGTGGGTCTAATGGCGGTGGGGCTCCTCCAACATCTGGAACGTATGGCACTAGTGCGGGGTCGCCGATGAGGTACATGGTGCTCCAGTAGTTCATGCCAGCCATTGTGGCATAGTAGTAGTGCAAGACGTGAGTGTTGACGTTAGCGTATGCCATAGCTTCGCCTATTGAGTATTGAGTGCCTGTGGCTGGGTTTGTGTGAGTTAATGCGTTGTAGAAGTATGCTGCGCTGCAGTCGCCTTCACAGACCTCTTGGCTTGTGATGCCCATTATTACGGCGACTGCTCCCTTGTCGACGATTTGGAGTGGGAACTCCGAGGCTCCTGTCATGCATGCTGTAACACGGACCACGGCGTAATCCAGTGGAGGCACTCGCTCTATGTATTGAGATCGGACTGGGCTGTCGAGAACGTCGTTGTTTATGAAGTCCCAGATTTCTCCTGACCAGCCGCCAGCTGGCGTCTCACCACCAATTTCAATGTCGTAGTAGTATCCTGTTGACCAGTCATATGGAAACGTGGTCAAGCCGTTACCCGGTCCTGCCACGCCTGTCATGAAGTTTCCGTGGCATGTTAGGTGCCAGTATCCAACACCAGCCTCAAGCTCTGGCTTTACATTAGCCCAAGTTGGATAGCCCTCTGCGGTTGGCGGGCCCTTTGG
>Ga0315310_10003065_pt1 | contig 10422 bp, 6 predicted proteins | sample TDP5_MG_FD_203630 | JGI IMG/M metagenome (GOLD analysis project Ga0315310, IMG submission 203630) | Freshwater sediment microbial communities from Lake Towuti, South Sulawesi, Indonesia - TDP5 | ecosystem: Environmental > Aquatic > Freshwater > Lake > Sediment | place: Indonesia: South Sulawesi...
TCAAGCAACTATTTAACCTATAAACGTTGCGTACATCAAAGTCATTTTTGGCTGGGTCAGGGATGTTACTGGTGATGTTGGATGTTGATGTTTTTGTGTCTAAAGTTTATGGATGAGGGTTAGTATGAGTCTGGAAAAATTTTTTCAGTGTGAAAGTTAGACTTTTCAGTTTGTGTTCTAGGCGCTGTTCATGGTTCTGTATGGTGTTTCTGGGGCTGTTGGCTGGTGTTTTAATGGTACTTTCAATGTTGTTGAAAGGCACCATCAATGTTGCTTATCGTGACGTTTTGAGCATGTTTTTGTGTGGGTGTTAGTGTTGACGTTTGCCTAAGAAACACTAACATGTGCAGTCGGCTGACTAGGGTTAGTATGGGCGCAGAAGAATTTTTTTCTGATGAATCTCGGTTTTTCTGTTTGTGTCTGTGGCGCTGTTTGGGTTTCTGAATGGTGTTTCATGTTCTGTTTAGTTTCATTTTGTGGTGCGTTTCTGCATGGTTTGTGGTGCGGTTTCATGTTGATTTGCGTGACGTTTACCCACCTCTACAATGGACTCTGCGGGAAAATAAGTTTCAAAAGAAGAAGGAAACAATCGCTTAGCGCCTTCTTCTAAGAATGTTGCAGGGTTTAGTCTCAGATCTCTAGGCTCGCAATTCTCGGGCTGATTTCGCTCTGTCTATAGCCGTACTCATCAACAGACCTCAACCAGTCTATGTCCAGTCTGAACCTGAGAATCCTACGCATTCTCATCACTGTTATTGGGATGTCAATCCATTCAAGGAACTCCATCTTGAATCTTCTCATGGAGTCCCTGTACTTTGCAAGAATCACCTCAGGTACTGTGAAATAGAATCTGGCGTCTGGGAGATTCGGCGAATATATCTCGAAATAGTGACCTCCTCTTTCAATCCTGCGGTAAGTGGTCCTGAAAATTGTCTCATCGGTTTCTTTAAATGAATCGTAGGGCAATTCATGATAAGACAAAAGATGTAACGGGTAGACCCCGCTTGCGATTCCCACAACTGACGTTTTCACGTCGGAAACTTTGTTCTCGAGCATTCTAAGCCGATTTTCGAATGCGCTTCTATCGGTAACATACCTGCTAGCATCTAGAGGATATTGTGCAGACCATGTTCTTTCAAACCATTCCGAGAACTCTCTTTTGCTTTCCCTTCTTCTCAATGTTATGAAGCGAGAGATCTCTTCTATGCCCTTTCTAAATTCGTTGACTATGGGGTTATTTTCATATGAGATGGGGAATATGCCTTGGGCGTAAGCGTAGCGCTGAGCGGCTCTCGTGAAGCCGTTGATCGAGAAAATTGCTCCGCAATCGGTATGTCTTTTTGAGAACATCCTCTTGTCAATGTCTTGATTGTCCTCGACAAAGTAGTTTTCTGCAATGTCTTTTAGCACTCCTACGAAGTTGCGGATGACTGGTAGCCCGACTGGTTGGTCCCAGCACTTTGCTTCACACAGAAGACGAATCGGATACACAAATGGTACCGTGTATTTCCATCTTCCAAGAGCGTCTATTTGATGCCACTCGCCTCGGCCTCTCACTCTTCCTCTATTATCAACTTGCTCGTTGTCAACTTTACACCGCTCATATTCATTTTTCTCGAGCAGTTTCCTCACCAAAGTCTCAAAAATGGGTCCTTTCGCATGTTCAAATGACTGACTAATCTTGCTCACCCCACAGTTGCAACGTTTTCGATCTCTTGACTAGGCAATTCTTAGAGGCCATAGAACAACCGGCGCCATGTTATTTGGCATAAGGAGCCAATCATACGGATAAGCTTTGCTAATTATCTCCATTTTGCTCAAGAATAGGTGCTATTCCAAACCCGCTGGAATATTTAGGATCAGTCAGAACCGTAATGTGTTGAGGGCGCATTCACTGGGGTGGCAACCGCCTTTGCGCCTGTTCTGTTTTATGTGTTCTTTGTAGCTCATGTAACCTAATACGAAGGAGTTATGGTAACACTATGGATGACATTATGAGTACAAGTACCAGCATTTTATTCCCCAGCCTGATATCAAACCGTTAGGGCCTGTTCTCATCAAAGGCAGAATCATTGTGAAAAATGGGTTTCTCTGAAGTCTGTATCTGAAGTCATACTTCTCTGAGAGTTTCTGCAAAGAAATTGTACTTAGACAATTTCTCACATAGGCGCTAAGACAGTATGCAGCATGATCCGTGATTTGGATTATTGGATCCCAATCGTCCCGTGTGAAGAACATATTCTGATAGATTCTGTCTCGGAATTTCCGATCCCAGTATTCCTCGCTCCTAACTAGTTTCAGTATTTCTTCAATGTGGTTACGACTTTCGCTTACAGGCTGATCGGAGATTACTATTCCGAATGATTTATTCCTATCGAGGAAGTAAAAGAATCGCTCTAAGATGAGATAGATCCCTCTTATCATCGCCTCAGAGTAGTTCTCTCTTTCTTGGACAATACTACAGACCAAGGTGCATCCAGCAGATTCCAACGCATTGTAGATTTCCCGCGTCAAGTTGAATCTCTGTTGCCCTTTAAGCTTTGAGAACGGGCTTTTCTCGTGTTTTGTCTGTCTAAGCAGCTTGAGATTAATTGTTCCGTCTAGAAGAGAGTATTTCTTACCTACATATTCTCTTACCGTCCGATTTACCTTTTTGCTGAGTTTTACAGCTTTATTAGCAGGGACAATCAGTCCTGTGACGCAAGTATATTTTGCGTCTTCGTCTTCGAATCTCGACTCATCTATGAACATTATGTGCGTTTCTTATTCCTTCTCCAGTTGCTTCATTCGATTCCTTCCTTAGTCAAGTAGTCCTCTGGGCTTGTCATTATCTCATATTCTTGAAGCATGGCCTGCTTTGCCAGTGAAATCTTCAAGATGGCTCCAAGCCCATTGAGTTCGCGAATTTTATCAAGGTCATATTTATCGGACGGAGGATCGTAAGAGGAACGAACAAGTTTTGCAAGTCTCGCTCTTTTTGCGATAGCAATGTCATAAGTGCCTGGAGCTATCGCAAGTGTAAACGCTACGTTGGTATGTTTCAGGAGGTTACCAAGTGCATCTGATAACGCATCGGCTACGTCTTTAAGGGATGCAGTTTTTTCAACAACTACGTCAGAAGGTGAATAATCTAACTCTTTGCTTCGAATTAGACGACATATCGGGGATCCGGCTTTCTTGTATGCAGTCATAATCTCGTCAGCGAATTCGAGTGCTTTCCCTATGTGACAAACGAATCCTTTGTGAAGTGATTCTTTGCAACTTTCGTGAGTTTCAGCTTTGCATAGGAAGACGATGCGAGGGTGATTCTGGCTTATTACAACACCCCTTGTGGGCAATAAATCTGATCTTGGAGCTCGCAGCTTCGCTGAGAAGCTATCGCACCAGTCTTTGAAGACCTTATCAGAGAGATACTTTTCCCTGAGAAATTGGTCGGTTAGAGTAACAATAGTCGTCGCGTTTATAGTTCGCCTGACTAGATCGGTCGATATTATTTTCATGTTAGTCTTGGTATTGGGTTTTTTGTGCGCGCCGTAATCTCTCAGTCTATCGCGCAGATTTTTTAATTGCTTCGTTTGCGTTTTTTCGAAAAGATCAACAATGTCTTTACCGAAATCAACATTTGTTACGAGAAGGTATCGGAATTGCCACTTGTATTTTTCACTGAAATTCTGCAATGCCACAAATTCAATCATTGCCTTTAGGAAATCTTCAGAACCAATCCTGACAACCTCACCAGGAGTCTTGGAGCTTTTGCATTCAACAAAAAACTGTGGGCCGTCACCAGTCGCGATTGCGTCAACAGTGACATCAAATCCAATTCCAGTCAGTGACGCCACAAACGTCTGCGGATTAACATTGAAATTAAAAGATGTGAGATTTAGCGCCAGCCCCCCTTCTTGAAAATCTAGGCTTTTAAGGGCGGCCGCTACTAACGACTCATATCGTATTCCTCCTTTTGGTTCTTTGCCTGGCATACTTTCATCTCACAGAAACCATCGCGGAAGATTTTTTCCTGTTGAGCCAGTATGCACAAAATACTTGAGGTATTCAGGATTCGGGTCCCCTACCTTCCGCAAAAATCGGCTGACCATATTAGCAAAATGAGTCGAGACTGGAAGTCGAGTGGCTCTCTGAGAGCCAGTCTGCATTTTTGTCAGAGAGAAAATATGGTACAGCAGCTGCAACTTCCTTAGCGTATCGGAAGAATCGTGCAAGGTAACCAAGATTGGATTCGGCCAACCTAATCTATCTGGATCCCAGTTATGGAATGGTGTTGTCATCATTAGGAAATTATCTGCACAAAGAGGCAAAACCGTACCGGCGACTAGTCCAAGCTCAGATTCAAGATAGTTTGGATTAACGACTCTAGGAACATCGCTGGTTCTAATCGATATGGGAATCGCTTCTATACTGTATTTTTTTGCGCAAGCTTTGAGGGAGACTTGCTCCCTATCTGTGAACAAACCATCCTTATGGACAATTACGGTTGTTATATCGGAAGGGATTCCTTCAAAAATCTCGTCGCCGTATTGTTCGAACAGAGAGACCTCGTCTTTTAACTTATACACCTTCTGATGAGTTACATAGGCGCCTCTGTTGTCAAAGATGACCAACGGAGCAGTGAGTGGCACGGTCTTCACACCTTGTATGTCCTTGGGTATCACTCTGGCGACATCATAACCGATGGTCAAGGAATTTGGAATCAAGTTGCTCGCTACACTTTCGCCGATAGCAGCTAGGACTCCTCCCGCTTTTGCCAGAATGTTTAATGATATGCCAAAGAGCGCGAATGTGCTTCTCGATTTTCCCTCAAGTGTGTTGTTCTTGCCTTGTGTTACCCTATCATCATTTGTTATGACTTGAACGGGAATGCCTCGTGTCATTATTCTTGTCTTAACTTCAGTGTAAATCCTGCTCGTGGCTTCTGGTGTTTCCAGATACCGAGGGATTATCACAATCGCGCAGTCGTAGCTCTGCGGTGGAAGACTGTCTATTTTGTCAGCAAACTCTTGACTGAAGAAGTCACGTACAACTTCTTCTGAAAGGTTCAGTTCCACCCCGAATGTATCCGTGAAGCCACGATATCCTTTTTGCCCACAGATTAAAGCCTGTTTGAGCTTCTCCCAACCGTTAGACAGCTTGGCGTGAACGAAGACGATCAGTTTCAATTTGTTCGGAACATCCAACGGTTTCAGTTCCTCATGAGACAACAAGGCATTCACATTGGCCTGATATGTCCCGACTCCCTGTACTATTTCGGCCGGTGTGCCGTATCTTAGCATGGTCACCGAAGGCGGTTCAAAAATTCGACCTATTTCAAACGATGTTTTGGTGAATTTTGAAGGCTCTAGCGTTTCGGGATCATAAGGCAATGCAATAGGTATAGGCTCTATCTCAACAATCTGTTCTTGTATCTCTAGCTGAGAGAATCTCTTAGCCCAAGTCTGTGCTTCTGCAATTCTCTTTCGTCCTTGTGTCCTTAATTTTCCTATGAGTTGAGAATGATATTCCTCATCTGCATAAGATATGCTTGAAAAAGTGAATGAAGGATAAGCCCAGCTACTAGGATAGTAATTCACTTCTCCTGAACGCGAAGATGCAGCTCTTAATAGAACAGCCTCAGGATCAATGTCCTCTGCTCGGAGCATAGTCTCAGCAAATTCAGAATATGTCCTGCCAAAGTAGGGTGGCTCGCTGATGGGTTCGGAGACTGTTTTTGATAGAATTTCGATTTGCTTTTGAGTGCCTTGTGAGTAGATGTGAACATAAGGAAATTGTTCTAGAATTTTGTCTGCTGGTCGTCCGGCTGCTAATAGATCCCAAACAGATTTCTGATATCTCAATCTGCACGCAGGAAGAATCTGAATGAATAAATCTGATCCGAATATTCGGAACTGAAACGAGAAACCTGGGTGTACGTTAAGGGGGGACAGAATCTCATTCTTTTTATCTGTCGCACTAAATTGTGAGGTGAGATTGATTGATGCATCATAAATCGTCCATCCTTCACTCATTAATGGCGAGACAACCTTGGATAGTAAAGATTTTGTTAGGAATGCCCTTGCTACTGGAAAAATATCTAACAATGAACCTTCAAATTTTGTCTTTTCCGCGGAAGTTAGCGAAATTGCCATTTCACTATCAGTGTGTTTAAAGGGATAATACGTATCAGATTTGGGCTGAGTGAAAGTTGTAAGGCAGAGTTTCTGGCCAATTTCCCGTATAATTGAATTAGTGCCTTCCAACTCTAGAAGTTTTGAAAGATGGAGTGTTCTTTTCCAATCCGAAGTGAACAGCATTTCAGCTTTAGGGGGAAAGTAAAATGAGCAAATATGTCCTTGAATTTTAGACAATGCTTCTTTCAGTTGGTCGTTTTTGATTTTGAAAAGCTCCGCATTCAGATAAGGTGTCTGTTGTTCTGTCAAATGCTTCCCCTTACCACAAACCCTTGAATTTTGTCTAAATCTACAATTTTACCTGAATTCAGGAAAACCGTGCTTCCTCTGTAACCTGTGACTTGACCTCGTACTGATCCAAAGAATTTCCTATCCTTCGAGCCTAGATCAAATTCCTTTTCACGAGGCGCGACATAGTTGTCTACTAATCTGCAGATCTTGTGTTCTGTTTGTGAAAGATCTATCCTAAGTCCATCGATCTGAGTCGAAATCTGTAAGATCTTGGACAGGACATAACTAAGCAACTCCTCATCATTTCGACTCCAATTTTGAAGAAAGTCAAGCACAATCTGTGCTTTTGGAGGTGCTCTTCTGTAGATGCTCTTTATGCCGAATTCGTTCAGTTTCGATGCGTCGCAAGTCAAGTCATCTTTAACGACTTTTTCTAGTGTATGGGCAACCATGATGCTTTCCAGAGGGTACAAAACTAGGGCAGTGCCCGCACCTTGCTCTAGGAGTCTTCCTATAGCATTTGACAAAATTGCAGTTCCGACCTTCAAGTCTCTTCCCAATCGAACAACGTACAACGCAAATAGTCCGCAGCAGATATTTCCAGCAAATTCTGTATTGCCACACCTTGCTTCATACCCATTGCACAGGGGTTTTCTGTAAAGACAGATCGAATATTCAGAGAGTTTTCGACATCTGTTGCATTGTTCGCCAGACGAACCTGTTAATGGTTGACCAAAAGGGTTTGCACCGTAACTATACAAGCATGATGTAGGCTGATGCCTATTCTGACTTCCCCTGCAAAACTTTGCAAGTGGAACAAAGGAAAGTTTAGTACCTTTGTCAATGTAAACGTGCCGAAAAGTTGACTGCCAAGATGTCCGAATCACAATCGCGGGTGAACCAACAGATTCATTGTCGTATTCATCAATGGGGGGACTATCATATTTGACCTTAATAATCTGGAAATATGCAGAAGGTTCCTTCTCTATTTTTGACACGATATATTCTTCGCCAAAAGAGCGATTTCTTTCATATTCCAGACGAGCTAAAATTCTAGCAACCTCAAAAAGTCGGTCACCTTTTTCTTCCACGATTTCATAATTTGATGAGAACTTCTGTAAGATATTGACAAAGTCATCTGTAAATGGTACCTGATGCCACTTTTTTGTGGTTTTGTCATAGCCTTCCAGCGACCGCACATTTATGGACTGTACCTGCCCTGAAATCGTTCTGAGGTGGATATGTCTCAATATGTTCAGGATCTTGGTGTATTTGTTCTCGAAATCTTTTGGAGAGCATCGAGCATTTGCTGGCACAACAAGATGGTAAGTGAGGTAGTCAGCTACATCATCAAATGTGTCTTGTAAAGAGGACAGACTGTCCTTTCTGTGGATGAGCAACTGCTTTCTTGGCAGATCTCTTTTTTCAAGTTCAAGATAATCGTCTTCGTGTGCTATGACACCCGAAATAAATGAAGGAATCGCAGAACCGCGAAGACCATGCTGAATATTAGAGTACGCAAGGGCAATTCTAAATTCATCGGACATAGGATATTCCACAAACTATTGCACTTTAGGTTCTTTTATATATTTCAGGTTATAACGAAATGGTTTTTAAAAGCAGTTTGGTTCCGTAAACATGGAAATCGAACAGATGCAACCTCTAGGTATCAAGTCTGGTTGACTATAGAAAACAAAAAGGAGAGTGCAGACTTGACACCAATCAGAGAAGAAATTTTGAGAAAGCGAGAAAACAATACCACTGGGATAACGCATGTTCGCTGTTCATCGCTTGGTTTGGAGAGTTGTGGTTTTCCAGTTTTTGATATTGAAGCCTAGTTTCTGGTGGAGTTCTATCGATGCTGTGTTGTCTGGGTTGATTGTCGTGTATATTCTGTCTATTTTTTCGTGTTTGGCGTGGTCTATGAGTCTGTTTAGTAGCAGAGTGGCTACGCCGTGTCTTCTGTGTTCTTTCTTGGTCACTATGTATTCAATCCAGAGTAGTTTGTCCACGCCGTGTATGTAGGGGATGGTTTGGCTTGCAACGTAGCCGACGACTTTGCCTTTTTCTTCCGCTACGAAACTGCTTCCAGTTCTGAGGTAAAAGTTGAAGCGAGAATGAGTTACTTTTCTCTTGTCCTGCTTTTCTTTGCGATACTGGTGCGGATTCTTAAGCCTAAGGTTTTCCATGTACTCGTTGTGGGCTTCTTCAAAGAGCTTCTTGTACTGTTCATAATCTTTTTCAATCAGCTGTCTTACAACAAGCTTCATTCGGGTTGCACCTTTTTCAGAAATTCATTGACTCTAAAATACATTTATAGGTTGTTTGTTGATATGTAACCTACTCCATTTGGAGGCTTAACCGACGTGTTTGATCAAAGAAAGCTAGCGCAAATCAAGGAGCAGAGGCAGAAATGGGAGAAAACCACAGTACCAAACTGGACAAGGCGTCATCCTGAACGTCGAAAGGACTTTGAAACGGTTTCAGGCATTCCAGTCAAACGATTGTATACGCCTGAAGACATCAAAGACACGGATTATTCTAGGGATCTGGGTCTTCCCGGTGAGCCGCCATTTACTCGTGGCGTTCATGCTACGATGTATCGGGGTCGTTTCTGGACTATGCGAATGTTCGCGGGCTTTGGCACGGCTGAGCAGACTAACCAGCGTTTCAAGTATCTTTTGAAGGAGGGTGAAACCGGTCTTAGCGTGGCTTTTGATTATCCGACTATTATGGGGTATGATTCTGATCATGCTATGTCGCTTGGTGAAGTGGGACAGTGCGGAGTCGCTGTGTCGCATCTGAGAGATATGGAAACCCTGTTCGACGGCATCCCGCTTGACAAAGTGAGCACAAGCATGACCATTAACGGTCCAGCACCCATGCTTTTGGGCATGTACATATGCGTTGGTGACAAGCAAGGTGTCCCCAGAGAGAAGCTGGCGGGCACCACGCAGAATGATAACTTGAAGGAGTTTTTTGCACAGAAATTATGTATCTTTCCCCCTACGCCTTCGCTGAAGTTGTCAACAGATGTTATCGAATACTGTGCTCGCCACGTTCCAAACTGGAACCCTGTTAGCATTAGCGGCTATCACATTCGTGAGGCAGGGTCAAACGCGGTCCAAGAGCTAGCCTTCACCTTAGCCGATGGCATAGCTTACGTTGAATCAACGCTGGAGAGAGGCTTAAAGGTAGACGAATTCGCCAATCGCTTGTCATTCTTTTTCGCATGCCACAACAACTTCTTCGAGGAGATCGCTAAGTTCAGAGCTGCGCGTCGGATATGGGCTAGAATCATGCGTGACAGATTCAAGGCTAAGAATCCTCGCTCGATGTGGATGCGTATGCACGTGCAGACATCTGGTTGCACTTTAACGGCGCAGCAACCTGCCAACAACGCTATTAGAACAGCTTTTCAAGCTTTAGCCGCTGTCTTGGGTGGTACGCAATCGTTGCACACTAACTCGTTTGACGAGGCATTATGCTTGCCAACAGAAGAGGCGGTGACAGTTGCTTTGCGCACGCAACAGCTCATCGCCCACGAAAGCGGAGTAACTGACACCATTGACCCATTAGGCGGCTCCTATTATGTTGAGGCATTAACAAACGAAATGGAGGAACGCGCCATGAGCTACATTGATAAAGTAGACTCAATGGGTGGCGTAACAGCGGGCATAGAGAAGGGCTTCTTTCAAAAGGAAATCGCTGACAGCGCCTACAAATATCAGAAAGAGGTTGAGCGGCGTGAACGCGTGGTAGTGGGCTTGAATGACTTCACGGTTGAAAAAGACTGGATACCAATGGATTTGCTGCGAATTCCACCGCATGTGGAGAAGGAGCAGTTGGCAAGACTGGGAAGGGTGAGGCAGGGGCGCAACCAGCAGAAAGTCAAGCAATCATTGGACAAGCTGTTCAACGATGCCGACAAGAACAAAAACTTGATGCCCAGCATTATAGAAGCGCTAAAAGCTTATGTGACGTTGGGAGAAATAACCGACGTGTTGCGTTC
>Ga0315310_10003067_pt1 | contig 10421 bp, 12 predicted proteins | sample TDP5_MG_FD_203630 | JGI IMG/M metagenome (GOLD analysis project Ga0315310, IMG submission 203630) | Freshwater sediment microbial communities from Lake Towuti, South Sulawesi, Indonesia - TDP5 | ecosystem: Environmental > Aquatic > Freshwater > Lake > Sediment | place: Indonesia: South Sulawesi...
TGCAATCAAGAACATGGAATCCTCCAGCTGGATACTGTGGCGTTCTGAAGATTAATGTTTACATAAAGATGGGCACAGACCCCGACTATGTTTTGCAAGCCACATTCACGGCGACTATCAACGGCAACATTGACGCCACAGTGCCTTGGACATTTTATTATTGGACAGCCCGTTATTATGATGTTGAATCTGGCGCAACAGACGGCGTGTTCAGGTTTGGCGACAGCGTTGAGAACAGCAGAATCGAAAACTTTACATGGACTCCTGCTGTTATGGCTGCTCCCTTCGGAGATGGTTTAGTTTGGATCATTACGCTTCTACCTATGTGGAAGAAAACCGTGGAGAAGCCTCTCATTTTAAATAAAAATTATATATGACCTATTTTCTATTACATTAGTTCGGGAATCAAGATTGCTGGGGAAAAGGCGGACCTCATACGAATTCATAGTTCAGATGGTCAAGGCATGCCTGCGACCGATTGGAAAAACCGAACTATATTACATAATAAAGACTCGTCACACCGATTTTGAACGTTGGCTTGACAAAGCCATAGGCTTCCGACTCATTGAGAATGTCGACAATAAACTTCGCGCGACAGAGAAGGGTATTAACTTCCTCAATGCCTGGGCTGAGGTTCAGACCTTCTTGAGGAAAAACATGCCTTTAGAATCCTAATAGATGATGAACTTGATACATATCGGGTTAGAAGTTAAACCAGAGTTCGGAGTTGAAGTGGTTATTCCCAGAACACACACTTTTATTTCTGGACTAACTCGGTCCGGGAAAAGTGTCACCGCGAGGAAAATACTGAGCCAGATAGGAAAAACATTGATCATCGACTGCAAAACGCCAAGGGATTATGAAGGTGTGGGTGTCGAAATCCCATTGTATATTGAGGATCGCAGTGACCCACTGATGATTAAACGCCTCTTGGAGAGCTCGAGCAAGCTCTGGCTTAGGAAGGAGTTTCCGGAACTGATAGATTTGTGTAAGGTTGGGAAAACATGGGAAGGCGTATATGAGGCGACCAAGCGTAAGCTCGAGTGGAAGGACCCAAAGGGTAAGGGCGTTCACCCTGTTGTAAAAGAAAGATTAGAAGTTCTAGAATTTCTCCTCGGAAAACTCATTCAAGAGATGAGGACACTCAGGTTCAGCAAAGAACTCGAGTTGTCAGCAGAAATCTGCGTTATGGACATCCACAAGTTAAGTTTAGGGCTACAGCAACTTGTTGTTCACAGCGTCCTATCTAAGGTTCGCAATGAACATACCGATGAAAACGTGTTGGTTGATGAAGGACACCGCTTCACTCCGGAACAGAAACCAAGTGCAGCAAGAGACGCGATTATACTATTTATTCAGGAAGGGGCCGCTAAACGAGACTTCCTCTACATGAGTGACCAAACAATCACAGGCATCGACAAAGACGTGCTAAAACAAATGCACGTGTGGATTCTCGGCTGCCAAACCGAAAAAAATGAGGCAGACAGAACACTTGACCAATTAACGAAGGACATTGGACTGAAACGTAGAGATATTTACCAGCTCAGAGTCGGACACTTTCTGGTTAACACTCGGGAGTGGACGAAACTCGCCTACGTCATTCCAGACGGTATGAATGAGGAATTAGCCTTCAAAGTTTTACGTGGCGAAATAAAGCCAGAAGAGGCTTTTTCACAGTTATTGGAGGTAGATGAAGATTTGACATACAAACCATTATGGGAAGAAGAGAAAGCTAAACGAGAGACACTTGAGAAAGAGTTTGAGCAGCGACTTGATCAAGAACGGCATAGGATAGCGGTGCAAGCTCAAGACACAGTTGATAAAAGGCTTCAAGAAATCACTGAGACACATGTTCCGAAGGCACAATTCAAGGAAATTGAAGACAAACTCAGAGCCTCAGAAAAGGATGCCGAGTTTGGTCGAAAATGCAAAGCGTTTTTCCAAGAGATCGTACCCGAGGCGAGCACATCCACTCCAAACATGCTCAGCATATCTGTTGCCGACATTGATGAACGAATAAACCAGCGGTTAAGTTCAGGTCCCGGGCCCATTCCCGTGGTGTCGGTCAATGTGGACGAACGAATCAAAGAACTCGTCAAAAATGAAACCATAAACCGTCTAGTCAGAAAGATCCAGGCATTACCTGAGCCCGCGAAGAAGGCAGCTTGGTGGCTGCACGAGAAGAAGCAGGTGAATGTTAGGGCGCTCTATAATTATGTCTATGAGCGTCCATTAACAGAAACAGGTCGCGTTCCAGGCAGCTTCTACGCCAATGTCGTCAACCCCCTTGAAGACGCTTGGCTGATCATCAACAAAGGCGGAGACATCCGCTGGTCCTTACAAGAGAAACTGGCAGCTGAACTCAAGGATGTGCTCAGTAACAGCGACATGGAAAACGTGCCAAAGTACCTGGCAAGCCTACTGCTTTAAGAGGTCGAGGCACGATGGCAAGAATTGAGTTGGAAGGCGAAATGAGGGAGCGAAGGTTCATTAGAAAGTGCCCTGACGGTTGCGGCAAGGATGAGTATGATTTAGGCGAGTATCGAGGCTTTCACTTGACTCAAAAGCCCTTCTATAGTGGCTGGGCAATATATGCTGAGAAAATCAACCCTGATTTATTAGACCAAGAAATCCTAAAGGGCCAAACATTCACAAACACGTTGTTTGACGATACTGAAAGAGCAGACCACCCATCACTAGAGGACATAGAGAAGAACGTCCTCTCTCAAGTTGACGAGTTTTGGAGAAAAAAGGAAGAGATAACCAAGGCAGAGAGCGCAATGGTGCAGCCTGGTTGTCCTAGCTGCGGACGGAAAATGCAGCTTATTCGCAAGGAGACTCTTCCCGACATGACTGAGTTAAAGTTGGTAAACGGGAAGCCATCGAAACAGACTGTTACATTGTTGTCGATGACTTGGAGATGCGATCATGGGTTCGGAGGTGAAAATAAAGATGCAAGAGGGGCGAGGGCGCTTGTTTCGTATTAGGAACGGCAAATACCTGATTTACGTCCCGAAGGACTTGGCTGAAGACAGTATGTTTCCATTTCCAACTAGAGGCAGTAAAAATGTCAAGAAGCTTTGTACCTGGTGGAGAAGAGAAACTGATAATCGAAGAATGGCGTTCCGGCATAAAGGACAAAACGCAACGGGAAGCCTAAATGGGTGGTTGTTGTTGGTGTCCAGAAAACGGTGTGGGCGGGGTTTCAGTGGTTTCCTCGCCTCTTTGCCCTTCTTCATCTCTACAGGGCCTCAGCTGTCAGCGAACACCGACACCGAATTGGGCAAAACCAACAACCCACCCAAGAAACCGCCAAGGGGTTGGGGTTTTCCGCGTCTCTCCAAGAAAGCCCACTACTTCGTTGATGGTCGATCGCTTTGTGGAAAGTGGCTGTTCACAGGCGATTTAGAAGATTCTAACGATGACAGCCCGGACAACTGCACGGCCTGTAAAAAGGCGGTGAGGAAACTGCGAGAGAAAGAAAAGAAACCCATGCTAAAAGACGTGGCTCAAATAAGGGAGGGTGTTGCTAATGACCGTTAAGAAACTGATCATAAGCAAGGGCAGAACCGAGCCTCAGGAACCAGAACCCTACATGCCATGGCACAACGCCACGTACACGCTTGAGATCGACCTACCCGACAACTGCAGCGAAGAGACCTTGCAAGCAACTCGGGCTACCCACGAAAAAATGATTGATGAATGGCTTAGAGAACCCATACAGCCCGTGCCCTTGGCCATGATAACGATGGAGGAGATCGAGAAGATGCAGTGGAAAGCCTCCAACTGGGTGCGAAGGGAAGATCAAGACAGGAGGGCGCGTATTGGCGAGGATGCCTGGATAAAGCGGGAGGAAGCGGACTACAGGCTTGAGAAGATGATTCAGGCATCACCGAGGAAGAACAAGAAGGGTAAGCCAGAGCTCGAGTTGCCACCTTACACCTTTGGATTCGCCGGAGGCAACGACTGCCTGATCGTTAGGAAGGCAACAAGAGAGAAGGCAAAATGATGGAGTGATGAGCTATGTTGGGGGAACTCTATAGACCGAAGGGGCCTGCCCTAGAAACTGCGAGAGTCGTGTTGGAGGTTGACGAGCCCTACGCCTGCAACGTTGCATGGGGTTGCTTGAATAGATGCGCCTACTGCTACGTGCCTAAAGTGGCTCGCCAAAAACGAACTATGATGATGCGTTTGCCCAAGAAGCCACCAGTGGACCTTGTAGGCAAGCAGTTCAAAAGTATGTCGCGTCGACCTGAAGGTGTCTTTCTGTCATTTTTGACTGACCCTTTTCTGGTTGAGGATAGAAAGAGCACTGAAGACTTGATTTCATTTCTGCTTGATGAAGGTGTTAAAGTTGCCACATTATCAAAACTTAGTGTATCGTTTTATTATGTTTGTCAAGGTATGACCATTGTCTCCCTTGAAGGTGATTTTTGGAAGAAGTTTGAGCCAAATACAATAGCTCCAAGGTTGAGGCTTGACTTGCTTGAAGATTGCAAAAGCCATCATGATTTTGTTTGGGTTTCTATGGAGCCTTATCCGCCCTCTGTGATTTATAAACAAGACATCAGAGAGCTTTTGGAGGAACTTAGCTTCGTTGATCTTATTGTTTTTGGCAAGTGGAACTACGATTCAAGGGCAAAGACGGAAGAAGCGCGTAGGGAGTACTGTGAGAACATCACTATCCTAACTGACTTCTGCAAGGACAACAACATACGCTTACACGTCAAGTCTGACACGCTGAGATTTGTCAAAGGGGAGAAGGCAAAGAGTTGAAGCAAGCTATGACGGTTGATTGGGATAGTGCGCCTGTGCGTGTTGAGAAGATCAGTGATTTGGTGTTTGATTGGAGTCTCTACCCACGCAAGGAGGTTGACCATAGAGTTGTGGTGGAGAATTACGCCCGAGCTCTGAAGGCGAGCTGTGTTTTTCCAACTGTTAAGGTTGGTCTCTTCCAAGGAAAGAAAATCATTGTTGATGGTGTTCATCGTGTCAGCGCTCGGAAACTTAACGGAATCGAGTATGTTGATTGTTCTGAGATGCCTTTTGACAGTGAGGCTGAATTGTTCGCTGAAGCGGTTCGGCTCAACAGCACTCACGGCAAAAGCTTTAGTGAGGTTGAGTTGAAGGCGAATATTCGGCGTCTGCAGAAGTACAAATTCAGCGTCAAAGACATCCAAGCGATCACTTCTGTTCCCGCTAGCGAAATCTACAGGGAATCCGCAGCGCCCATAGCAACCTTGACGACGCCGAGCGGCAGAAAGATTCACTGTAATATACAGAAGGTTGATTGTGATGGGCAGCCCAATGGTCGTGAGCTGGTGCAGTTTAAGAAAGCGTTGATTCTGATCCGTGACGTGGCGCAGAAAGGTTGCATCCCAACTGATGATGAATTTTTCAAAGAATTGATTAGTCAGTGTCGTTTGGCTTTGGGGAAGGTGCGGTTTAATGCTTAAGGTAGAGTATGGTCCGGTGTTGATTTATGTGGCATTGTCCTCTTCGGCAAGGTGTGGTTCCATTAAGGTTTTGCTTGGTCAGGTGTTGCCCGGAGGGGTTTTGCGGGGCTCGGTTCTGTCCTCTCTGGCAAGGCAGGGTGTTTCTTGGCGAGGCAAAGTCCTCAGTGGTCGGGCGCGGCATGGCGAAGTTTTGCACGGCAATGTAGGGTTCGGTTCTATTCTGGCATTTTTAGGTTTTGTGAGGTCCTGTCCTGTTAGGCTGCGTAATGTGGAGCACGGTGTTGTCAGGCAATGTAAGGTGAAGCAAGGTTCCATCTCGGTGTTGCGAGGTCTGGCATGGCATGGTACGGTTCTGTCCTGCCTGGTTAGGCAACGTATGGCACGGTTTTTCAGGGCATGGTTTGGAATGGTGGTGTGCTGTCCACTTAGCTCTGGTAAGGCAACATTTTTCGTGGTATGGCATGGGGTGTTGGAGCGGGGTCCTGTCCGGCTGGGTCAGGTGGTGTTTGGTAGGCTCTGGCATTTCATGGTGAGGTCCGGTATAGTTGGGAGGTCTACGGCGGAGCGGGGTTTTGTCTTGCATGGTAAGGTGTCATCGTGGCTTGGAGAGGTCCTGATTGGTATTGTGGGGTTCATTGGGGCACTGTACTGTTTGGTAAGGTCTTATTGTGGTATGGTTAGGAGTGTTGAGGCACTGCACGGTATTCTGAAGTATGGTCCTGTGAAGCACTGTATGGCAGGCTTAGGTGCCATTTGGTCTTGTGATGTTCAGCGGGGTGGTGTTTGGTCTTGCTTGGCCAGGTACGCTAAGGCGTTATTTTGGAAGGGTGGGGCGGTGCAAAGTGAGGTTCGGCATGCTAAGCTGTCTTTGAGGTCAGGCGTTGTTAGGTGTGGCACTGTTCTGTCTGGTTTTGCACGGTTGCGTGCGGTTGGGCAAGCCTTGCTCAGGCGCCATTATGGTTTGGCATGGCCCGGTGAAGTTGGGCGATGCATGGCGAGCTTCGCCTTGGCATTATTGAGGCTTGGTAGTGTCCTGTTAAGTCAGGTTAGGCGGGTTCCTGTTTTGCAGGGTTTTGTGAGGTTAGGTGTTCATGGGTATGGAGGTGTTACAACATGAGTAAAGTCTACAAAAAAATAGACGTGACGATCAGAGGCTTAACGCCTCTGTTAATGAATCGTCTCAACCCGGAGAGTTTGAAGTCGAAAACGAGAATGAAAATGGAGCAGTACAGCACGGAAGAAGACGCAAAGAAAAGCGCATACATCGCTGAGATCGACGGCAAGCGGCAGCTGTACATTCCGCAGGAAGCGTTGTACAGCATGATCATCAACACGGCTAAGCAGTACAAGGTGCGCCGCATGAGTCTGGCCAGTCTACTCGCTGGAACGATGCGGGTGGAGCCCGAGAAAGTTCCTTTGGGCACGGACAAATACGAAATTGACGAGCGAGCGGTTGTGATCCAGAACCAACGCGTACTAAAGGGTAGAGCTAAGCTGCCAGAGTGGAGCGCGAAATTCCAACTTGTCTACGATTCGAGGCGGCTGCCGGAAGGCATAGAGACTACGATGAAAGAGATCCTGGAAGACGCCGGTACCCGAATGGGGATCTTAGACTATCGTCCGCAGCACAGGGGCTGGTTCGGAACATTCGCTCTCGAGAAGTTTGTCACTGAAGACGGCGTCGACTTGGTTTCAAAAGAGGCTCTGGCAAAACAATGAATTACTCGAATTCTTTGGATAGATTAATAAATCTTTATGTGCATTAATTTTAAGTGTCTGGAGCCCCCAAACTTTTTCCGCCCAGAGGCCAAGGGTGGGGCAATGAGAGACTCTACAACAGTTGATTATGCACTACTATCTACTACTACTACTGCTTTAGGGCGTGTCCGTGGTTTTACAATAGAGGTACTCTATCACCTTCAAAAGGGTCAAAAAAGGTGTTGCGAGTTGGTTGAAATAACTGGAAAGTCGCATCCTTATGTTTGGAGCTACCTGAAAAGGATGCAGAATTACAAATTGGTTGAGAAAAATGAAGGGTTCTGGTTTTTAAGTGATATCGGCGTTAATTTTCTGAAGCACTTGAATATCGTATATAATAATATAATAGAATATAAACAGATAATAAACAGAAAACAGACAGATAATCAACAGAAAATAGACACTTCACTTACAAATGCAAAGAAAAAAACCGTGAAACAAATCCCGATCAGCCTCTGGCTACGAGACTCCGACCGAGAGCAGGTGGAAAAGGAAGTAGTAGAAGTATTGGTGGAGCACTACAATAGAACAGGCTCCAAGTTCATCCTGGTGAAGGACCAATACGAACTTGCGGAGAAATGCAGAGCTAATCCAGATGATATTATGGAGGCTCTTAAAAACTTGAGGCAGGACAACATCATATACCTTATTCACTCCGATGTTAAGGGCTACTGGAAAATAGGGTTGAAGAAAGCTTTCATAGAAGCCTTAATCCACAGCTAATTTTATGCATGCAGCTTTCTAAGCTCCTCAGCCACTTTCTCCGCCAAAGCCCACTTCGCGCAGTCGTCGGTTTCCATCTTTTTTGTCTGAGCCAACTTGTTTAGGTTTTCGAGAAAAGACCGCTCTGAAGGAACTGATTTGTTATAGGTTAACCTCAGGATATCATAAACACCTTTCGGTATGCCCCTCTTCAACCTGCCCTCGGCAGCCCTGAACAGATCTCTCTTGAAGGCCTCCTGCCCCTCGGTTTCCGCCACTTTTGCAAGGTCCTCTTGCACGTTCGGTGCGATCTTGAGTTTAGCAATCTGGAGAGCGTCTGTGAAAAAAACGTGTCCGTCGCCCAAAGCTTTCTGCATTCTTGGACTAAGCTCCAACACCTTCATATACTCACTTAAAAGCGAGGGGGGAATGCCCCATTTTCTTGCCACCCCTCTTAAGCCAACGGGAGAACGACTGACGATCTCGTTCAGCCCCTTTGCCCTGGCAATCGGATCTGTTTCCTTTCTCAAAACCTCTAGGTTCTCGATCAAACTAGCCTCCCTTGCCTCTTCGTCTGTTACGTCTTCAATCAAACAGTCGTCTCCGACAATAAACTCCTTTGCACCAGCCTGTTTTTTTCCTAAAAATCGGCGTCTACCGACATATACGCCGAACCCCTTTCCCTCAGGTCTGGCCTTGAACGGACCGACAATCCTGCCTCGGCGCAAATTTGAGACCAACATCTTATCCTCTGCGGAATCCCCGAAAGGTTCGTCGGCTCTCATGTTCGTCTTGCTTACATGAAAACTCTTGGCCGGAATCTTCTCACCCGTTTTAGGCAATGTTTTCTTAGCCATGAATTGACACCATAGCCTAGAACCGACCTTAAAGCATATAAATCTTGCTGTAAACGTGCTGTATATTGCTGTTCGGGAACCGAACATTAATAAATGAATTAATAAACATGACGCCGTCATAAATTAATAAAATCGGACAATACCGGGAAAAATTATATAGACAGTTCAAATAACATGACTATAACGTGAGGGAACTTGAGATTCCTCACCATATAGTGAAGATTTATATACGCCACACTCGGATGCGTTAGCGGAGAGCCATGAAAAACCCCTACACTCTATGGATCAACCAGGTGAGTGAAAGCGACGGCACCAGCAAGCGCTACATGACCGACATCCAGCACTTTGCGGCTTGGTCCCTGGAATCCTACGGGATAAACGTCCAGAGGCTGCCTGTCCGATGGCGCCAAGCCAAGTACAAGGGTGAGGCTGAAAGAGAAAGGTTCCTGGATGAGCTCAAAGACATTGTGAAGGACTACTTCGCACAGCTCAAGCGCGAGTATGCGCCGCTCAGTGTTAACCGTGGTATGAGCGTTATCATGAGTTTCCTGCACAACTTTGACATCCCAATAAAACCCATGAGGCTCAGGCACCCATACGTCATCTACCACAACCGGGACATAACAAAGGAAGAGATGCGCCTCATCCTGGAGCATTCAGATGTCAGAAACCGCGCGATAGATCTCATGCTCTATGAGTCCGGAATGAGACCCGACACGCTTGCGAATCTTCGGTTCAAACACATAAAGGGTGAATTTCTCGCCAATCGGATACCCATGAAGATAGACCTGACAGAGGACATTTTGAAGTGCAGGGTTAGTGAACGCTGGACCTTCATAGGCGAAGAGGGCTTTGAGGCCTTGAAGAAATATCTGGTGACCAGGCTTCCCTTAAAGGATGAGGACTATGTTTTTGTGAGCGAGAAACCCCCTGGTCGCAAGCTCAAGTCCAACGCCCTCAGCCAGGCGTTCAACAAAATGGTTCAGAAACTGCGCCTAGCCATAAGCCAGGGAAAAGGGAAACCCAAACCGTTGAGGCTATACTGTCTAAAGAAAGCCTTCAGAAAGTTCATGCTCGTGGAGGAAGCGTACAAGGAGTTCTGGATGGGCAGGTCGGGAAATGAGGCACCAGCCATAACCGGCGCATCCATCCACTACATCAGCAGAGATGTCGAATACCACAGACAACTTTATGCACAAGGCTACGAGGGTCTGAGGCTCCACCCACCGAGCAGTGGACTTCAAACAATGGTCAACAAGCTGACTGCTCAAAACCAGGATCTGCGTGAAAGACTTGAAAGGCTTGAGAATACCGACCCACTTCTAACTGACATTAAAGAGATCTGTCAGCTCCCCGGCGCCCGAGAATTCTTCACCGGCATAGTGACGGACACAAAGACCAAACTGGCTGAGATGCTTCAAAAACAAAAAGGATTGCTCGATCAAAAGAGTGCTGAAGGGGAAACTGCCGTTCCACATGGTTGAACCATTGAATTTGATACGAGTTTTGCCGATTCTGGCATTTCTCGTAAAACTTGTGAAACACGGTCTTGGCTTTGCATCTATACGCGCTGCGCAAGTTTTATTACGACTTAACGGCTATAGTTATAACGCGTTTACAGACGACAGAGAAACAATGCGGTGTGAGA
>Ga0315310_10003068_pt1 | contig 10420 bp, 10 predicted proteins | sample TDP5_MG_FD_203630 | JGI IMG/M metagenome (GOLD analysis project Ga0315310, IMG submission 203630) | Freshwater sediment microbial communities from Lake Towuti, South Sulawesi, Indonesia - TDP5 | ecosystem: Environmental > Aquatic > Freshwater > Lake > Sediment | place: Indonesia: South Sulawesi...
TGGTAAGCGTCCCATTGTGGGGCATGCGCACGGGAGTGATTTACGGGAGGTTGCTTGGAGCAAGAAGTGGGGGTGGATGGTTAAGCGTAACTTGGAAAGTTGCGATAAAATTTTGGTTGCTCAGCCTACCATTTTAGATGTAGCTAGAGAGTTTAATGACACGGCGGAGTATTTTCCGATTCCATATGATCCGAAGCTTTTCTATTATGCTCCGTTCGTAACGGGGCGGGAGGTTAAACGCGTGTTCATGGCTTCTCCTCAAGATTTTAGGGTTAAGGGGTCGGATAAACTTTTACGTGCGTTGTCGTTGGTCAAGATTCCATTCAAGGTGATGGCTATCCGATATGGAAGGGATGCTAAAAGAGTTGAGAAGTTGGCGGGGGATTTGGGGTTAGACGTGAAATTTATTGATAGAGTGCCGCATGATGGTATGAACCAGCTGTATTGGGGAAGTGATATAGTGTTGGGAAGCTTCGGAGTGGGACAGCTAGATACTGTAGCGATTGAAGCGATGGCTTGTGGAAGGCCCGTAGTGCATCATATCCTTAAAGATTTTTTTCCAAGGTGTCCTTTGCCTGAAGTTGCGTCGATTAAGGAAGTGAGTGAGGAGATTAGTAAGTTGTTAATTTGTGAGGAATATTTGAAAAGGAGGATTGAATCCCAAATGAATTATGTTCAGGCGGTTCATTCTGCTCTAATTCTTGCCCAAAAACTCTTTGAGATATATGCAAAGCTTATGTGATACAATTTTCCTTTCGGGTTGGTTAGCGTCCTAATTAGCATCCGTAGATGATTCTTTTGAGCAGCATTTTCTCTAGCTTTGTTTTGTATAATAATCTGTTGAATATATATCGGTCTGCTCTTTGTTTTTTCTTCAGAAACTCTTTTCGGTATTTTTTGTATCGATGGAAGGTTTGAAGAAAGTCGAACATGCCTTTTACCATTCCAAGCGTCTTCCACTTTTCATGAGGACGAGCAGCGAATCTTAAGGCTATATAAAGAATTTGAGCTATGAATATACGTAGAAAGTTGTCACGTATAAACAGTTTATAATATGTTAACAATATGTTTCGTGTTGCAAGTTTGGAGGCCTGAAAAGAAGGTATCCCTCCAGCACCGATGAAATGGTATATTCGACTGTCTCTCACATATCCTATACGCCCCCTTAATAGTATGGTTCTTAAAGATAATTCGAGATCTTCTGCGTAACAAAAATAATATGGGTCAAAGAGATATACAAGTTTATGGACCCACTTTCTCCTGATTAGGAAGCAAGCCCCACTGGCAAACAGTGAATCTGTTATTGCAGAAGGGCTTTCGTGGGGGTTAGGAGTGGGGTTACCAAAGGCATTTAGAGTTCTGATTCTGTTTTTTTCTTGGCTTGGAAGTTGTATGCCGCAAAGAATTTGATACTCTGGGTGTTTGTCAGCTGTCTTCACCAGTGTTCTGAGCCATCCATCCAGTGCTTTAGTGTCCATATTAACAAATATCAGATACTTTCCCTGAGCGTGTTTCATACCAAGGTTATTGCCTTCAGCAAAGCCGTAATTTCTGCTTAATTCAATCACTTTTACCTCTGCAAATTTTTCCTTAACGTATCTAACGCTATCATCTGTCGAGCCATTGTCCACCAAGAGTACCTCGAAGTCCTCACTCAGATCTTGGCTCAAAATAGATGAAAGGCAATTCTTGAGCCATTTTTGGCCGTTCCAGTTCAATATTATGACTGATATTCGTGGTTCCATATCCAGCCCTTAAACCTTATTTACGTTTAATATATATGGTGTATGAAAGAAAAATGTGTTGAAGTGAATCTTTAGATGAATCTTGTAATTTTGTCACCAAAGGATATACTTGGCCTTAATCATGGAGCAGCGCGCAGAATTTATAATCTTGCAAACAATGTCGTAAAATTGGGAAATAAAGTAACTGTGATTTGTATTTCAAATTTTCATGAAAGGCGTATGCAAATTGTAAGGCCAAAAAGGAATTTAAACTTGATAAGCGTTTCATTTGGCGAAGTAGTTCATTTGGTGACCGTGATTGTGCGGCATTTGATAAGTGCTGACATAGTTCAACTTGAGTTTCCGACGTTTTCTCCGTTGATACCTGTGCTCAAAAAGTTAGGAAAACCTATTGTGCTCGATGAGCATGGAGTTGAAGTGGAATTCATGAATGAGGTTTGTGAAGCATTGGAACGCCGTGTAAAGAAATTTGAGTACGTAAAAACGCGACTTTTGGAGTCGCTGGGCGTGAAAACGTCCTCAACCGTTTTTGTATGCTCAGATATAGACGGTGAAAAGATTCAAAGGGAATACAAAATACCTGATAGTAAAGTTGTGACGATTCCAAATGGGGTCGATGAGAATTTTCTTGAACGTGTAGACGCATATAATTACGACAAGCCGACGATTTTGTTTGTGGGCTCTTTTGATCATGCTCCGAACATTTATGCTGCTAGGGTGCTTTTGAATGAGATTATACCCGCCGTGTGTGGCAGGGTCAAAGATGCTATGTTTGCATTTGTTGGCCGCAATCCGCCTTTGTGGATAATTGAAAATAGCTTCAAAACTAGTACGAGGATATTTGGTAATGTTAAAGATGTTCGACCATTTATTGCTGGAGCTGATGTGGCTGTTGCCCCTATTTACCATGGGTCTGGGACTCGAATTAAAATCTTAGAGTATATGGCTCTGGGAAAACCTGTCGTCTCGACATCAAAGGGTGTGGAAGGCTTAGATGTTAAAGATGAGGAAAGTGTCCTTATAAGGGATGATTATCTCGGTTTTGCAGAGGCAATAATCCGACTTCTTTGTGATAGGAATTCAGCTATAAGGATCGGGCAAAACGGTGAGAAACTTGTAAGGGAGAAATACGTCTGGAAAAAGATAGCGATGAGAGCTATGGAAGTTTACGAGAATTTATAATGGTAATCAACAACACTATTGTTTTTGAGAGCTTTGTGCCTTTGCTATTTTAATTAGTTAGGTTTTGCTAAAGTTTCCTTTGGAAAGTGCGATTTCGGGAATATGAGACGTTGTGGATATGGGGGATAGGGCTTAAGCATCACTTTCCTCATTATCATAGCATCAGGTACCTTTCTGATCAATAGCTGAACCTCCTGTCTTTTTTTCCAAACGTATTTAAGATTGAACAAATTCCATGATAGCGCTTTGATAGTTGCTATGCCAGTGGCTAAATCGCGTCTAAACATTAGCAAAACTGCCTTCCGAAGCTCTAACGTTATGAAAACTGCTAAATATTTAAGCACATTTTTACTGTTGTAATTTTTAATTAATGTCGTCATCTGATTCCTAGTGAGGAAATATCTTTTTACTGGTTTGCGTATTCTTGATATGGTTGATCCCGCGGCGTGATAAACTATTGATTTTGGAACGAAAACTATTCTATAGCCTCGGAGCCAAATTCGCCAGCATAGATCCGTCTCATCGTAATACATGAATGATTTCGGATCGAACAAGCCTACCTCTTTTAGTATTTTGCGCCTAACAATGAATCCAGCGCCTTTGGCGTAAAATATTTCTTCGATTTTGTCGTACTGTCCTTTATCTATTTGTCCATGTCCCCTTTCATTAGCATAACCGTAATGATCTATAAAACCTCCAGCACAGTCGATCCGTTTTCGGTCATCCATCAAAAGTAACTTGCTTTGTGCAGCTCCGATTCTATGATCATCTGATTTGACGACATTGATTAATTCTTTAAGCCATTTAGGGTCTACTTCAGTGTCATTATTCAAAAATACGATGTATTCTCCACTCGTGTATTTTACGCCAACGTTGTTTCCCTCAGCAAAGCCCAAGTTTTCTTTGTTCCTAAAGATTTTTAACCTCGGGTTCTTGCCGAATCTTTCCTTCACGAAGCCTATGCTACCGTCGGTTGAGCCATTATCAACGAAGATGACCTCAAAATTGGAGTAATCAGCGTTAATGACAGAGGTCAAACAAGTTTCTAAGAATTGTTTACCATTATAATTCAATATGATTATGGAAACCATTGGTTGTCGTTCCATTTTCATGTCCGGCACTGAAACGCAGTCCCCCTTACGGATTCCTCCATCAAATCTTTTATCGTTTTTGCAGTTTAAGCGTTTTCTCCATCTGAGTAAATGTTCTGGGAGATGATGAGCTTTTCCAGAAAAACCTTGTCTCTCAAAGGAAGGTTCTGAGCCTATCCATGAAGATTTAATTCCGTATATGTATAAATTAGTGGGTAGAGGGAAGGAAAGGTTTGAAATTGAACATAGGTTGTGGTAAGGATAAGTGGGGGGATATTCGGCTGGATGTTGATTTCAGTTATAGGGGACAGGGAATTTCTCCTAATTTTATAGCAGATGCACATTATCTCCCTTTCAGAGATTCGGTTTTTTCAGAGGTGAAAGCTTCACATATAATTGAAGAACTGCCCTATTGGCGGAAGGCACTACTTGAATGGATAAGAGTTTGCAATGATCAGCTTATTCTAAAGTTTCCAGTTGTAGACGGATTTAAACGACCTTTACTCCTTGGACTCCTAAACCTGAGCGTAAATGAAATAAGAGATGCAATGAAATGCAGAAAATTGCGGTGTCATTACTGGATAATCAATCCGAAGATTATTTCCAAGATACTTAAAGAAAAAGGATTCGAAGTTAGCATAGCTGTCAAGTCTTATCCTATACTCCAAATCGGGGGGAGAAAGGGGCGGCTGTTTCGACCTTTTGGAAAATATAAACGGATAAAAATAGAGTATGAAATAATAGCCAGAAAAAGAAAACGATCGGTGAACTACCCGTGAGCTGGAAGCTTCCAGCGTTTAGTGAGACTTCGCTTATTTGCTTGACTTTATTGCGGTTGCCACTATTATGTATGGAGTATGAAAGAAATTGTCTTTAAACGTCAAAACTTCATACCTTCTGTCTAAGATGGGCTCTTCAATTTCGTCTCTGAGCTTAGCATCGCATTTCGCGGGAGCTTTTATCAGTATTTCTCTAAGAATCTTCTTCATCCTTTTTCCATACGGAACTAATTCAAGAAATCTCGCTCCCATCTCAAAGAGTTTACTCTTTAAAAGTGTAACATTCAAACGAGTACGATAGTCTTGACCGTAAAGATTTACGTGTACAAAATTGGCTTTTAAAATCTTTAAGATATCTTTCGGATAAAATTCCCTTACGTGGAAAGGGTTTGGCGGCTTTTCGGATTTTGGGGAAGATATTTTCTTGTTAGGAGTGGAAAGAAGGAAAAGACCCCTCTTTTTCAGTGTGCGGTTGCATTCTGACAGAAATTGCCTATAGTTATCCAAGTGTTCAATGGTTTCAAAGGAAACGATCACATCAAAGCAGTCATTACGTAACGGCAAACTCCTTGCATCTAAACGTATGAATTCTAGGTTTATCTTTTCATAGTGGGTTTTTGCGTATTCTAACGCGTCCTTTGAACAATCTCCTCCAACTACGAATTTTGCACCTTTTTTGGCCAGATGATTTGACCCGTAACCTACGCCGCAGGCGACATCCAAAACAGTCTTCCCTTTAACAATTTTTGAGGCAAAGAAATATGTGTTAATGTGTTGTTGCCAAGTTTCATATGGCGTTTTATTAGGCACAACGAATTCGCCAGTAAAATTCAATTCTTTAGGGCCCATTTTCATTACGCACGACCATTAACCGTTAGTTAGCCATGGTGTATCAGACCGAATAAACCTATCTTTCAGTAAGGGATGCCACCACCACTCATTTTTCACGTACCAATCCACCGTCTCTTTTAGGGCTCCCGAAAACTTGTGCCTAGGTTCCCATCCAAGGCTCCTAATCTTAGCAGTATCTAAAGAGTATCTACGATCATGTCCAGGCCTATCTGGAACAAACCTGACCAAGTCTTCCGATTTATCCAATATTCTCAGAATGCTTTTTGTGATTTCTAAATTGGTGCGCTCGTTGCCAGAAGCAACGTTATATATCTCTCCCGGTTCACCCTTCTGACTAATTAAGTCTATAGCGTCACAGTTGTCAACTACATATATCCAATCTCTAACCTGTTTTCCATCCCCATAAATGGGCAGTCTTTGATTATGTAAAGCTCGTATTATCAGCTTCGGTATGAGCTTCTCAGGGTATTGGTAAGGTCCGTAGTTGTTGGAGCTTCTAGTTATAACCACATGGAGACCATACGTCTTGTAGAACGCACGAGCCACATGGTCAGCAGCCGCCTTGCTCGCCGCGTACGGACTCGAAGGGTCTAAAACATCCGTCTCTCTAAAAGAGCCTCTTTCTATACTCCCATAAACCTCATCCGTAGATATCTGCACAAACTTGCCAACATCATATTTCCTAGCAGCATTCAACAGCGCGTAAGTCCCATAAACATCAGTCAAAACAAAGGATCCAGCCTCAACAACACTCCGATCAACATGAGTCTCAGCCGCGAAATTGACAATCGCATCAACTCCATCCTTCACCAATGACTCTACAGTCTTCCTCTCTCTAATATCGCCTTGAGCAAATCTGTGACGTGGATCATCCTTCACATCCTTAAGATTCTCAAGCCTACCCGCATAAGTGAGTAAATCAAGATTAACAATCTCAATATTCTCATACTTTGACAACATATATCTAACAAAATTGCTTCCAATAAAGCCTGCGCCGCCTGTGATCAGTAACTTCATTTAATCACCCATGCTTAAGCCAAGGAGCCAGCTTCCAATCGTAGGGTATCTTATCCGTGTCGGGAGGCAGACGCTCCTCATCCGGGCTCTCATAATCATACAACTCGGTAGGAAAATTAATGAGCACTACAGGCTTCGTCCCAACAGCTTTAAAGCCATGCCAACACTCACCGGGAACCTTCAAAAAAACCATGTTGTCTTCGCCAATGATAAACTCATTAATCGAACCCTTAGTCGGCGAACTTTCTCGTTGATCATAGACCACAACCTTAGCCATTCCTTGAAGAACACAAAGACAATCCTTCTGCTTCGTTCTAGGGTGGCGATGCCACGCCCTGACAACGCCGGGATAGGTGACGGAAAAGTAAGCCATAGCAAAGTCTTCAAAAATGCTCCAATCTTTCCTCAATATCTCACAAAGGTTTCCTCTCTCATCCGCATGCCGTTCAAGCTTCCGAATTTCTATACCTTCAATTAGTTTCCGCGTTTAACACACCCTCCTAAATACAAGTTAATGCGCTTAGCTTAGCCATCATCTACTTTACAGGATCATTTGTGATCTTTCTCCAATGATGAACCTATACCCTTTTGGTCTGTCTTTGCCCGATGTTATCTTCGAGTAGGGTCCTATGAGACTGTCGGTGATCCGCTCATTTACGTCTATTAAACAATGGTCCATGATGATAGAGTTTTCGATCTCCCCCTTCTTAATAGTTACGTGACTTCCGATGCTTGTGTAAGGCCCTACGTACACTCTGGCTTCGATAACAGCGTTTTCTCCAATGATAGCTGGTCCTCTTATAATAGCCCTGCTTTTTATCACGCTTCCTTTCCCTATCGAGATTCTCCCCTGCAACGTCGCCCCTTCCTCCACGTTTCCCTCAATTTTGGACACCATCTCATCTAAGACCAGCCTATTCGATTCTAGTATATCTTCCGGAGCCCCAGTGTCTTTCCACCACCCCTCAACAAACCTATAGCCAACATTGTGCCCGCCATCAAGCAGGAGCTGTATCGCTTCGGTGATTTCTAATTCCCCTCTCCATGAAGGCTTCAGCTGTTTAATCATCCCAAAAATTATTGATCTGAAGAAGTATATGCCAGTAAGAGCATAGTTACTAGGAGGCTCCCTCGGCTTTTCTTTTAATCCGACAAGTTTCCCATTTTTATCGAATTCAGCTACTCCAAATCGCTGTGGATTTTTAACTTCGCATAAAAGTATCATTCCGTCATATTTCAGTTCCTCAACTTCTTTAGCGAATTTTCTAATGCCACCCTTCAACAGGTTGTCTCCAAGATATACAACAAATGGATCATCGCCTACAAAATCCTCACACAAGCCAACTGCTTGGGCTATCCCTTTAGGCTCACCTTGATATATGTATGTTATTTTCACATCGAATTTTTCTCCGTTTCCGTAGTATTCCTTAACTTTCTCTGGACTGACATCTCCTAATACAATTGCTATATCGGTAATTCCAGAGTCCCTTAGATCTTCCAAAACAAATTGAGAAATGGGCTTATTGGCCACTGGAATAAGCTGTTTTGGTCCCGTGTGAGTGAGAGGTCTAAGCCTTGTTCCATATCCACCATGTAAAATTATCCCCTTCATCCCTAAATTTCCCCTCCATCCTTCTTAGTCCCTCCTTAACGTTTACTAGTTTTGTCCTCAGTTCTTTTTGAATCTTATCTACACATAAGGATGAATCTCTTGGCCTTTTGGCCACCCATAATTTTAGTTCACTCATTTTAATAGGCTTAATTAGGCTCGAGTCCAGATTGAATGTTTCCGCGACCTTTAAGGCGAACTCAAATCGATCTATTCTTTCGCTTCCTGCCGTATGGTACAAGCCTTTTAAGTCCTTTTCAATGATTTCCAAAATCACTTCTGCCAAGTCGTCTGCCAGAGTTGGAGAGTTATAGTGATCATCTACGACATTCACCTGCTTTCCCTCCTTCAGAGAACTTATCACCCACTTTACGAAGTTCGGCTTCCAAGGGTGCCACCCATACAGAACGCTTGTCCTGACAATCACGTGGTCTCTACACACCTGTGCAACGTACTTTTCTCCTTTAAGCTTTGTTAATCCATAGTAATTAATCGGATTCGGCTCATCTTCTTCAGTGTACAATCCTTTTTCACCCTCAAAAACATAATCCGTTGAAACGTACACGATTTTGGAACCCACTTCGTTGCATGCCATCGCAATGTTTCTTGTTCCTTCCACATTTACCTTCCAAGCATGCTCTTTATTTACTTCGCATCTGTCGACATTTGTCTCAGCGGCCGTGTGAACTACGATGTCAGGCTTGAACTTATTGAAAACTCGGAGAACGTTACCTTCATCTGTGATGTTCATTTCCACCGAATTAGGAAAAAGCGATTTCGTCCTATGTGTGGGGATAGCCTTAAAATGCTCTCGAGCCTGCTCGACGATCTTACTCCCAAGCAACCCACTTGACCCTGTGACCAAAATTTTCGTTATCTCGTTAACTTCAATACTATGACCCCGGTTGGTGCAAATTTCTACGTTGAAATCTCTGGATATGAAAAAGTTCCGCAATTTCGAACTCCCCCAGTTTAAGAGTATCTATAGTTGCCGCATTAACTTATTAAATGTCACGTATAGATAATGTTCATAGAGACTGAGTGGCGTTAAGTCTCTGTCTAACTCTTCAGCCTGAAGAAATAGGTGTATACACGTTCGCCCTACCCCTCCACTTCAATGAAACACATTACCCAATATCTTGCTGAAGGGAAGCCATTCCCTCATTGTAATTGCTTTTGCCTACATTGTCAATAGAAGAGACAAGTCACCCAAAATATGCATCCATTTCACTCCTTCTCTATCGAGTTTAACTCTTGCTATGTTAGAACGAAAAAGAGAGTGATTAGCAAGCGCGCTCCCATCATCCTCTGAAGATCGCTTCCTATTTCGCATCTTCTATGCCTTCCTGCCCACTCAAAGTAAATCATATCCTCCGACATCTTTCTAGCGTAGCATACCATCTTCTGAGAAAGGGAAATGGCATTTGCCTTGTCGACATTGCGCTCTTATGGCTCTTTCATTCTATCCATTATACCATCAGGAACATTCCATTCTGGTTCGAAACGCCACAAAGTTCGAGGCACACTTCCTTCTCACAAGAAAGTTAAAGCGGAAAACAGAAAAGTTACTTATCCAATTGAAACAAGCAAGCCGTGGATCGCATGATTAAGAGTGAAATCAGACTTAAATTGAAACTCGAATGTCCTATGTTGCGGCACGCATGCTTTCTTCCACAGAATTTTGGTTATATACCTACTTGCGCACGCGCATTGTGCCAACGTAGCCTCCGTTTATCAGAATTTCTAGTTTTTTCTCTATGCTCTCTATTCGTTCCTTCTCCTCTTCGCTGAGCATGCCTTGCTTTTCTAACATTGCTCTCATTCCTCTCAGAAGCTCAAGATAAAGGGGTACAAATGCTTCCCTCCAGTATCCTGGATACATCTTGTAGAGATAAGGATTAGCCTCAACAGATATGTCTAATTCAGACCTATATAAAGCGCTGGCCTTCATATGAAACCAACCAATCCCACAGCCCGCAGGAATCCCAATCACTAAGGCCGCTACAGCAAATATCCAAAAGTGCGGAAAAACACTCAAGAGCACCGGAATGCTCGTGATCGCCAGATAATAAACAGTCACCAAGGTCGTCGCAAACCCCAACAGAAAAGTCAGATAGGTGCTGTAGCCCAATCTGAAATAATACC
>Ga0315310_10003069_pt1 | contig 10420 bp, 10 predicted proteins | sample TDP5_MG_FD_203630 | JGI IMG/M metagenome (GOLD analysis project Ga0315310, IMG submission 203630) | Freshwater sediment microbial communities from Lake Towuti, South Sulawesi, Indonesia - TDP5 | ecosystem: Environmental > Aquatic > Freshwater > Lake > Sediment | place: Indonesia: South Sulawesi...
AAGCCCGCAAAAGGCGCGTGCAATACCAGCTTGACTTGAGAAGTCCATCCTATTCGGGTTATACTCAACTTTAACATAATTCGGGCCTGTTTCTTCTATGTCCAGGCCTAGCCATGGGAGCCACTTAGTCATATCGTCTACTTCAAGTTTTCGTCCTACTAATTTACAGAAACGATTTTGGTCTAGCGTAATCACAGGCATACAGGGTTCCTCCTTATCCATTCCAAATCGTTCTTGTACAGGAAGCGTATGTCATCAACCGACAGTCTCAACATTATGAGCCTCTCTAAACCCCCTCCCCAAGCCAAGACAGGATACTTTATACCTAAAGGCCGCAGGACTTCTGGTCTGAACATTCCCATTCCGCATAGTTCAAACCAGGCTTTCAGTTCAGGAATGTATACCGTCGACTGCGCAGATGGCTCTGTGTATGGGAAATAGCTAGGCCAGAATTGAACCTGCTCTAAACCGAGCTTCAAGTAAAACTCTTTCAGGGTTCCGATAAGGTCTTGGAACGTTGCATCTTTATCCATAATTATGCCTTCAATCTGATGGAACTCAGCTAGATGTTTGTAGCTAACCTTTTCGTTTCTGTATACCCGATCTACAGAGAAGACTTTGATGGGTGGCTCTTTATGCTCAGAAAGATACCTTATAGTCTCGGCTGTCGTATGCGTCCTCAATACAAGTTTCCTAGCTTCTTCATGACTCCATTTGTATCCCCAGCCCTTGGAACCTGTCCTCCAACCGTCCTCATGAGTCTTAGCCACCCAATTGACAACCTTTTCTTCTGGCAGATCTCCTCGATTCGGATAAGCCAAGTAAAAGGTGTCCATCATCTCCCTAGCTGGATGGTCTTGGGGCTGGAACAGGGAATCGAAATTCCAGAAGGCGGTTTCAACGATTGGCCCTCGAATCTCCGTGAAACCCATCTCGAGGAAGATCTCCCTAACCCTTTGGATAATCTGTTGAGCTGGATGAATCTTCCCGGGATAGAACACTGGACCAGGAGCCTCTATATCGAATCGTCTGAGCTTTATGCTCCGCCATTTCCCGGTTCGGATCAGCTCAGGAGTGAGCTGGCTAACCTCTTCAATCAGCCTTATCCCTCTGTCGACTAATTTCCATCCTTCTTCTGTAAGTTCTAATTCTCTCAATATTTCATCGTTAACTTCCAGAATCTTCCGTCCCCTCAGAATGGAGAAAGCCTCCTGTTGTTCCTCATCCAATTCTTCTACAAGCAGCGAACTCACCTCATTTAACAAGGACAAGAGTCTTTCATCTTTTTCCTCAGGAGGCTCCTCAGGCTGACGCCAAGAAACTTTTAATTTGTGTCCTTCTCTTATTTCGGCCCAGCCTTTACGAGTCAACCATCCTAATGCCATGGGCAATAGGCTTTTAATGGACGCCTCTTCAATAACATCGTCAATCGACGCTTCTCCGCCCAGCTTAATTAAGGCTTTAATCAGACGCCTCTCGGGTAATCCGTATTTTGCGTATTGTCTTCCTTCTTCTTTGAGGGAGAACCTTGTCCTTTTCCTCTCGTAGATTCTTATCAGGTTTTTCGCGCTCAGGGACAAGGCCGCGCGCATGACCGCCGCATGGGCTAATCCGGTTGACTCGACTATTTTTTCAACTGATTGTCGTCCACCAGCATCTTTTAATGCAATCAAGGTTTTCTGTTCGTTTTCTCGCAGTTCAGACAATTCTTAATCCTCTAGAGGGAGTGGATGTAACTAATGCTTGATAAACATTTAAATGCCGTAAAAAATCTTTAAATGTTTTGATAATTTCAACACTGAATGGAGATTCGGTAAAAGTTGGTTTTAAGTAAATTGGCAGGGCATCCCGTCCACCGTCCCCTTAACTTTAGCAGAAGCATTATTTATCCTTTTCTTGAAGACCTATTCTTAAAATTCCTTAGAATATATACGGATTGTAAACTACCATAATCCATCAGCATCTTCTGACATCAATCATTTAAATAACTTTTGGCCACTTCTTTGTTTCGCAAACAACACCATAAGAGTCCGAAGTTTCTCCTCCGATTACTACCATCTTTCTGTTATCCGTTTTGTCTATCAAACTTTTGTCAACTGAAACAGCAACAACTTTGCCAACGATTAGACTCTCCTTATACCAGTCTAAGAGACATTCGTAATGAGCAACGCATTCTTTTACCCTTGGCGGTCTCACTTTTTCTGATGGAATCGGGGTTAGTCCGGCTCTTTCGATCTCGTTCACTTCAGCAGGAAAGAGCCTCTCTGTTATTATGGCGGCTTTCAAAACCTTACCTATTATATCCTCCGTGGGAACGTTTATCACAAATTCTCCGGTCTCCATAATATTTTGATAAGTATGATGTTCAGGATTACAGCAAAACGCATAGGATCTCATGGAGCCTACGGTCATAAAATTCGTTTTCACCGCCGCATTTGGCGTACCTTCCCTGTTTACAGTTGTAATGAGAACTATGGGACGCGCGATAAAATTTCTTTCTCTATACCAGTTCCTTGCTTGCTCGTCGGATAAGCTCTCGGGAGCCTGTAAAGACAAGGAGATTTTCTTAACCAAGATTTCATCACTAAACTCTATAATCCCACTCTGAGAACTTATGTTTAACTAATGCGAATTAGTATACCACTTTTCCGGCTGGATTCATTCCATAAAAGACCTTTTGAATCGATCTGCACCCATAATTCTAATAAACTATAAAGATGCATTTTTCATTAAACAGGGTGTATTCTTTGGTTGCGGTTTTAGGCGCGATTAACTGGGACATAAACCTATTCGTTAAAAGATTTCCGGAAGTTGGGGAGGAAGTGGCTGTTGAGAAGGTCACAAGGGTTCCAGGCGGAAAAGCTGCCAACGTAGCTGTAGCCGCTGCAAGAATTCTAGGTTCTGGACGCGCCTCTCTTATCGGATGCCTGGGGAGAGACGAGGTCGCTGAGGCTCAGATAAAGATCCTTAAAGAAGAAGGCGTGGAAACATCAGGGATAAAGATCCTCGAGAACGAAGAATCTGGACAAGCGTACATACTTATCGACAAAGATGGGAGAAACATGATCAACACATTCTTTGGTGCCAACTTTAAACTCATGCCAAAGGACCTGCGTATTCCCGTGATTCATGGCTTGTTGCTGAATGCCTATATAATAGCCGTGATAGATCCGCCTTTGGAGACGATTCAAGAAGCAGTTTTAACTGGAAAAGAAAAGGGAAAGACGGTTGTTTGGGATGCGGGTGTTAGAAGCATCCTAGGCGTTACCCGCTTAAAGAAGGTTTTGGAGAACATCGACTATCTCGTCATCAACCAGGTGGAGATAAAAAACCTAACTGGAGAGGATGATCCAATTGCTGCGAGGGATGCCGTATCAAGGATTAATGATGAGATAATTCTCATAGCTAAACTCGGCGAAAGGGGCTGCGTCATGATCGGACCTGACGAAGTGATTAAGGTCAAGGCTATAGATCTAAAAAGTCTGGGCATGAAAGTTGTAAACACGGTTGGGTGCGGAGATGCCTTTTTAGGGGTCTTCATAGCCTCAAAAGCCGAGGGTTTCGATGATAAAGAAGCTTTGGAAAGAGCCAACTTAGCCGGAGCTATAAAAGCAACAAGACATGAAACCAGAGGTAGCCCATTAAAAACTGAACTTAAGAAATATCTTGAATGTAAAGAACATGGCGAAGTAACCAGGCGAATCTAGACTAACAATTAACTCTAAACAGGAATTCAGATGAATGTAGAAATAGTAAATTGTAATAAACGCCTTTCCTAGCTGGAATTTCACCGTCTTTATGAAGGCACTTTAACGCCAGGAATCTTCAACCTTACGCGGTAGAGGGTTGTTCTGGCAGTGATGAAGAGACTTTTCCAGTCAGCGTCTCCCCAGGCACAGTTCGCCGGCGTCTCAGGGGTTCTAATTATACCTAATCTTTCACCTTTCACCGAAAATACCCATATCCCACCAGCTGCCGACACGTAGAGGTTTCCCTCGACATCTACTTTCATCCCGTCCGGGTTGCCCGGGTCTTTAGAGCGAATCTCAGCGAAAACACAGCTCTTACTTAATGTTCCATCAGGGTTGACATCAAAGGCTCGGACATGCCTTCTCCCGGATGAATCTGCTATATAAAGAACCTCTTCATCAGGAGAGAAAGCTAACCCATTTGGTCGATCGAAATCTTTCACCAATAAAGTCAATTCTTTATTGTTTGGATCGAGACGGAATACGCCCTGGAAAGGTAGTTCTTGTTGTTCAGGCTTTATGCCGTAAGGAGGATCGGTAAAGTAGATCGTTCCATCCGACTTCACCACAACATCATTAGGGCTGTTGAGGCGTTTCCCCTCAAATTTATCCGCCAGTACGGTGTAGGTTCTATCTCTTTCGATTCGTGAAAGTCGTCTATTCCCGTGTTCACAAATGATTAAGCGTCCCTCTCTGTCGTATGTCAGACCGTTCGAGTTTCCGCTTGGTTTACGGAATGTTGTTATTCCTTCGCTCGGCGTCCACTTTAAGATATGGTTTGCTGGTATGTCACTGAATAACAAAAAGCCCTCATAAGCGTTCCAAACTGGTCCCTCAGTGAATTGAAAACCGGTTGCGGTTTTCTCAACGCAGCTTTTTTCAGATACTATAGAATTAAACTTTTTGTGATGAATTCCAAATTCTCCAGGACGTTTAATTGATTGTGTGCACACCTCTTTTTACCTCTTTTACTGAATTGTTAATTAATGAAACTCCTTAAAAGTGTCAATCAAGTATTTATAAAAGTCTTTTTATGTCCGACGTATAGAAAGACTACCATGCATAAGAAAAGTCTATACTCGGGCAATATCCTTATCCTCGGATTGAATCAATTGATTGAAACCATAGCCTTCGGCATACCTTATTCTTATTTCCCGCGTTATGCTATTTCCTTGGGTGCCTCAGTCGCGTCTATTGGATTGTTCACGTCGAGCTTCATGTTTGCGTCTGCCGTTTTGTCACCATATTTTGGAGGGTACTCTGATAGGTTCGGGAGGAAGCGGCTCACAATAATCGGATTAATCGGCGACGTCGTCTTCGGGGCGATGACGGGGCTCGTCCCCTCATGGGAGTGGCTCCTAATCGTTAGAGGGATAAACGGTGCAGCGACCGCTGCTGCAGTAATTCCAACGGAAGCGATGCTGATAGATTTAGCTCCTCCAGACCGGATTGGTGAAGCAACAGGCAACAGGTTCGTTTTGGCATGCGGTATGATTGGGAGAAACATTGGCCCACTTTTTGGAGGAACAATCCAGTGGTTTAGCGTTTCTTCCGGGTTCAGTGAGCAAGATAGTTACAGGATTCCGTATTTTGTGGATGCGGGTTTTGCAGGTCTCTCCGCATTGTTGATAACGTTAGGGATTAAGGAAAATAAAGTTGAACCCGTAAAGAAAGCAGAAGTCAACGAGAAACATACTAAGATTCCTAGATCCTACAAGGTTCTTCTGGTCTGCGCCTTCACCACAGGAATTGGCGAAGGCTTCATGCGTCCAATATTGGCCTTATTCTTCGGCGATGTGTTCGGGGCTGAACCCATAGAGATAGGTTTCCTTATGACCTTCTCAGGTTTTATAGCGCTTTTTGCCAGCTGGCTTGCAGGTCGGGTCTCAGATAGGTTTGGAAGGAAAATCGTCATAGCATCTGGCGGAATACCCGCTCGCCTTTTAGGCGTCGCCATCCCCCTCGGTGCCAATCTTAACGAGGCGTCAATATTTTATACTCTTAGAGATTTTATGTGGAGAATCTATATGGTTGGGTTACGGGCGATTCGGGCTGATTTGGCACCCGTGAAGATTAGGGGGAGGCTATTTGGGCTGTACAGGACTTTCTTCGACGCTGGCGATATCATCGGTCCCGTGATGGCGACCTATCTATATGATGTCTACAGGTTTGAGATTTTCCAGGTTGGCGGTCTTACTATTCCCGGATACGGTGTCCCCTTCTACCTGAATTCAATAATAGGACTGATTACTATAACGATACTGCTAGTTTTCGTTAAAGGCGAGAAGTACGTTAGTTAGGATTAGACATCTACATGTTTAAAATATTTCTTCTTTTTGAAAATCACAGTGACGTGGCTTCGCCTAGATAGAGAAAAGTAGAATCGAGTTTGGAATGGTCAACGTCATCATGAGGCTCTGGGAAATCAAGGAAGCTATCATCAATGCCTTAACGAGAAACTCATAAAATCTTAAAGACTTTCTTTTCCTCATTGAGAGCAAAAAGTTTTAACTAGTATTAATTATTTTATGGGAGGTGACTTTATGGTTCGATTAGGTTTCCTAGGGTGTGGCGGCGTAAGCCACACGCATGTGATAAGGCTTTCGCTTTTAGAGTTAGGTGAAGCCGAAGTAATAGGCTTATGTGACGTGAATATTGAAAATACAAGAAGGCTCCTGAAGACTGTTAATAAATTTCGAAACATATCTCCTGAATTATTAACCGAACGATCCATTAACACGGATTATCTTGAGATGCTTGACGAACTTGACCTCGAGGCTATGATTGTCTGCACTCCCCACGTTATGCATTACAAGCATGTTATGACTGCATTAAACAAAGGTTTACACGTACTTGTAGAGAAGCCGATGGCCCTAGACATAGGTCAAGCCGAGGAGATGAGGGATAAAGCCGAAAAGGAGGGGCTCATACTAGCTGTAGGTTATCAAAGACATTTTCAACCTGAATATTTCTACGCAAGGGAAGTCATCAAGAGTGGAAAGATAGGATCACCCCACTTCATAGTAGCATGGCTGACCCAGGATTTAAGAGGAGCAATAGGTCCGAGAGATTGGTATATGAACCCAGCGCTTTCGGGAGGAGGACAAGTCATATGCTCCGGAACCCATCTCAATGACATCGTCTTATGGGTCACGGACAGCGAGCCCAAACAAGTAAAAGCTATCATGGACAAGGATGGAGCCGAGATAGAAATTTACGCAAGCCTCTCAGTGGAGCTATCCAACGGAGCACTAGCAAGTATTTCCATACTCGGGGACGCTCCTGAGAAAGCAGTCAGGGAAGAATTGAGAGTCTGGTGTAGTCGAGGAGCAATCTTCGTGAAAGAAGGGAGAGTTTACATCCAGGAGAAAGGGAGAGACTTAGCTAGGACATCTCCTGAGAATATGCCGAAACCAAGCCCGAACCCAGACGTGAACTTCGTGAGGGCTATACTCGGAAAGGAAGAGTGCCTTGTTCCAGCCTCTTGCGGGGTGAACGCGACCAAGCTCGAACAGATGGCTTACCAAGATGCAAAACCTATCTCGAATAACCTTAAACCATAGAGGGCGCATCAGGATAAACGCTGACCATTCTATCCGAATTTCATGTTAATCTCCTCTTCGCAAAGCGGCATAGTTTCCTTCATTCTCAAGGCTTTTTACCCAGTAATTATTCGTTTATGAACAAAAATGAGGATCTGACCTAGCCATTGAGAGAGATGTTCCTATTTTCTAGGTGTGGGTAAGAGTCAATTTCGATATAACAAAACTTCATTCCGTCAGTATAGAGAAGCAGAAGATAATATATAAATAACATTCGTATAGACCCCTCTCGGAGATCTAAATGAATGTTGAGTCTACAGTTCTCTTCAAGAAAATCTATGGATGTCTTACCGGCGGACTTGTTGGCGACGCTATGGGTGGCCCAAGTGAAGGAATGCATTACAAAGAGATAAAAGCCAAGTTTGGCGAAATTACGCGTCTAATGGATTATAGAGGAAAACCAACGGGTTACGCCACTGACGATTCTGCTCTTAAACATATGTTATGTAAGGCAATCATAAGAAGGGGAGGAAGACCCAGTTGCGAAGACTGGGCTGAGGTTTGGTGGGAAGACATGGATCTCAGAATTTTTATCGCTCCAGTTATCAACTCGTTTAACAAGATATTTCTAATGGGTGTCCCGCCTAGAGAGGCGGGGCATGGGAACCAGCTGAGTAACAGCTCCTCTATGTGTATTTCACCCATTGGCATAATCAACCCTTGCGATCCTCGTCAAGCCGCTTTAGATGCCTACTGTCTTAGTCAAATGATACATTCCGGCTTTCCTCAGGATGGTGCATCCGCTGTTGCCGCCGCAACCGCTGCGGCTTTTAATCCAGAGGCTGGAGTCGACTCCATAGTGGAAGCTGCATTAACTTATCTTCCGAAGAACAGTGAAGTCTTAATAGGAATCGACTACGCTATGGGGTTAGCACGCGAGTCTAGGGATTACATCACGTTTAGAGAACGTTTTTACGAAGGCATTGAGGCGGAACCCGGAGACCCTGTAGTAGATCCACGTCCAATCTTTCTGCCGAGTTATGAAAGACTTAATGAAAGACTTAAAAGCAAAAGATATTTTATAGCCGACCCCCGCGAGAGCATCCCTGTTGCATTAGCTATTTTCTGGTTAGACCGAGGGGATCCCGTAAAGACAATAATTGACTGTGCAAACTTTGGGCGCGATTCTGATACAATTGGAACTATTGCGGGTGCCATTGCCGGTGCATTTAAGGGCATTGACGCATTCCCATCCGAGTGGATTAAGACGGTGCAAAAAGTCAATCAACCAGATCAGGTTGAGCTTTCAAAGCATCTTTTCAATATCGTTGTTAAAATTGTTCGTGAGACTGAAGAACGAGTACAAATCCTAAAAAGATTAGTTTAAACGTTTAGCGGTATGAAGTTCATCATGATGAACACTTAGTATTCCATCCGTATTTCAAGGCGGTCTTGTACATGGCTAGGATGTTCTCTATTGGCACATCGGGCTGCATGGCATGGGTTGGACCCAAGATCAGTCCTGTTGGCCCGAGTGTAGCTATTCGCTCTTTAACCTCTCGGGCTACATCCTCGGACTTGCCGAAAGGCAATGCGCTTTGCACGCCGATGGTTCCATCAAAACACAATTTTTCGCCGTATTTTTCCTTCAATTCAACTGGGTTCATGCATTCTGGCTGAACAGGATTCAAAATGTCCACTCCTATTTCAACTAGGTCTGAAATTATGGATTCGATCCAGCCGTCGCTGTGGAATTTGAAGAATACACCCTTTTTATGACACAGATTTATCAACTCAGCATATTTGGGCTTCAGGAATTGCCGCCACATTTGAGGAGACATCATCATCCCCTTCTGCGTACCGACATCATCCCCATCATTTATTATGTCAACCCCAGCTTCACAAAGCAGCAAGGCTTCCTTCATTCTTAGCTTATGAAGGCCTTTCAGAATGCGATTCACCTCATCTGGCTTTGTGAACATCATCTTAATAATCTCGGTGAAACCAGTTAACTGCCAAGCTATCTCCCACAAATGGGTGACGCCGCCTTGAATGCAGTAATCCTCGTAATTCTTACGCGATGCCCTTACCAAATCAATTGACGCTTCATCAATTTCCGGCCATGTATAATCATCTGGGTCAACCGTCTTCAAAGGATGCGCCAGATATGTGAACGTGTAAGTGTGATCTGTTGCCCAAATGCTGTGAATGCCCCAGATATCTTTTCTAACCTCGAAACCGTTTTTAAACGCAACGGTATAGGCAGGCCCGTAAGGTCCTTCTTTTAAATCAATGTTTTCTGGGAGATATCCCCCTTTGAGCCTTAATCCGTAACCAATTATGTCTACACCTAGGACCTTGCAAATTTTGATGTGTCCTTCTTCTCTTTTCTCTTCAACACATAACGCTTTTTTTAAGCGTTCATACGGTTCTGGACGGATATTTAACGAAAGTGGTACTTTATCAGGCTCTTCAAGCAGTATACTGCGAACGCAGCGTTCTCTAGATGAAAGCAATGACTAGTCTCCTTTCTCGTCAATAAGTTTAGTAGCTACTAATTAATTTGTACGCAAGATGGATGTTAACATTTTACTCTACCTATCAGATTGAAGTCAAATATGTTAGTATGTACTACTTGTGTGTCAGCGCATATTTAAAAAATGCCTACTGCAGTAAATCATTTAAGCAAATCTGTCGAATTAAAAATAGAGGAGTGTGTAAATTTGAGTGAAGTGGAAATGAAGGAAGTTGGAAGGGTCACACATTACTTCTCAAGGATAAATGTTGCAGTGATTGAGTTGAGCGATAAGCTTTCAGTTGGTGACAGAATTTTGATCAAGGGCTCAACAACAAATTTTGAGCAGACCGCTGGCTCCATGCAAATTGAGCATAAAAATGTTACAACAGCTGACCGTGGGCAAAGCATAGGGCTGAAAGCGAAAGAAAAGGTTCGAGAAGGAGACATAGTCTACAAAATCCTTTCTTAGATACAACATACAACCTTTACTGAGTACTAAGCAGTAAGATGGTTTTTCTCAAATTGGAGGGGACACTTTTTCTTCTTCCATTTTTTCAGTAACCTCGTTTTCCTCCTAAAATATGTTGCCAAGTTCTGTGTTTTGGAAGGGA
>Ga0315310_10003070_pt1 | contig 10419 bp, 9 predicted proteins | sample TDP5_MG_FD_203630 | JGI IMG/M metagenome (GOLD analysis project Ga0315310, IMG submission 203630) | Freshwater sediment microbial communities from Lake Towuti, South Sulawesi, Indonesia - TDP5 | ecosystem: Environmental > Aquatic > Freshwater > Lake > Sediment | place: Indonesia: South Sulawesi...
TTCACAACGGTCATGATGCTTTTTCCCAGTTAACCATGTCTACTCTTGCGGCTTAGGAATGGGCTCCAAAGCTTTGATGAACCCTTCAGGCGTGATATCGATGCGGATGCGTCTCCGTTCAAAGTTACACATGCGACAGTCGAGCACTCTTGCGATGCGAACAAACTCGCCGCGTTTGGCTTCCAAATCTGCCTGCTGGTCATACCAGTAAACTCGCCCATAATCAACTACGATTGTTCCGTCGAGGTTGTGTGCCAAGCCAATGCCACCAGCCATTTCGTAGGTGTCCCACATTTCTGCACTGCGTTGATTTATGTATAAACCTGTGACGCCGTGCAACTGATTGTAGCGGGCTAACTCCATAACTCGATATTTTAAGGCGCCTCTGTAAGCTTCGAGAACTGTGACAGAGTCTATTATCGCCAACTCAATTTTCTCCCTTTCAACCACGTAGCGGTAGGTCTCGGCGAAAGTGTTCCAGTCACGCAGTTCAGGAAAAACAACGGTGTCGAGGACAAAGAGGTTTTCCATAACCTTCTTCCAGTCTAACCCTAAAATCTCGGCTTTCTGCTTCATGCGAGACTGCAGGTCAAACCGAGGCGTGACACTCTTCCACGTGTCCTCAGCCGTGGCGAAGAGCACATTTCTACCTGCAGCTGCAACCCGAACAGCGATTTCCTCGACAAGAATAGACTTTCCAGCGCCTGGCAAGCCCGTTACAGCAAATTGACCGCAAATCGGCACGCCGTTCAGCGGCTTTCCTTCAGGTGTGAGAAAAAGATAATCCACGAAAGTTCCAGTTGGGAAGCCCACGAGTGGTTTTTTGGCTTCAGCAGCCACATCTGGACGAAGAACCAACGTGCTGAGTTTTTCCTCTTTCCTTTCAATTTCTGTCTTCATAGGTTTAACAGCGAGTTCCCACTCATCCGCTGGTGTCCTGGCACCCTTCATAGCCTCTGCCAATGTCTTGGCCATGGCTTTCATGATTTTTTCAACGTCTGGCGCTTCAGCAGCCTCTGCCCTTTTCTCCTCCGTGGGCGAAGCCGCAGTTTCTGCCTTGGATATTGCTGCTTCGGGCGCTAGAAGCACCCAGAGTTCGCCTCGTCTGTCCACTAATCCTTTTGTCCGCAGCGACTGAAGTAACGCGTAAGCCGATTTGGGTCCGTATTTTGGCACGCTCAAACCTTCGGAGATTTCGTCTAAGGAGGCTTGCCCTCGATGGTCTTTTAGAAATCCGACGATGTCGCTCTCTTCGACCATTTTGTGGTTTCACCCTTTTCAACTCTTAGTGTCGCTGTTGTTCACTATAAGTTTTCTCTGAACCAGGTGTGAAGAAATGCAATGCAGCCCAAGAAAAGGCTCTAAAAACTAATTCATTCAGTCTAGAAACTACTTGAAAGGAAGAAACGGTTGATCTAGCTCTGTGGAATCACAGCTGTAGCGATATGCGTCGGATGTATCCCGCCATGACGTTGAAGGTTATGATGCCGTTTACAGCGCGTCTATCAATGCCTGTGTGATAACTAATTTCGCGAATGGTCAACGGCTCTTTTGTGTACAAGGTTTTGAATATTTTTTCAGTGTAGCCCTTGTACTTCGGAGTCTGTTGTAGGTAAAACTCGTTTTTAGCGCATCTTCTCTCTCCATCGGTTGTTAAGGAGTATCTATACCTTAACATACGGAAACCGCCAGTGCTCCGTCTAATAAAGCATTGCATAACAGAGGTATTTAAAAATTGTCGAAGTCTTTTCCCGTTTTTTCTACTATAACAATGTCAAATTTTATCTTTTCAAAGTGATAATAAATGGGAGGCGAAGTGTTGCTTTCATGTCTCTAAAGGCGTCCATAAGCGAGAAGGGAGCTGTACTCTTAGGCAGGCGTGTTGCCTGCGACTCCTTCGACGAGACCCGACCTCTGAGAGTGGTCACTCATGTTCACTATGATCATCTGACGGGTTTGCAACGGAGTCTGCAGAAGTGCGAGGCTGTAGTCATGACGCCTGCAACCAAAGATTTGTTGGAGGTCATGCGTGGTCCATTGTTTCTCATGAGGGGCAATGTGAAGGCGTTGGCTTATGGAGAAACGTTGACGATCGACGAGAATGAACGTTTGACTCTGTATCGTGCTGACCACATTTTGGGTGCGGCTCAGGTCTTGGTTGAAGACGAGGATGGAACTAGATGTGTTTACACTGGTGACTTTAGGCTTTCTCAGACACCTATTATCGAGGCTGACGTGTTGGTCATCGAGGCTACTTATGGGAATCCGTTTCAGGTTCGACCCTTCGGAAGAGTTGTTGAGAACGCTCTTGTCTCGCTGGTGGAGTCGGGTTTGAGGCAGGGTCCAGTTTACGTTTTTGGTTATCATGGTAAACTGCAAGAAGTGATGCAGATTCTGCACAGCAATCATGTGAGGGCGCCTTTTGTTGTTCCAGAGAAAGTGTTTCATGTTTCCAAGATTTGTGAGAGATACGGTATGCGCTTGGGTAAGTATTTGCTATCGAGTGATAATGAAGCCAAGGCGATGACAGAAAAGGGCGAGCCTCACGTTGCTTTCTATCACATGAATTCGCGCAGATATGTGGGTAAAGAAGCTCTACGCATCAGTGTCAGCGGCTGGGAGTTCAGCAGTCCCAGACGGCAGATAGCTGACAACGAGCATGTTATTGCTTTGAGTGACCACTCTGACTTTAATGGGCTGCTTCGATACGTGAGGGAGAGCATGCCGAAGTTGGTGATTACAGACAACTATAGGGTTGGTGACGCTAGGGTTTTGGCGAGGGAGATTACTAAGAGGTTGGGTATTGAGGCGAAAGCCATGCCAGCATGAGCGTGCAGACAGAGAGACGGTATAGTCCTCGTTTTAGAAGGGAACGAATCGTTTAAATTTATGTTGTGTTTTGTTGAGGGGAAGCTGAGGTTGAGGCATTGCTGAAGATTAGGAGTTTCGTTCAAGGAAAAGATGAGAAACGCTGGACCACGGTTTGGAACAAAGTGTGCCCTAAGTTTGAAGAGGTCCGGGCTTTGACAGTTGATGACGTGATTAGATTTGAGAAGTCTCCGAGTTTTGATGTCAAGGGCTTGTTTCTCGCCGAGCTTGAGGATGAACCTGTTGGGCTGGTTTATGCTCAAGTGGATAGGTTTAGGGAAGAGAAGAAGGGTTTTATCCAGTTGCTAGGGGTTGTTCCTGAGCATCGAAGGAAGGGGATTGGTAGAAAACTTGCTCAAAGGGCGATTGAAAGTTTCAGGGAGCGTGGAATGGAGAGGGTTGAGGTTGCTGCTTCAAAGAAGGATGCCATCAAGCTCTTTGAAAGCATGGGTTTCAAACAAGTGCGCGTGTACAGTCTGATGAAAAGAGCTTTGGAAAGTCTTCCCCAAAACTTTGGAGAAAATCAGGAAGTGGTGCCAAGGAAACTTCACAGTGGAGATAAAGCAGACATAGAGCTGTTGACTTTTCTTGAAAACGACACTTTCAGCGAGCACTACAACTTCAGACCCACTTCGGTTAAAGAGATTGAACACATGCTCTATGAGAATCCTTCTTTTCGTGAGCAAGATTGGCTTTTTGTCGATTTGGGCGATGAGACTGTGGGTTATGTTGGAACTGGTATTGACAAAAAATACAACAAGGAGAAGAACACGAGGGCTGGTTGGATAATTGACATAGGCGTGATGAAGGCTCATAGAAGGAAAGGTATAGGCACCAAGCTGATGATTGAAGGCATGAAGTTGTTGAAGGCGAAGGGCATGACTGAAGCCATGCTAGGTGTAGACGACCAAAACCCAACAAAAGCCATTAAGCTATATGAAAAAATAGGGTTCAAAACAATAAGAAAGGACATAGCATACCAAAAAACAATACAGTAAAGTCAACTTTTTATTTTTCTCGTCTTCCTTTCATGTATTCTTCTAACCATTGATTGGCAGGCCTGGCACCTGCACTGGCGATGCTAAAATGAAGGTAGCCTCTCCTATGTCAGAATATTAGTGAAAATATTGCAGGTAACTTTACACGGAAAACTTGCTTCTAAGATGCAGGTATTTCTATACTCAATTGTTTTTTGATCTCGAAATATTTACTAAAATTTGTTATGGTGATGCCTACAGTCTTCTTAGTCTTTGGATCCCTTCTAACAACCACGTACTGATCTATTTCCTCAGACACCGCTTTCCTTGGCTTGCCAAAACTTATGTACACCGTGTCCGCTTCTCGGTCGTAGCTCATTACAATGCGCTCTTTTTCCAAAGAACCCTACCCCTTCTAATTCTTTCAGTAAAGTAACTGGTCATAATAAACCCTTCTGCATCCAAAACCTTAATCACCACCGCAAGATATTTTCTCGAAACAGGAGTTGCCCCAAACATTCTGTAACAAATCCTAGTGTCAACAGTTGCGCCCTCAACCACAACTTTTGGTTCTTTCAAAACATGTTTTATCTTGTCTTGTTCGCCCTCAACCTCGGGATGAAAGAAAACTATGTGAAGCCATTGAACGTGGGTCAACCTAATACGCTTACCATCATAAGATTTGGCTTCAAATAAAATAGACATTACCCCATCTCTATTTTTCTCGTTTTCCATCAATGTAGTCTTGTACCCATTGTTTGGCTTGGTCATCTGGCACCTGCAACGGCGGATGTTTGAAGGCATAGGCTGATATGCCCGTTAATGCGCCGCCTATCCCTCTGTCCAACGCTATTTTCACGGCTCTTACAACGTCTATGACCACGCCTGCGCTGTTAGGGGAATCCTCAACCTCAAGTTTTGCTGTCAAGGTTACTGGTTGGTTGCCGAACTTCCTGCCTCTTAAGAAAATGTGGCAGATTTTTTTGTCACCTAAGAACGGCACGTAGTCAGACGGTCCTATCCTTGTCGGAACCTTGTAGGGCACCAGACTTGTAACAGCCTCTGTCTTGCTGATTCGCTTACTGTGCAGTCTTTCTTCAACTGTCATGTTGAGAAAGTCTGTGTTGCCGCCCAAGTTGAGCTGATAGGTCTCGTCTACTTCGACGCCTCTGTCGACGCACAACTTAACTAGGTTACGGTGCAGAATGGTGGCTCCTAGCTGACTCTTTATGTCATCGCCAGCAACAGGCAAATTTTTCTGCTCGAACCTCTTAGCCCAAGCAGAGTCAGAAGCAATGAACTCTGGAATGCAGTTGGCTAGGGCGCACTTAGCCCTCAAACACGCTTCGGCGTAGACTCGAGTAGCTTTGTTACTTCCAACAGGAATAAAGTTCACAAGCACATCGGCTTCAGCCTCCCGCAAGGCTTCAGCCACATCTGCAGGCTTAGTTTCCTTTTCATCATAAGTGTAAAATGGCTCCTTCATGTGGGGTGCCACACCATCAAGAATGGGACCTGGCAAAACCTTCACACCAATTTTAGGCACTTGGGCGAACTTGGCACAGCAGTTAGGCTCAGTCCATATAGCGTCAGCCAGATCCTTTCCAATCTTGTTCTTGTTCACTTCAAAAGCAGCCACAAACTTGACATCTCGAACATGGTAACCGCCAAAATTGACGTGCATTAGCCCTGGCACAGTCGCTTCTTCTTTCGCATCTTTATAATATTCCACGCCTTGAACCAACGCAGACGCACAGTTTCCAACACCCGCAATGGCAACACGAACTCTTTCATTTGGCAAACAGCATTCCCCAACTTATACTCAACGGCATTATCCACAAAATCCTTTTAAAGTTACGCTAAAAACCATCCATAAAATGAAAAAGTCAAACTCGTTGACATCCTCTGCCGAAAGCTCCGTGGTTCAAGTCTCACCCTCCGCACCATCACGCAGTAGTGCAAGGAATCAGAAAGCTCCCCCAGAATGGTATCTGAAAGGTTGCAGTGATGATAATCTGGTCTCGATTGCCTGACCATACGGAGTTGTATGATAAAGGTTTCTCAATTCATTGAAGTGAGAGTCAGAATGATTGGTTTTCTCTGCGATCTCGTCAAGCAGTTTTCTTTCATTTTCTGTTATTTGATTCTCAGACTTGCTGATGAAATCGTGCCAAGCATCGAAGCCGACTAGCTCATTTTTGTTCAGATAATCAAAGTCGTGAAGTAGTGCATATCGTATGGTAGGCATTCCCAAGTCTTCAGGGCTGTCTCCGAATTCCCAAGGATTTGCTTTCCCAGCGCGGCATCGTTGCCAGACTTCGCCAGCCAACAGGAATTGCGAGCTCCTGTCGACATTGAGCGGGTCAATTCGAAACCTCAAAAGTTCGAGTTGAGTTTTGTCAGCCATCGCATCAACGAGAACCCAACAATTCGATTCCTCATTCCAGTATTCCGCGATGCGATGATCCCAATACCTCGGAGTCTCAGCACGGTAGTAACCAGCAAAGCCCACACGTGCACGTGCTGGAACGCCTTGATGACGCAACATTGAAACAAGCAGAACGGCAAAGTCTCGACACAAGCTCACCTTGCGTTTCTTAAGAGCGCGTTCCACGATGAGCGATGAGGAGTCTAGTTCAAGAATCTGTTTCAGCATTTCAGGAACTGTTCTTAGGTAGATTTCCCTATGTCTTTCTTGCGGTATTTTCAAGCCATATGCTTCTCTCCATGAAAAAGAAACAAGCAATCCTTGAACAGTTTTGACAAGGCTCAAAACATCAGAAGGTAAATCATCGAACATGTAAGTGTACTTGCCCGGATCGGTAATTATACTCTGTCGTCCATAGAATTCAAGAATGATGCGATTGCTTTTTTCAGACATACAGGACTTTTTCCCAATCCTGATTGGAGCCAATCTCATCACGCAACCTCAGTCGCTCTCGCCCTTTACGAAATAACTATTTAAGGCTTCGGCGAGCGATTCAGTATAGAAAAAAGAAGGAGTTGCGGGAGTCAGTAGTGACACCACCACTACTCATTGGGTTCGTCCCACCCTGCACTAAAATTTAAGAACTATGTTTATAGTCTCGGTTTGCGCACGCTATCCTGTCGTTAAGTTTTAAAAAGCGATAGTCACCGAATCAATGAAGAGATGATTAGTAAGGAGAGTGTGAGATGAACGCGAAGCTTATGGCTTATGAACATGTTCCTCTAGGGTTTGAGATAGTCATCAAGAACACTGATGTTGAAATGGGAAAGATCTGGAACCTCTGGCACAACGTTAAGCTGACCGATGATCCTGAAAGCTGGGACAATGAAATCAATCTACTCAATAAAATGCAAAGTAGGTTAGGCAAACTAACTGTGGATCAGCGATTGATACGTGCTCAGATGGCTGAGTTCTGCCGAGTGTGTCCTCTTTTCCCAAGAAGTATTGACATCCTCTGCAACGAGATAGGTGAAGAACGCTTCTCCAAGCCACTGAAGATAGGATGTGAAGGTCGAGATTTGTTGGACTCTCTAGGCTACCACGACCAAGCCAGTTTAAACAAACAACAAAAAGAGACCCTTACAGAGCATCTTAAGTCCCTCGAGAAGTGGCTGGAGAAAGGTCAAGCAGAGACTGCAACCGAATCAAAGGTCTTCGGTTTTCTTGGCCAACCGACAGATAACAAGGTGGCTGCAGTTGAGAAGCTTGTTCACATTGTTAATTCAGGTGAACCCTCAGTATCTTCTTTTCGAAAACTAACCGAAGATGTCTGCAAAGAGACCCAAAAAGAACCTGTGACAGTAACACGCGAGCGTTACAAGGGGCGACCCTTTAACTGCTTCAGATGTCTCCCCGAAGACGCCTCAATCACAAAATGTCATTGTTGTTACTCCATGTTTCTCGACGCCTGCATTCTCTGTGCCGGCACATCAGGTGAGGAAAGGTCCATGTTAGACGAATTCAGGCGTTTCGTTGAAGAAAACATACTATTGTACTCGGTCGCAATCAATTCCTGGTTAAAGGAAGAATCACTTAAGCACATTACTTGGCTAAAAAATGCGCGTTACATCTCAAAAGACAGCGCGTCAAGAATCGCTGAAAGGGTTCACTCTTCTCTCGGTGAAAAGAATGAAGCCAAAGAATGGTTGGTGGCTTGTCTTCTAAAGACAGTTAAGGACAATCAGAGATGGCACAAAGGAACTGAACTCATCGATAATTTTCCAAAGGCTACATCCTACTTTAAGGGAATACCTTAAAAAAAGAAAAATCTGCTGTTCAACGTCTTTCAAATTGATAGTTTTCATATTTGGATCCTAATAGGATCCTAATAGAGGGGCTAGGTCACGCTTGCGCACACACAAACACAACTGAAATCACATCACAGAAAGATTATTTAGTGTCTCACTGATTATTCACTAAATTCAACACCTTCCATGAAGACGTGCATTACACTTGTCAAGAAAAAACGTCCAATTAAAAATAAAAGAACTAAAAACAGACGTCGCAAGCATAAAAGACCTCGAACTTTCTTTTGGACGCCTCATCACAGAAACATGGACCGAACAAATGGGACCTACTCCTTTTCCAAGTATAACCGCACTACGAGAATGGGACCACAAACTCCTACAACGATACAAACCATTCTACATGCCATACTGCGACGTCTGCTGCCTCTGCACCTTCGGCAAATGCGACCTAACAGCAGGAAAAAGAGGCGCCTGCGGAATCAACATGGCCGCGCAGCAATCACGCATAGTCTTGCTCGCCTGCTTAATAGGCGCTTCCACTCACACGGCACACGCCCGCCACATGGTCGAACACCTAATCCAAAAGTATGGACACGACTTCCCGATAGACATAGGCGGAATCAACATAGAAGTCGAAGCACCAATAACCCGCCTAGTCTGCGGCATCCGACCAAAAACACTCGGCGACCTAGAAGAAGCCCTAGACTACTGTGAAAACCAAATCACCAACCTACTCTCATCAACTCACACTGGACAAGAGGGCAGCCACATCGACTTCGAATCCAAAGTTTTCCATGCAGGAATGATAGACCACGTAGGCTTAGAAGTAGCAGACATAGCGCAGGTAGCAGCTTTAGGCTTCCCAAAAGCCGACCCAGAAGCACCATTAGTTGACTTAGGATATGGAACAATAGACTCTCAAAAACCCGTAATATTGTGCATAGGCCACAACGTTGTACCCGCCACAGGAATAGTTGACTACCTAAAAACAAACGGACTCTACGGCGAAGTAGAAGTCTGCGGCTTATGCTGCACAGCCCACGACGTCACCCGCTACAATCCAAAGGCAAAAATAATCGGTCCAATCTCATGGCAACTCAGATTCATAAGAAGCGGACTCCCAGACGTCATCGTTCTAGACGAGCAATGCGTACGAACCGACTGCCTACTCGAAGCCCAAAAAATCAAGACACCAGTGATTGTCACAAGCGAGAAAAACTGCATGGGACTGCCAAACCGAACAAACGACTCCGTTGACACAATCGTAACAGACTTAACCGAAGGCAAAGTTTCAGGCGTGCTCATTCTCGACCCAGAAAAAGTCGGAGAAGTCGCGTCAAGAACAGCAGTCAAGGTTGCACCAAACCGCAAAAAATTCAAGGTCATTCCAAACGTCGAAGACATTATCGCTGGAGCAAAAACCTGCAAAAAGTGCAACGACTGTAGAAGAGCGTGCCCACAAGACCTCCACATAATGGAAGCCGTTGCCGAAGCCTCAACAGGCAACCTAGACGCCCTTGCAAACCTATACGACGTCTGCGTGGGCTGCGGACGCTGCGAAAACGCCTGCGAGAATGACCTGCCGCTTCACAGCTTCATTGTTAAGGCAGGAGAAAAGAAACTCAAAGAAGAAAAGTTCAAGGTCAGGTCTGGAAGAGGCGCCATACAAGACGTGGAAATACGAAACGTGGGCAGCCCAATCGTCCTAGGCGAGATTCCAGGAGTCCTAGCGGTTGTGGGATGCTCCAACTATCCTCATGGCGGAAAAGAAGTCGTCGACATTTGTCAGGAATTTGCCAACCGACGATACATTGTGGTCACTTCTGGATGCGCTGCCATGACAGCAGCGATGTACAAGAATGAAGAGGGCAAGACCCTATATGAAACGTATCCTGGCTCTTTTGAAGCGGGCGGAATAGTCAACGTGGGCTCCTGCGTAGCCAACGCACACATAGCAGGTGCAGCCATCAAAATCGCTAACATATTTGCCAAGCGTAATTTAAGGGCGAACTACGAGGAAATCGCCGACTACATCTACAACCGTGTGGGCGCAGTTGGTCTGGCTTGGGGCGCCTACTCTCAAAAAGCAGCAGCCATAGGTGCTGGGTTCTGGCGACTGGGCGTTCCAGTCATAGTTGGTCCTCACGGCGCAAAGTATCGCCGCATGTTGTTAGGTCGAAAGGACCGAGAAGAAGACTGGTATGTTTATGATGCTCGGACTGGAGATCGCGTGTATGTTGGTCCCACTCCAGAACACCTTTTCTATGCTGCTGAGTCAAAGGAAGAGGCTATGGTGATGATAGCCAAACTTTGTATGCGACCAAACGACACCACGAAG
>Ga0315310_10003071_pt1 | contig 10417 bp, 6 predicted proteins | sample TDP5_MG_FD_203630 | JGI IMG/M metagenome (GOLD analysis project Ga0315310, IMG submission 203630) | Freshwater sediment microbial communities from Lake Towuti, South Sulawesi, Indonesia - TDP5 | ecosystem: Environmental > Aquatic > Freshwater > Lake > Sediment | place: Indonesia: South Sulawesi...
GTTTTACCATACAGATCATTCCATGCTTCTTTTATCCTAGGAAAGTAATCCATAAAGATATAGTTCTGCAGATCTGTAAGCCGATACGGCTGCTCCTCTCCTACATTACGTGACCAGTACTGATAAAAATACCCAAGATAATTGAAAAGTAACTTATCTGAGCCGCTTGTCAAATCCAAGTTGATCAAAAACAAAGGGAACTCAGATGGTTGAAATGGCGTTGTGAAGTTGAAGAAATGGCGCTCTGCAAAATCCCTGGCACCGGCCAATCCGAAATGGTGACCTGAAAAAGCTATGAAAATTATTGGTCTTCTAGGATGATGATTGTGGAAGAAATCTACTAGAGATAGCAGTGACGAAATTCCAACCGCATCCTCTGCTCCCGGCGCAACTGACGGCACAATTGACCATGAGTCGTAATGCGCACCTATCATGATCGGTGCGCTTGTCAAAGAGGGATCAGTTCCTGGAAGTCTCCCTATCACATTTATTGCATCTACTTTTCTGTAAGTCATGTTGACTTTAACTGTGACCTGTACATCCCTTGTGCTCAGCTCCATAAGAGTCTTAGCATCCTCATAGCTTGATACGTAAACTCTGGGAATCTTGATCGGTGCGTTGACATGAAGCATTTCGGCGTCGTATCTTGTCACAAAATCTGAGGAAATAAAGATAATTGCCTTAGCACCCAGCATCGCCATTTTTAACCAGTTATCATAGCTGTTAATACTCATCAGGACTATGCTACCATTAACGTCTTCATGTCTACTAGATAACTCTTGCAGAGAACCGTCTCCAACATCAACAAGCCTGCCAGAAACCGCTTCAGTTTTGCCCGTCTGAACAAGGTTTGGCCACAAGGCATGGGCGTGAATGACTGTGTTTGCTGAAGTAATAGCGGATCCTTCGTCGATAGGGGAAGCCAAGGTAAAACTCTCGTAAGTAACATTCAACCCGTAGCCGGCAAATTTTTCTCGTATAAGTTCTGCCGCCTCATAGCTTCCGGGATACCCTACAACTCTTGATCCCATGTTCGAAAAAACTTTGACGAATTCTTCGACTTGGGTAAGATTAACTGATTTCATAACGTCAGTTGTAGACAGGTCTAGTACTTGGTTTATCGAACCTGCGCTACCTTCTGAATGAGATATGTAAACATGTGGAATAAAAGCTATTAGGGTTATGAATAATGTTAAAAAAAGTGGGGGAGATTTAGGTCGCCCAGTCAAGGGTGATTACCACCACTTTGGTAAGGTAGCCGGATGGAATATGCGTGCCCATGCAATCTCAATTGGTAGCATTATGGATTTCCCAATGATGAGCCCTATGAAAAATGGCTGATATTTCTGTACCATTCTAGTGCCACCAGATCGTGTCAAGATCAACTTGATGACCCATGCGATCAACGCGACGAACCAGAAGCCTAACCCGCCCAACCCCAAGAAATATCCGTTTGAAGCTATGACGAGGCCAGCAGGACTTAAGATGAACCACGGAAAAGTTTGACTAAGCCACATGATTATGCCAACGACTATGACTCCTCCGATAAACGCCATGGTGTGCGTGTTTACTGTAGACATGTAACCAAACCAAGGTGTTGTCGACCAAGCTGGCCAATCCAGATCCTCCCAGTGTCCTCCGAATCCATAAGTATTCATGATTATCATCCCAAACGCGATCGCTATCGGTAGACCAACCACCAAAGAAAGAATCGTCACCTTAAGAATATCTTTGTTATTTGTTCCAGTGGCATTAGCCATACTGAAAGGCCCTAAGAAGTTTAAGCCTAATTCTGATGCCTGAACAGTATCCACTGTATTAATGCCGAAGAACATAGACATTCGGCTCTCAACATTGTCCATTGAACCGCCGCCGAAGAAAGATGGTACTCCACCGAAATATTCTGAAAAGTTTGCTATCCAATTGAAACCATTATTCCATCCCTCAGCGTAAATCCTATTCCATCCCATGTACATGATCAAGGTAAATACTGCGATTGATAGCGCGACCCAGAATGGTACTCCAGCTACCGACATCAGAGCTGACCATATTACAAAGCAAATGACAAAGTAAAGCCAGACCCGCTTGTACGGCATAGGCTCCGTGTCTGAACCTTTTCCGCGCAAGGTATTAAGTACGTATCGCCATTTGAATATAAACGGTACCAGCCCAAGGGCAAGCAATCCGCCGAGGCCAATTGACACACCTACTTCAGGGCCGTACATCCAACTAAAGTATTTTATTGAAGTATAAGTGTCCGGTGGCAACGATGGCATAAGGTTTGTCAAGATGAGGATAGGAGGCATAATTATGGTGAAGACAAATCCGACGATCCATAATGTCAGAAGAACACGCGATGGAAAAAGGTAAAATAGACCAATCACCCATGGTGTCCAAGTAATTAGGGGAACCATTTCTGTTAACCCAAACATTGCTTTTAAGTCAAAGCTAAACGGTGATGCAGGCCATTCGACGCTCACTTTACCTACGTCAAACAAAAGACTAGGGATGAGAGAGACGCCCTCACCACCACCGCTACTCCACAATGCTTCCGTCAACAACGATATGACTATGCCAATCACAAAGAATCTATTGAATATTGATGTTTCACCTACCGAGCTCTCAATGATTCTCAATGCTGGAACCGTTGTTGGAAAACTAAGCATTTCCGTCTCAACGTATTCCTTACGCCAGACGAGGGCAAAGAAGAATACGCATCCGTACATTGAAAGGACATATAAAGCCCAATAGACAATGTTTATTGGAAAGGTATATATGATTCCGGCAAAGAATGGGCGGACACTCTCGAAATCAGGATTTGTGACCAGAAATGCTGATCCGATGGTGGAATTAGCCACAACACCCATCAAGCTCATTAGTAGCAACATTGAATACAATACGGTTAGCTCTTGTTTTGAAAACTTGTTCCTAAGTCTAGATGAAATCAATCCTATTATGAATAGTACAGGCAACGCCCATGGAAAAGCTCCAAAAATAGTCCCCGTACAATATGCCCATCCTGGACCATATCCACCTATCAGAAACGCATTAAACTCGTAGAGAACCATTGTAACAATCGATATCACTAGACCAATGACGATGACCCTTGATGTAAGACCAGATACTTTCTCCAAGTTTTTTCCCTCCATTTTGACATCTTTGCACGATTTCTCCTTATATAATTTGTCCTTTCTTATGGGATGACAGTGGCCGACACGATGAGAAGCAACCTTGAAGGTTTCTGACTTCATTCTATTCATGGTGTGGGGTTAGTTGACCGTCAATCGTTTGGCATCTGAATGCTTCTTAATGCTCGACTTATTTTGGGGTAGCTTCGTACCCACCACCTTGAGCCGAGAAAATTGTGAAACCAGGAGATCCCGCAGGGAAACCTCAAAAGCATCAGGGCCTTTATAGTTCAGGAAGAATACGCTCAGAGGTGTTGTGATGGAACCTACAGGTTTGCACTCGACCGATCTTGCTTCAAAACTGGACCACAAGCCCCACGTACACAAGTCCTGGTGCGGTGCAACATTAGGCTAGGCTCTTTAACCATATCACCAGACTGCTATAAATATGGCTTATCTCTAGATTAAATTAGACATGAAGATTGAAGAGAGAATAGAAGCGGCAATACACTGCGAGGAACCGGATAGAGTGCCCATATGTCCTAGAATATGGAGGCTCCTTCTGAACCTACCGGGCTATAGATGTCAATGCTGGAAACACCAACTCAAGGCAGGCATCGAGTTTGGATATGATCCGCTGATTTTTTATCCCAGTGCTCGTGTGGACAATATTAGAAACCCTTACGCGACCTTCACGGACTCGGATTATCACTTACGCGTCAAATTAAGAATAACGCAATTCCAAGACTTCGATATGATCGTCAGAGAAATTAAAACTCCAGCGGGAGTGCTCACGGAGAAAAGAAGACAGCTTAAACCAGGGAAGAGATACGGTTTCACACCAGACTCGGTCGAAACAGTAGACGAACACTTAATCAAAGGAACTGACGATTTAGAAAAAATCGCCTTTATACTCCCAAAACCCGAAAAAGCTGTTAATCTACATGATTTCTACGAGGCGATGGAGACAGTCAGTGGAAAAGGAATAATAATGATAACGGATTACATGGATTACAGCCTTGCGTATGCGTGCGGGATGAGAGAGTTGATGATCAAGTACCTCCGAGACAGAAAATTCGTCTACGAATTAGTGACAATTCTTCAAGAACATGCACTTGAAACACTAAAGCTATATCTGGAAGCAGGAGCGAAACATATATTCACCAGTGGTTTTGCTTGGGGAGTAGGCGCCGGCTGGTCCCCGAAAATGTTCTCAGAAATCTTCGCGCCTTTGATTAGAGAGCGAACTTCGCTTTTGAAGAGCTATGCGGCAGTTCATCATTACTACGATGACGGAACTGTTATGCCTATCTTAAAACAACTAGAAGACTGTGGAATACGAGTACTCTCAACGCTCGCACCACCACCCTTCGCGGATAACAATCTGGCGAAGGCAAAGAAAGAAGTCGGCAATCAAATGTGTCTTTGGGGAAATATTGACTTATGGAATGTCATAAGAAACGGAACTCCAGAACTCATCACCACTACGCTGAGGAAAGCAATTGAAGATGCAGGATATAGCGGTGGATATATACTTGGATCTAGTGACGGCCTCACCGAGGATACACCTATTAGAAGTCTGATGGCTTTCATCGCGGCAGGCAAGAAATACGGGGGATATTAAATAGATGGCGCGTTAGCCAAAAACTATATTGGAAGTATTGAAATATACTTAAAACGGCGAGAAGAGTATGGTTGAAAAACTTGCAATTGAAGGTGGAGAGCCCGTTAGGAAGAAACCTCTCCCAACAATAGATGATATCTCGGGCAGATATCTAGGAGAAGAAGAGCTTAGGCTCCTCAAGGAGGTCATCGATTCAGGGAAGCTTTTCAGATATGTTGGAACAAAGGTAAAGGAGCTTGAAAGAAGGTTTGCTGAGTACTTCGGAGTGCGTTATGCTATAGCAGCGTCGTCTGGCACCGCGGCTTTGCATGCCGCATTGGCATCAACGAGAATAGATCCGGGGTCAGAGGTGATAACGACTCCCATTACAGATATGGGCACCGTCATCCCAATAATAGCACAGAACTCAATCCCGATCTTTGCCGATGTCGATCCTGAGACTTTTAATATGGACCCTGCTGATGTAGAGAAAAAGATCAGCGATAAGACCCACGCAATCATCGCGGTCCACATTCTTGGACAACCTTGCGAAATTGATAGAATAATTGAAATGGCAGAAAAACATGACATATACGTCATAGAAGACTGCGCCGAAGCTTTACTTGCGGAATATAAAGGCAATTATGTTGGCACTATCGGGAATTTGGGCGTTTTCAGTTTTCAGCAATCGAAACATATGACTACTGGCGATGGAGGCATAGCAATAACGGATGACGAGGAGCTGGCGAGAAATGCAAGCTTCTTTACTGACAAAGGATGGGATCGATCTGTTAGTGGACCGAGGTCATACGTTTCTTTCGGATTAAACTACCGCATGAATGAGTTGACGGGTGCTGTTGCCCTTGCACAACTTGAGAAATTGAAAGATGTGGTGGAGAAGAGGAGAGAATTAGCATCATGGTTAACTAAGCAAATGGAAGGGATAGATGGAATAGGCCTACCTAAGATAATTGATGGAGCTAAACATACATATTGGTTCTACCCAATCAAGGTTGATCATGAACGTTTAGGAATATCAAATGAAGGATTTGCAAAGGCATTAAATTACGAAGGAATAAGCGCAGGCACATGGATTGGAAAACCATTATACCTCGGTCCCATATTCCTTCAGAAAAGGATGTATGGAAATTCAGGATGCCCCTTTGATTGTCCTTATTACAACCGTGAAATAAAGTATAAAGAAGGCATGTGTCCCAACGCTGAAAAAGCTTCGAGGGAACTACTAGTGCTCAGTTGCAATGAGAAGTTTACTTACGATGATACTGCGGACATAGCCAATGCTGTGAGAAAGGTTGCAAGCTATTACATAAGAAAAACATAAAATCTTGAAAATGGACTAATGCTTCACCATGGCGCGCCAGCGCATCTTTTTCTTTTTCTGCTTACCGTAAGCGATCAATTGGGTATCTCCTGAATCTCTTCCACGTCTCTATGAGTAAAGGTGCCTTTCTTTTCCAAGTTTCTCTAGTCAAAATCGAATAAATTGTTCCAAGTATAAAACCTCCTCCAGGTGCGAGCGCTTCGATCGCCCGTTTGACTGCTTTACGAATTTCCTGGGGTGTTCCCTGCGTCAGAGTTACTGCTTCACTTATGCCCCCTCGGATGCAAGTATTTGGAAAAGACTTACGAATAACGTTCAGATCAATCCGGTTAGCTACAGGGTCCACGCCATCAAACAAGTCAATATCTAACGCGGTTAGAATAGGCAAAAGTTGCGCAATCCCTGTGCAGAGGATATAGTGGAACTTTAGATTTGCCTTATGAACCATTTCGATCTCTTCTTGAATCAGCGGTTCAAGATAACGTTTGTATAATTTTGGAGACCAAAATGGAGGTGATTCATACCATCCCCGACGTCTGATCACATCAACGCCGATTTCCAGTGACTCCTTTGTCCTAATTAAATCCCATTCATGGATAATATTAAGAATCTGGCGAAGAAAATTAGGTTCCTTATAAGCGGCGGCGACAACTCTCTCAATCCCACATAGCCAAATGGCGGCGTCGCCACCATAGCCTCCGTCAGCGGTAAGCAAAAATCCTTTTTCATTAGCGTATTCCTTCATTTTTTGAGCTTCTTGACGAAAACGGCGAATCTGATCAGATGAGGGCTCGCAAAGTATGTATCGCAGCTTCTTTAGATCATCATAACTGTTAATCAGACGTTCCTTTGATCGAGACGCTGGAATAATGTGATCGCTAAAAAGCGGGACATCATTTCCGTGAGGCCAGTCTGGCGTTTTAAGAACGACCTGCCTTAAAAGTCCTTTGGGAGTGTCGTAGGTCTTAACCAAAAGCGGGTATTCTTCAGAAGATAAATTCTTCATCTCTATTTTTGCTTTAACGTCGGGATGGTGCTGCCATGGAGGGCTTAAGATAAGAATAGGATCAAGCCCCAAACGAAGATAGTCCATTTGCCTTTCATCTTCGCTTTTCCAAACTTCATTTACCCAATCTCCAATGAACGTTATGTGCAATGGTACATGATCTGGTTCTTCAAGATTTATCGTCTTCAACAATCTTTCCTTGGATGTGAGCAGATTATTCATTTTTCGTTACCTCTTCGTTACCTTATCGAACTGTGCGATATATAATAATTGTTTGTGCTTACCTGAAGTGTTGAGTTTCTTTCCCCTTCAACCAATAGTATCAGTATGACATGGAAACAGATCTCAGTAAGCGCAAGACGAGCATTCAGAAAAGCTAAAGCACATAGTAGTCCAAACGAGATTTTGATATTAATTTACCAATGGAAGATTAATGTTTTCTCTTGGAATTCTCCTAGTTTCTCGCGAATTGAAGTCGCGAGTGAACTCTTTAACTTCATGGTCACAACGAACTGGTTTCTTCCGTCGCTGGAAAAGACGTTCCTTAAGGGCGAGAAAAGAAAGATACTGATCCTTGATATCGCCCACGGCCCAGTTAAAGAAAGCTTCAGGAATGTTCGTAGAGGAAGGGGTACGACCGTAATCCTTAGGAGATTCCAAGTGATTTGCTCACAAAAAGACTATGAAAATGTCTGTCTCAGAGTCTATTGGATGATCACGTCAGCCACTCGCGCATCTTTTGGACATACTGCGGGAATGCAACCTCCGGCTCCGGCAGCTCAGGATGCCATCTCTTTTCCCACTCCAGGGTAGCATAGCCGTCGTAGCCGCCTTGCAACAGCATGTTCAGCATCCTTTTCAAGGGCACATCGCCTTCGCCGAGCAAGACATAGACTGGTTGCCCCTTGTCATCGAGGATCGAGTCCTTCACATGAATACCTACCGTATACTTGGCCAAGTTGGCGTACGTAACTTCTGGCGGTTCGCCGTTTGCACGGTACGGGTGATGCAAGTCCCAGAGTATGCGCACGCGCGGATGATCGACCTGAGAAATCAAGCGGGCGCATACCGCCGAATCAGTCCAGTCGTCGTGCGTCTCAAGGGCCAAATTGATGCCATACTCTTCCGCCTCATCCCCGATCTGCCGCAAGTTCTCAGTTATGATAGGCATAATGTCTTCCGCATTGTAGCTTTCGGGTAAACTCCCCCCGAAAACCCGTATAATATACACGTCGAGCTTGGCGGCTAGTTTCATATTACGCCGCGCCTCTTCGAACTGCTTTTGCTTCTCGACTGGATCTGCCACGGCAAACCGGGCGGAGATAGAAATACCCGATACAGCGAGGCCGTAGTCGGCAAACATCTGTTTGGTCTTGTTGAGGTCAGTGGTAAATTCTGGCCGCTTGGTGATGTCTATGTCTTCTAGCAGCCCGCGGAAGTCAACACCATCAAAGCCCATTTTGGCGGCGTTCTCGACGATCTGTTGCAGGGTCCATTTGGGACAACCTAGAGTGGTAAAAGAGAGTTTCATGGACAGTATTCCCCTTTCCAAATTGTACACGTAATCTAACTGGACTATTCCGGCCAGTTAACGCGCAAATGGCAATAGATGCTTATATACGTATTGGAAGACATTGGGATGACTTCTCGCATAGTGTCGCAAAGCCTTGTTAATACCGGGATGTGTACTTCGCCAGCCATCTGTCTTTAGGAACTTTTCCCAAACCATTATATTTCATCATAAAAGATTGAGAGGGGCTTGGATAAGCAATTGAAATATCTATCATCATATTCTAACTGCTTTGCAAGAGCAATATCTACGAACACAGACGAAAGATTCAAAAAGAGTAACTTTGTTGTTCTCCGACATTCTAAGGATAGCTGGGGGTATTATCACACAAAGGATACCGAGTATCTGCAATGAACCCTCGGCCATAAAGAGAGGATACAGCTGACATCTATGTTCAGAAAGTTGAGGGCTGGGAGTCTAAACCCGACCGTTGGACTTCGAATATGTCGGAAACATTCACAGAGCCGAAATTTTCCGCAAGCCAAAGTGAAAAAAGTTAGGGATAAACCTGTAGAAGCTAGTGGTACATGAGTTTCTCTTCGTATTTTCTGAGGTGTTCGGCGGCTTCGCCGACATCCATGAATAGCGAGTCTACTCTCTCAACATCTTCAATGGTCACCCTTTCACGTTTCATGACCTTGGAGTTTTGGGCTGCCAAGCTGAGAAGCTGGACGGCGTATCTTAGGGATGAACTGCTCCCTATTTCTGTCAGCTTCTCCAATGCGTTATCATCTATGGTTACCTTTTCTTCTTTGGATCTAATACGGAGGATCTCCCTTACGCTTTCGGCATCATATTGTTGGGTAGCTATGATCACTGACCGGTCTATAAGATCCAGCGGGAAGCCCATGGGGCTTTTAACATCTGTACCGCGGATAGTTGTAACACCTCTGTTGGTCGCCAAAATGATTATTGGGACGAGCTCGCTCTCCAATGCTCGACCGAGGAAACTGAACGCTTCCAAATCTAGTAAGTGGCTATCATCAATGAAGAGGACGCCTGGATGGATGAAGGCCTTGCCCTCGTCAACCATTTTCTTGACAGATTCATCTACACCGGTCCTAATCTCCGTGTCGATCTCTTTGGTCCCGGCACCACCGAAAAACATTGAGAAAAGCCCACCGCCCATTCGACTTCTGGCGTTGATCTGGTCCATATCCGCCAGAGTAGGCGTGTAAACGAATTCCTTCTCCTTTAGGACGTCTCCAACAGGCCTGGGAACCTTCTCTCTTGTGTCGACATCGTAGGTTTTCCCCTTGGCGCTCTCTAAGCTCAAACCGAGGTTTGCTACTCTCCCCGTTTCAGCATCGATCTGAATAACGCTTCCCTCGGCGATTCCCTGTTGGATCAGTTGTTGCGCGATAGATGCGCCTGCTTCGATGGTCTTCTCTTGCTGCGTCGTTTTCAGGGTTATTCGTACACTTTCCGGAACCTTCTGATACGGATTGTACGGGTGCGGAGCCGTTCGTACGTCGATGCCTGTGAGTTCGCCTTCATACACCTTTCGCATCTCATGTATCTCAACGCCGATGCATTTACGAATAGCCTCGACCAATATCTCAGTTTTCTTCCTTTCACTGCTGTATATCTCGCTTCCGCTCATCTGTATGAATGGAACATTGGGACCTAGATCCCTCGAGATTCCCACAGCTATCGCTGTTTTGCCTGTGCCCGGAGGACCAGCTAAGATCACGGTCTTCCCGCTTAGCCTACCCTCCTTTATCATCCGAACTACTAAGCCAGCAGCCTCACGCGCGGTCTCTTGACC
>Ga0315310_10003072_pt1 | contig 10415 bp, 12 predicted proteins | sample TDP5_MG_FD_203630 | JGI IMG/M metagenome (GOLD analysis project Ga0315310, IMG submission 203630) | Freshwater sediment microbial communities from Lake Towuti, South Sulawesi, Indonesia - TDP5 | ecosystem: Environmental > Aquatic > Freshwater > Lake > Sediment | place: Indonesia: South Sulawesi...
ACTGTTACTTTGGTGCCGTCGTCGACGTTTATTGTGCCCTCATACAGTCCAATTGGTGTGTTTTCTGGCACATGGACATACACGTCAACGCCTACTGATTTGCCGTTCGCTACATTTGTTTGGGTTGTCGAAAGTGTCAGCAAGTTCCAGTCGACTTTCTTGTAGAACTCAACCTTAATGCCGATTGGCACGGTGGGCGCTAACGCTGTCCTGTATCGATGCTGTATGCCAAGTAGGATACCATTGTGATATCGGGTTAGAGGATCGTGTACTCTTGCCTCTAAGGCGGTGCCAGATGGATAACCATATGTATACCTGTTGATTTCGTAGGGATCCATTTCTCCGCTGTTGACGACACCGTTGAGGTTCGAATCGGTCCAGTATACGCCGTCTCCGTCAAGGTCCTTCCAGTCGTAGATGAGCAGTCTATAGCCGTTGTTGCCTGCCATCGTGTAGTCAAGGTTGGCATCAAATTTGTCGAATGGAAAGTATGCGAAAGCTTTCACCAGTTCTGTGCCAGGTGGTATTATGCTCGTTATGTCCCACAGATAGTCGGGTCGACCCATTGAGTACGCGCTTTCCTTCGCTAGCTCAGCCGTGAACGATAAACTGTATTCACCAGTTTTTACAAGAATCGAGTCAGACAGTGTCACCGTTACATAGTTTGGTCCAACCCGTACCGGAGGCTTGGTGTTGGTCAGAGTGATATGTGTTCCAGCGTCTTGCCCTGGGAATAGAATCTTTGCAAATGCTGGGTATTCTTTGCCGTAGTATTTCCCTGCGGTCCAGAAAGAAGGCGAAACACGGATTCCTCCAGACTCGCTGGCTAGGGCTGTTGCCCTATCGCCGTTGACCATGCCTGCCCCTTGAACGAGTGGGTCATAGTTTAGGTTGGTTGCACTGGACATCATAATTTCTCTGGCTGCGTAGGATGTCGGCGCAATACCATGTTTGCCAATGTATGCCTGGTACATGAGGGCGGTTACGCCCGCTGCAATCGGCGTTGCCATGCTGGTTCCACCCCAGACTGTCCAAGCTGCCGCGCCGTCGCCCACTTCATTGAGTGGTAAGTCTCCCGACCCCCATGCTCCAATTGCCACAACATCTGGATCTGGTTGCCCAACCGCACTTGGTCCTCTATTAGACCATGGCTGGACGTCTCCCCATGTTATTTGATCGACATCGGCGATGCTTTCAAAGTCCCAGTATTCGGTGGCGGCTCCCACAGAGATGATGCCTGGCGCTGACGCTGGCGATGTTACTGTGCCATAGCCGTGTCCGCCGTTGCCGGTAGCTCCCAGGAATGTGGTGTATGGGCTGTAGATTGATGTTGTGAGATCGATGTACCTTGACTCATAGTCCCACCCGTCGTTGATTATGCTCGAAGTTCCATAGCTCATGCTTACAATGTTCGCTTCGTCTCCGGTGCCGCGGATTCCGTCGTAACCCCGCGTTACAAAGCGATAGTTGTCGTATGCGCTGCCGCCTTGGTACAGATTTCCAACCGCAATCATTTTTGCGTTTGGTGCCATTCCATAAACTACTCCCAGTGCTCCTTGTGCCACGACCGATGAGGCACACATCGTGCCGTGGTCTTCTCCGTTTTCTGTTACGTCGTTAATCATGAACGCCACTAGGGTGCCTGCTGTGGGTATGACGTTGGGTATGCCGTAGAGCCCGCTAATGTAAGCTGAGAACGGGACAGGTTTTACGCCGTCTGCTATGAAGTAGACCATTCCACCAGAGACATCTGCCAGTCCGTCACGGTTGAGATCTCTCCACGCTATCTCGTCGCCTTTGCGAACAGGTTTCTCGTCGGTGAATTTCCTGTCGTTGTTTAAGTCAACGTACACTGTATCGTAAACTCCTGCGGTGTGTTCATCAACCACCAAAACAGCGACGTAGTTTCCATAAATGGCTCTCAAAGTGTCGTCTGGGTGCAACCCAATGTGATAGGTTCCGCTCTTACTTGTGCGTGGAACATGATAACCCCCTGTGTCCGTGTTGCTAGTATCTGAGTACCAAACATCATTGTTTGGGAAACCCATTCCGCCTGAGAACAGATAGCTCAGCATGGAGCGGGAGTCAAAGGCTATGGGCCAGCCAGCGTATGGACCGAAGGGCTGGCGAGCCTGTGTCCCTTGCAGGTCTGGGTTTGCGAAGTCCACTCCAGTGTCTATGACTGCTACTTTAATTCCCGTTCCTGTGTATCCCTTTGCCCACGCCCCTTTGGCTCCGTGGGTTTCAATGGCAAACCATGTTGCGGGTTCGGCGCCCTTGTCTGGTTTCGTTCCCACCACGTCTGGGTCTGGGGGCGGTAGAGTCTCAGGCAACGTGTACTTCAACACGTAAAGAACGTTGGGCAGAGAGGCTATTTTGACAAGGCTCTTCGCTGGGACGCTCAGAGTCAACGTTACAGGCTCATCTGGTGTTATCGCCTTCTCTTTGCCTACAAGTCCAAGGTTCATGTAATTCCTGAGCACGTTGAAGACTTGATTCGGATCCACGGTTGCAATGTTCACCTTTACTAATTCTGATCCTCCAGCGGCTGCAAGTTCACGAAGGGATGGCTGAATCTTCGCCAAGGCTCTCTCGTTTCCAGTTATGATTTGCGGCGTTCCTTGCAAGGTCTTCTCCGCTGATACGGTAACCACCATTGAAGCAAACAAGCTTACCATAAGAAGTGCCATTGCGAGTATAGTTACTACTTTTGTTTTCATTTCTTTCTCCTTCCTCACTTGTATCTTTCCTTACTGCGCCACTCTGGGCGCAAGAAGAGTAAAGTAAACTCCACCCTTCCAACCAAAAACTGTGTTTAGAAATATTTAACACTTCTGAAACTTTATTCTATTTGAAAATGGCAAGGAAAACCGCCCTCATAAATGCAATTCTGAGCTACTATGTTGGTACAGGAAGTTTTTCACTTTCTAGTTTTTCAGCTAGGAAATTGATGGCTTGGAGCACGCTCTTGGCTAGCCCCAAAAGGTCGATTGTCAACAGCATGGCTAGGTAGATTCTCAGGTCGGCTATCAAATGGAAACCTTGAAAGTCTAAGGCAACGATTCCACCTTCTAGGGCGACGACAATGAATATCATTAAGATTAAGGCTTTTCCAATGTTGAACGCGTGTTGAAAGATTGTTCCAGACGTGAGTTCACCAGCAGCCACAAAGAACAGAATAATTGCCACGAACACGGGCAACATTTGCTCATATCTTGAGAAAAGTTCTGGTGCAATTTCTGAAAGACTAGAAATTATGAACATGGGCACGACGTATAGGAAAATAAACCAGAGTAAGCATTTGACAACCGCCTTAACAACGCGTGGAAGCATCTTTCTAAACAATGATTTAGTGCCCACATTCTCAACCAATAGGCATCACCACAGGACCGTAACTGAAGACCGAGGGGAAGTCAAAGTACAAGCGTGCCTCTTTGAGGATGCCATAACTTGTTGAGACAAAAACTACTAGTGGGGTTGTACCACCATTCTGCGAGGGTACGATTATTCGAGTCGTTGATCCGCCGACTTTTTGACCTAGAGTATTTACTATTTCTGTTCGCACGGTTCCGTTTAGAGTGAAGAAAGAGTGGTTCTCGAAGCTGAGGGGCAAAACTGCTCTGATGTGTGTGGCGTTGTATGGCTCGATGCTCTGGATGTCCCTGATAGATAAATTGTATAGAGGCGCACCCCATGTGAAGTTTTGGAAACTTGTTGAAACTTGTAATGGAATAACGCGGGCGTACTTCAATTCCAAACTCAGGTCAACGGTGAAGTTGGTGTCATAGAAGAGCAGACGAGACAAACTGTTGGAAGCCATGTTCTCGAGACTGATTGAGATGTTATGCGTTGCGTCAACCTTGTTGCCACTTGAGATAAGAGGAACCACAGTCGAGGAGTTTGATACGAGCGTCCCGTCACTTTCTTTTATGATTGTTGTGAGGTTTAGGTCAGCGATGTCGTAGAAACCCTTGTTCTTTATGGAGAAGGGCACCGACACAGTCGTTGTTCCTCCAAAAGTGCTCGTTTGTGGGTTTTCACCGAAATCGATTCCGAGTTGAGTGGCTGAGTACACTACGGTGACCGTGAACACTATAATAACAAGCCAGAGTATGTAGATTGTCCAGCCGAGCGCTCGTATCGCCTGCTTCATCAGCTCTCACTTGGAAAAAACGCGTCTATTGAGGCGTTGGAGTTGACGCAGGAGAAGATGATGTAGCGGCTTCTTCAGGCTTCTCCACTTGTTTAGGAGTTTCGGTTTTTTCTGCTTCTTTAACTCTGGTTGGCTTCTCTGCTTCAGTTTTTACTTCCTTTACTTCAGGCTGAGACTCTCTGATTGTTTGCTTGCTCTCTGTTTTGACAGGTTGTTGCTGAGTCTGTGCAGTCTCTGTTTTTTCTTTCTTGAGTAATTGCACTGCTCTTATAGTGAGGATGGAGCCTACCCAGCCCATTATGCCTAGGTAAAGTATTCGAATGATTGCTTCCATGAGAGGTGCAAGTGATTCACCGAAGACTTGTAGGATGTCGCCTGTTGCCAAGATGCTTAGTGCTCCAGACAGAAAGGCGTAGGCGCTGAAGAATGTGAACGCCAGCAGGATGACGCCTATGAATAGGACGATCAAGCCTGAGAGCTCAACCTTGTCTGTTTTTCCCAGTTTCATCCTAGAACCTCCATGAGTGTGCCTTTTGAGTCATGCACGTATAAAAGAAGAGTGAACTTAAACTATTTATTGTGTATCTAGACTCTGAATAGTCGCATGTTGTTAAGGTGAAACTTCTTTCTTTTGTTTCATGATGCGTATAAGGTGAGACGCTTCTCGCGCTGACTCTGCGTGAGCCACATGCTTTGTTCTTGCAACGATCAGTCGAGCACCACAGTGGGGGCACTGTCTGTTCTTTTGCTCAGTCTTGGTCAACAGTAGGCGTCCGCAACTGTAACAGACGATAACCGCGTACATGGGTAGGACTTATCTCTCTGTTTTGTTTTATGTTGTATTTGCTGGAAATGGCTCCCAGTTCAGGTTCACTTGTTCACTGCCTATACCTCTGTAAATAAGACAAGATCAGGGAGATTGGAGCTACCAAACCTGCGATGACGCAGACTCCTATCCCTAAAGCGAAGCCCCAAGGTCCCGCTGCGGTTAAGTTTGTACCGCTGAAAGGACCAAATGCCAGCTTGCCTATTGCTGAACGCATCAGTCCGAAGAAGGTGAAAGCTGCCGCCAAGTTCAATATGAAAGAGCTGATTAGAAGCATTGGAAACTTCAAGCTTCCCACAAGACCCAAAACGCCTGAAACAAACACAAGTAAGCCCACTAATAGAAGAGTGCTATTTAGGGTTAGGAGGCGGTCTATGACCCAGTCCTGCGACCAAACATTCCAAGCAGTGGCGCCCCACGGGTAAATGTCTATGTTGGCGCCTAAGGCCCTTATGGACCACCACGGGAGAAGGAGCGACACAAATGTGACTGCGCTCACGGTAACCCCGAGGTAATTCACTCTAACAATCCTCACAACCATGAACGTCCCCACTTACCATGAAGATCTACAAATTTATAAACTACACCTTAGAACAGTAAGAAGGACTAGAAGATGGATGTAGTCTTAAAGTATGATCCTAAGGCTGACATTTTAACTATGAAGCTTAGAGAGGGCGTTATTAGAGATGAGAAGCTTCTTGACAGTGATGTTGTTTTAGGTTTTGACAAGAAAGGTGAACTAGTAGCCTTAGAGGTGTGGGACGCATCTAAAAGGGGACTGTTGAAGACGCTTAAGGATCTAGCTAACGAGAAAAGAGAAATCGTCGAAGCTCTACTAAAGAAAAAGACGTAAGCTGTGTGTTCACAGTTCTGCCGATTGTCAGCTTTTTGTTGGTTTTTTTAGCGTTGAGCCGATGTAGAGTCCAATGAAAGTGAAAGCAAGTATAAGGACGATGACGAAGAAATCTTCTGCGATTAGTTCCAATCTTTCGATGTAGTACCAGTCGAATGCTGACGGGTCCGCTGTTGGGTTGACTTTTAGGTATTCCGCTCTGAACATGGGAGCCCATTCCACGGTAGCGTTCTCCATGATGGTTAAGGACATGGCGAGAACTGTGAACAGGACGGTTATTTTCGCTATTGTTTTTGTTCTGTTTTCTTCCCAAATCTTTTGACTGAAGATGTAGCCGACGATGATGGCGCTAAAGAGGAAGGAGATAACCGCGCTTAGTTCGAATCCTGCGAAGTTGCCTAGGGCTGGAGTTAATACTAATGTTAGAGGAAACATGATGAGGATGAGGGTTATTGTTAGTGATGCTACTGCGATGACGACATCGCCGAACTTCAGGTTGATCACCTCCTTAATAATGGGAATACGTGTATGTTTTCTCTTTCCGTTATTATGGCTTGTGCAGCAAACTTGCCAGTGATGTGGATTTGGGCAGTTTCTATTTTGTGCAGAGTAGGGGACGGATGTGATAGAAATGTTTATACTATGGTAGAAAATATCTTTTTGTTGGGCGTCTGTTTATGGGTTTGGCGGTTCCTACAAAGCTCGATGTGAAACTTGTTGAGGCGTTGGACAGGTTGGTGTCTGAGGGGTTCTATGTTAGTAGAAGCGAGGCGATAAGGGAGGCTGTGCGAAAATTGACAGCTGAACAATATATGTCGTTAGGGAATTTTTTGAGTGTGGTCGCGAAGATTGTGTCTGAGGTTGTGGTGTCGTTCTTTGGTGACTGTGTGACTGATGTTGTTGTTTTTGGTTCAGTGTCCCGTGGTGATGTCACGATTGACAGCGACATCGACTTGCTTGTGCTGCTCCAAAACAGAGGGGATTGTTCTAAATTTAGGAGGGCGTTGCACGAGAGAATTTATCCGATTTCTTTGGCGTCAAATACTCCTATAACTTTGGTTGTGATGGCTCGAGAGGAGTTTATGGTTTGGGCGAAGAGTGAATTCAGTTTCGCTCGGGAAATTGTTAGGGAAGGACTACAGTTGCATGGAGACGTACTGAGCCTTGTCAAAAGTTGAGGTTACGAGTCTTCTCAGGAAGGCTGAGAGAAAACTGAGAACTGCCAAGGAATTGTTGAAGATTGGAGAGTATGAGGACACTGCTTCTCGAGCCTACTACTGTATGTTTCATGCAGCGAAGGCGGCGCTTGCGTCGGAACAATCCTTTCCAAAAACCCATGGAGGAACTGTCAGAGAGTTTGGTTTGAAGTTTATCAAGGATGGAAAATTGCCTAAGGAACTGGGCATCATCTTTTCAGATGCTAGAAGCCTCAGGGAAACAGCAGACTACGCTGTTACGCCGTTGATAGGGTTAGAAGACGCCAGATGGTCGGTGGAAGCCGCAGAACGATTTCTCAAGCAAATCTCAGAATATCTAAGAAGAAGAGGCATAAAATAGTTAATCGTCTATGTTTATGTTACTCGTTGTCTGCATTGTTGACAGTAATGTGGTTTTGAGCTTTGGCAGGAAAATAGAGCGAGAATAAGTGTTCGAAATCAAGAAGAGCTGCAATCTGCTTGGAGGTTTCATAAGAATTATATTTTATGAGGCACTTCGAATCTTCTTGGGAAACATAATTGGCTTTTTTGGAAACTGTTCAATTCATGTTGCATGTGCTTACGTTTGTGACGGGGATTCTAATAGTTGCTATCATTCTTAAAGTGTATAATCTATATCAGGTTATGAAAATCAATAGGAGTGTTATGACGCCGATGTTGTTTGCGGGATTTTTCATCGCCTTAGCTGAACTCACAGAGCTAATCGCATCACATTTTGCTGAGACGGGTGAGGTGGTTCACACAGTAGCCATGTTCCTTGCGGCTGTTTTCTTCGTTTATGGAGTCTACGGCTACCATCAGATGTTAAATAAAGCAGTGAAACTTCGCTAAAACTCGCAGTACTAGTGGTTAGCCCCCCTCTACCCGTCTGTCTGTCACTCAGTATCACTTTCTAATAGAGGGGCTAGGTCACTTGTGCGCACACATACATAAGTTAGGCTAGGCAATCCGTTTTTTCCCTAACCCTATTTTTGAATCAGAACCCTTCTGTTGCTCATTATGATCCCCCTTCCCTCCTAGGCGCACACATCCCCAAAAACAAACAATCTTTAGGCGAAAGCTTTTTCCTAACCACATCTTAAAACTGCTATAAGGATGCCTAATCAAATGAGCACTCCTTCCCTAACAGACTCAGTGGTCACATACTTCAGACAAAAAGGCTACAAAATCGAACGCGACACAGTATGGGAAGGCAAAGCAACAGGACTAATCCACAAATTCGACCTAATCATAAGAAAAGGCAACGAACAAAGACTAGTATGGATAAGAGAATGGAAACGCACAGTAGGCATCAACATGGTAATCAACATGGACAAAGCAGCCGAAGACGTAGGCATGCCAGGACCCATAATGATAGCAAACAAATTCAGCGGACACGTCAAAGCATACGCCAACCGACGAGGCGTCACACTACTAACACAACGCGAAATAATACAACGACTAGGCTAAAAACACATTAAAACTCCTTCAAAAACTCACCCAAACGACTCTCACCCTCAAGTTTCCCAAGCCAATCAACCATTCCCACAGTACACCGTTTCTTTCCATCTAAAACCGCGACCATATCACTGACAACTTCTTCAACCTTCCTCCTAGTCGCATCAACCTCACAAACCCTATCCAAACCCACAGCCCTCACCGCATCGTACAGACACGTGTCCAAGATTTCAGCAGCCAAGTTTTCCCACAGCTTGCGTCCCCTAAACCCACGTGCCTCCATCAATTCTCTCAGTTCCTCGGGATCCCGCCTCAAAACGAACACCTTTGTCACGCTTTTTGATGGAACAACGTCTGTGGCATAATGCCCATCAACGATGATGTCTCGATTTATCCCCTGACGCTTTATCATCTCTCGCACTCGCCCTGAGAGTTTAGCTCTGTCAGCTATGAGAGCCCTCCTAGCCCTGTCTACACCGCTCGACAGTTTTTCTCGCGTCACAAGATCACCCAAGTCGATGTGCAAGGCATTCAACTCAGTAGCAAGCAGGCTGGACACTGAAGTCTTACCCACACACGGCGTGCCCATCACCAGAATTACTCGCTTGAATTTCATCTCATTCTCCTGTCAGAGTAGATGCAGTTCTCTTATGCTTATTTATTTTTGTAAACTTCTCTATAAGAAGAAATATTAGCGTTGAAGACTCAAAACTGTCAAAGACCAAAAGTTGAGTGAGCGGTATGGACTTAGGATTAAGAGGACGAGTTGCCATTGTAACAGGGTCAAGTCAGGGCATAGGGAAAGCCATCGCCCTAGGGTTGTCCCAAGAAGGGGCAAGAGTTTCCATCTGCGCCAGAAATGAGAAGCAACTTAACGAAACAGCGAAGGAAATCGAATCTGCCACAAGCGTTGAAGTTTACGCAGTGCGAGCAGATTTAACCAAAACAGATGATATAAGAAGACTTGTAGCTAAGACTTCTGAACGATTTGACAGAATCGACGTTCTAGTCAACAACACGGGTGGTCCCCCATCCGCAACATTCTTAGAAACATCCGTGGAACATTGGAAAACAGCAGTTGACTTGCTCTTAATGAGCGTTGTCACCGCCTGTTCAGAAGTCACATCGCACATGCAGAAGCAAAAATGGGGAAGAATCATTAACATGACTTCTTTTGCAGCCAAACAACCCGCAGAACGACTAGTTTTGTCAAATGCGCTTAGAGCAGGCATTTTCGGCTTGTCCAAGACCTTGTCGAATGAAGTGGCAAAAGACAACATCCTCGTGAACGCTGTATGCCCAGGATGGACTCTAACAAAACGAGTTGACGAATTGGCTAAAGCGCAAGCAAAGACAACAGGCAAAACCTATGAAGACATAATCAAAGAATGGGAAAGTCAAATTCCCTTAAAACGGTTGGCTCAACCAAAAGAAATTGCAGACTTAGTCGTATTTCTAGCGTCTGAAAGAGCAAGCTACATCACAGGTGCAGTATTTCAAGTTGACGGTGGAGTCACTAAAGGACTGTTTTAAAGCTCTAGTCAGAGATTTTCTTCGCTGCTTTTTTCTCGAGAACTCTTAAGATTTCACGGCAGAAGTTTGGAAGGTCGTCGGGAAAACGAGATGTTACAAAGTTGCCATCTACGACAACTGACTTATCTTGGTATATTCCTCCAGCGTTTTTCAGGTCAGTCGCAACAGACATGTAGCAGGTCATTTTCTTACCTTTCACCACATTAGCTTCTATGAGGAGTTGGACACCGTGGCAGATGGCTGCAATCACCTTTCTCTTGCGAGAAGCACTCTTAATCAATTGAACTAAACTCTTGTTGAGCCTCATTCCATCTGGAGCGCGACCTCCTGGAACAACTACTGCAACATAATCATCAATGTTAACAGCTTCAGGCGCTAAATCAGACTTAATGCAAA
>Ga0315310_10003074_pt1 | contig 10414 bp, 16 predicted proteins | sample TDP5_MG_FD_203630 | JGI IMG/M metagenome (GOLD analysis project Ga0315310, IMG submission 203630) | Freshwater sediment microbial communities from Lake Towuti, South Sulawesi, Indonesia - TDP5 | ecosystem: Environmental > Aquatic > Freshwater > Lake > Sediment | place: Indonesia: South Sulawesi...
AGAAGTCAACCATATTCCCGTTCACACCCCTCCCCCTCCCTCAAGCAGTGCCTTATCGGGTATTTTTCGCATTTTTTTTCCTCTTGTCTGTGTCCATTAGTGCCTGCCTAACAGCCATCATGTCAGTTGGCTCAAACCACATCTCCATCTGCACGATTTGGACATAGGCCATGAAGCAGGTCACATAATCACACGGGGGTGGCAAAAACATGGCGGAATCCTCGATGAAGTTAACCTCTTGGCAAAGCAATACTCAGGATTAGCCATTTAGAGAGTTGTTAAAAATTGGGCTGAAATTGTTATAAGGTGGCTTTTTATGATGCCCAGCTACCCGCTCTTCCTCGCTACCACGTGGAGGTGACCTCCAAGGCCTAAGATCGAGGAATCGTCGCATATTTTGCGCTCTATTTCGAACAAAAGGCTGACCTTTTCTTCGCCCTCGAAGATATCGTCTTGAACATCATAGGGTACTGCGGATGCGAAAACAGATTTACCAGCTAACTTGATGACCTCTAGTCGGTTCTCGTTAAGCAAACGCTCAAGCTTGGTAGTCGTGAAAGTATGTACATTGAAAGGCGGGTTTTCGTCTTGGACTGGGACTGTGTCCGTGTTCAATATCCTCAGCACCTCCTTAAGGGGTTGACCGTTCCGTAGAGCTCTAAATGCCCTGAAGTAGGTGCTCTCCACTCCCGCCACAAAGAAGCAGTTCGGCCTCATGACGCGCGAAATCTCGCGGACGGCTTTGCCCGGGTCGACGCAGTATGAGAGTGGGTCCGCCTCGCAAAGGACGAAGTCGAACTCCTCGTCCCTGAAGGGCATTGCGCAGATGTCTCCCTGCCCAACCTCGATATAGTCGGACAAGCTGTGGCGGTCTATTTTCTTACTCGCTTCCCTTAGCATGTCTGGCGAGAGATCATATAACATGACCTTAACCCCCTTCTTGGCCATTTCCACCGCCCAGCCGCCAGCACCGCCGCCTGCATCTAAGACCATCCCGACATTTGGGAGATATGGTTCCGTAAAGCTCCAAGTTATCTCGTCGGAGATGCGAGCAATTGGGTCATGGTATAGGGTATCGTAAATGGGAGCCTCATCTTTGTAAAATTCGATCACCTTCCTGGCTTGCCCATCGAACAATAATTTCCACCTTAAACACACATAGAGGGCGGTATTAGTATTAAGCTGTTTCCGGTCCGACCTTGCTACCGATGTCGTCGGAGTAAGGTAAGAGATGTACTGAAGTTAATTTACCCAGCGTTAACACTGTGGTCCAAGTCGCCAATTTTAGGTATAAGGAATGGATTTTTAGCCTTCTTCGCCATCTACTACAGATATGACCGAAAGGTCGTCAACCCAGATGGTATACATCAAGTAAGGGAAGGACGGTGGCATATCCCGATAATAATCGAGTTGTAATGATGTAAAGGCAAGTCTTATATTTTATCTGAACCTCGCTCATCAGGGGGGCATTGTTCGTGAAAGAACACGACATCGATGATGCCTTTGAATGGCTGATAGTTGTAATCGGCATCATCACAGCCGTTATCAATCAATATCCGGAATATTTCTATGCAGTCACCCCCAACCCCAACAGACCCTTCGCCTTAAGGGTCGCCATAGGCGTCGTTCCCATAATGCTTGTCATAACGATTATCTGGTTAATCGGGAAGGTCTCCTCCAGAGGCCTCGTTCAGGCCCTGGCCAAGGTGATCGCGTGGATGCTCATTATAGGGACAACATGGGTGAACCTCATCTTCTATTCCATGGGGGTAATGATCGCATTCCAGATTCCAAGTGACATTGCCTTAAGGGGAGATTAACCTTATGCACATAGGACATGAGTAATTACGTTTGGACAGTGCCTATAACATGAGTAATTCCGTCGGCTTTAATTCCTTTGAGACTGGGTCTACTTGGTAACCTAGGGCCTCAAGGGCCGTAGCCCCAAGCACTGGTGTGTCTTTGGCCTCCCCGAAGATGACCGGTGCCATGGCGCGGTTGCCACCATATTCAAAGACAAGGCCGCCAACATCACGTTCCACGACATCCCCACCGTATACCTTCAGCTTCCTACGTTCTAGCGATGTCAAGTCTAGCTTCTGAAGGACGGAGCGGGGAATGGATGAGAAAATGGCCCCTGTATCCACGAGGAGCTCGATCTCATGGGCCTTCTTTAGATCTACGGGATTTTGAAGCCGCACCTTGGCGTATGTTGCCCAACTATCCATTCCTTCATATGAATAGGTAGCAACTCCCTAATAAGCACAGCGGTATGGAGAAGAAAGCATACACTGACATCAAAGACACATGCGTCAATTTAAAGATGAATCAGTCCTTCACCCTCATCAAGAATGGCGCATTTGATTATTCCCCTTACACATGGGCATTACGTGGTTTGGACAGAGAGTTCAGTAGCCATGCCACGAAAAGGCTCAAGGAGAGGATGATAAACAATAATATTGGATATGCACCCTCCCGAACTTCCAAAGCTTGAGTCTGCTATCCTGAAACTCTTATCTTATATCTTCCACTAATACTAACGAGAAACAGAGCCTGTTGTCGGCAAATACTGTAATCAATCTCCTTAATCGATGGACCGTCCAGTCATGGAGCTCAACGCTTAAGTCCTCCCAGCACCCGTATAGAACGGATACATGATGGCCGAGTATGCAGAGGCAGCCAAGCCCTTCCTCCTCGGAGAGGGCAAGGACGCCGTTCTGTTGATCCACGGCTTCACGGGCCTTCCGCACGAGGTGAGGGAGTTCGGGGAATACCTCGCGAGCCAAGGTTTCAGGGTCCATGCCCCTCTGCTTCCCGGCCACAGCACATGTAAAGAGGACATGATAAAGACCGGGAGGGCCGACTGGATCAGGGGCGCGGAGTCCGGCCTGAAGGCGCTCCAAGGCGAGGGCCCCGAAAACGTCTACGTCTCAGGCCTCTCCATGGGGGGAACGCTCACCCTCTACCTCGGCGCCACGCACCCCGAGATCAGGGCCCTCGCACCGATATGCGCTCCCGTCTACCTTCAGGACTGGAGGGCGCGCTTCCTGCTTCCGTTTTTAAAGCCCTTCGTCAAGTATTATCCCGTGGGAGAAGCACACGAGGGCATCTTGGATAAAAGCGCGTTCGACAACCCCGTCGCTAAGGAGCACGGCAAGCGATACGACCGAGTTGCACTCCCCTGCGTCTCCGAGCTGTCATCCCTTCTACGCGAGGCCAGGGGAAGGCTGAGCGAGGTTCGGCAGCCCATCCTCGTCGTACACGCCAGGAAGGACCGTTTAGTTCACCCGGGAAACGCGGACTACATCTTCCAGCACGTAGCCTCAAGGGAGAAGCGCGTGCTTTGGCTGGAGAACTCGGACCACGCGGCCACGATGGACTTCGACAAGCGGATCCTCTTCAAGGAGGCTGCCGAGTTCTTCCATGGCAAAAGCGTTAGATGAAAAGCCATATACTGGGCTTGATTAGCGACGAAATGATACTTACCTTATCTCGTATCTGCCATTTCCGAGGAATTTGATTATCCCATGGTCCCTCAGCACCTGCAGTTGCTGGCGGATCTTCGGACGGACACTCTTATTGTCTGGGTGAAGGTCTGAAAGGTAGCCTTCGAAGCCGTAGACATCCGATAGCGTAAACGCATCTTGACCAAGTTTCCGGACGCAGGCTAGGACATCGGCAGTCCATCCCCTCGAGGAAGGAGATACTTGTTTAAGGAATGAGAATTGATGCCATCGGTTACGCACATCGATTGAAGGGATGACCTCGTATCCGTAGACCACGTATATGCGTGCCTCCTGAGGCAAACGGTCCAAGAGGATGTTGCATCACAAAATACATCTCCCTTCAAGTTCCTAATAGATTCATCAGTCCAAACAAATTCCTCTTCCCTATATAATCGCTGTAATCGTTTTTAGCCAATGAAACGATGCGTTCCGAATTCTTGAATAACTTTACCAAATCGCTCATTTAAATCGCCTTCTAGGTGTATAGGTATTAATCAAAAACATTTGTCCAACATTAATTGTCATATAATTTCATAGATCATTAATAATCATTAAGTTCGTCGAGGAGTTAATCCAAGGATACAAAAAAGATACTATATCTACACTCTCTGTAAATAAGGATCCTAGGATTTTCGATAGTCTGATGGACCTACTTGACTATGAGGAGATCAAGTTATTATCAGAGAGAAGCCATCTTTTCAGCACAATTGGCGTCGGAAAAGACGCGTTAAAACGAGATATAAAGGGATTAGTGACAAGGATCATACAGAATAAAAAATTACCATACCTTATCGAATTGTCTGAATTTGTTCTATCCTACATGCCATATTTCCCAGCACAGGAATTAGCGAAAATTTTTCAGTTAATAGACATTTGTCTAAAGGCTCTTGACGGACGTGACTTCAGGGTGTTTGCGCCCCTATTGAAAGCAATATGTTGTTTAAGGTTCTTAGTCCATTTCAAGAAGCTACCTTTTCATATACACCATTTAATTTGGAGTACACATTTCGAGTCCCTATTAGAACTCCCCCATGATAGAATCGCTACCTCAAGGCTTTATCTTGAACTGTCGAGTTGCCTTGAATTCATTCTACAGCGCCGACTGCTACTTTTGCCCTGGTCTCGATCCTGTCGACTTTGCCGTCTCGGATCCAAAATATGCGGTCACTGACATCAATCATTTTTTAAGCTTATTCCAATAATAGACTGTTGACCTTTCCCCGATATCCCTGAATCCTAGCTTCTTATAGAGGTTGAAGGCGGACGCATTCTCTACAGTTACCCACAACCTCAGACCCTTTACGCCTTCATCGGCATAACCCTTCAATATTCTCCTCATGAGGAGCCCCCCAAGCCCCTTTCCCCGATATTCCGGTAAAAGCCCCAACATTCTAACGAAGCCCATAGGCACTCTTTCGATTATTTCACCCGAGTCATCACGCTTTACCTCTTCCCAATTATAACATTCGGAGACGCCGCATGCTTTTCCTTCATGGAGCAGGAGGAGCGTGGTCTCGGTGTCAATGATCCCCAGATCCTCTGTCCGCTTCCCTTCGGAGGACTCCTTTAAGGATTTTTTTACACCCTCAAGGGTCGAATACTCAGGTGCAAATACGGCATCGATGCTGATATTGGGTTCGGCGAAAATCTTATGCAACGTCGCTGCGAAATCATCGATGAGATTCGAACCCCAATTTCTCACAGCGTATCCAGCTGGAAAGACCACTCGCCCCGCACATGCCTCCACATCCCCCTCCATAAAGGCCCGCGTCAAGGTCTTGAATCCCGCAGACAGGAGTGCCGCCGATGGCAAAAGAGATGATGGCAGCCATTCGTGGCTGATGATCGATATTCGACTTTCATTAAGCCTTTGTATGGCCTCCTTTAAGAGGAGCTCTTCAATTCCCTGGCTCCTGAATTCAGATAGGACAAATAGCAAGCGCATCCATGCCCTGTCCCTCCAGGTAACAAATCTAGTCAAACCTACAATTCTACTTTCTTTTACAGCAACTAACACTATGGATTCTCCTTTTTTTAATACCACTTTCCGTTGAGAGATTGAAAATTCCCTTGCATCATCATCTAAGGAACTCTCCATCTCGTCGAATAGAGTGTCTACGTAATCCCCCTCAATCGGATGCCTGATCTTAACCTGATGCATCTCAGCCTCCATCCCCATTATCGATTCATGTTTTTAAATGCCACTCCGAAAGCATAGAATAAAAGTACGTTATTCATGGGTGCTTATATACGATTTAACATGGCCCCTTCTACATGACTTCTAAGGATGAACCACAAGATGATGATCGAATGGTCCGGGAAAGGATATTCTACTTGGCGTAGAGTTCATATATTCTCATTAATTCCAAGCAGGTTTTTAACGTAACCTATAATTCTCCTAGCGTCCTCTATCGCCTCTTCAGCGTCATTTTCATTAAAGATTTCATGTGGCACATATATCTTGCCGCCTCTTATGTCTACGTACTGAGCTTTTCCCCTCCTACCAAGCCACTTGGTCAAAATCTTCTCTATCGCTGAACCCCTAAGATTGAAATTGTTTATGAAACTTGTGATTTTTTCTGGGTGTTCCTTAGGTATGAACAGGCCTTTATAGGCCAATGCAGCGGATATCGCGTGCTCCATCGCATCGTAGGCGTTCTTCACAACTTGTGCCCAAAGCTTTCTTCCAGTTTCCTTAGCCTGCTTGAATATCCCTTCCGATGCGATGAAGGTAAGTTCTGCCTCTTGGAGGTACTCCCTGGCTTGTTCCTCTTTCATCCCCATTTATCTCAAGACCTCCAGAATCCCATTTGGATCGTAGATCACTTTCATCGAAGAGATGGCTTCAACGGCGAATCTGCTCCCAGATTTCTGCATGTTGATGAACTCCCATGTTGAAAATACCTGAGCCATTATCATCTTCCCCCTTCCCTCTGGGCCGACTATCTTTGAGCTGAACTTCCTCTCCAGCCTTCTCGCATTCTTTCTCGCTATGATGAGCAGATCTATATCGCTGCCAGCCCTGGCGTCACCTTTTGCGACCGAGCCGAAGACGGCCAATGCTTCAATGGAATCAAGGTAATCCTGTATGTCCCACCAGAATTTCTCTACATAGTAGTGGTATTCCTTCTGGGGTATCGACCAGATGTTCAGGTGGAGTCTGATATTTTCATCGGCTTCCAGTAATACCTTCTCTGCTTTCCCGGGAATAACCCCTATAAGGAGGACGAAACCCCTGTCTAGGGAATATCTAGTGAAGGGCCTACCGACGCCCTGCCGTTTCACTCCTACCCTTTTAACTAGGCCCTCCGACTCCAGCTTTGAAAGCTGCTGTGTGATGTTCGCGATCGAAGTCCCGAACCTCTTTGCCAATTCGCTCGGAGTACTATCCCTTTTGGCCAAGGCTTGGATGACCCGCCATCTGCTCCCCGAGCTGATGGCCTCCAGCAGACCCATAATTAGTTAATTATTTAATTAACTATTTAAGTATTTATGGAGCCTATTATCTGACAAATAACGATTCATGGGGGCTTTACGATTTTACTTAGAGGCGTGTGGGCATCAGAGAAGGCGCAACTCGGCACAGTGCTGCAGGATAACTTCCTCATCGCCGACACGGTGATGGTGAATATCCGCTACGGCAAGCTCGAGGCGACCGATGCCGACTGCATTGCCGCCGCGAAGTTGGCCAATGCTGACCAGTTCATCGCGCGCCTCCCCCAGGGCTACAACACGATGCTGACGGAGCGTCATTGAAAAAATAACACATTAATTTCCTTCTAAAGCATGATCGATATATTACTATCTTGCCGTGTGTGATATACGCAATATACACGTGATACGTGATACAGTGATGGTGTGTGGTGTGGTGCACTGCGGGAAAGAGAGAGAATCAATAAGAAAAGAAGAGATCGTGAGAGAGAAAAAAAGTATAAAAGAGAGATTTTGGGGGGGGATTAAAATAGTCCCACACACACAAGGTAGGAAGATAACGGTTTAACATTGTAAGAAAGAAAGGCACTATGAAAGGTGTATTATTTGATCCGCCCAGCGGCCTTCAGCACGGCCAGAGCCTCTGCGGTGACGAAATCGTTGGAACGCTTATGCAGATCGGTGCTCGTTGGGCCCCAGCCAACCATGATTGTACCATAGGCCCGCTTCTTACGATCATTCCGAATGACGCGGTAATATTTGCGTTCGGCTGGGAATCCGCCGTTTGGGAGCTGCTTCGATTCAAGCAGGTCCAAGGCTTCGCCGCACCTCGGATCGTTTATCAACCCCGCCTCCGCCATCGTCCGTAGCCCATGTAGGAAATTGTACCGCCAGAAGTACGGGTAGTGCGTCATCGCGAAGCTCGGGCGGATCACCTCGCCCGTCGTCTTCCGGCGGAAGAGCCTCCTTTCTAGGAACATCTCGCCGGCCATCTTCACAACGGCCCTGGCCCTCCGGCCTCCGGTAGACTGGGCGTACGCATTGAGCGCCCGCATCGGGATCAGGGACTCGTGAAACGACGAATGGAAGGCCTCTGGCCTCCGGTCGCAGTTCCAGCCACCGTCCGGCCATTGCCACCCGATCAGCCGCTCAGCCAGCTCGTCGCATCTCTGGTCAAGGAACCCCAGCCGGATCATGTACAGCAGGGCATTGCCCTCCTTGGACGCGCAGCGCCTCGCACGGCCCCGGATGACCTGAGCCTTTAGTCTTAATGCCCAGGAGCATGCCTGATCCACCATGGGCTTCAAGGGCCTGTCGCCTGATGGATAACCTAATTCCGCTAGAAGCGTCAGCACCCAGTGCGAACCCCGCCACTTCCTATACGGGTGGTATGGAATCTTGCCGTCCTTTCCTCGCTCAGATAGCAGCATCCTCACTCGCTTAGATGATCGAATATCTTCTCGGAGTTTCATGACTTCATCTGACTCCGGTTTCTCCTTCAGAGCCTCAACCTTGACCTTGTAGCGGACGGAGGGCTCATTGGAGGATAGTAAAGCCTCGATTACCCTCTCAACGGGATACCTCATCTATCAGTATTCGAATCCTGCGCCTTTAATTCCTTTCGGTTGATGATCATGTTTACGAAGAAATATATCTCAAAATGTGACGACATACGCATGTTTTGTATTGTAATGAGATGAATTGTTTTCGAATTCATCTGTATATATCTACGCATGTGTCTTTGATGTCAACAGATAGATATGTCATCGCTATCATCGCCATAGTATGGCATTAATAGAAGTCACGCGTTGTTAATATCTCTTCATAATCTAAGGGAATCTCCTTCGTAGACCCTCTATCTTGTCGAAATGCCTATCAGAGGAGATCATCATCTTGATATCTTGTGTGAGGGCCGAGGCCGCATGGATTCCATCTCTGGGGGCAAGGTCGTGCTTTCTCATGATCTCGAGGGCCGAGGCGAGGACCGTCGGGTCGACATCTACGAGCTTCAGGTTCCTCAGTTCAAGGAATGCCTGTCCGGCTGCCCAAGCGTCTTCCTTTTCCCTGTGCTTGCCCACGGCCCATACCAACTCGTCGAAGGTTAAGGCCGATGAGGCGGCGGATTCACTGCCCCCCTCCACCCTCGCCAGGAGCTGTCTCATCTTTGATCCTAGGCTATCTGCGTTAAGTGCAGCGTAAATGAACACATTCGAATCGAGGTAGATCATATGGATACCCTTTTCCTCAACTCCTCTTCGTATTCATGAGGCTTGACCACTCGTAAGGAGCGGCCTGCTTTGGCGATCCTCTCGAACTCCCCCACGGAGTCACCCTGTACCTTCTCTAGGATTAGCCTGCCCTCCTCCAACCTGATTTTAAGTATCGAGCCTGGCACGATGCCAAGGGATTTCCTGAATACCTCAGGGACGACCACTTGCCCCTTAGGTCCGACCTTCCTTTCCTCGCTTATCATTATTCTAACCTTCAGTTATACTTTCGACTAACCTATATTTATACCTTCACTTGTGGTAGAGGGACGTAGGAGCGCCTATTCCTGGGTGCTAGGGCCTTATGCCGTGATGAATTTCTGATTCCTGTGCTCCGGGTATGCATCCTCTTGGAATTTAGGGGCCAAGTTATTTTTAAGTTATTTGAATGGAGAGCCTACCCAAGCGTGCCTATAATGGAGCTACGTCTAATTTTTCACCTGTTAGTTAATATTCGACAACAAGATATAAGGAGGAGATGGCAGTCAGATTAGGAAGGGGTGGTGAAAACGAAGATAGTAGCCAGATATAAGAGCAGATGTAGAGTTTGTGGAGGGGATATTGAACCAGGCGAGGAGATAGACTGGGAGAGGGGAAAGGGCTCATCTCACTTAGAGTGCTCGAAACGAGAAAACGATAGGGAGACATCAGCCCAGCGCTAGGATCGACGAGGGAATGGACAGGGCAAGGGGAGATGGTTAGTAAGATCCAAGAGCATGAAGGGGACGGTGGATGAAGACGACGGTGAGGGGGACGTGAAGAGGATCTCTGCTGGCACACTTGCCTATGGAGGAAAGTATCATCCGTAGACATAGATAATTATCTGCCAATAGAAGTTGCCTGGACCGACATTCAGATAATAATCGCCCTCCTCAAGTGAATAGACGTAATTAATCCAAGTTCCAGGATTATAAAACGAGGTGGCCCATATCGTAGAGTTCCCATCCTCGACACCGAACTTACTTAATACCACATTAAGCCAATATGTACTCGCTTACTTTGAATATAGATTTAGGTTATGCACCGAATTCGTTTGCCAACGGGTAGATACATGTTAGATACATGTCGCTTCGTGTTCCCTAATAAAATCGTTTAAAATGAGGGGATTGAAGTTATGCCTATGAAAAACCATGCTTCACCATTAGTAAGTCTTATAGGTTCTTGACTAGATGGTGGAATGGGGTCAAATCCATCAAGAGAGAGTGGAAT
>Ga0315310_10003075_pt1 | contig 10413 bp, 8 predicted proteins | sample TDP5_MG_FD_203630 | JGI IMG/M metagenome (GOLD analysis project Ga0315310, IMG submission 203630) | Freshwater sediment microbial communities from Lake Towuti, South Sulawesi, Indonesia - TDP5 | ecosystem: Environmental > Aquatic > Freshwater > Lake > Sediment | place: Indonesia: South Sulawesi...
CCCGAATCTTGAGAGACTTGAACTGCCGGAAGACTGGCCTAAAGGAGTTTATCCACTCCGCAAGGACTGGAAGGCTCCTGAGTGAAACAAACATCAAGTAGACACAAGGAGTTAAAAAGAAGAGACAATCTGGAAGATTAGGAAAGTAAGACTTGTTGTTTATGGAGGGAGAAAGTAAATTGGTTTCGACTTTCAAAGTTCCCATTGGACCCCAACACCCAGCCTTGAAGGAGCCCTCTAACTTCACGTTCGACGTTGAAGGGGAATACGTTGTAAACGTCACTCCTAGAGTAGGCTACAATCATAGGGGTATAGAGAAAGCTTGTGAGAACAGAACCTATCTTCAGGATATCTATCTCATCGAGAGGATCTGTGGGATATGTTCACACGCTCATACCACCACTTTCTGTCAAGCGGTGGAGGAATGCGGAGGAATCCAAGCCCCTCCCAGAGGAATTTACCTAAGAACACTGGTTGCAGAGCTAAACAGGATCCACAGCCACCTACTTTGGCTAGGTGTGGCTGGACACGAAGTCGGATGGGACACACTCCTGATGTACGTCTGGAGAGACAGGGAAGTCGTAATGGAAATATTGGAAATGCTGACAGGCAACCGCGTTAATTACGCCATTAACACGATCGGCGGTGTGCGCAGAGATATTACCCCAGAACAGGCGCGGAAACTGACTAAGGTGCTCAATATACTTGAGGATAGAACAAAACACTATAGGAATCTATGTCTGAGTGAGAAGACACTGCTCTCCAGGGCAATCGGCGTAGGGGTACTAAAGCCGAATGTTGCAAGATCTCTCTGCGCTGTGGGTCCAACCCTGAGAGCCAGTGGGATAAAATCGGACGTAAGGCGTGACGATCCATACGCTGCCTACGATGTGACACCGTTTGAAGTCATCACGAGTGACATGTGCGACGTAGCTGGAAGAGTTGTTGTCAGAGTAGATGAAACACTGCAATCCGTAAACATATGTAAGTGGCTCCTTGAGAATCTCCCCTCAGGGGATATTAGAACGAAGCTCACTAGGAGGATACCTCCCAACGAAGTCGTTAGCAGGGTTGAAGCACCACGAGGCGAGTTGATCCACTTCGTGAGGTCAAACGGGACAGACAAGCCTGACAGAGTCAAAGTGAGAGCTCCCACACTAGGAAACATACTTAGCTTATGTGAGATGTTGAAGGGAGGGTATATCGCAGACATACCAATAGTACTAGCGGCAATAGACCCGTGTTTCAGCTGCACTGACAGAATGCTGTTCGTAGATAATAAGACTGACAAGAACTGGATTTGGAGCAGCGATGACTTGAGGAGATACTCGACTAAGTTCTACGCGAATGAACCCCTGCCCGGAAGACGTTAGCGCAACGTTCCCTGAAAGTTTAAAATGCCACTTTTTTCCTTTCGTACTTTCTCGCTTTTGACATGACAGACTCGCCTTCAAGATGGTCATTCTAGATTATACTTGAGGGGATCACGTTCTTTTCCGCAGTCGACTTTTTACAGGCAACTTAGGGTTCCGTTAGCATCCCAGTACGTTGGACATGCGAGGAGGGGCTGTGAGAACTCGCAAATCTCTTTATAAGAGAGGCAGTCTGATCAAAATAGAAGAACCTGTGCCCAGCGATTCGTCAATAGCTTGTGAGGTGAAGCGAAAAATGGATTTCGGTTTTAGTGAAGAGCAGAAGATGATGCGCGATATGGTCCGAGAATTCGCGCAGAAGGAGATTTACCCAAAGGCTGCTGAGACTGATTCAACAGGCTCATTTCCAAGGGAGAACCTCAGGAAACTCGCTGCAAAAGGATTAATGGGAGTCTCCTTCCCCACCGAGTTTGGGGGAGCAGGAGTGGATTACCTGAGCACGGCTATAGTGGTTGAAGAGTTATCATACGCCTGTGCTACGACTGGGTTCGTAGTGTCTGTTCACACATTAGCTGCAGCGAACCCGATCCATCTCTTTGGAACGAATGAACAGAAAAGGAAGTACCTCACTCCGCTTGCCAGTGGACAAAAGATCGGCGCAATAGGATACACCGAGCCTGGTGCTGGTTCCGACGCGGTTGCAATACAGACCAAGGCGGCTCTGCGTGGAGCGAAATACTTCATTAATGGGACTAAGAATTTCATAACGAATACTAAGGAAGCTGACATCTACCTGGTCTTCGCAACGGTTGATCCAGAGAAGAAGCATAAGGGCATACAGGCTTTCATCGTTGAAAAGGGAACTCCGGGATTCTCCTTTGGCAAGATTGAGGACAAGATGGGAGTTCGTGGTTGCTCCACTGGAGAGTTGATATTCAGAGACTGTGAAGTGCCTAAGGAGAACCTGCTCAGCCCAGATGGTTTTAGGGTTGCCATGACGGCTTTTGAAGGCGGGAGAGTTGGTGTAGCAGCTATGGCCGTAGGAATAGCGAGAGCAGCTCTAGATAAGGCTGAGAAATACGCTAAGGAGAGAGTCCAGTTTGGGCAGCCAATTGCTAAGCAAGAGGCAATACAGTTTATGGTAGCTGATATGGCTACCGAGATCGACGCGGCGCGGCTCTTAACCTACAAGGCGGCGTGGTTCATGGACAAAGGCGAACGATTCACCACGGAGGCGGCTATGGCAAAGGTCTTCGCGGCTGAGACAGCCATGCGAGTGACAACCAAGGCTGTTCAGATCCACGGAGGATACGGGTACTGCAAGGACTATGAAGTCGAAAGACACATGCGCGACGCAAAGATGACTGAGATCGCTGAAGGAACCTCGGAAATTCAGCGATTGATAATCTCCCGAGCGGAGCTAGGCTGATGTAAGTCCTTGGGGATTGGAAAAATCGTCGTGCTACTCTACTATGTCTCTTTCCTCTCTGTAATGAAAAGGTAGGTTGGGTTAAGAAGCTGGGTGGAATGCTAAAACAGCTTTCTCGCCCTTAATTATGAAGTCGGCTTTCATAGGAGACTTCAACTTTATTAAATCTGGTTTGGTGGGGTCAATGCCTGTAATTCTGCAGGACACCTTAGGTCCCTCGTCGAGTTCGACTACCCCAACTATGTAGGGGGTTTCGCTAGCCAATTCTGAAGGTCCTACATGCACGACGGTGAAGGTGGCAAGCTTGCCGTCGCCTTTCAACTCTACCCATGAGAGTTTTGTCGATCCACAATAGGGACACATAGGTCTGGGTGGCGTGAAGAGTTTGTTGCATTTTGAGCATTTTACCCCCATCAGCTTCTTCTTCCCCAAGAAGTCATAGAACGATTTTACTGAGAAGCTTGGTTGTGATTCAGCCATAAACTTCGAGCCTCCATTTTCTCATTGTCATGGTTTAGTTCTTGAGAAGATGTGGACAACGGCTGTGCTTCCGCTTCCACCGACGTTATGCGTTAAGGTTAGTTCCACATCGGGTACTTGCCGCCCACCTGCTGCTCCTCGTAGTTGTTCAAATTGCTCGTAGATTTGAGCAACGCCTGACGCGCCGACAGGGTGTCCTTTACATTTTAGCCCGCCCGAAGTGTTGATGGGTTTGTCGCCTTCTCTGGCTGTTCGTCCCTCAGCTGCGGCTTTTCCACCTTCTCCTTTCTGGAAGAATCCTAGGTCCTCTGTCGCGATCACTTCAGCTATGGTGAAACAATCATGGACTTCCGCTATTTGGATATCCTCTGGGGTTACCCCCGCCATCTTGTATGCCTGTTTGCTGGCTTCGACTGCTGATGGAAGTGTGGTGAAGTCTTGGCGGTCGTGCAGTCCTATTGACGCTGAACCTTGCCCGGTTCCGATGACGTATACTGGTGTGTCTGTGAATTCCTTCGCTCTTTCCGCTGCTACCAAGATCGTTGCGGCGGCCCCATCTGAGATCGGGCTGCAGTCAAACAGTCTCAAAGGCCAAGCAACTACGGGGTTGGACTTGGGATCGGTTAGGAACTGCATTACGTCGGTGAAACCTTTGCCTTTGGCGATGTCTTCAATTGACTTATTGAACTGTGCTAAGGGGTTTAGTGAGCCATTTCTGTGATCTTTGAGGCTGATCTTGGCCAGCATCTCCCACTTCGTGCCGTACTTCTTCATGTGTGCGACGGCCATCTCCGCGTAGAGTCCAGGGAACGTTGCACCCGGGATCGCTTCATAGAAAAAATCGCTTGCACAGGCCAGTGCATCCGTTACGGCCGGTGTTGGTAACGTAGTCATCTTCTCATAGCCGCCCACGCAAACTACGTCGTATAGCCCAGAGGCTATTGCCATGACTCCCGTTCGGAAAGCTAAACCTCCCGAGGCGCATGCGCCTTCAACCCTTGTCGCTGGCGCTGGGCAGAGCCCAACCCAATCCGTCATGATTGGGGCCGTGTGACCTTGGTGTTCGAACAGATCGCTCGTGAAGTTTCCGAGAAACAGTGCTTGGATCATCTTCTTCTCAAAGTTGCGATCAACTGAAGCCAGTGCCCTCCAGAACGCATCAACAAAAAGCTCCCTAGAAGACAAATCCGCGTGGCGACCGAATTTTGTCATGCCCGCTCCTACAACAGCAACGCCCCGATCTAGTTTCATTTGAACATCAAACCTCACAAATGTACGATACTCGATTCTCCTTGAATTTGACGAATATTTGGAGCTAAATAAGTCTATTTAAAGTGATCCAAGGAACTGAGACTGTCATTGAGGGCTCAAGAAACAAGGCGAGGGTTTGCATGACGGTGGAAGGGCAGAGGATTTTGCCACGAGTAAGTCATAATTGTCCGTCGTTCACCATCCCGAATGGATATGAATGGACATACATTTCTAAGTTGAACTGAGAATTGGGACTCAAAATGTGACGATTCTCACAACTGGAATCACGTATCCTTTCCGTCCTTTGAAGGAACACTCATGTCCTTGGTTTTCCTCTTTTTTTGGTTGCTCCTTCCTTCTTCGGCTTGGTCTAGCCTTTTCATTTTCCTTCGTTTTTGACGCAACTTTCTCAAGAGACCAGTTAAGGAGAATTCCCGTCAGAATAATTGTGAGGACAATTGACACTATGACTGGTAAGTCGCCACCTGCGAGCCCCAATATCGTTGGACCCAATATTATGCCTAGCACTCCACCGGCAATTGTGACTATGATTTTTCCAGCGAAAAAGGACAGGAGGAACTTGACCCAACTGTACTTCATTAGTGCTACCGTGACTACAACTGGCTCATCTGGTATTGGCGTGGACGCTGCCAAGAACACTGCAAATGATGCCCATCGCCCAACTTTTCCTCTCGCATGCTCTAACCCCCTTTTACGTTGCTCACTCAATAAGCGGCGTGATTGCAGTAAAATGTAATAATGTACAGCTTTTGCCAATGAGACCCCTATCGAAATCGCCAAGGACACCATGAGTACATTTAGAACCAGCGCCACTGGGGGAACTTGATCCAGAGGAACACCCCAAGGCCAAAACATGGTAATCAAAAAAGCTATCACCATGTTAGACGGTCCGAAGAATGGTATTATCCCCAAGCCGAGTCCTATGAGAAACACGCCAAAGTAGCCGAAGACTAGAAGTTCCGCACCAGGCGGCGGAGGCGGCATCGCCATGATGATCAAGCCCTACGTAAATAGGATGTCAGGTGACTGGAATAGATTTCCTTGATCTACGTACCTACTTAGTATGGTTAGTACCCTCTTGAAGATTTAAGGAACATGTTCTCCCTTTTGTTATTTGTTGCCGAGTTCGCAGTCTTCGCGATCGCTCACTTTATTCCAGTTGCGTCGAGTCGGGTTTGGTTGTTGATAGTTGAAGTCACGGAATCTTTTCTGTCTGTGACTTTTTCAGGATCAGGACTTTTGAGTCCTCTTTCCTCACGAGTTCCACGAATTTATCTGGGCATTCGGTGTGAATTGGTACCAGTATTCTTGGTTTGATTCTATCAACGATCTTGCCTATGTCTCCAGGCGGAGCGTGACCTGATGCATGGATCTGGTGAAACTCCATTGCGAAGTGTCTTAGCCAGTTTTTCTGTATTTCTTCATCTACTGCTTCAAGTTCCGAGTGGGGTTCACTCATCGAGTAAATGTAGTGTCCGCCTGGATCAGGTCTAACATCAATCAATTCCGTGAAGTCCTTTGGTTCGATGGCGACTATGACTCTAGACTGATTGTCATGAATATACTTGTGGTCAACGGCTTTATTCAGGTATGGTCTTTCCCACTTGTAATAATCCTTTTCTTCGTAGGCGCCTGTCTTCTTTCGCTTCTTGTAAACGAGTACGTTTTCGTCGGACAATACATCTGGGACAGTCAGGTGAATATCCTCTTTCAATTTGGTTAGAAGCAGGGCGGTCTTTATGGTTATTACGAACTTCCGGTTGTTAGCTACAGCAACTGAATAAAACGTGTTTATTCTGTCGATATCCCTGCCATAGAAAGATGTTGTAACGAGCTTCGAGGTATGGGATACAACTCTGTTTGTTGTCTCTTGCACTTCCATTTCACTGTGTAGTTTAGGCGACTCCTTCTGACCTAGCCTCGTTCCCTCGCATAGCAAGATGAGAGGACGCTGTTCAGCAGCTTTGCTGACGAATTCATTGGTCATGTGTGCTACCGGGCCATGGAGCCTCAGGTCACCTGTGTAGACAATGGTTCCCTCGGTTGTGTGGATGATGAACCCATAGGCGCCCGGGATTGAGTGGTCAACGTGTATTGGTTCAACCTCAATGTTGTCTGCTCTTATTTTTGCCCCTGTTCTGAAGCCTTTGAGAGAAGAAAGATTGATGTCAATGGCTCCTGATTCACTGAGGGCGCTTAGGATTATCTCGGAAGTCTCTCCGCAATAGACGGGGATAGATCCGTCTAAGAAATGAACGTAACCAACATGATCTGCATGTGCGTGCGATAGGAATAGTCCCTGGTATTCAGCTGGTCTGTATGGGATCTCCGTTTGTTTGATCTGTTCCTCAGCGTAGAGCCCTTGCAGTTTTGGCAGCAAGTCGAACTCTAGGTAATCTCCTATGCCATTTACCTTGCGTGGAGATATGCCTCCGTTGAAATACTGTGCTTCGGCATTGAAGCTTACGCCAAAGTCCAAGAATACCTTCGTGTCTCGGTCTTGGATGAGTATCTTATTCCCACCTATTTCGAAGACTCCACCATAGGCAGTCAATCTAACCATCCTAGCTCACCTACGAAGCGGAAATCAGGAACTGACGACTAAATGGGAAGATCCATTTGTTGTTCCACAAACGCTGTATTCCTGTGACACTGAATAGACAAGACTGTCAGAAAAGGGTGACGCCCAGATAGTGTCTGTTCTAGTGAATAATGTCCATAACCCGCTTCCTGCATATGCGCGACGAAACGGTTGATCCTATTAGAAAAGCTGAGAACAGCAGGATAAGCAAAGCTGCTATTGAAACTAGGATTGATGATGGCACCGCTACTGCCGATGGTATGAAGAACCAAAGCGATATTATGAGACCAGAGATTATGCCAGCGATGCTAGGCCATATTGAGACTATGATGCCTTGCATAATTATTGTCTTCCTGAGATGTCTTGGGGAGGCCCCTATTCCGCGCATGACTCCGAAGTCCTGCTTGTTTGTTTCGAAGCTGAGACTCATGTAGCTGACTATGCTCAAAATTAGGGTTAGCAGAAGAAGTATAATGGGTAAGAGGGCTGCAAGCCAGATTGAGTGTATGAAGTTTATTGCGTTAAGAACAGTTGTTCCCATGGGGAAAACTGAGAGGCCATGGGCGCTAGCAAATTGTTGTATAAGTGAGAGCGTTGTCGCGTACTCATCTGGGTCGCACCTTACGAGTGCCATATTATATCCATGGAACCCTAGGAGCGAACCGAGGACATCGTGTAGCATGTACACAGTCCATCCAGAGTTCACTGGGTCCAGTGCTGTGCCTACTATTGCGAATTCCTTCCCAATAATCTTGGCTTTCTCTATAGTTGTGTCCTGAAAGATAGATTCAAGTGAGTCTCCTATAACTATCGAGGAATATGCTCTCGGAATAGGCGGGCGGTCGCTGGAGTTAATGAATCTGCCCAAGATGAGCCAGTCACTGATCACCTTTTCTGGCTCAACGCCTGTTACCAGAACGCTAGCCTTTCTGTCATCGCCAATTATCTGGTATTCTTTCTGTTCCTCACTTGGAAGTATCGTGACCTTTACCTCAAGGAGCTGAGTTTCATGAATGAGACGTGGATCGACTCCAATCACGCCAGGCAGCGAACCTATTTGCGATATGACGGACGCGTTGATTTCGTAATCTGGTTTCAGGTAGTTGAAGCTGGGATTATATGAGGGTGATGCTTGGAAACCGACGAGGCTTGAGTACTGAGTCCACATCTCTTGGTGCCCAACGAAGATGAATTCTTGGTTTATTGCATGGTTAACGTAATTTACTGTAGTCTGGTCTCCCACGACTCCGCCCAATATTATTGACGATGTCAAGATAATTGACAGAAATATGCATGTAGATAGTCTCATTGCGAGTGGTCTTGTTCTTCTCACATTCCTGAAGGCCATTCTAAGAGGAGATCCGGGTTTGCTGATTCTCTTCTCCAACCAACCTTCGGATCTCAGAAGTTCAACGTCGCGAATCTGAGTGGAGAAGACTTGTGCAACCCGCAACCTTGCAGCCTTGGCAACATGTCTGTGGCTGAAAACCGTGCAAAGTGCAACTAGGATTACCAGTGCGCCCAACAGTTGAACTATTGGTATCGAGAACTGTAAAGTCGATCCAAGTAGGAAGGTCAGGATGAAGAAGCTCACAACATACACTCCTATGCCAATGATTATGCTGAGCCCTCCTACTAGGGACGATAGTTGGATGACTTGTGTCATAAAGTGGGAATAGATTTTGTGGATGCTGCCACCTGACGCCTTCAGAATGGCAATGTCTTTAGAACGATGATCCATCATTGTGGTAGTCAGATTGGTAAATGTTATCAGGGAGAGGAGGAGCGAGAAGGTTATCGTTACCACAGTGAAGGTTGAGAATATTCCTCTGAATCCGACAGATGCATGAGTCAACGTACTTGCGTCAATGTGTGCACCTATAGTGGCGCCCAACGCAATTACGAAGGTTGCAGTAGCAAAAGAAGTCATAGCGCCTAGTATGCTGAAGAAGTGCCGGTTTTTCGATCGCCACAGATCTCTAAGTGAACTAACTGGCATTCCTAGTCCTCCAAGCTAGCACAGCTTCCCATCCGCGAGGTGCAGTGTCCTATTAGCTAAGTTGAGAATACTTTCATCGTGCGTCACCACGATGATGGTCTTACGACGACGCTTGAGTTCTTTCAGGATGTCTATTATCTTGTGCTGTGATGTGGCGTCGAGGTTTCCTGTTGGTTCATCGGCTAATAGAATTGGAGGGTCATTCGCTAGTGCTCTTGCGAATGCGAGACGTTGTTGCTCACCCCCGCTGAGCTGTGCTGGCAAGTGTCGAGCTCTGTCTGTTAGCCCAACTCGCTTCAGAAGACCCTTGGCCACCTTCGTTGCCTTTTCGACATCCTTTCCACTGATTTCAACTGGAAACTCGATGTTCTCGATCGCAGTGAAAGTCGAGATCAGGTTGTAGTGTTGAAACACGAAGCCGATATTGAGAGAACGGAACGTTGAAAGAAAGTCTTCGTCTGCATCATCGACCCTTGTCCCCAGTACTGTGACTGTACCAGTTGTTGGAGTATCTAGCCCACCAACAATATTGAGCAGGGTAGTTTTGCCTGATCCCGATGGACCCTGTACAACAACAAATTCAGATTCATCTATTCCCAAGTTGATTTTGCGTAGAGCTACTATTTTTTCCTCGCCGAGGCGGTAGACTTTGGAAACATCTTCAAGCGTGATCAATTCTCCGTTCAAATAAAAGCCACTCTCCCCGCTCATTATACTCAATTCTCTAGCAGAAGAATAATGAGTCGCGAAGCGACTAGGAGACTATGTTTCACCTATGCAAGATGACTGCTCACTGATAGATGATTCGTAGGAGCTATTTATAAAGTGTAGTGGGATGATTAGATTCTTAGGTGTGAAGAAGAAATCCTCCTAAATATGTAGAGACTAGGAACGCTCCTCCGCATTTCCTATGGTGGCCAGTTTCTAGTTGGACTCTCCATTCCTACACCTATGAACCTATTTCTTGGAACGTCGAAGCTCACAATGGTATTGGCGCCTATTGCGCTGTCGGGCCCTATTGTGACTCCTGGCATTATTGTGACTCCTATTCCCGTTCTGACATTGTCCCCTATCAAAGCACCTAGCTTCTTTCTTCCACTGCTGACGCGCTGACCTTTGACTGCTACGAAGATGGTTTTTTCATCCAGTCGTAGATTCGCAGTTATAGTACCAGCACCGAAATTCACGTTTTCTCCGATGATGCTGTCACCAACATAGGATAGATGGGGGATGCGAGTCTTGTCCATAACTATGCTATTCTTTATTTCGCAGGCATTCC
>Ga0315310_10003076_pt1 | contig 10413 bp, 6 predicted proteins | sample TDP5_MG_FD_203630 | JGI IMG/M metagenome (GOLD analysis project Ga0315310, IMG submission 203630) | Freshwater sediment microbial communities from Lake Towuti, South Sulawesi, Indonesia - TDP5 | ecosystem: Environmental > Aquatic > Freshwater > Lake > Sediment | place: Indonesia: South Sulawesi...
AGTTGGGGGAGGGAAGCAGAGCTCGGCGGTGAAAGAGCTGAAGAAGGCAGGACATCAAGTAAGGGAGATTACTTTAGCCGGCAAAGAAGCAATAGGTGAACTATTCGCCATTGTAGAATTTGCTACTGCCCTGAGTTATCTTATGGGAATCGGTAGATACGGGAAGCCGGGTAGTGTAGAAATGTTATCGCCGGTCCGACAGGACTCCGAAAAGGTGTCGGACTCCTTCGGAGCTAAAGCCGTCGGCTACCAACTGGAAGGAGTAGCTACTCAGGTAGCCGCAAGCTTGCCCAAGGGTGAGCCATTATCCGATTATACAGTTAGATTGGGAGCTTCCAGTGGCAACGAGACACAAGTAATCGCGTTCGATTTGGCTTCTCTCTTGAAAATGGAGCTTGCTAAGGAACCCAATCATGCAGGCATGACCACAAGGGTTATAGTTCGACCGAATGGCCTGGGGGCCTTCCAGCTTATGGGGAGGATAATTGAGGAAGCAGAAAAACAAGGAAATCTCCAGCGGTTCAGATTTGTCTTCATTTGCAATGAAAAAGGCGTAACTAAAGAAGCTATAGAACAGATGTTGAGGGACTTTATGTGCGCAAATGGTCTATCACCGGAGGTTGTGTCCAGAATAGTAGAAAATAACTTGATAATAGACGAGAAGACACTGAAGAAGGAAGGAGGAATAGTAGGGATATCTAGGAGTCCAAAGATAAGCGTTGAGGCAGTATTCTCTATCATCACTGAATGGCTACTGGGGGAGACAGAGGGTAATGGAATTAAGATAAGTATTATTACCGATAACGAAAAGAGATGGGAGAAAGAGGCACGGAGACGAAGGGATACTACGAAGAGCATTCTCTGGGTGGTGCTTAATCCAGCGGAACAGGGGAGGGTATTTTCTACCGCAGCGGGTCTGGTTGTGGCGATAGAGGGTAGAGTTTCTGAGTGGCTGATAGAATTCATAAAGAAGAACTATGGCGAAGCGGCAGAAGAGTTATTGCCCCGGATAGGGAAGGATGGGACTATCTTTCTGCCGCCAACACCAGTAGATGAGGAGCATCTGGAAAAAATCAGGGCTGAGAAGGTATATGACATTCAGGCATAAGGGAGTAGCGAAGCAAAGCCTCGCAATCATAACGCGGAGCTAGCGCAGGAATCCAGTGTAATATTTCAATCAATATAAATATGTTTTGATGTTTGGGGAGACTATTATGAAGTTCCGCAAGGTTTTGATTATTGAGGATGAGTTTCATGTGGGGTATTTGATTAAGATTAACCTGGAAGCGGAGGGGTATGAGGTGATTCTCGCTTTAGGTGGTCAGGAAGGTTTAGAGAAGGCGAGGGCGAGCCCTCCGGATCTTATTACCCTTGATGTATTTATGCCCGATATGGACGGATTTGAAGTGCTAGGAGCCCTTAAGAGAGACCAACGGTTAAATTCAATTCCAGTAATAGTAATATCGGTGGTTAATGAGATTCGCAAGAGAAGAGGCTTAGAGATGGGCGCAATTGATTACCTACTGAAGCCGATAGATTTTGAGAATCTATTGAATAGGATGAGATATCTGGAAATGGATGGGAGCTCACCGAAATAGAAAGGGATTTGGTTGTAGCTGTAGAACGATAGGCTCTGCAGCATAACCATGTCATTGCGAGTCCCGATTGAAAATCCGGACGAGGTCCCGATAAATCGGGACTTCACTTCGTTCGCAATGACAACGCTTTGCGGTACAAGAAGCAAAGCTTGCGCTTTGCCGCTTCAATTTTTCCCCCACCATGATTCTCCTCAAAGTCGCCCCGCCCCAAAAAAGACTTGATAAAATTTAACAAAAATGTAACAATTTTGTAACACCAGTGTAACATACTTATGTTAAAATTTATGATGGGTGTAAGTTTTATTTTCCGAGGTTAATCTATGTTCAGGCGAGGGCGATTTCACATCCAATATTTGGGCTATAGAATCCTATTCCTAACCTTGTTTCTTTTGTTAGCCTATGGTTATCTTCCCTGGGAAATTTTAGCTGCCGGGATGATGTCTTCTAAGGAATATTTTGAGCAGGGCGTGGCAGACTATCAAGCTGGAGATTATAGATCGGCAATGGAAAATTTCACTGAGGCTCTATTTCTGGAGCCCACTCACAGAGAGGCTAATCTTTATCTGGAAAAGGCGAGTGAGAAATTCCTCGAGGAAATGGAGACGAAAAAGGAATCTGAAAGGATGAAGATTCTCCAGAGGGCCCAGGCTATAATTGGCGAACGGAAAAAGAGCGTGAAAGAAAACTATGAAAAAGGGATGAGCCATTACAGACAGGGCGAGTTTTTGACGGCGAGGGAAGAATTTGGTGCAGTATTGGAAGCCGAACCAGAACATAAAGATGCCAAGAAGTATCTGGAATTGATTAGAAAGCGTCTCGAAGACATTGTGAATAAAGGAGAATTTCGCATTGTGAGTGAACTTTACTACGCAGAAGGAGCAATCTTCTATCTTAATGGGGAATGGGATAAGGCGGTTTCTCAATGGACGAATGCTGTGAAACTTAACTCATCAAAAAAGGAGCTTTCCGAATTTATCAAAATCGCGGAAAAGAGGATGCAAGAAGAAGAAGCCCTGGAGAAGGCCGAGATCCTGTATAAGGAGGTCGTGACCCAATATAATGAAAGTAAGATTAAGGAAGCAATTAAACAGTTGGAAGAGGTTATAAAACTAAATCCTGAACATAAGAAGGCCCGAGAACTTCTTGCCAGGGCTAGAGAGAAGTTGGACTCTATGAAGGGCGAGGCAGAGGCGAAGAGGCGTCAGGAGATTGTGGAGAAGCGCTATTTTCGCGGGATAGACTACTATGCCGAAGGCAATTTTAAGAAGGCAATTGAAGAATGGGAAGAAGTCCTGAAAATAGACCCTGCGCATAGAGGAGCAAAGGAGTATCTGGCGAAGGCGAGAGATAAGATTGCTACTGCTAAGTCTCGCAGTAAAGAAATTAAGCCCGCCGCAAGGAAGGCTGAGGAAGAGAAAATAGATGTGTATTACAAGCAGGGCATAAATTACTATTTGGCAGGGAATTTCAAAGAGGCCATAGAACAATGGGAAGAGGTGTTGAGAATAGACCCCGCCCACAAAAGTGCCCAGGAATATATTGTGCGAGCTAAAGAGAGGTTGAAAATATCCGGCGAAGAGCTTGGATATTCTCCCTACGAAGAAGAGATTGAACAATATGTAAAGGAATTAGAAAAGAATGGTACAACAGATAAGGAGAAAGAAGAGTTGATTGCCATGCACTACCAGGATGGACTGGTAGCCTACGCTCACGGAGACCTTTCTCAGGCAATGAAAGAGTGGCAGATAGTCCTAAAATTGGACCCTGGACACAAAAAAGCCCGCCGAGCACTCATCAAGTTGCAAGCAGAAATGGAACGTCGCCGGGGAAAAGAGTAACAGAACCTTCCAGGATTTCTCTTGACAGTCCTGTTTTGATTATGATAGACTGCAAAAAATTTGATACCAGGGAGGGTCCTGATTTCATCGGGACGGAGGGAGTAGCGGAGCGTAGCTCCGCGTGGGAGCCGGTGAGCAGGTAGGTAAGCGACTTGCGCGAAGCGAAAGGAGGGTCGCTGTTCCGACGAATAAGGAGGAACGGGCCAGCGACGGCTGCGAGTTGGTGAGCAGACAGGTCACCGACTGAAGCGAAGCGAAAGGAGGTGATTTGAGTGGAAGAAAAGTACAGAGTAACGGGGATTTTGCAGAAGGTCTACAAAGTTTTGGCTTTCATCGCCGCTGGACTGGGTTTTATTTTCTTTCTCATCATTCTTATTGCTGGAGGTGGGCCGGAGACTCCGAGAGCGACCAGTATTCTTGCACTGGCGTTGGGGGCCATCTATTTTATCCTCTTTTACACTATTGCTGAAGTTTTGCGTTTAATCCTGGACATTGAGGAGAATACGCGAAGGACGAGCGAAATTTTGGAACGGAAATAGCTTCAGTAGTTGCCTGCCAGAAATTATTCTTTGGTTTCCCGAACAGATTGGATTATGCCTTTTATGTCTTCAAATATCATATAGAAGGAAGGCACAATAAATAGAGTCAGGATTGTGGAAGCAGTCAATCCCCCGATGACAGTAATTGCCAAGGGGGCCCAGAGGCTGGAGCCCTCGCTTCTGTCCAATGCCATAGGGACTAGGCCGAGGATGGTGGTGAGGGAAGTCATAAGGATTGGTCTCAGTCTGTCTTGACCCGCCTTAAGTGTAGCTTTCAAAGATTCTTTCCTCAAATTTTCTTCACTCTTCTGAATAGTTACAGGAGTAAATCCTCTTTGTCTTCTGATACGGTTTATGCGGTCTATTAAGATAATTGCATTGTTGACCACTATCCCGCCGAGCATAATCAACCCGATGAAAACTCCCATAGTGACTGGTTTGTGAGTTATAAATAGAGACAATATGGCGCCGATGGCTGCCATAGGGACGGTTACCATAATTATGAGTGGTTGAGCATAAGACTCGAATAGAGAAGCGAGGACTAGGAAGACTAAGAACACCATTACGTACAGGGCAAACCTGAACTCCTTCTCACTCTGTACCATTTCTTGGTAGTCTCCCCCGAACTCATAGTAGTAGTCCTTAGGTGGGTTTATGGGGGCTATTGCGTTCTTAATCTTTTCTACAGCCGTGCCCAGTGCCAGCCTTCCTCTATGGGCACTAACCTGAATCATGCGGTTTTTGTCTTTTCTCCAGATTTCGCTTGGCGAGAGACCGAAATTGAAATCGGCTACCTGTTCCAGGTAAATCTGGGCCCCAGAAGGAGTGGTTAAAGTTAGCTTCTTCAGGTCTTCCAGATCTCTTCTGTGTCTCTCATCCAGTCGAGCGATAGTCTCTACCTGACGTGCCTTATCGTGAAAATATGTAGCCCTCAGGCCTCTCATCTGAGCGTGGGTTATTTCAGCTATGTCCCGCACGCTTAAACCAAAGTAGGCGGCCCTCTGTTTATCAACATTAAATCTCATTTCCGGCCTTCCCGGCTTATATCTCAACTTAACGTCGGCCAGGCCGGGCACAGTTCCCATACTCTTTGCCAGTGAGATGGCCAGGTCTCTGAGAACATTGTAGTCATAACCGTAAACATCGATGAAGACTTCACTGGCCGATTGAGGCTCTGAGAAATAGATAAAAGTGTCGTAGATTTCACCGATCCTCTTTACCCTGGGCCGCAACGAATCCATTATTTCCTGCACCGTGCGTGCCCTTTCGGAGCGAGGAAGGAGTGTAACATACACCTTGGATGACCAACCTTCCACTCTGGCTGTAACAGTCTTGGTTACTGCTTTAATCTCAGGGATAGTGGTGAGTATGCTCTCCACTTCAGAGACGACCTGGTCGGAAATTTCGAGCTTTGCACCCGAAGGGAGTTCCACAAAGATGGTGAACTCACTCTGTTCCGTAGTCCCCAGATAATCCTTTTCCAGGAAGTTTCTATAGACCACGAATGAAACGAGGAAGAGAAAGGCTAAACCCACAATAGAAATGTATCGCCTACGCAAAGCAAAGCCGCGAGTGCTTCTGTAAAGGTTATGCAAGTCCGGAAGCCTGAGCGCGAGCCTTCTCTTCCGTCTTTCGGGAGCGGCGAGCCCATTTTCGGCTTCGAGTTTTTCCCCATTTTTTGCGTAATAAGGCCAGTTATGAGATTCATCTGGGATTTCAGATGCCGTTTTCTCGTCTCCGTATTCTTTTCTACCGTGCCCGCGACGTAAGAGAATGAGAATGTAGCGGAGCCAGGCCTTGCCGGGAAGGACGGTGGTAACGGGACGAATAGGGATTCTGGAACATAACAATGGCACCAGAGTCAGGGCGACAAATAAGGAAGCTACCAGAGAAAATGTTACGGTTAGAGCCAATCCGCTATAGAGTATTTCCACCTGCTTGTTCATGAAAATAATAGGGAGGAATACGACCAGCGTGGTGACAGTCCCGGCCACGATTGGCAGAATGACCTCCTGGCTGGCTTTAATACATATCTCCTCCCGGGTTGCCTGGGACTCAATTCCTGTTTGAATTGATTCTCCACTTTTCCTCATAAGTTTAGTCTTATGTTTAAAGATATTCTCCAGCACTACAATAGAATTGTCCACGAGCATGCCAATTCCCAGAGCAAGTCCGCTAAGGGTCATAACATTTAGTGTTATCTTCTGAAAGTACATCAAAGTGAACGTGACCATTACTGAAATAGGGATTACTACAACGATGATAAGAATATGTCTTATGTCTTTGAGGAAGAGGAAAAGGATTGCCCCGGATAGAAAGGCACCTAACAGAAGAGAAGTCCAGACGGCTTTTATTGATTGTTTTATGAACACTGCCTGGTTAGATACAGTGACAATGTTTATTTCCTTGGGGAGGTTAGGCTTGATATTTCCTAACTCTTTCTCAATTGCTTGACTTACGCGGACCGTATTGGCTGTAGATTCCTTATGAATATATAGTGCTGTTACCGGCCGGGTGTTCAATCGAGCATAAGATTCAGGCTCCAGGTAAGAATCTTTTACCTCAGCAATGTCTTCCAGTCGAATTATGGAGCCAGTAGGAGTTGCCATTATTCCTAACTTTTTTATATCTTCCAGACTCCTAAATTCCCCCATGGTTCTTACCAAGTATCTATATTTTCTCTTGTCCACGGTCCCCGTGAGGAGGTTGAGGTTACTTAGATTCAGAACTCCGATGACTCTTTTTATTGGTAAGTTGTGAGCTTGCAGGCGAGCCTGGTCTATTTCTACCAGAATCTTGCGCTCTCTGCCACCGCGCACGTCTACATTCGCCACGCCGGTGATTTTGGCGAGCTGCTCCTTCAATTTTTCTTCGGCTATTTTGCGGAGCATCTCCGGAGTATGACCGGTTCCGGTGAGAGCCAGAATCATAATTGGGAAATCGGCTTCACTGTACCGCTCAATTACAGGCTTCTCAATCTCTTCAGGCAGTTTGTTCTTGATTTGGCCAACCTTTTCGCGGACCTCTAAAGCAGCAAACTTCATATCGGTGCCTGGCTCAAAAGTGAGAGTGACGGTGGAGGATTCTTTTTTGGAAGTAGAAATAATATGTTCCAGGTGTTTAACTGAACTTACCGCCTCTTCCACAGGCCGCGTGACGAGAGATTCTATATCTTCAGGCGGCATTCCACCCCGCACATCGATCTTGATGGTAACAATTCCATAGCTGGCATTTGGCATAAGCTCAACTGAGAGGCGGAACAATGATATGATCCCGATTATGATGAGCCCCAGGAATACCATCAGTATAGCTACTGGTCTTTTTACAGCAAATTCGGAAATTCCCATAGCTTTTTTCCTTTAAATAGGGACAGCGACCATTTAAATAGGGACAGCGACCATTAAAATGGGGACAGCGACCATTTTTCCCTGATCGGAGTAGCCCCGATGAATCGGGACGTCATAATTGCGAAGCTCTGCTTCGCTACTCCAGCTTCGGAATGGAGTACCGGAGCGTTAGCTCCGCGCTATAATTGCGAAGCTCTGCTTCGCTACTCCTTCCTAATTAGTAGATTGTTCTGCTATCGATCGTCAAGGCTTTGCCAGTGTTTATGTCCAGGATCTCAATTTCTCCAAAATCCTTAAAATTGTATTTGCGGAGCACTGCCTTCGCCGTCTCCAGAGAGATAGGGAGGATATCCTCGTTGCTAAACTTCTTCTCCCTTTTTTTCCTCCAGTTTAGGATAGAATCGCGTGCTCCTTTCCAGACAAGGGAAAATAGGTCGCCAGCTGGAGGGCTCTTCCATTCCGGTAATGGATTCCTCACCTCGTTTTTCTTAATTATGTCCAGGGCAAATTTGAACACGCCTTCTGGCAGATTCGGAATTTTTGGGTTGAACTGGCCCTTTACTGCTACCACATCAAAGTTTTTCTTGAGGTTCTTGTCTTCCTTGAATTTCTCCTCTATTCTCCGGGAAATCTGTTTCGCCAAGAAGTCTGCGAGACGAACTTCTTCAATAGAGAATTCGTCGCTTCCGGATAGGGATTTCTCATCGCTAGATACTAAGTGTGAGAGGAGAGCCTCCGGATCAATCTTCGTTTCGAAGAGCATCCTCTTTATGTATTCGTCCCGGGAAATATCTCCCACCATAAATCTCTCGATGTCCTCCACATACCTGGTAAGAACCAGTGCAAAACCAGAAATCTTAGCGTCTCTTGCCACTAAAGTAATGAATTCTAAATCTACGTCAGTGGAAAGAGCGACTCTGGATAGGACATGTAGTACATCGCCCAGTTTCTCAAATGATTCCTCTGAGGGCTGCAAGGAACTATCAAGTAGGTTATTCAGGGACATATAGACTCCCAGAGTCTTGCCTTCCGACTCGACCTTGACTTCAGTGTTATACTCCTTTTTGCACAGTTCTATGATGGAATCGGAAACCTTCGCCTTGGGATAGGTCGGTTTGCATCCAGAACTTATAAATACAAGAAGTATCAAAAATGGAAATGAAAATATCGCTTTCATATTTAACTTCCTCTCGGTTATTGAAGCGAAGCTCTGCTTCGCTACTCCTTTTTTGTAATAGGAGTAGCAGAGCGAAGCTCTGCAGATACTTTTTCTTCCTGTTTCCTCTTCTGGCTATTTTTTCCGTATTCAGCAAAGACGGCTTCAATTTCGTCGTATTCGAGTTCTTCTTTTTCCAGGAGTTCGGAGACGAAACGCTCCACTATTGCCCATTCTTTCTTCAGGAGACTCTGTACTTCCTGGTAACATTTCTGGAGTATTTCCTGAGTTTCCTGGTTGAGCTTCTCTTTTAGTTCATTGGAAATCTGTGACTCGGGAATGACGGAATAGTCTCCTAAATAGCCATTATTTCCCATGCCGAACTTCCAAACCATGGCGTGTGCGTATGCGGTTGCTTTCTGGAAGTCGTTTGCCACTCCTGTTGTGGTAGTGGCAAACTTCAAGTTCTCCGCAACATATCCGCCCATACATACCTTTATATTTGCCAGTGCCTCCTCTTTGCTGGTAGTAAATAGTTCCTCCCGGGGCTGCTGAACTACAGCTCCCAAAGCCCCTCCCCGGGAAGCAATAGAGGCTTTGAACACATCCTCGGTGGGATGGAGAATGTAAAGGACTATGACGTGTCCCGTCTCGTGGTAAGCAGTTATTTCTCTTTCTCTCTGGCTTAGTTTCTTCTTGTGTTTAATGCCCATATCTATTCTATCCATTGCTTCAGAGAGGTCTTCCCACTCTACATTCTCCTTTGCTTTTCGGGTAGCTATTAGAGCTGCTTCTTTGACTATGTTCTCAATATCTGCTGCGCTCTTATGGACTGTGTTCCTGGCTAAACGGGAAATATCAATGGAAGAGCTGTGTCTGACTTTTTTTAGATAGTGGTGGAAGAGTTCCTCCCTTCCTTCCAGTCCAGGCCGGTCAATATATATCTTTCGGTCGAATCTGCCTGGCCTGAGTAGTGCCTTATCTAACACGCCTTCCGGGGCATTTGTCGCTCCAACGACAATCACATTTTCCTCTCTCTCCTTTAAACCATCCATTTCTACAAGGAGCTGGTTCTGAGTGGTATTAGTCTCTTCCCCTCCCAGGAAGCTGAAGGTTCTACCCCGGCCAATGGCGTCGATTTCGTCAATGAAGACGATGCAGGCTCCGTAGCAATAGGCGAGCTGCCTTGCCTTTTTGAATAGTTTGCGTACTCTGGAAGCCCCCATCCCCACAAAAATCTCCACGAATTCACTTGCCGCCATAGAAAGGAAGGGTATGCCCGACTCTTTGGCTATGGCCTTGGCCAGAAGAGTCTTTCCACACCCCGGAGGGCCAACCATCAACAGTCCTCTTATTATTTTTCCTCCAATCTTCTTGATACGCGTTCTATCCTTGATGAGCTCTACGACTTCCAAAGCCTCCTTCTTGGCCTCGTCAATCCCTATTACATCATCAAAAGTAACTTCCACATTTTCGCTCTTGATCGGGGTCTTCTTTAACTTAAGGAGGGTGCCGGTCTGCATGCTGATAATAATGTAAGCGAAAATTAAAGCATGAACCGCTCCCATCAGAAGAGTCAAAGGTAACTGGGCCAGAGTCATATGGAGGTAGTACGACTCCAACGAGAGTAGTCCCACTATGGCCAAACAGACCAGGGTTACACTGCCAAAAATTATGAGCACCTTTACCCAGTGGTTCATCCAGAACATTTTCATTCTTCTATTCCGCATTCTTGCTTTCCTCCTTCTCGTTTGCAATAGGAGAAGCAGAGCGAAACTCTGCTTGGCTGCTCCTAATTGGAGTAGCAAAACGGTAGCTTAATTAGAGTAGCGGAGCGATAGAGGCTGTGTCGCAATTAGCGAATTTAGCCTCATTTGTTCTTTGACATATTGATTTTGGGACAAAAACTCAAAGATATCTGTCTACTTTTTCACT
>Ga0315310_10003077_pt1 | contig 10412 bp, 9 predicted proteins | sample TDP5_MG_FD_203630 | JGI IMG/M metagenome (GOLD analysis project Ga0315310, IMG submission 203630) | Freshwater sediment microbial communities from Lake Towuti, South Sulawesi, Indonesia - TDP5 | ecosystem: Environmental > Aquatic > Freshwater > Lake > Sediment | place: Indonesia: South Sulawesi...
CCTTTCTGCTTCGAAAGTAACGAGGAGTGCTGGCAATTGAACCGGCGTGCACACTTTGTGTTGCTGAAGTAGTGGGGCAGACGAAATCGTCCTGAGTAAGGAGGAAGCTAACCTTGAAGAAAGTGGTTCTAGTTGTGACCCTGATGTTAGGCTTGCGGCTATTTACGCCCTTGCCGGCTGGGGCAGTAGCAAAAGAAATCATTCAATTGCAGCGGGATGTAGCCCTACTCCAGCAGCAGTTGCGCGACCTGCAACGCAGTGTAGATGAGAAGACTGCGGTGCTGAAGACGTTGGTGGAACAAGCGTTGGATGCGGTCAACCGGATGAACCTGACGGTGAATAATCTAGAACGGGCGGTGAGGGAGACACAAGCGGGCGCAGAGGCTCGGGTAGATTCGCTGGGCACGCAAGTCGCGGCTCTGCGCGATAGCCTGGACGAACTAAGGGTAAGAGTGGCTAAACTCTCCGAACAAATGATTGAAGCTCAGGGTGTGTTGCGGGGTGTGGACGCGCGGCTGGCGTCTCCTCCACCGCCCGCCGAGCAAGCCAGTGAATCTCCCGCAGCTCCAGCCGCGCCTGCTATACCTTCTGCCGACACCTTGTACGATACGGCTCTACGCGACTTCACCACCGGCAAGTACGACCTGGCGCGGCAGCAATTCAGCGACTATCTCAAGCACTATGGCGAGACCCAGCTCGCTGGTAATGCACAGTTCTACATCGGCGAAACCTACTATCAACAGAAGAACTACCAGCAGGCGATTGCAGAATATGACAAAGTCCTGACCAAGTATCCGAAGAGCTACAAGCTGGCAGCAGCACAATTGAAGAAGGGTTATGCGCTGCTCGAATTGAACGACCGTACTGGAGGGATTCGAGCGCTGCGCACCGTGATTCGCGACTACCCTAACTCGGAGGAAGCGCGGCTAGCACGGGCACGGCTGCAGCGGCTAGGGGTTCCGAATTCCGGGGCTGACTAGGCCGCGAGAACGAGGTGGGCCATGGTCAACAAAGTGATTCTGGTGGGGCGTTTAGGGCGGGACCCAGAAATGCGCTATACACCAGCGGGTGACCCTGTGTGCAATTTCACCCTGGCTACGGACGAGGTTTACCGCGATCGCGGCGGGGAGTTGCAACGACGTACGGAGTGGCACCGAATTGTGGCTTGGCGACGCCTAGCCGAGCAGTGCGCCCAACTGCTGAGCAAGGGCAAGTTGGCCTATGTAGAGGGGCGCATCCAGACCCGGCAGTGGAATGATCGTAATGGTAATCAGCGCAGTACAACCGAAATTGTGATTAATCGCATGCGTGTGCTGACGCCCCGCGGTGAGCCTGGCTTGGCCATGGAGGCTGAAGGGCCGGAGCCACCCGAAGAAACCATCCCTGAAATCACTGACGAGGACGTACCCTTCTAACGCTGGCGGCGGGTTGCTGCCTGCTCCCAAGCGGCTTGCTGAGGATATCCTTCCTGGGAGCGAAACACCGACAAGGCATGCATTTGCAGCTACGATGTTGGCAGCCAAGCAAAGGCGGACGATAGCAAGAATTAAGAACGAGGAAACCGTGCAAGAACTTTAGCCTGACTGTAACGGCTCAGCCCTTCGGTAGGCGCTCAGAGTTTCTGCGCTCCCTTACTCATAGCGGAGTGCCTCAATGGGGTCGAGGCGGGCAGCCTTGCGCGCGGGGTAGTAGCCGAAGAAAATACCCACTGCGGCGGAGAACGCCGCGGCCACTAACACCGCCAGAGGCGAAATGAACGTGGGCCAACCGAGGAAACCTGAAATCAAGCTTGAAAAACCAGTTCCTACCAAAATCCCCACCACACCCCCCAGCAAAGCAAAAGTTACCGCTTCCACGAGAAATTGTCGCTGAATGTCGTCCTCAGTGGCACCCACCGCCATGCGGATACCAATCTCGCGTGTCCGCTCCGTTACTGACACCAACATAATATTCATGATGCCAATACCGCCTACTAGCAGCGAGACCGAGGCGATACTGGCGAGCAAAAGAGTCATGATGCGGCCGGTGGACTGAGCCAGTTCGGCCACCTCTGACTGCGTGCGTACTTGGAAGTCGTCTTCATCGCCGGGGCGGATGTGGTGGCGCTCGCGCAGCAGGGCCTCGATCTGAGCCGCGGCAGGTAGAGAGGCTTCACGGCTGATGGCCGAGGCGGAGATAAATTGCAGCCACTCCTGCCCTTGGAGCTTCTTCTGCACAGTGGTGTAGGGGGCGAAGATAGCGTCGTCTTGGTCATCGCCCATCCCTGTCTTCCCGCGCGAAGCCAGGACACCAATAATGCGGAAGGGTAGATTCCTGATGCGGATGGGCTGGCCAACCGGGTCTTCGTTGGGAAAGAGAGAATCAGCCACGGTCTTCCCGAGAATGCAGACGTTCGTAGCGGCGGTGACGTCGTCGTCGGTGAAGATGGTGCCAGCTTGCATGGGCCAGTTGCGCACAATGAAATAGCTGGCGGTGGTGCCGGTGATACGCGTGGACCAATTCTGATTGCCACGAACCACTTGCGCCGAAGCAAAGACACCCGGAGCAGCTTCGCGAATCAGCGGAACTTGTTCGAGAATGGCCTCCATATCCTCTGCCGTAAGAGTCTTCACTGCCCAGGGGCCGCGATGGACGCGGCCTGGCCGATAGGAGGGGCTGCCTGCTGAAATCCAGACAGTATTGGTGCCAAAGCTGGCGATTTGCTCTTGCACTTGATTTTCTGCGCCCTGGCCCACACCAACCATGGCAATCACTGCGCCCACTCCGATGACAATGCCGAGCATGGTTAGGGAGGAGCGCAGTTTGTTGCGAGCCAGCGCCCGGAGAGCGATGCGTAAAGTAACACCGTAGTTGATCACGGGTTCCTCCTCTAGCTTACTACCTCAGGGGGCAAAGCATGTAGGTCTTTCACCGCTTCATAAGCTTCCTGGCGGTCGCGGACGTGTACATCGCGCAGGATTAGCCCATCACGCATAAAGATGATGCGGCGGGTGTAAGCAGCGATGTCGGGCTCGTGGGTTACCAGCACGATGAGCAAGCCTTGCTCGTGATGGAGGCGTTCGAGTAGCTCCAGGATTTCTGCGCTGGTGCGACTATCGAGGTTGCCAGTGGGCTCGTCAGCCAGCAGGATGGAAGGCCGGTTGATGAGGGCACGGGCCATGGCCACGCGCTGCTGTTCGCCACCGGAGAGCTGACTCGGTACGTGGGATTCCCGTCCTTCCAGGCCCACCATGGCCAGGGCGGCGCAGGTACGAGCGTGGCGCTCCTGAGTAGATAGTCCAGCGTAAATGGTGGGCAACTCGACGTTTTCCAGCGCCGTAGTACGGCCCAAGAGGTTGAATTGCTGGAACACGAAGCCAACCTTGCGGTTGCGAATGTGCGCCCGCTCGCGGGAGCTGAGTTCAGAGACGTCGCTCCCCTCCAAGAAATAGCGGCCAGCACTGGGGCGGTCAAGGCAGCCGATGATATTCATCAGGGTAGACTTGCCCGAGCCCGAGGCGCCCATGACAGCGACGAATTGGCCTGCGCTGATGTCCAGCGTGATGCCCCGCAAGGCCGGGATTTTCACCTCGCCAAGGTCGTAGATTTTGTGTACGCCCTCGAGGCGAATGACGCAGTGGTTGTGGTTGCTGGTGGTCATTGTGCTAGCGGCAAGTGCGTGCTTAGAAACGTCTCATCATGGGCCCGAAGCCAGGCCGTGTCTGGGTGGTGCGGGCAGTGCTTTGGCCGATAATCAGCTTGTCCCCCGGCTTCAAATCACCTGCCAGCATAGCGGTGTAGGTGTAATCAGTGAGGCCAGCTTTGACCCGCACCGGGTGCAGGGTGTTCTTGCCTTCCTGTTTCCAGACTACTTGCCACTCCCCTTCCCGCTCCGACCCCGGATCATAGCGTGGGCGCGGACCACCTTCGCCCCCCGGCGGACCGCCACCCGGCGCACGCATAGCCATCCTACGCATGCGGTCTTCGCTGCTGTCAGCGCCAGCTGCGGCCGGGGGCTGTCTGCGTTGGCTTGCGCTGCCCTCACGCAGTCCCATACCCGCACGCTCTTCTGGCGGCGGGCCTAGTTTTTCCAGCAGCGCGCGCAGCTCTTGTTCGGGAATATCGGGCTTGAAGCGCAGTGCGCCGTTAGGGATCTTGATCACATTGCGGGCGCCAGCGGTGGGAATGGTCACGTAGGCGGTCATTCCGGGTACCAGCTTCAGCTCCGGATTGTCGAACTCGATGATGGTGTCGTAGGTAACCACGTTCTGCACTTGATAAGCATTCATGCGCACTTGCTTGACTCTACCGTGGAAGGTCTCCCTGGGGAAGGAGTCCACCTTAAAGGTAGCCATGGCGCCAACCCTAATCTTGCCTACGTCACTCTCATCCGTCTTGGCTTTCACCAGCATCTTGGTGAGGTCTTGGGCGATGATGAAGAGGGTGGGAGCTTGCAGGCTGGCAGCCACGGTCTGGCCCACATTGATCTCACGCGTTAAGTCACCACGGGCAATCACGGTGCCATCAATGGGGGCACGGATGACGGTGTGGTCGAGGTCGAGGCGAGCCATCTCTACGGCCGCCTGGCGCTGGGCCACCTGGGCCCGACTCTGCTCCAACCGGGCCTGAGTTTGCATGAGTTGGGCTTCTACTGCCTCAAGATTGGCTACAGCAGTATCGTAAGCCGCTTGGACAGAGTCGCGCTCCTGCGCGGAGGCGATACCTTGCTGAAAGAGTCCGGTGACGCGCTGGAGGTTGAGTTCCGCTTCGTGGCGGGCAGCGCGGGCTTTGGCAATGTTGGCCTGAGCAGCCACTAGGTCGGCTTCCAGACCCTTTACCCCCGCTTTGGCATTTTCCAAGTCGGCCTCAGCCTGAGTGACACGAGCCCGGAAGGGGAAGGGGTCGATCTGCGCGATGACCTGGCCCTTTCGCACGCGGGAGTTGAAATCGGCGTAAAGCTCAGCGATGCGGCCGGTAACCTGGGAGCCGACCTCCACGGTAGTCAGGGCTTCGATGGTGCCCGTGGCCTGGACGAAGGTGAGGATATCGCCGCGCTGGACGTCGGCGGTGAAGTACTGGACATCACTGCCACGCACCACGCGTACAGCGGCAAACGCCACTATTCCCATAAGGAAGGCAGTGACAGCCATGGATAAACGCGGATGGCGGCGAAACATGACAAATAATTTCTTCTTCATTCTTTCTTCTCCATGGTAGGGGGTGGTAACTGCCGGCGGTCCCGCGAGCGCCGATAGCGCTCAGCGTCAGTGCGGTGCAGTAAATTGTCGAACTTTGCGCGCTGTTCCTCAGTGAGGATGGCACGAATGCGCTCACGACCCTGCTGGCGCACTTGTTCGTAGTCCTCGCGCATGCGCTGGCCAACCTGACGGTACTGCTTGCCAGTTTCGTCCAGGATGGTTTCCAACTGGCGCTGCTGTTCCGGGGTGAGGGAGAGTTCACGGCTCAACCACTCCACTCGGCTGTGGCGGACACGCTCGTAGCTGCGCCTATCAAGCCGCAAGAGGTTCCATTTGTTAGCCAGATGGGTGCCCAGTGCCCCCAAAGCCACTCCCAACACGAAGACAAGAATCAGGTAGAAGATAGCACGGCGATTCATGGCCAGGACTCCGTTTCCCCTGCCAATGACAGCAGCACTTGGTCGCGAGTCATTTCTCCGTTGGCAGCCAGCAGGTCTTCTTGAACCGGCTCGAGTTCAGTGATGGAGAGCGGTTGCGGCTGGCGTAGTCCGAACAAGCTGAGTAGCAGGAGCAACACCGCCAACCCTACCGCTGTGCGTTGGGCCAAGGTGTTGAACGCCGCCCAGAAGACCTCTTGGCGCTGGCTGGCAGCTTCTATGCGCTGTCGTAGGCGCACCCAGAAAGCAGGGTCTAGTGTGGGAGGTTCCTGGCGGAGCAGGTTCAGCCAAGTTTGCACGTTGCCGAACCCAGTGGCGAGCTGCCAGCAGCGATGACACTCAGCCACGTGCGTGGCCAGCTCAGGCAAGCTTTCTTTCCTTTCCAGCCACTCCTCTAAGTGTTTCTCCACCTCAGTGCAGCGCATAACCGCTCCTTATCTACTGCGACTTGCCTGGGCAAGCAAGCGCCGGTAGGTTTCCAGCATGCGCCGCCGGGCACGAAATAGCCTCACCTTGACCGTATTCTTTTTCAAACCCATGAGAGTACTCAGTTCCTCCACCGAGAAACCTTCCAGCTCTTTCAGTGCCAGCATCAGGCGGTCTTCAGGTGGCAGGCGCCGAAAGAGTTTGTCCACTATCTGGCGCAACTCGGTCTGGCGAGCAATGTCTGGGAAGCTGGGCTGGGTAGCAGCCTCGCTGAGTTGCGCCAGTTTGGCCAGGTCCTCAACCCCCACTTCCACCTGTGTCGGAGACTTCCGCGCGCGTTGTCGCCGCAGGTGGTCGTAGCACTCGTTGACCGCAATCCGGTAGAGCCAGGTAGAAAAAGCCGAGCGAAAGTCAAACCGCGGCAGCGCCAGATAGACCTTGAAGAAAACCTGCTGGGCGATGTCTTCCACATCCGCCGGTTGGCGAACCAAGTGGGCGATGAGGGAAAGGACGCGGCGTTGGTGGCGGCGCAGAAGCGTTTCGAAGGCCTCGTGCTCGCCACCCTGCGCCCGGCGGATAAGCTTGTGCTCTTCCTCTCGGGCAAGCGCAGCGCCGCCGGTTGCCTCCTCATCGTGACCTACCATCACCCAGAAGGCAATCTCCAAAGAATTGAGACGGAATGCGAGCATGGTAGGTTACACTTGCTTGGACGAAGCCGCCGGCAGCGGGTAAGCAAGCGAGCCACCCTATTCCCACTCGATGGTACTGGGCGGCTTGGAGCTGATATCATAAACGACCCGGTTGACCCCGGCTACCTCGTTGACAATGCGTGCGGCCAAGCGCTCCAGTAGCTCGTAAGGTAGCCGCGCCCAATCGGCTGTCATCCCGTCTTCAGACTCGACCGCACGCACGGCCACCGTGTAACCGTAGCTGCGTTGGTCGCCCATTACTCCTACGCTTTGCACTGGCAACAGGATGGCAAAAGCTTGCCATAGCTGGGCGTAGAGCCCGGCACGACGAATCTCCTGATAGACGATTTCGTCGGCAGCACGCAGCATCTCCAAGCGTTCCGGGGTCACCTCGCCCAGGATGCGCACCGCCAGACCGGGCCCAGGGAAAGGCTGGCGCTGGAGAATTTCTTCCGGTAGACCCAGTTGTCGGCCGATGCGACGCACTTCGTCTTTGAAAAGTTCCCGCAGGGGCTCGATTAACTCAAATTTCATCTCTGCAGGCAGGCCACCGACATTATGGTGGGTTTTGATGGTGGCCGCGGGGCCGCGCACCGCGGCTGACTCGATGACGTCGGGATAGAGTGTGCCCTGAACCAGGAAGTCGAACTGGCCCAACGAGCGGGCGTGCTCTTCAAACACGCGGATGAATTCGTTCCCGATGCGGCGGCGTTTTTCTTCCGGATCAGTAACACCGGCGAGCTGGCTGAGAAAGCAGTTGCTGGCTTCCACGGCGACTACGTTCAACGCCAAGCGTTCTCGCAACAGGCGCTGCATCAACTCGAACTCATACTGGCGCAGCAAGCCATTGTTGACGAAGACACAAACTAGGCGCTCAGCAATGGCGCGCTGAACGAGCACAGCAGCTACAGTCGAGTCCACGCCACCACTCAGTGCGCACAGGGTGCGGGCGCGTGGGCCCACCCGGGTGCGGATTTCTGCCACTGTGGTGTCGATAAAAGCGCGTGGATTCCAATTGGCTTGGGCGTGGCAGATGGCAAAGACGAAGTTACGCAGGAGCTCAGTGCCATGCTGGGTGTGCCGCACTTCGGGATGGAATTGCACGGCATAGATATCATATGCAGAATTTTCGATAGCGGCGATGGCGCTGGCGGTTTTGCCCACGATGCGAAAGCCTGGGGGTAAGGTAACGACGTGGTCGCCGTGGCTCATCCAGACCTTGAATGGTGAAGGCAGGTTGGCCAACAGCTTTGAATCATCTTCGATAGTGAGTTCAGCAGGGCCATATTCCCGGCGGGAAGCAGACTTCACCTTGCCCCCCAGTTGGTGAGCAATCCACTGCAAGCCATAGCAGATGCCGAGCACGGGGTTACCCAGTTGCAGGATTTTGGGATCGCAGAAGGGAGCGTCAGGGTCATAGACGGACGAAGGCCCACCTGAAAGCATAATTCCAGCCGGCTTGCGAGCTACGACCTCTTTTAGTGGTATGTGGCAGGGAAGGATGACGGAGAAGACATTCTGCTCGCGAATACGCCGAGCGATTAGTTGAGTATACTGAGAGCCGAAATCCAGAATGACGATGCCACCCTCCGGTTCCATACCTACCACTTCCCTGCCTCGCTTATACCACTTGCTTTAAGCATTCGCCAGCGTGCGGCTCAGGAGACTAGCACAATGTTGACGAGTCGCTTAGGTACGACCACGGTTCTGGCAATACGGGTGTGACTGACGAGCTGCGCGATGCGAGCGTCAGCCAGGACACGTTCGCGCAGCTCCTCTTCGCTCAAATCTTCGCTTACAGTGATGCGCGCACGCACACGGCCGTTCACCTGGATCACGATCTCATAGGTCTCCTCCTGGGCGTATTCGGGGTTGTACCGGGGCCAAGCAGCACGCAGGATACCGAGTTGGTGGCCGAGCATCTCCCAGAGTTCTTCAGCAACGTGCGGAGCATAGGGGGAAAGGAGTAGGGTAGTGACTTCCATCACTTCCTTCAGCACCGCTGGCGAGAGGTCTTCCTCCAGCGGTTCCAGCCCGTACATTTCATTCACGAGCTCCATGATGCCAGCGATAGCGGTGTTGAAGTGCCAACGGGTCTCAAAGTCGTGAGTGACACGGCGGATGGTCTGGTGAGCTTTGCGCAGGAGCTGGCGTTCGCGGGCGTTGACCTCCAGAAGGGGAGTTTCGGTAGTGTCGAGATCTGGGTTACCACCGGTAGTATTCGCTGCAGTCACCCCGCGCAGCCGTGCGGCATGTTTGGCTATGAGACGATAGAGCCGGTTGACAAAACGGAAGCAGCCCTCCACACCCTGCTCGTTCCAATCGAGATCCTTCTCTGGCGGCGCGGCGAAGAGGACGTAGAGGCGGGTGGTATCGGCACCATAGCGCTCCACCATGTCATCTGGCTCGACTACGTTGCCCTTCGACTTCGACATCTTGGCCCCGTCTTTGATGACCATGCCTTGGCTGAAGAGGCGTTGCACCGGCTCGTCAAAGCGCATCAAGCCGAGGTCGCGCATCACTTTGGTAAAGAAGCGGGCATAGATGAGATGAAGGATAGCGTGTTCGATGCCCCCAATGTACTGGTCAATGGGGAACCAGTAGTGGACAGCTTCGGGGTGAATGGGCGCGGTGGCGATTTTGGGATCAGTGTAGCGGTAGAAGTACCAGCAAGAATCGACAAAGGTGTCCATGGTATCGGTTTCCCGGCGGGCAGGGGCGTGGCACTGGGGGCATGGGACATTGACGAACTCTGCCACCCGGACCAAAGGCGATTCACCTAAACCGGTGACTTCTACGTCGAGTGGTAGAAGCACCGGCAATTGCTCTTCGGGCACGGGCACGATGCCACACTTCTCACAGTAGATAATGGGTATAGGGGTGCCCCAATAACGCTGGCGGGACATACCCCAGTCCTTGAGACGGAAGAGGGTGAGGCGTTCGCCGAAGCCCTTCTTGCTGGCCTCGTGGATCATCCTCTCGCTGGCTTCCTGGTTAGGCAGACCGTTGTAAGGGCCGGAGTTCACTAGCCGACCAGCTTCGGTGTAGGCCTGCTGCACCAATTCCGCCGTGAGGATGCGGTCAGGCGGCTGGATAACGACGCGAATGGGCAAGCGATACTTTTTGGCGAATTCGAAGTCGCGTTGGTCGTGTGCAGGCACTGACATCACCGCACCGCTGCCGTACTCCATCAGCACGAAGTTGCTTACCCAGATAGGCGCGTGTTCGCCGGAGAACGGGTTAATTGCAAAGCGGCCGATGAAGATACCTTCGGTTGCCGCTACACCGGTAAATTGAGTACGGAAGTTCTGCTGGCGGAGGCGCTCCACAGCGTTGCGGATGCTGGCACTGCCCGGCAGACCAGCGAGTAGGGATTCGATGAGGGGATGCTCGGGAGCCAATATGATGGCTACCGCGCCGAAGATAGTGTCTATGCGGGTAGTAAAGATTTCGATAGTTAGGTTGGTGTTAACCACCGGCCAGCGCAGTCGGGCGCCTTCAGATTTACCAATCCAGTTGCGTTGCATGGTGAGCACACGCTCAGGCCAGCCACTATCGAGTTTGTCGGCATCAGCAAGCAATTGATCGGCATAAGCGGTAATCTTCAGGAACCATTGCTCGAGTTCGCGCTGCTCCACGCGCGTCTCATCATGGCGCCAGCAACAACCATCCACCACCTGCTC
>Ga0315310_10003079_pt1 | contig 10410 bp, 8 predicted proteins | sample TDP5_MG_FD_203630 | JGI IMG/M metagenome (GOLD analysis project Ga0315310, IMG submission 203630) | Freshwater sediment microbial communities from Lake Towuti, South Sulawesi, Indonesia - TDP5 | ecosystem: Environmental > Aquatic > Freshwater > Lake > Sediment | place: Indonesia: South Sulawesi...
CTGCACATTGGCTTTCCTTTGAATAAAGTCGAAAAGGATTGGTCTCACGCTCTCATTATAGATAATGGGCTTACGATGCTCATCTATAATCTTAAAGCCCAGGCTTACCGGTCCAATCAACTGACCTCTAATGGCATGGTAGCCTTGTAAATCCCGTCGTAGGAATTCATGATAGACTACAGAATAGTCTTGGCTCAAAGCAAAAGTTTCAGGCTGTTCCATTTTCTGAAAGTAGCCATCCAGCTCCTCCTCAAATTTAGCCGTATTAAAGTGGATTTTCTGATTCGCCGTATCTACTTCTACGCCGGGGAAGTTCTGCAAGGCTTGGGCATACATGTCTTCATGGAAGCTAACCTTGGGGAGTTGTGGCCAGTAGGGGATATCTAAGCTTAGAGCCAAAGACAAGGCTTTCTCAATGTCGGTATGTGGCATTATGCCCATTGCTGTAGTTCTGCATTTTGCTTCCAGCGTCATATTAAACCCAGTGGACGGAATTCCAAGTTCCTAACGCTTTTCTTTTTGCCAAGATACGGGTTTCAATCCTATTTATGAAGGCTCCAGAAGTCTCTTCTCACCTTTCAGTTTCTGAATTTCAGTTACATCCTGGGTCGCCTCCACGCACCCCAGGTATCTCCCGGCGCTATTCCGCACAGCGAAATACCTGATGTGGATATTCCTTCCCTTTGCATCAATCCAGAACTCTGCCGAGTCTCTCTTTCCGCTTTTGAAATCGTCCAGAATCTGGTTTACTAGATGTACGCTCTTCTGCGGATGGCACTGCTGCACCTTGCGACCGATAACTGCCTTTGCCCTGGGAAAGAGTCTTTCTTTTGGCTGGCTGAAGTATCGGACGGTGTCTTCCTTATCTACAAAGGTAATATCTATGGGTAAGGTATTCAGCATTGTCTCCAATTCCTCTCTTGTCATCGAGCCTGTTTCAAGGGTTATTTCTCCTCTTTGTTTTTTGACCTCTTTTGCCAATTCTATCCTTTCGCCAGAAGTATGTTCTCTTCCTTATAACCGGTATAAGGGGGTGCCTTAATCATCTTTAGCGGTGCCAGACATCTTCCTCAGGCTATCGTATGCCCTTTTAACTTCCTCTACCGATGCCTCGTCTTCCAGGGTAGTGAGGTCGCCCAGGCTCTGCCCTGAGGCTATTGCCTTAAGGACGCGGCGCATGATCTTGCCGCTCCTTGTCTTGGGCAGTGACTCCACAAAGTAGACCTCGTCGGGGGCGGCGATGGGACCGATAACACGACGCAAATGCTGAACGAGTTCTTTTCTTAAACTGGAGGAAGGTGAAGTACTTGCCTTGAGGGTCACAAAGAGAACAATACGCTCCCCTTTTATCGCGTCGGGTTTGCCCACCACGGCAGCCTCAGCCACAGCGGGGTGGGATATAGCGGCATCCTCGAGCTCCGCTGTTCCGAGGCGATGTCCGGCCACTTTGAGCACCTCGTCTGCCCTGCCCAGGAGCCAGAAATAACCATCCTCGTCGCGCATGGCGAAGTCGCCCGTATAGTATGAGCCGGGGAAGCGTGACCAGTAAGACTCCTTATAACGCTGTGGGTCACCGTAGATGTCGATAAGCAGCCCAGGCCAAGGCTTTCTTATTATGAGGAATCCTGTTTGCCCTGGAGAGGTTTCCTTTCCTTCAGCATCAACCACAGCGGCGTCAACTCCGGGGAGGGGGAAGGTCGCCGAGCCTGGCTTTAGCGGTATGGGCTCAATCCCGGGGGTAGGGGAGAGCATGATGCTTCCTGTCTCCGTCTGCCACCAGGTATCAACGATGGGACACCTCTCTCCTCCAATATACTTGTAATACCATTGCCAAGCCTCGGGATCTATGGGCTCACCCGCGCTGCCCAGAAGCTCAAGACTAGAGAGGTCATGCTTTAGCGGCCACTCTTCGCCATGACGCATAAACATGCGCACCGCTGTGGGAGAGGTGTAGAAAATGCTGACGCCATATTTCTCAATGATGTCCCACCACCGGTCCACTGTGGGGTAATCAGGAGCCCCTTCGTAAAGGACAATGGCAGCGCCATGGGAAAGGGGGGCATAGACTATGGAGCTGTGGCCAGTTACCCAACCCGCGTCGGCGGTGCACCAATAGACTGACTCCTCTCTTATATCGAACACCCACTGGTATGCCGAGTGGTTGAACACAAGATAGCCACCTGTGCTATGTACTACCCCCTTCGGCTTACCCGTAGTCCCTGAGGTGTAGAGGATATAAAGCGGGTGGGTTGATTCCACAGCCTCAGGTTCAAGCAACATTTCCGCCTTTTCCAGCAAGGAGGAAAGCCACAGATCCCTTCCCTCTGCCATGGGCACCGGCTCCCCCGTCCTCTTGACCACAATAATCTTCTCCACTGAGGGACAAAGCCTGGCTGCTTCATCAGCTGTCTCCTTGAGTGCTACAACCTTACCGCGGCGATATCCCCCATCAGCAGTGATGATTATCTTTGCCTGCGTATCGGTAATCCTATCGCACATTGCCTGTGCACTGAATCCGGAGAAAATGACCGTATGGACAGCTCCAATTCGAGCACAGGCGAGCATGGCAATGGGAAGCTCGGGAACCATGGGAAGGTAGAGAGCAATGCGATCCCCCTTTTCGACTCCAAGCCTTTTCAATGCCGAGGCAAAGCGGTTGACCTCCCGAAAGAGGGTAGAATAACTGAGCACCCTTGTCTCCCCTTTCTCTCCCTCCCAATATATGGCCACCTTGCTCTTTCTCCATGTCCTCACATGACGGTCAACACACTGATAGCAGGCATTGAGCTTGCCGCCAACAAACCACCGCGCATAGGGCGGATCCCATTCGAGAACACGGTCCCAGGTCTTGTACCAGTCGAGTTTCCGCGCCTGCTCAGCCCAGAATCCCTCAGGGTCATCTATCGAGCGTCGATGCATCTCGGCGTATCGTTTCGACGGCCACAAGCGCATGCCTGTGGACAGAGAACTGACGCTATCCGGTCCGTGGTATTTCATTATGTTTCCCCCTTTATTTAGTTAAACCATAGCCAGGACAAGCATTCCGCCACGGGAGCGTGCTCAAACCCACTCGTTGCCAAAGATCTGACCAATGCTGCCTGCCAAGCCTAGCTATCAATGCTTATCTTCCAGGTCTATTGCCCCTGGCTGCTCACTGGAAAAATCAAACTCTCGCTTCTTTCTTGACTTGGCACCTCTCCCCAGATCTTCTTCCTTGAGAGAGTAGCCGAAATGCACGGCACTTATATTTTCCTCTCTATACTTAAGGGGAAGAACCTTGGCCAACTCTTCGTCAGAGATCTCGACACCCACCAAAGCCATCAACCGCCCCAGGGCAATCATGTTGCTAAAGATCTCCTGACCAAACTTTTCCACCCCCAGCTTGCCAAAGGGGATTTCCTCATCGGTGCAAAGGCCAGTTTGGCACACTGTCTTTTCTGCTCGAAATCCATCTGCCTTGTCTGATAACTTAAGCAGGATGTCAGCCTCCTGGATCACAGGGTTGGCGATAGGCTCTTTATCAAAGATGAGGTAGGCCACGCTCATAGCACCTCTCACTGCCGAATCATAATCGTATAGTAGGCTCACTTCATAACCAAGGTTGGCCAGCAATGTTGCCAGGGTATGGGATATCACCCGCACTCCCTGGCCCCCTTCCCCGGAAACGATAACCTTTCCCATTGCGGTGCTCCTTCCTATCCCTTGCGGACTATGCCTATTTCGAAGGGCTCCAAGATCTCAGCATCATCAGGTGCCCTTTTATATGTCTGGCGGAAGTATTGCAGCATTTCATATGCGGAGTTGAACCCCAACCTCCGCCCATTGTTCTCAATGCAGTGACAGATTATGTCAATAAAAGCAAAGCCCGGCCAAGCGATAGCTTCCTTAATGCACTTGCGAAAGTGCACCTGATGAAATACGGTTGTTCTGGCATAGAAATACTTGGCACCGGCCTTCATCAGGTTTTGAAGGTTCACCGGGTCATATATAGCACCGGCAGGGGTACTAACTGTTTTGGTGTCCCGTGGTGTTGTCGGCCCTGCCTGGCCTCCTGTTAGACCATAGACCTGATTATTGTTGCAGAGCACAGTCAAGTCTGGGTTGCGTCTGGCAGCATGAAGCAGATGATTACCACCAATACTGGCCAGATCCCCATCACCAGAGACAACGATCACCTTGAGACCTGGATTCACCAGCTTCACTGCCTCGGCCACAGGCAAGGTACGGCCATGCAGGGTGTAAACGCCATCCACATTGAAGTAGCCAGCCAGTCGTCCCGTGCATCCCACGCCGGAGATAACCGTAGAATTGGTATGATCAAGGCCGAGTTCATCCATAACCATAGCTAGCTGAATCATTATCTGCCCTATTCCACAGCCCGGACACCAAGTAGTGGGGAAAAGCTCCAGCTTAAGAAGATCCTTGAACATCAGAGCACCTCTCTTTCCAGCTTTTCACTCAAGCCTTTCCTGACCAGATCGAGGTTTATCCTTCCCCCGAGGAGCGGCACCTTGACCACATCCCTCTTGAGTTCACGCTCAACCAAACAGGCATACTGACCATCGTTGGCTTCTACAACGACTATTTTTTTGTAGCCCTGAGCGTGTTCCCGAAGCTCATCGCCCAGCATGGGAAAGATGCGTATCGGTCGAAACATAGCGAATTGAGAAGCAAGCGGCGCAATTACCCTCGACACGATACCATAGGAAATTAGCAGCGTATCACTGGAAGTGTTTCCCTTGAACTCAAAATCACTATAGCGGGCAGCCACTTTTTCATGGCGAGTCTTGACTTTGGAGAGCCACTCTTTGTATACCACCGCATCGGCAGTACGCGGATTGCCTTTCTCATCATGAGCCAGACCAGTGAAAAACCTCTTCCCTGTACCCAGGGGTGGCCTGCTGCGAGGGACAACCTTTACCTCAATGGCACCGAGATCCACCATCTCATTCAAATGGCCTACGAATCCATCGCTGAGCAAAATGACAGGCGATAGAGATTCCTCCGCAGCATTAAAAGCGGTAACGGTATAACGATAGCACTCCTCGACGCAGTTAGGATAAAAGGCCAGGGGATAATAATCGCCGCTGCTGCCATAGTTTGTTTGCACAATATCCTGCTGAGCTGGCATGGTCGGCATACCCGTGGCCGGTCCAACCCGTTGAATGTTGACAAATACCGTCGGCACCTCGACCTGGTGACCATAACCGATAGCCTCCTGCATCAAGGAGAAGCCTGGTCCTGAGGTGGCGGTGAAGGACTTGGCACCGGCAAGGGAGGCTCCCATAATAGCATTGGCGGCAGCTATTTCGTCCTCACTCTGTATGAACTTAAAATCAGGATTCTTCGAAGCATGTTCAGCAGCCAGAACCAGTATCTCCGATGCGGGACTGATAGGATAGCCAGCGAAGAAATTGGCCCCTGCTTTAAGAGCACCGAGGAATATGGCTTCATTACCCTGAACCAGCCTCTTCATCGCCGCCCCTCCTTGGACCTGGGCTCAATAACCTCGATGGCTAAGTCAGGGCAAAGCCTCTGACAGAGCCCTGTTTGGTCACACCGACCTTCCACCTCGATAACAGCATCATCGCGTAGAACCAACGCTTGTCTGGGGCAGGCCTCCACACAGATATGGCATCGTTTGCACCAGTCTGGATTCCACCGGATCTTGGCATAATTGATCCACTTGAGTGCTATAGTAATCATTAGCCGATTTCTCCTTTCTTATTGCGTCTGTATCTGTGATGGTGGGTTCCGTTTCACTCCACCCACCCTACTTTTTCTCTACCTTTTTGCCTTTCTACCTCTGCAGCTAAAGCAGGATTATCTGTGGAAAGGAGGGAGAAGATCTGCACTGCCCTTCCCCGAGCCGCCTCCCAAAGCTGCTGACAGATAGGCAGCTTCTCACTTTGGAGAAAAGAGCGAAGTTCTGCTGCCATCTCACCTGCCCTGGCACGGCGATGCTCTTCATTTAGAGCTTTATATCCCTGTAACTTCCTGGGACCTTCGCTACCTCCCTCGGCAAAATGCCAGTCTTTGAAGGCGCCCCCGCAGCCCACCCGAAAAAGTATGCTTCCCAAAGGTGTGACTACGGGGGGAATGCCACACGCTATGGAGAGCCTGGTCTCCTCCCACTCCTCGCTATCATATTCTACCATCATATGTCCCCCGGGCGGAATCAAATCCGAAAGGTAGCAAAAGAGGCTCTCTAAGTCTGTTTCCGAGAGAGAAATCTCTCGCTCTGGGAAACTAAGATTTCTAGTGAGTCTTATCACCTCTATCCAGTTGTGGCTTGGATATGGACCAGAGTGGTGCAGAGCCAGTAAAAGGGGCTGACTTGCTTTACCAGTTTTGTCTCTCAGTGTCATCTGGAAATAACGCGCTCCGAAGCGATTTTTAGGCCCCAGCATTATCTCCAGAGTTCCGTCTACAAGTGGCTTGCCCTTAAGTTGAGCTAGAGGATGACCACTTCCCCAGGCGGTAGTCCATTTACTCCTATTCATTGGTAGCTCCCCTCAGACGAAGTCCAGAGATGATGGGTTTCGTGGCACTTCACCCACCCTACTTTTGCTTTGAAGGCGATATCTTCGCATACTCAGGGAGTTAGATACAACACTTACTGAGCTGAAAGCCATCGCTGCCCCAGCGATTATAGGGTTAAGCAGAAAACCGATAAAGGGATATAGTATCCCAGCGGCTATAGGTATACCTATCGAATTGTAGAAAAAAGCCCAGAATAGGTTCTGCTTTATCTTGCGCATGGTATAGCAACTCAGTTGCAAAGTACGGGCTACATCTCGAAGGTCATCCTTTACCAGAACTATTCCTCCAGACTCAATAGCTATGTCAGTCCCCGAACCAATAGCGATACCAACATCTGCTTGAACCAGAGCTGGAGCGTCATTTATGCCATCACCGACCATGGCTACTGTATGCCCCTGCTCTTGGAGCCTCTTTATCTCAGCAGCTTTATCCTCAGGCAACACCTCGGCTAAAACACGGTCTATGCCCAGGTTACGGGCGATGCTACCAGCACTCCGACGATTATCCCCGGTAATCAGAATCACCTGCTTTCCCTGGCGCTTGAGCCAGGCCACTGTCTCGGTAGCAAAATCCTTTGCTGTATCGGCAACTGCTATTATACCAGTAACTCTTCCATCCACTGCCACCAGCACCACTGTTTTCCCCTCTTCCTCCAGTTCTGTTACCCTGTCCTCCACAGCAGCTGTATCTATACCTTTATCAACAAATAGCTTTCTGTTTGCCACAAGAATAGTAGTACGGTTATATTTGACCTCCACCCCTTTGCCTGGGATGGCAGAGAAGGCCTCTACCTCCGGAATAGCAATTCCCCTCTGCATAGCCCTGCTGACGATAGCCTCGCTAAGATGGTGTTCCGAGCGCTTCTCAGCTATCGCCGCCAATCTCAATATATCATCACTAGAATAAGGATTAGAGATAGGAACGATATCTGTGACCTCAGGCTTGCCTCGGGTTAGGGTGCCGGTTTTATCGAAGACAATGGTATCTACTTGGCAAGCTCTCTCCAGAGTCTCAGCATCCCTGATAAGAATGCCATTTTCCGCTCCTTTACCAGTCCCCACTATTACCGCAGTGGGTGTAGCTAAGCCTAGGGCACAAGGACAGGCAATAATGACCACGGCGATAAATGCAGTGAGTCCAAAGACCAGCCCAGACCCTGATAGATACCAGGCCAGGAAGGTAACCACCCCCATAACCAAAACAGCGGGGACAAAATAGGCAGATACCCTGTCCGCCAGCCTCTGTATCGGTGCCTTACTGCCCTGAGCCTCCTCCACCAGCCTTACAATCTGGGCAAGAGCGGTGTCTTTGCCTACTTTGGTGGCTTTGAACCTAAGCCAGCCACTTTTGTTGATAGTGCCGCCTATAACGTCGTCACCGACGTTCTTTTCTACCGGGATGCTCTCCCCGGTTAAGAGCGATTGGTCAACTGAAGAACTTCCTTCTAAAACTACCCCGTCTACGGGAATTCTGCTTCCTGGCTTCACTATGACTGCATCGCCCACCATGACTTCCTCCACAGGGATCTCCTGCTCAATGTCATCTCTAACTACCAGTGCGGTCTTGGGTTGTAGTTCGAGTAGCTTACGGATAGAAGCTGAAGTTCTTCCCTTAGCCAGAGCCTCCAGCAGCCTGCCCAGCAGGATGAACACGATGAGTAGCCCTGCTACCTCGTAATAAGTGTCATCCTTCCCATAGTTGGGATTACCGCTCCAGATCAAAATAGACGAGGCCAAGCTGTAAAGATAGGCAGTGCCGGTACCCAGAGCGACAAGAGTATCCATATTGGCACTGCGGTTCTTCACCACCGACCTGAGCCCCACAGTGTAAAACTGATAACCAACGGCAATAATGGGTGTAGTGAGCAACAATTGAATCAGAGCCATACTGCCGTCGGTAAGGGAGGGAAGTAGCAAACCCACATGATGTCCCATAGCAAAGTAAAGTAAGGGAACGCCGAAAACTGCTGCCACAAGGAACTTAATCTTCAGGGTCTTTATCTCACCCTGCCGTGCCTCCTTTTCCCTGTCAACGGTGGCTTCTTCCACGGGGGTATAGCCAGCATCCCTTATCGCTTTTTTGATAACTTCGCCATTGGTCAATGCCGGATCGAAGACTATCCTTGCCCTTTCATTGGTAAAAAGCTGGCTGGAGACTATACCCTTGACCCCTTTGAGCGCTGCCTCAACAGTGTTCATGCAGTGAGCATTATCCATGCCAATCACCTTAAGATTAAGCGACTCGGCTTCTTCCTTGATGACGCTATAGCCCGCCTTCTCTACCGCCTGCTCCAGAGCTTGAGGAGTCGCTTTCTCAGGGTTGTATTCTACGTATGCTCTCTCGGTAGCGAAGTTCACCGCCGCTTTGGAGACTCCTTCTACCTTCTTCAGGGAGTCCTCTATGGCCACAGCGCAGGAGGCACAGTGCATACCTTTCACGTTAAGGATGGCCTTCTCCAGGTGATGTTCGAGATATTCTTCTCCCTCGAAAGGTGTTGTTTCGTCAGATGAAGACGCAAGCAAGCCTTTTTCAGAGAGGAACTTATCTCGGCAGCCCGGCTTACAAAAATAATGGGTCTCGCCCTCATGCTCTACACTGAGCGCCGTTTTCTCATCTACCTCCATCCCACATATTGGGTCTATTGCCATAGCCTGCCGTTACCTCCTAACCCGGAGAGGTTCGCCTCATGTCAGTCGTAGGGTGGGTGCAGCGTAGCGCAACCCACCCTACCCTTTTATTCGATCCTTGTACTACTTTAACGTAGGTATAATAAGCGCCGATTATAGTTTCAGCCCTATGGCTACGCGCTTGCCAAACTCGGGGTCAGCCTTGGTGAGATTTTTAACCATGCGTTGTTGAATCGGCTTGTCCGCATGACCCAGAGAGTCAACGATGTTGTCAACCAGGTGGTCCTGATCCATCTTGCTGAGGGAACGGTAGCGTTCGCCTGCCTGCTCGAAGTCGTTGGTCAGGCTGATCTTTCGGCGCACGGCCTGTCCTTCGACACGGAACTGGCTGGTGGGGTAAGCCGGAGCCTCACAGGGCATCCCGCCCGCCAGGGTGTTGGGCTCGTAGTTAACCGTTCCGCCACCATAGGGTGCGTACTGCATGGCTCCGTCGCGCTGGTTGTTGTTGACCGGCACCCGCGGCCGATTGACTGGGAGCTGCAGGTAGTTAGGGCCTAGCCGATGCCGCTGGGTATCCGCGTAGGAGAAAACCCTACCTTGCAAGAGTTTGTCTGCGGAGAGCTCAATGCCGGGGACGATGGATGCCGGGCAGAAAGCGGCCTGCTCCACTTCGGCAAAGTAGTTTTCTGGGTTGCGATTGAACACCATCTTGCCCACCGGCGTCAGCGGAAACTTATCCTCAGGCCAGGTCTTGGTCGGATCGAGTGGGTCGAAGCTCTGCTTCAACTCGTCGGCGATGTCCATGAGCTGAACGTTCAACTCGTACTCGACCGCCCCGCCAGAGGCGATAGTGTCCCACAGGTCGCGGGTGGCAATGTCCGGGTCTTCCCCAGCCAGGCGAGTAGCCTCGTGACGGTCGATGGTCTCTACCCCTGCCATTGGTTTCCAGTGATATTTAACATAGACTGCCTTGCCCTCCTTGTTCACCCACTTATAGGTATTGACACCAAATCCTTCCATCTTCCGGTAGCTCTTGATCGTACCCCGGTCAGAGAAGAGCCAAGTGATCATGTGGGTGGATTCGGGGGTCAAAGAGATAAAGTCCCAAAAACGGCTGTTTGCGCTGGAGCTGGTGGGGATGTTTGTATCAGGAGCAGGCTTGAAGGCATGGACCATATCGGGGAACTTGATAGCGTCCCTGATGAAAAAGACGGGCAGGTTGTTCCCTACCAGATCATAG